>Ga0302252_1000162_pt1 | contig 80620 bp, 77 predicted proteins | sample AAG_RA_Leu_MG_FD_193511 | JGI IMG/M metagenome (GOLD analysis project Ga0302252, IMG submission 193511) | Enriched activated sludge microbial communities from anaerobic digester in WTTP, New Holstein, Wisconsin, United States - AAG_RA_Leu | ecosystem: Engineered > Bioreactor > Anaerobic >... | reverse complement strand
GCCCGGTTCCGGCTTCAGGATGGCCGCCAGCGGCAACCGGATGCTTCCGATGCTTTTGGCGCCGGGCATCGGCGGCAGTCCCAGTGAATCGAGCCTGAGCCGCTTTTCCTGCGCGTGACCGGAGGCGAGAACGAGGAACGAAAACAGGACGGCGGAGAAGACGCGCACGGCAAACCTCTTTCGCGGAGTCGGATGTCTGAACGTTATCGGATGCATATCTCATCCTATGCCGGGCGGTGCACAGGGGGCAAAGCCGGGCTCTTTACGCGGATTCGTAATGATGCTAAACTGGATTTACGCCGGGCGTGGTACCCAAGTGGCCAAGGGAGCGGTCTGCAAAACCGTTATTCACCAGTTCGATTCTGGTCCACGCCTCCAGATCTGAAGGCTGTCCTCCTGTGCTCCTGACGGAGCTTCGGCGGATTGAATGCTGAAGGCTAAAGGCTGAAGTCTTTCGTCGAACCTTTTCCCCTCTCAGTTCCCCCACCACACGCCCGCCTGCTAACCTGTGTAAAAGCGCGTTTCGCGCGTTTTGACGTCCGGGAGGCGCTATGAACGACTACTTGATTCTGCTGTTGGGTCTGCTGTGCGCGGGCGGTGGCGGCGAGCTGTTCATCAAGGGTGCAGTTGGTGCGGCGACGTGGGCGCGCATCCCGGCCGGCATTGTGGGCGCCACCATCGCCGCCTTCGCCACTTCCAGCCCGGAGCTCTCCGTTTCCATCAGTTCGGCGCTTGCCGGCACACCCGGTGTCGCCCTCGGCGATGCCATCGGCAGTAACGTGACCAACATCGGCGCCGTGCTGGGAATGGCCCTTCTCATTTCCCGCACGTGGGCCCCGCGCGAAAGCCTGACCCGCGATCTGCCCGTTGCCCTGCTGGTTCCCATCGTCCTCCTGCTTCTTGCCATCGACGGCACGTTGTCGCGAGTGGATGGACTCGTGCTGTTGGCGTTGTTCGTCGTATGGTTTACCGCGTCTGTTCTGGCCGCGTTGCGATTCCGGGCCAGCGGCGAAGAAGCCGGGGATCTTGCGGGCGCGAAACCGGGCATGGCGGTTGTGTACGGCATCTCGGGACTCGTGCTTCTCGTGCTGGCGGGTCGGTTCATCGTGGAAGGCGCGGTGGGCATCGCCACGGCTTACGGAATGGCCCCGTATGTCATCGGCGCGACGGTGGTTGCCCTGGGCACTTCCGTGCCCGAACTGGCCACCACGATCATCGCCAAACTGCGCGGCCACCAGGAAGTGGCGCTGGGCACCATCCTGGGCAGTAACATCTTCAACGGCCTGCTGATCGTGGGCGTTGCCTCGACGATTCACCCGATTCCCGTGGCGCTGACCGGTGTGAGCGCCGGTTTGCTGACAGGGCTCGTGCTGACGGCGCTCATCGTTCCGTCAGCCGGAGGTCTGCTGAAGCGGCGGCGCGGCGGTCTGTTGGTGGCGCTGTACGCGGTGTACATCGCGATGATGTTGCAGATGGGATCAGGGCACTAGCGGCGGATTGGGCGGAGCGGCCGGTCCATGCTCCCTCTTCCATTTTCTATCATCCAGGTATGAACGCTCTCTATTACGGCGACAACCTGCAGATCCTCAAACAGCACATCCCCTCCGAGTCGGTGGACCTGGTTTACCTCGATCCGCCGTTCAACTCCAACCGCAACTACAACCTGTTGTTTAAACAGGCCAAGGACACCGGCCGCCGTAAAAAAGCCGTTCCAGCCGATTCCCCGATGGAGGATTCCGCCGCCCAGATCATGGCCTTCGAGGATACCTGGACCTACCACCCGGGTATGTTCGAGGAATTCGCTGAAGACCCGGATAATGGCCGACTCCTGCACCTGATGAACGCGCTGAAGGAGATCCTGGGCCAGTCGGAGATGCTGGCGTATCTGCTGATGATGGCGCCGCGCCTCCTGCAACTGCACCGCGTGCTGAAGCCGACAGGAAGCCTGTACCTCCACTGCGACCCCGTGGCCAGCCACTACCTCAAGATCGTGCTCGATGTGGTGTTCGGGCCAGAACACTTCAAGAGCGAGGTCATCTGGAAGCGGTCAAGTGCTCACAATTCCGCGAAGCGTTGGGGGCCGGTTCATGACGTAATGCTTTTTTACACCAAGACGACGGAGTTCATATGGAATGTACAGACGACTGACTACGATGATAGTTACATCGACAGTTTCTACCGGTATGTGGACACAGAAGGGCGGCGTTTTCGAGTGGGTGATTTGACCGGTGCAGGGCTTCGCAATGGTGACAGTGGCCGGCCATGGCGTGGAATCAATCCGACCTCTAAGGGCAGGCACTGGGCGGTACCTAACAAAGTGTTAGGTACACTATCCCCAGATGGTGATCTAGGCGCTCTATCCTGTCAGCAAAAACTTGACCTTCTCGATAGCGCTGGATTAATATACTGGCCCAAGCAAGGCGGCGTGCCGGGATTCAAACGAGTTCTCAACGACCACGCTGGTGTGCCGATTCAAGACGTCATTACTGATATTCAACCAATTGGAGCCAAAGCCGCCGAGCGTCGCGGCTACCCGACGCAGAAACCGCTGGCCTTGTTGGAGCGCATCATCAGCGCCTCTTCCAACGAGGGCGATGTGGTGCTCGATCCGTTCTGCGGATGCGGAACCGCCGTCATCGCCTCCGAACGCCTGAAACGCCGCTGGATCGGCATCGACATCACGTATCTGGCCGTCGCCGAGATCATCTCGCGCCTCTCCAGCGAGACCAACGCCGTGCGCGACGAGCATTATTCCGTTGAGGGAACGCCCACCGACAACCACTCGGCGCGCAAGTTCTTCGAAGAAACCGCGCCGCAGAACCACAAGCCGTTCGAGATGTGGGCTGTTTCGCTCATCAGCGGTCAACCGCTGGAGAAAAAGGGCGGGGATCGCGGCATCGACGGTCGGCTTCCCATCTACGACCCCAAGGGCAACCTGAACTGGGCGATGATTCAGGTGAAGGGCGGGGCGTTGAACCCGGGCTACATCCGCGACTTCAGCCACGTCATCACCCGCGAAAAGGCCGTGTTCGGCGTGTTTATATGCCTCGACCCGCCCTCGAAGCAGATGGTCAACGAAGCGTTGGAGGCCGGCTACGTGGAAGGCTTCGGCGCGCGCAAGATCCCGCGCTTGCAGATACTGACCATCAAGGAACTGCTGGAAGAGAAGAAGGTCCCGGATTTCCCCGAGGGCTGGATGCCGCTGAAATACGAGGGCGTGGGCAAACCAAACGCCGTGCAACCGACGCTGGGGATCTGAGGCAGGATTCAGGATTCAGGATTCGGGATTCAGGGCGGATACTTGCATGGCGCGTAGGCGCACAGTGCATGATCAACTGTACCAACTAAATCGACTAACTGAGCGTGAATTGTCATTCTGAGGCGAAGCCGAAGAATCTCCGGGTTTTGAGAGGAAGGTCTAGGCATCCTGAGCGGAGCGAGGAACGAGCGTAGTCGAAGGACGCCGGCGCACTCCGACTGCCCCTACGGGTCCGTATGGACGCTTTGGTCGCAGGCTCCCTACGCTCCGCTCAGTGTGCCTCACGCTGGTCTGACCGATTTAGTTGGCACTGATGAGAGCATGATACGCCGCCCATCCGAAGATGGTACACTGAATGTATCACGTAATGCTCGATCCCAAAGGGGAACAACGATGAACATCACATTACCTCCGGATATGGAAGCCTATGTGCAAGCCAAGTACCGCTCGGGCCGCTACGTTACGCCCGCGGAAGTCGTTTGTGAAGGACTGCGCCTTCTGCGAGACCAGGACCTACTGCGCGCTATTCGCCTGGAGGAACTACAGCAGGAAGTGGCATTGGGTCTTCAGTCAATCGACGAAGGCAGTTACGTTGAGCCGGACAGCGCATACTGGGACGACCTCAAGCAGAGGGTTCGTAGACAACGGGAACTGAGCGAAACCGGGCGATGAAGCGTCTGCGCATCTCCCGTCCGGCTGACACCGATATGCTGGAGGCCTGGCTCCACATAGCCACCGACAACTCAACCGCCGCCGATGCTTTCATCGACGAAATCCGTGCGGCGATGGAACGCCTTTCTCGCCATCCCGCGTCAGGCAGACTTCGTGATGAATTCGGCCCAGGAATTCGCAGTGTGGTCGTTCAGCCTTACATCATCATCTATCGCGAGACAGACGAGACCGTTGACATACTGCGTGTCCTTCATGGCGCAAGGGATATAGACAGCATGTTCGGGGCGTAGCGACCGGTTGGAAGCCCATTTGCACCAACTATTTCAGGGGTTGGGCGTTCTGGTCTGTCATTCTGCCCATATGGGTCCGTAGGGAAGCGTCAGCGCCCATACGGGCGTCCGTATGGACGAAGAATCTCCGGGTTGTGAGAAAAAGCCTAGGCATCCTGAGCGGAGCGAGGAACGAGCGTAGTCGAAGGACGCCGGCGCACTTCGACTTCGCTTCGGTCGCAGGCTCCCTACGCTCCGCTCAGCGTGCCTCACGCTCAGTTAGTCGATTTAGTTGGTACAAATGGTCCCAAACCCGCCCTTCCGGAATGGGCGATAGATTGCCCTTCAAACCTTGTTTCCAGCGGCGTCATATACCATCCGTAACTTGCTTACCGGGAACTCATCCACATCGATGGTGTCGCCGTCGTCATCGAACAATTCAACCAGGACGTAGTCCGCGGACAGCATCTCAACGACATTGCCGTGCGCGCCCTTGGCGTATTCGTTGTGTGCTTCCGTCGTCTCGACATTGCTGTACAGTTCGATTTCCAATTCACTTTTGCTTTCTCTGAGTGTCAGGTTGGAAAACGGGCGGCCCGGTATTCCTCATCCGTAACCGCCTCGACATCTTCGGCGTGGACCGTCACTACGCTGGAAGGGTTGGTTGTTTCCGCGAATTCCACTTCATATCCGGCGCCATCAGCATGCATTACCAGCACGGTCCCCACGGCTCCCTTGCACAATCCCTGTTCCGGAATTGGCCGTGTTGTCTTCACCAAACTCAGTTCTGCGTATATCATGTCTGCTTGGCAAATACATTCGGTGTCTTGAGAAAAGGCATTGGAGGGCATGACAGTATCAAATAAGTTACGCCGTCTGCTCCCAGATTACCTCAAGATCGGCTCTTTTCACGCTCAAAAGCGGAAAGTCATCCTTATTGGTCGCATCGAACTCCACGAGCACATACTCATTGAGGTCATCCTCAAGGATCGTTCCGGTGTCTCCCACGGACAAACCGTGATCGGGTTTATCAACCAATAATCTCACGACATCGTATTTCTTCATGAACGCTTACTCACAAACCGTATCTGAACAGGCGATCCGGAACGTTTAGATCCAATCTTCGGAGGTCTTGGGCAATGGCTTGCAGGCGTGCGAGAAGGCGATCGAACTGCTCCAACTGCATTTCTGTCATCTGGCCTGAGTCAGCCGCCTGGAATAGCGCCGGAATACGTTCCATAACCAACTCGTTCCACCTGAATTCGTACCTGGAATCCACCTCTTTCTTGTTTGAGATCAGGTTCTCTTTTGACTGGATTTCGGTGCGAAGCCAATACAAACCAGGATCGATCGTGTTCGCATTGGCTCTAGCCATTTCAGCCGACGCATCTATGTCGGGTTCTCGGCTTACGCGTTCCGGGGCAGGCAGGTCCAGCTTGCGAAGGTGCGGAGCGATGGCGCGAAGGCGAGACAGCAAGACGTCGAACTCCTCAACCTGGGATACTGTCATTCGTTCGGCTTCCCAATCATCGAACAAGGTCGGTAGCCCTCCTAGTAACACTTCATCCCAGTCAAATGTCCAGTAAAGCACTTCCTCTTCGTCAGCAGATTCCCAACGTGCGGCGTAGTCTTCGGCCGTAACAATCTCCCACCCCAAACACAAGAGTCTATGGTCGATAATGGAAGATGCTGTTTTGCGTTCCATTTCCATGGGTTCTCCAAGCTATTCTACCACAATGTAACCAGATTGACATTCCGCACCGTACAATAAGATGGGATTACTTGGATGGGCAAACCACAGGTAGAATCAGATAATGGACAGCCGCTTGTAGTGCATTGTTACGTCGATGGAGCGATCGAGAGTGTGGAGGTGGTCGTATCGTCGTCAGGCGCGGATCAGGGCACGGAGAACGATGACGAGAACACTGGCCGGGAGGCGCCACCCCCAACGCCCGCTCACTCGGCTGAACTTATGTCCAACGCAATACGGGAGGTAATCCGGAGCATTGGCTTGCTCGCATACTCCATTGTGCAATGCGGATGCGGCCTTGTGCTCCTGTACGTTGGCCTCGCGTTACTTTGGGGCTTTCTTTTCGGAAAGTGATCACCGGTCATGCGACGGCGGATCCGATTGCCTGCTACCTTACGGCGCCGCCGTTGCCGTTGCCTTCTTGAACAGCCCCTTCCCCAGTTCCTTCCACAGCGCTACCGGTGATGAGCCCGTGTCGTACAGCACGACGCCCTTCGCCCTGGCCGCTTGTGCCGACCGGACCTGTTTGATCGAGGCGGGCGTGCTTTTGTTGTAAGAGCCAATCCCGATCATCACTTTGTCCGGATGCACGCGCAGGCATTCCGCCATCCGCTTGTTGAACGTCTCATCCTTCGTGGCGTAGTTCATCGCGACCACGAAGTCCAGGGCATCGTCTCCGCTCAGCCACGCCGGCCAGTTTTGCAGGCGGTGGTTGACGGCGTCGGCGCGGTCGGCGAACACCGAGGCAGAGACCTTCAAGTCCTTATTTGCGTCGCGGACCTCGGCGGCGATTTCGCGCACAAGGCTTGTGACCTGGTTGCGCCGCCACGTGGAGAACGCCGTCGGGTTGCCGGTGGGGGTGGAACCGGTTTCTTCACGGAACCGCCGCACCGCTTCCGGGTGATAGCCCCATTTGCTTGAGGGATACCGCACGTAGTCCAGATGGATGCCGTCGAGCAGGGGGTACCGTGTGGCAATCTCCCGCGCGACGGCAATCAGGTGTGCGCGCGCCTCGGGAACGCCCGGGTCCAGGAACACGCCTTCGGCTCCATCCGCCAGCGACATCTGCCTTCCGTTTGAGCCCCAGGTGATCCACTCCGGATGGTCCAGCAGAACGTGTCCTTCGGGCGGCTTGCCGGCCTGATTGCTCCACGCGGGAAACAGGGGCAACCAGGCGTGGATCTCGATTCCTGCCTCGTGTCCCTGCCGGATCGCCTCCGCCAGCGGATCGAAACCGGTCGGTACCACGGGGCATCGGGGCACAAGGCTGGAATAATACAGCGAGTCGCCACGCCGCCTGACCTGCACGAACAGCGTGTTCAAGTTGGCGGTCTTCGCTTTGCCGATCACGTCGGCGATCTGCGACTTGGAGCGAAGCCCCATGCCCCACGCGTTAACCCACGCGCCGCGGACCTCCTTCGGGGCGTCAGCGGCGAACGTTGCGGCTGTGAGAGAAAACAGAAACAGGACCAGTAGCGCTTTTTTCATTGTTATCAGGTTCGCAGACGATAACGCTGTTGTCAAACGCGGAACGGCCCTTCACCGTTCGGGTGAAGGGCCGTTGAAGTGCTCAGGATGTGTCGCTAGACCGAAGGATGCGGGCCGGCCTCGAGGATCTCCGTCGGCACCTTGCCGGCGAATTCCTTGAAGTTCTCGGCGAACATGTTGGCGAGTTTCTTCGCCTGCGAGTCATAGGCCGCCGTGTCCGGCCAGGTCGACCGGGCATCCATGACTTCCTTCGGAACGTTCGGGCACGAAACCGGAACGGGCAATCCGAAGTTGGGATCAACCACCACCGGCACGTTGTCCAGCTGGCCGTCCAGGGCGGCGTGCACCATCGCGCGGGAATACTCGATCGGGAAGCGCTTGCCGGTGCCGTACGGCCCCCCGCTCCATCCGGTGTTTACCAGCCATACGTTGGCGCCGTGCTCTTTCACGTGCTTGCCCAGCAGATCCACATAAACCCTCGGCTTCAGCACCATAAACGGCGCGCCAAAGCACGTGCTGAACGTGGCTTTCGGTTCCGTGATGCCCCTCTCGGTACCGGCGACCTTGGCGGTGTAGCCGGACAGGAAGTGGTACTGCGCCTGTTCCGGGGTCAGTTTGGCGATGGGAGGAAGAACCCCAAACGCGTCACAGGTCAGCATGATGATGTTCTTCGGGTGGCCCGCTATGCCTTCACGCACAATGTTCGGAATGTGGGTGATGGGGTAGGCGGCGCGCGTGTTCTCCGTCAGGGAGTCGTCGTCCAGGTCGATGCGGCCCGTGGACGTGTCCAGGCTTACGTTTTCCAGAATCGTGCCGAACCGGCGCGTGGTGTTGTAGATTTCAGGCTCGCTTTGCGCGGAGAGGCGGATGGCCTTGGCGTAGCAACCGCCCTCAAAATTAAAGACGCCGCTGTCGCTCCAGCCGTGCTCGTCGTCGCCAATCAGGCGGCGGTTGGGATCGGCGGACAGGGTGGTCTTGCCGGTGCCGGAGAGGCCGAAGAAGATGGCCACGTCGCCGTTCTCGCCAACGTTGGCCGAGCAGTGCATGGACAGCACGTTCTGCTGGGGCAGAAGGTAGTTCATCACCGTGAAGATCGCCTTCTTGATCTCGCCGGCATACTGTGTTCCGCCGATGAGAACAATGCGCTCGGCGAAGTTGATGACGACGAAGACCTCGGAGCGCGTTCCGTCGATGTCCGGGATCGCTTGGAAGAACGGCACGTTGAGGACGGTGAATTCGGGGCGGTGGTCCTGGAGTTCATCGGGGCGCGCCTGGATGAACATATTGCGGGCGAACAGACTCTGCCACGCAGTTTCGGTGAGTACGCGGATGGGAAGCCGGTACCGCGGGTCGGCGCCGACAAAGCAGTCCTGCACGAACAGTTCCTTGCCCTGCAGGTAGGCCAGCATGCGGTGGCGGATGCGCTCGAAGTTCGCGGCTTCCATCGGCTTGTTGACGTCGCCCCAGTTCACCTTGTCCTGCGAGGATGCCTCGCGCACGATGTACTTGTCGTTGGGCGAGCGTCCCGTATAGGAACCGGTGCGGACCACGAGGGGCCCCAGGTGGCCAAGGTGGCCTTCGCGGCGCCGGACGGCCTCTTCGTAAAGAAGGGCGGTCGGGAAGTTCCAGTAGGTGGCGTGCAGATTCTTGATGCCGTGATTTTCCAGGCCGTACGGGCTCTGGTACTTGCCTTGCACTTGCATAGGTCGGTTCTCCTGTAAGACGGGCTATGGACCGGCTGGTCAACCGGTTGGTTGGCGACCGGTAGAAAACTCTTGGGTTACACCTAAAGATTACACACATGCGGAAGGCATGTCAATAGTTTTACGCGCAAAAGTGTGATTAGTTAAATCATTCATGATTCCAAGCGTCAGATAGCGGACTACCGGGTTGACGAAGCCTTCTTGTAGCGGAACGGCGCGGCGGCATACACTGATGAGAATGTCAAACGGAGGTCATCTTGGGAGCGGAAGTGATGCGGAACTCAACCCCTCAGCGCCATCTGCCGGAAGGCGTCTCCGTGGTCGTGCCGGTTTACAACGGCGCCGATACCCTTCCGGATCTTATAACCGCCCTGGAACCCGTCCTCCGGTCGGTTGCGCCCGCCTTCGAGGTGGTGTTGGTCAACGACTGCAGTCCCGACGAGTCCTGGAAGGTCATCACCGAACTAGCGCGGAAGTATCCGTGGGTGCGCGGCATCAACCTGATGCGCAACTTCGGCCAGCAGAACACCACGCTGTGCGGCTTGCGGGCGGCACGCTACGATACCATCGTCACGATGGACGACGACCTTCAGAATCCACCCGACCAGATTCCCATTTTGCTGGACAAACTGCGCGAGGGGTTCGATGTCGTCTACGGTCCGCCCCTGCACGAACAACACGGTCTGTTCCGCGACGCCGCCTCTTCCATCACGAAGATGGCGCTAGCCAACGCGATGGGCGCAGACGTTGCCCGGAGCGTCAATTCGTTCCGCGCCTTCCGGACACACCTTCGTGACGCGCTTTCCGATTACCGAAGCCCGCACGTTTCCATCGATGTCCTGTTGACCTGGACAACCACGCGCTACGGAGTCGTTCGGGTGCGGCACGACACGCGTCCGGCGGGGCGTAGCGGGTACAACCTGCGGAAACTGATACGTCACGCGCTAAACCTGATCACCGGTTTCAGCGCCGCGCCGTTGCAATTGGCGAGCGTGGTGGGCTTCCTGTCGATGCTGTTCGGCCTGGCGATTCTGGTGTTCGTGATGGTGCGGTTCGTGCTAGTCGGCCGCGACGTGCCCGGTTTTACGATGCTGGCCTCCACCATTGCCATCTTCTCGGGGGTTCAGCTGTTTATGTTGGGTGTGTTCGGCGAGTACCTGGCCCGCATCCATTTTCGCATGCTGGAACGCCCAACCTATGCCGTCCGCGAGACCACCGACGAACCGGAGGAGAACGCATGCTGAGCCAGGTTCGATGGATACCGTTTCAGGACGTGAAGGACGATCGAGGTCGCCTGACCGCCGTTGAAGCGGGCCAACACACCCCGTTCCCGATTGAGAGGGTGTTCACCGTGCACCAGGTTGTGCCCGGCACGGGACGCGGCGGCCACGCGCACCGCGATACGGATCAGGTGGCTTGCGCCGCTTACGGATCGTTGAAAGTCGATCTTTCCGACGGGGTGAACGTGGTGACATACGTGCTGGACGATCCCGGCAAGGGCCTGCTTTTACCACGGATGACCTGGACACGGATGTACGACTTCAGCCACGGTGCCGTTTTCCTGGTGTTTGCTTCCACCCATTACGACCGCAACCGCTCATTGCGGACCTGGGCCGATTACATATCAGCCCGACGCGAACAGGAAGGGCCGGACTGGAAGCCGCTGTCTTCCGCGCCCGGCGAGGAGGAACAGCCGTGACCTTCGAACGCAGGATATTGTCTCCGGCGCCGGCATTCCGCGAAACCGCCGCCGCCCGCTCCGGCGAACACACGGACAGGGAACTGGAACTCTGGCTGGACGAACGGAGCCGGGCCCACGAGTTTGTGGTCAACAAAGTGCCGTTTTCGGAATTGGACCAGTGGTTCTTTGAGGAAGGGACCGGCGACCTCTGCCACCGGACCGGCAAGTTCTTCCGCATCGAGGGCATCGAAATTGAAACCAACTTCGGCCGGACAACCCGCTGGATGCAACCCATCATCCTACAGCCCGAAGTCGGGATTCTCGGATACGTGACCCAGCGGCGCAAGGGGGTTCTGCACTTCCTGGTTCAGGCGAAGATGGAGCCCGGAAACATCAACCTGCTCCAGTTGTCGCCGACGGTGCAGGCCACGCGAAGCAACTTCACGCAGGTCCACGGCGGGAAATTGCCGCCATACCTCGAGTATTTCCTGGAGACCGCCCGCGCCCGGGTGCTGGTGGACCAACTGCAGTCGGAGCAGGGGGCCCGGTTCCTGAGAAAGCGCAACCGCAACGTGATTGTGGAGGTGGATGAGCGCGAAGTTATCCCCGTGTACGACGACTTCCATTGGGTAACGCTCGGCCAGATCCAGGCGTTGCTGAAGCAGGAAAACGTCATCAACATGGACTCCCGCACGGTGCTTTCCTGCATTCGTTACCACGATACGGTGGAGCCGGATACGCTGGAGAAATGGCGCCGTGGAGATTCATTCGCCGACAGCGTCCGTTACTCGCAATTTGCCGACGACAACGCGGCGTTGAGGACCTTTGACGAGATCATCTCCTGGCTAACCGGTCTCAAGGTTCGGTATTACCTGAACGTCAGGCGTGTTCCTCTTGACGCAGTGGAAGGCTGGGTGGTTGAAGCGGATCGCGTGCATCACGTGCAGGACCGTTTCTTCTCGGTGGTTGCCGTGTCGGTGCTGGCCGGAAGCCGCGAGGTCAGCAGTTGGTCGCAACCGCTCATCGAATCGGCCAAGGGCGGAATGCTGTGTTTCGTCTGCCAGCGGAAGAAGGGTGTTCTCCACTTCCTTGTTCAGGGACGCGTCGAACCCGGGCACGCCGACAGCTTGGAACTCGCGCCGACGTTGCAATGCACGCCTGGAAACTATGATGCGGCGCGACCGGACCTCTATCCGCCTTATTATGAGCTGGTTTCCACCGCGCCGCCGGAGTGGATTCGTTACAATCGTCTGCAGTCGGAAGAGGGTGGCCGGTTTTACCACGACGCCAACCGGTACATGGTGTTGGAAGTTCCACCGGACGTAGAAATCGATGTGTTCGACAACTACGCATGGATGACCCTGCACCAGATCAAGGAGTTCATCCGCTTCAACAACTACATCAACGTGGAAGCGCGTAGCCTGCTGGCGTGTATCGGATTCGGTGACCAGTGGGAGGAGGAGTCACGATGATGCGAGCCATGCTGTTGGACTGGTCCGGTATCGTACAGCGCCGCGTCGGGCCGGCGATGGTGAAGTGCGAGGGCATTGAGGTTGTTGACATCGCGTCGCGTTTTGAAGAACCGGCGGACTTCGGATTCCCCAAGTACCGAAAGTGGTACTGGGGCTACCGCGAAGGTCTGGAGCAGAGCGACGCCGAACTGGTTTACATATCACTGCCGAACAGCATGCACGCCGAATGGAGCGAGGCGGCTCTGAAGTCAGGCAGGCACGTTATCGTGGACAAACCGTCGGTTACGTCGCTTGCGGACGCTCAACGGCTGGCGGCCCTGGCACGGGAACGGGGCTTGTGTTATGCGGAATCCTCGGTCTGGCCGTTTCAACCGGCAACGGAAATGATGAAGGCCGTGTTGAGAGAGAAAGGGAGCGGTCCATTGTGTGCGCAGATGGTGTTCACGTCGCCGCGCCCGGATCCCCTTCCGATCTATTACAACGCGGAACTCGGCGGCGGCGTGATATTCGACCGGGGTCCGTACGCCGTTTCCTGCGGACGTTTCCTGATGGACGGGCAACCGGTGGAGTCGCAACTGCGGGTGATGTCGCGTTACGAGGGGCTTCCGGTGACGTGCCACGTTATGTTGCGCTATGAGGACGGTTCGGTGTTGAGCGCGTTTCTGGGCATCGACGGGGAATATGCCAACGAATTGTCGGTCACGCGGAACGGAGTCAAGGCGAGGATGGCTCGGTTGTTCACACCGCCAGCCGATTATGAACCGATGATCGAGGTTGTGGCGGCGAACAAGGCCGAAACCATCACGGCGCCGGCGTCGGATACCTTCGCCAATTTCATCGGCGCCGTCGTGAAGAAGGTCGAGACGGGCGACGGTCCGGATTTCACGGATCTGCTGTTGCGGGATGCCGGGGTGATGGACGCGTTGCGATAGGGCCGGCAAGCCTGCGTTCAGTGAATGGCCCACGGAGGGCCGCCCCTACGTGTCAGGTTATCAGTCCCGGTAGGGGCACGGTATGCCGTGCCCAATGTGCAGATAATCGGGAGACAATATGCCCCCTCTGAAAATATACGTCGCGGCGACGCGGCAAAATGACGGCAAGACGGTAATGGCGCTCGGTCTGGTGCTGGCGTTGCAGAAACGCTTCGCCCGTGTCGGATACATCAAGCCGGTCGGCCAGCAGTACATCGAGGTTGACGGCGCGAAGATTGACAAGGACGCCGTACTGGTCCACGAAGTCACGGGTGTCGCCTCCAAACTGCAGGATATGAGCCCGGTGGCCGTTCCGCGCGGTTTCACGGAATCGTATCTCGACGAACCGCACCGTGATGACCTGGTACGTCGCATCACGGAATGCTACGCCCGGGCCTCGGAAGGGACGGATATCACGGTTATCGAGGGCACGGGTCATGCGGGAGTCGGCTCGGTTTTCGACATGTCCAACGCGGATGTGGCAAGCCTGCTGGACGCGCCGGTGCTCATCGTATCCTCCGGCGGCATAGGCCGCCCGATCGACGAAATCAGCCTGAACAAGTCCGTCTTTGAGCAGAAAAACGTAACCATCGCCGGCGTGGTGGTCAACAAGATTCAGCCCGAGAAGTACGACAAAATCAACAAATACGTGCGCAAGGGACTGGAGCGCCAGAGCCTTCGCACCTGGGGTGTCATTCCATTCAACGAAGTGCTTTCGCACCCGACGGTGGAGCAATTGGCCTCCGACCTGAAAGCCGAGGTCCTTTCCGGCGCTTCGCACCTGAAGGTGCCGGTTCGCCGGTTCGTCATCGGCGCCATGCGGGCGCACGAAGCGCTGGACTGGTTCGACCGCGATGCCCTGTTGATCACCCCCGGGAACCGCGAGGAGTTGATCCTGGCCGCGTTGAGCATGCGAGCCGCGGGCCGCGATCACGGCGTAGCAGGAATCGTTCTGACCTGCGGCATGGAACCGCACCCGTCGGTTCTGGCTCTTATCCGGGATACCGACCTTCCGGTCATTCTCGTCCAGCAGGATACGTTCGACACGGCCAGCCGAATGCACGACCTTATAGTGAAGATTCGCGCCTCGGATACAGCCAAGATACGGGAGACCCAGAGACTGGTGGAGGATTTTCTGGACATCGACGGGCTGATTGGCTGGCTGAAAGAGCATGCGGCCCGGGAATGAAACCTTCTGCGGACGACGCGCGAGAGGATACCTTGCGCCGGATCGAGAGAGTTGTGCACGCGTTGGATCCCACAACGGCGGCAGGACCTTTACTGGGTCCAAGGATTCTGCTGTTCACGGCTGGTGAGTCGGCCGGCCGCGAAGACTTGGCGACAATCGGCACGGCCATCGAGTTGCTCTGGCGGGCCAATCTTCGGCATGAAATTCCTGTCGGGAAGGATTTGCCTGCAGGCGCGCCGGCACCGACACTGGCCGGTGACACCATGCTGGCGGAATCGTACCGCTTGCTCGCTTCCCTGGGAGACCCGTGGCTCATTCAGGTTCTGTCCCGGGCGATGGCATCGGCATCGGAAGGCGCTTTGTGCGAGTCGCGCGAGGAGAGAGCCGAGCGTCAAAGCCTGTACCACGAAACCATTGCCCTTGTAGGTGCACATCAGGCCGGGCAAACCGGAGGCGACACCAGAGACCTTCTGCAGTGGGCCCGGAGGATTGGGCACGCGCACCTGATGGACTTGCCTCCTCCTCCGGACACAGACCCGTTCATCGCCGGAGGATTCTACGACCCGAAACCGGAACAACCCGTCTCCGACAGTGGTTGAACCGGTCCGAGGTGTGCTTTTCGCGGTTTGGTCTTCCTACACTGTATCAGAAACGTTTCTAGGAGGCTGGCCTGTGTACAAACCCCGTGAAGGCCAATGGGCTTGGATGTTTCACCGCATCAGCGGTGTCGCCATCTTTCTCTTCCTGTTCGGCCATATCCTGAGCACCTCCACTCTTGTGTGGGGCGTCAACGGGCCGGAGTGGCACCACCGCATCGATTCCATCTACCGACTGCCGATTTTCAGCGTTATGCACCTGGCCTTGTTCGCCGCCGTGCTGTACCACGCCGTGAACGGTATCCGGGTGATCATCGTCGACTGGTGGGCGCATTCCACGAAAGCCCAGAAGCCGTTGTTTTATGCGGAGATGGTCCTTGTGGGCCTTCTCTTGATCTTCGCCGTCTTCAAAATGGTGATTCCGGAACTGAAGGACTACGCCGAGGCGAAAGCATCGGTATCTGTTCCTGTCGGTGTTTCGGCCACACAGGAAGGAGGCTTGCGATGACCGACATGAAATCCGCGCCTCAATACGGTGGTCGGCGCCCGAAACCGTCCGGCGATTTTGAACTGCACGCCTGGTTCTTCATGCGCCTCAGCGGTCTCCTTCTGCTGATTCTGGCGCTGACGCATTGGACGATAATGCACTTCATCCACCGCCTCCGCGAACTGGATGCCGCGTGGATTGTCAACCGGTACCAGAACGTTTTCTGGCCGACTTTCGATGCGGTTCTGCTGGTGTTCGCGCTGTTGCACGGAACGAACGGGGTGCGTTACCTGATTGATGATTACATCCGTCACCGTACGTGGAACATGATCGCCAAAGGGGTTCTTTACCTGGCGTCGTTCGTGTTTCTGGTCCTTGGATTGATCGTTATCTTCATGATTCCCGGCGTCAAGGTGGTCGGCCGCTGACGTTGAGAAGGTCGTTGGGGAGAGTATATGGGCCTCGAGAATTACCATAAGTACGATGCCGTGATTGTCGGCGCGGGCGGCGCCGGCCTGTACGCGGCGCTGGAACTCTCGCGTCAGGGCGTGAATGTTGCCGTGGTCAGCAAACTGTACCCCACTCGTTCGCACACGGGCGCCGCGCAGGGCGGAATCGGCGCCGCGCTGGGCAACATCGCGGAAGACCATCCGGAATGGCACATGTTCGACACCGTGAAGGGCGGCGACTACCTGACGGATCAGGACGCCGCCCGCGTGCTGGCCGAGGAAGCCGTGCTGACGGTGTACGACCTGGAGCACATGGGCCTCCCGTTTTCGCGACTGGAGAATGGCAAAATCGCCCAGCGCAAGTTCGGCGGCCACACGCGCAACTTCGGCGAAGGACCAGTGGAGCGGGCTTGCTATGCCGCCGACCGCACCGGCCACATGATTTTGCAGACACTGTACCAGCAATGCATCAAGAACAACGTGACGTTCTTCGACGAATTCCACATGACGGACCTGGTGATGAACGGCGACACAGTGTGCGGCATTGTGGCTGTCTCCCTGTACGACAGCAGTGTTCACACGTTCCACGCGAAAGCCGTGCTGTTCGGAAGCGGCGGTTTCGGCCGTATGTTCTCGGTCACCAGCAACGCCCACGCCCTTACGGGTGATCCCGTGGCCATCTGTTTCCGCCACGGCATACCCCTGGAGGATATGGAGTTCTTCCAGTTCCACCCGACGGGTATCTACAAGATGGGCATCCTGCTGAGCGAAGCGGCCCGGGGCGAAGGCGCCATCCTGCGGAACAAGGACGGCGAGCGGTTCATGGAGCGATACGCCCCGACCATGCTGGACCTGGCGCCGAGGGATATGATTTCCCGTTACATATATATGGAGATTCGCGCGGGACGCGGAATCGAGGGCAAGGATTACGTTCATCTCGACTTCACACACATCGATCCGAAAATCATCGAAGAGCGCCTGCCCGACATCACGGACTTCGTGCGCGTTTACATGGGCATCGATCCGGTGAAGGTTCCTGTTCCGATCCAGCCGACGGCTCACTACGCGATGGGCGGCATTCCCACGGATCTGGACGGATGTGTCATCAAGGATCCGAAGAACACGCCGGTCCCCGGCGCATTTGCGGCAGGAGAATGTGCCTGTGTCAGCGTTCACGGTGCCAACCGACTCGGCACGAACAGCCTGGTCGATATTCTGGTGTTCGGTCGACGCATGGGCATAGCCGGCGCCGACTACTGCCGATCGGCCGAATGGAAGCCCCTTCCAAGCGACGCATCGGACACCACGCGGGCTCAGATTGAAGCCATCCTGGCGAACTCTTCCGGGCAAAGCGCCGCGGATATCCGGCGCGAACTGCAGGTGGAGATGATGGACAAGGCCGGCGTGTTCCGGACCGGCGAGGGTTTGGAAACGGTGAAGAAGACCGTGGACGACCTGAAACAAAGATACCTGAAGGTTGGCGTGACGGATCGCGGAACGAGCTTCAACACCGAACTGCTGGAAGCCGTGGAACTCGGCAATCTGCTGGAACTGGCGGAAGTTACGGTTGAAAGTTGCATCGCCCGCACCGAAAGCCGGGGCGCGCACGCTCGCGAAGATTATCCGGACCGTGATGACGCCAACTGGTTGAAACACACCCTGGCGTATCGCGAACCGGACGGAAGCATACGCATGGATTACAAGCCGGTGGTGCTCGGCACCTTCGAACCGAAGGAACGCAAGTATTAGGTATCGGGCGGGAACACCAACCTGCGGAAGTGGAACATCATGCCTTCAAAGAGGTCTATACGGTCTCCGCGGCCTATCGGGCTTGTCATGGCGGTGTTCTTCGCCGCCTACGGCATCTATATGTGGTTCCATTCGGAGCACCCGTTCTATGCCGCGTCCTTGATTACTCTTTCGTTGATCTGGCTCCTTCTGGCCGTGATACACCGGCGGGAAGATGAGCCGCCGTCATAAAAGCGTCGGGTCGGAACCGACCCTATCGACAGGTGGTTGCATGCAGGTAACGTTTCGCATAAAGAGATTCAATCCGGATACGGACCGCGTCGGGCGGTTTCAGGAGTACAAGGTCGATGTGGATCCGACCGACCGCGTGCTGGACGCCCTGAACGAGATCAAGTGGAGGCACGACGGAACGTTGTCCTACCGTCGATCGTGCGCGCACGGCATATGCGGCTCGGATGGTATGCTGATCAACGGGCGGAACCGCCTGGCGTGCAAGGTGCTGATACGCGACCTCGGCACCAGGATAACCGTGGAGCCAATGCGCGGTTTCAAGGTGATCAAGGACCTGATTGTGGACATGGCTCCGTTCTTTGACAAGTACCGGGCAATTCTTCCGTATCTCATCAACGACTCGCAACCCCCGGTGGCTGAACGTTTGCAGAGTATCGCCGACCGCGAAAAGTTCGACGACACCACCAAGTGCATTCTTTGCGCCTGCTGTACCACCAGTTGCCCGGTTTTCTGGGTAAACGGAGAGTACCTGGGCCCGGCCGCCATCGTGAATGCCCACCGTTTTATCTTCGACAGCCGCGACGATGCCGCCGCAGACCGCCTGGCCATTCTGAACGACCGTGCCGGCGTATGGCGGTGCCGAACCATCTTCAACTGCACCGATGCCTGTCCCAGGGAGATCGACGTCACGAAGGCCATCGAAGACGTCAAGCGTGCTCTGGTGCTGAGCCGCGTCTGATAACCGAAAGCGCCGCCGAGGTGGATGCCGCGGCGCTGGACAACAGAAAACCTTCCCTGGCAAAAGCAGACCCAAAGACCGGAGGGAAGTATGGCGACTTCACAAGGCGTGGCACTGAGGGTCAAGCCGGCCAACCTGACCTACGGAGTGGACGAAAAACCGCCCGTAACCACCAGTGTTTTGCTGGCGGTTCAGCACGTCTGTATGATGGCGATTGGCCTGGTCATTCCGGTCGCTCTGATGCGGGTCATCGACGCCCCCAACTCGCTGATCGTTAAGTTTCTCAGCCTCTCGATGATCGCGGCGGGCATCGGCACCATACTGCAGTCCGTGCGCTGGGGGCCGGTCGGCTCCGGCTACCTTTCGCCAGAAACTCCCGATCCCACGTTCCTCAGCGTGGCTCTTTTAGCTGTACAAACCGGCGGGATGTCGTTGCTGTTCGGCATGACAATCATCACCGGTATATTCGAGTGCCTGCTGGCGCCCCTGCTGTACCGTTTGCGCGCCTGGTTTCCCACCGAGGTTACCGGCGTTGTGGTGGTGATGGTGGGCGTTTCCATCATTCCACTCACGTTGCGCGACTTCGTCGGTATGTCGGAAGCTTCCGCCCAATTTGACCGCGTGACGCTTTGGATAGGCATTTCGACACTGCTGGTGTTGATTGGTTGTTCGGTGTGGGGCAACGAGTTCGTGAAGAGGTATGCCCTGCTGATCGGGTTTGCGTTTGGTTACGCCACGGCTTTCTTCACGGGAAGGATAGGAGCACAGGAGATAGCCGAGGTTCAGCAAGCGGCGTATGTTGCATTGCCAACCTTCAAAGGCGTATCGTATACATTCCGGGCGGATATGTTGTTGCCGTTCCTGGTAGCGATTACCAGTTCAGCCGTCAAGAATGTTGGCGACATCACGACCTGCCAGAAGATCAATGACGCGGCCTGGCGGCGGCCTGACATGGAAACCATCCGCGGCGGCGTTCTGGCGGACGGAATCTGCACCATCTGCGGCGGCCTGATGGGCGGTATGGGCCAGGCCAGCAATTCCGCCAATATCGGATTGTCCCTGGCCAGCGGTGTAACAAGCCGCGTTATCGGGTACTTTACGGGCGGCTTGATTATCCTTCTCGGGTTCTCGCCCAAACTGGCCGCTGTTCTAACCATCATCCCCAATCCCGTGATGGGCGCCCTGTTGCTGTTTGCCATCAGCTTTATGATCGTGGCGGGATTGGAGATCGTATCCTCGCGAATGCTGGACGCCAGGAAGACGTTTATCATCGGCATGGGCCTGATTTTTGGCCTTGGGGCCGGATTCGATCCTCAGTTGTTCGCGGGCCTCGGACCGATGTGGAAACCGATCTTCGAGTCCACCCTGTCCGTGGCGATGATTGCCGTGGTTCTGATGAACCTGCTGATGAGGATCGGTATTTCGCGCAAGGCAACAATCACCCTGGCGCCTGATCCGGATTCGATGGAAAAGTCGCGTTTGTTCCTCGAAAGACAGGGTGAGGTGTGGGGTGCAAGACGGCAGGTGATGGAGCGCGCCATTTCGGCCGCATCGGAATTCCTGGACAACGCGGTGGGGAGCGGCGCTTTGTCCGGCCCCGTGGAACTGCAGGCGACCTTCGACGAGTTGAACCTCGACCTCGAGTTCCGGTACGAGGGCAAAGCGGCGGTCATTCCAACAGAGAGCCCCGATCCCCAGGCTCTTCTGGCCGGAGACCGGTCTTTCCATGAACTTTCGGGATTCCTCATTGGCCGGCTTTCTGATGGGGCAACGACCTCACAGGTCGGCACGCAGAATATCCTGCGCCTGCACTACGATCACTAATACCGGCGCCTTGCCGGGACGGGCTACCATGACAGGGAAAGCGCGCCGCCTTCCGGCGCGGAAAAAACTATCCGGGTGATCTTCAGGTATGCCGATTTACGAATTCCGATGTGAAGACTGCCGCAAGCGGTTCAGCGTTCTCGTGGGCGTGGTGGCGGAACAGCAACCGGCCACGTGCCCGCGGTGCAACAGCCTCAATGCGCGGCGCCTTGTGTCCCGCTTTTCCCGTGTCCGCTCCGAGGACGATATCCTGGACAACCTCGCCGACTCGATGGACTTCGGCGGCATCGACGAGAACGATCCGAAGTCCGTGGCCCAGTTTATGAAGAAGATGGGCAAGGAGATGGGTGAGGACCTGGGCGACGACTTCGAAGAGGCAATGGAGGCCGAGATGGCAGGGGAGGGCGAAGGCGCGGAAGGCGGTGACGACGGAATGGGCGCTCCCGCCGGTATGCCCCCGATGGGAGATTTGGACTGAAATCGTGACCAATCCTTTTCCGTTCGACCTGGCCGCCATCGACCTGGACGGCACGCTCCTCGGCCCCGACAGCCGAGTGGGCGCGCGAAACCGGGCCGCCGTGGACCTTCTGCGCAACGCCGGAGTGTGTGTCATCCTGGCTTCCGGGCGTATGCACGCCGCCACCAAGCCGACGCACGATGATCTGGGGCTCGACACGCCGATTGTTTCCTACAACGGCTCGATGGTGAAGGACACGGTGACGGGCGAGGTTCTTCTGCATCTCACTCTCGACGTCGATTCCTCGCGGACGATTGTGGACTGGGCGGAACGCGAGCACCGCCACATCAATTTCTACATGGACGACACTCTGTACGTGAGCGTGGCGACGGAGTGGTCGGACCTTTACAACCTCCGCACCGGTTCGGTTATCGTGCCCGTGGGTTCCCTGCACAAGTTCGACGGGATGTCGCCGACGAAGATCATCTTCGTGGGCCAACCGCACGAAACGCTGGAACAGCAGGAGCGATGGCGTGCCGAGTTCGACGGAAGTGTGTACATCGTGCGCACGTGTTCCGAGTACCTGGAGTTTCTGAATCCCGTCGCCAACAAATGGGAGGGGCTCAAGGTGGTCGCCGACCGGTACGGGATAGCGTACGATCGCATCGCGGCTTTTGGCGATAGTCCGAATGATCTGCCGATGCTTAAGCACGCGGCGGTTTCGGTGGTGATGCCGCACGCCGACCCGGAAGCGCTGGCGGAAGCGGACTACGTTCCGGAAGGAGCGCCCGCCGAGGCTTTCGCCGTGGCAGTGGAAAACATGGCGGCGGGCCGCTGGCCGTGATACCGTGAATTTGCCGTACGTGCTAAACTAAGACGTGGTCAGGGCCTGTGGCTCAGCTGGGAGAGCGCCTCGTTCGCAACGAGGAGGTCGGGGGTTCGAATCCCCCCAGGTCCACCAAAAAACCCCATCAATCCCCCTTTGCTCTCCACCGCAAACTGACTCGGTGAGCCTCGCGAATGCACGGATCGCACATTCGAACGTGAACTCGAGGTAAGTGGGTTGCGGGACGGTCGGATACCCCTTACTCCACCAGCAACAGCGGGTTCTCAAGGCGGCGCTTGACTTCCTGCAGGAATTGCGCGCCGACGGCGCCGTCGATGGCGCGGTGGTCGCCACTGATGGTCATTTTCATGCGGGTGCCGATGGCGGTGTAGCCGTCCTCAATCACGGGCACCTCGCTTACGGCGCCCACGGCAAGGATTCCCGGTTCCGGCGGGTTGATGATGGCGCTGAAGTCCTCAATGCCGAACATTCCGAGGTTGCTGACCGTGAACGTCCCTCCCGCGTAGTCGTCCGGCAGGAGTTTGCCATCGCGGGCTTTCGCGGCCAGGGCGGCAACCTCATCGGCAATCACGCTCAGGCTCTTCGTGTCGGCGTCGCGGACCACAGGCACGATCAATCCCTCGGGAAGCGCCACCGCAACACCCACGTTCACGCGTTCGGTGGTGTAGATGGAATCATCTTTCCAAGAGACGCGCATGGCCGCCTGGGCGCGCAGGGTGTCGGCTACGGCCTTGATGATGAGGTCGTTCGGGCTGAGTTTGCGGAATCCCTCGCCGCGGCCGTTCAGTTGGGCGCGCAGTTCCATCGCGGCTTTCATGTCCACGCTGATGGTAAGGTAGAAGTGGGGAACCGTTTGCTTGCTTTCGGCAAGTCTGCGGGCGATGACCTGGCGCACACGCGACGGCGCCGGGCCGACGGTCCAGACGGCGCCGGTTGCCGTAGTAGGCGCGGGAGCTGGCGTGGTAACGGGAACGGAAGGCGTTGCGGACGGGGCAGGGGTGACGTGAATCATCACGTCGTCCTTTACAATCCGTCCGCCGGGTCCGGTGCCGCGAACGGACGTCAGGTCCACATTGCTTTCCCGGGCAATTTTGCGGGCCAGCGGCGAGGCCTTCAGTCGTTCGCCATGTTCTGTCGGCACTGACGGCGAAGGGAGCGGAGCGGTTGCAGATTCCTTCGCTGGAGGAGCGGGTTCACTTTTTGGCGGAGCGGCTTGCGGAACCGTCGGGGCGCCGGAACCGCCGATTTCGGCAATAGGTTCGCCCACGGGAACGGTTTGCCCTTCCTTGACGATGATCCGGTTGAGAACGCCGGATTCAAAGGCTTCGATCTCGATGGCGGCTTTTTCCGTCTCGATTTCGGCGATTACGTCGCCTTCCTTGACGCGGTCGCCTTCCTTCACTCGCCAGACGACAATCGTTCCCTCTTCCATCGTGTCGCCCATTTTGGGCATTGTGACGATTCCCATGGTCACTCCATTTCAGTGATTGATGCGCGGATTCCGGCCGGGGCTTTCCTCCCGTTGCTCATGATAGCCGCGGACGGCGCCGGTCACACAAGCCGGGTGATGGGGGCAAACTCGCCGGAGCGCGCCAGCGTGCGCCGCGCGGCGTCGGCGATCGTCTCGGCGTTCGGGATGGTCATCGCTTCCAGATTCTTGGCGTACGGCATCGGGACCGGTGCACCGGTCACTTCCTCAATCGGCGCGTCCATCTCGTCGAATGCGTGCTGGTAAATCAGCCCGCTGAGTTCGCGCGAAAAGCCGCTGTCCTGCCAGGCCTCCGTTGCGATGACCACGCGGTGCGTTTTGCGGACACTGGCCAGAATCGCGTCCAGGTCCAGCGGGCGCAAACTCCGCAGGTCGATGACTTCGGCGCTGATTTCGTCGCGTTCCAGCAATTCCGCGGCCTGCACAGCCGAATGGATCATCTTGCTGTACGAGAGAATCGTAACATCGGTGCCCTGCTTGCGGATATCAGCCACGCCGAGCGGAATCGTGAAATCCGGGCCTTCCGGCACTTCGCCTTTCAGGTTATAAAGGCCCAGATGCTCCAGGAAGATAATGGGGTTGTCGTTGCGGATGCACGTTTTCAGAAGCCCCTTGGCATCTGCCGGCGTCGCGGCGGTAACCACGTACAATCCCGGGCAGTGGATGTACCACGCTTCCACGCATTGGCTGTGCTGGGCTGTCAACTGCTGACCGCCGCCCTGGGGACCGCGCAGGACCATCGGCGCGGTGAACTGGCCGTCGCTCATGTATCGCACCTTGGCGATATGGTTGATGATCATATCGAAGGCGACGAGGCTGAAGTTCCACGTCATGTACTCGACGATCGGGCGCAGGCCGACCATCGCCGCGCCAAGAGCCATGCCGGTGAAACCCTCCTCGGCGATAGGCGTGTCCAGCACGCGCATGCGGCCGAACTGGTCCATCAGGCCTTCCGAGATTCGGTAGGCGCCGTTGTAGCCGCCGACCTCCTCGCCCATCAGGCAAACGCGGTCATCCCGTTCCATTTCTTCGCGCATCGCCTCGCGCAAGGCTTCCCGATACTGAATCACAGCCATAGGTGTTTTCTTCGCTTATACGTAGACGTTGTTGAAAAGGTCGGCCTCGGTGGGCGCGGGACTGCTGTCCGCAAAATCGGCGGCGGCCGCGCACTCGGCACGAATCTCCTCATTCAACCGGTCGATGTCATCGGTGGTCAGCAAGCCGCGCTCCAGCAGGTACGCGCCGACCGTTTCCAGCGGATCGCGCTGTTTCCACTCCTGAACTTCCTCTTTGGTGCGGTACTGGCCTGCGTCTGCCATGCTGTGTCCGCGGAAGCGGTAGGTCTTGCTTTCTATCAACTGCGGTTCGCCGTTTCGCGCGGCCGCCACGGCTTCGTCCATTGCTCCGCGCACAGCCCACAAGTCCATGCCGTCCACCGGCCGGCTTTGGATATTAAACCGCTCGCCGTGTTTGTAGAGGTCGGGTATGGCGTTGGAAACTTCCAGCGCGGTACCCATCGCGTACTGGTTGTTTTCGATAACAAACACGATTGGAAGGCGCAGGATGCCGGCGATATTCAGCGACTCGTGAAAAGCGCCGATGGGAACGGCACCGTCGCCGATGAAACAGAGGGTTACGCGGTCTTCATTGCGGTACTTGGCGGCGAAGGCGAATCCGATGGCAATGGGAATCTGGCCGCCCACGATACCCCAGCCGCCCATGAATCCCCTCGCCGGGTCGTACAGGTGCATGCTTCCGCCCTTGCCGCCGGAGGTGCCTGTTTTGCGACCGTACAACTCGGCCATGACGGCACCCGGGCTGGTGCCCATGAAGATGGGCTGAACGTGGTCGCGGTAGGCGGTGATAACGTAGTCCCAGTTCGGTCGCAGTGCCGACAGCAGTCCGGCGAGGTTGGCTTCCTGGCCAATGTACAGATGGCAGTAGCCGCCGATTTTGGCCTGTGTGTAGGACTGGGCGCACCGTTCCTCGAACCGGCGTGCCAATAGCATCTGGCGGTACAGGTATACCAACTCGTCATCCGGAATCACGGCCTTACTTCCCGCGTAAGCCACCGGTGATTTGGCATCCAGCGTCGCGTTACGATTCGCCATCCGGCAGATCCCCCAGTTTCATGACATTCTCCACGCGTCTGAGCGCTCAAGCGCTACAGGAAGCGGCGATAACTGAATCCAATATAGCACCCGGCCGCGAACGGTCACTTGATGAACACCGATTACGCTTCCGGCATTCCCGAGGGGAACCCAATCGCGAAAAAAGGACTCAGTATTAACAGGGGTGCCTCTTTGCGCCCGTGACGATATGGAAAGGGGTTGATATGAAAAACAGAATGCGCCTCGTTCGATGGATTGCCGTCATCGCCGCCGCGGCGGTGGTTTCGCAACCGGTGGCTGTTCAGGCTCAGAATCTGCGGAAAGTGATTGTGGGCGGCGGAATCGCAGTCGCCGTGACCAAGTTCGGCCCGCAGGTTAACAAATTCGTGAACGATCTGACCAATCACAAGGACACAACGGCCATCAAGACCAAGGTTGTCCCAATTGTCAGCGTCGGTTCCGGCGGATATGTAGGAGCCGTGCAGGTAATGGGAACCGCGAAGGATGTCGACCGGACGAAAGCCGTGGTTCAACTGGAAGGCAGGTTCAACGACTTCCGTATTAAGGCTCTCGTTCCGGTGGGAACCACCACGGCCACGAAGAACCCGGACAGAATCCCCAACGTGGGTGTTTCCGCCCTGCTGGACTACAAGCTGTAACTTAAGGCAATCCACACAACGAGAAGGGGAAGTCCGCGAGGACTTCCCCTTCAATGCTTGTCAATATCTTTTCAGGAATTGCGCTGTCGGGGATTCTGGCGCGCCATTTCCTGTTCAAGCGACGCCAGGCCGGACATCGCTTCCTTCGCCTTGTGCACAACGGCTGACTCCAGTTCGGCCAGCGTGTTGGCGATGTACGCTTCCACCTCGCGCCTCGATTGGGCGGCGTCCTGCTGGGAGGCCGTTGTGATGTCCTTGGCCTGCGTCAAGGCCAGTTGAACTTCGGGACTGGTGTCCACCAGTTCGGCAAGGCGCGCCCGGGCTTCTTCCAATGCGCGTTCGGTGTTGGCTCTGGCTTCGGCGATGATGGCGTCGGCCTTCTTTCGCGCCGCATCCAGCCGTTCATCCACACCGTCGCGAATCTGTTCGGCCTGCTGAATCTCCTGCGGCAGTTCCTTGCGGAGACGCTCGATGAGTACAAGATAATCGTCCACACGCACGCTCATGGCGCGTCCAAGCCACTGTTTCGGCTCGTCCACCGTGTCTTCCAGCGCCACCAGAGTGTGCAGGAACTCTTCCGGGATGCCCGGTTGCGGATTTGTGCTGTCCTGTTCGTTCATTTGAGGTTATTGTAGCACGTCCTTGAGAAAAACCTCGCGCCGATGGAACTTGACACTGCTTTTCTGGTGCTCTACAATCGAAGTGGTAACTCGGACTAATTTGGTCGTAGATACGGGAGTCATATGTTCAGCCTGACAAAAAAGACGGATTATGCCCTGTTGGCGTTGTGTTGTCTGGCTTCGGAAGCCGACGGCACATCGATGAACGCGAAGGCAATCGCCGAGCGTTACAGCATACCGGTGGAACTGCTGGCGAAGATTCTCCAGCAACTCACCAAGAGGAACCTGGTGGATTCCACCAGCGGACCGACCGGCGGGTACAGGCTGTCCCGTCAACCGGACAAAATCAGCGTCGCGGATGTGATGTATGCGGTGGATGGTCAGCCGGCGCTGTTGCAATGCCTGAAAGGCGCGGGCGATGAATGTTCTCAGTTTGCCACGTGCACCATTCGCCATCCGATGGAGGTCGTCCAAAACCGCCTGGCACGGGTACTGGAGGACACCACCGTCCAGGACCTGATTCTATCGGAGTCCGGACTCGTGACGGTCGATACAAAAGGACGTAAGCATTGCAGGGATTCGGAACAGTCAGTAGCGGCCAACTAGGCGCGGTTATCACTTCACGGAACTGCAAATAGTACTTTGACAACGGGAGCAATGGAACAGTGAAACTGCCGATTTACCTGGACAATAACGCAACGACCAGGGTGGACCCGCGGGTGCTGGAAGAGATGATACCGTACTTCACGGAGATCTTCGGTAACGCGGCAAGTCGAAACCACTCGTTCGGGTGGGAAGCGGAAAAAGGAGTGGACCTGGCTCGCGAGCGCATCGCCGGTCTCATTGGCGCGGACCCCAAAGAGATCGTCTTCACCAGCGGCGCCACCGAGAGCGACAACCTGGCACTGAAAGGTGTCGCCGAGATGTACCGCTCCAAGGGAAACCACATCATCACCCAGGTGACGGAACACAAGGCGGTGCTGGACACGGCGAAACACCTGGAAACACAGGGCTTCGAGGTGACCTACCTGCCCGTGGATGAAACAGGTACCGTAAGGGCCACGGATGTGGAAGAAGCCATCACCGACCAGACGATTCTGGTGTCAATCATGTTCGCCAACAATGAAATCGGCACCGTTCAACCGATACGCGAGATTGGAGCCGTCTGCAAGGCGCGCGGAGTTCTGTTCCATACGGACGCGGTTCAGGGTGTCGGCAAGCTTCCTTTCAACGTGAATGATGACAATATCGACCTCGCCAGCATCACAGCGCACAAGATGTACGGGCCGAAGGGTGTGGGCGCCTTGTACGTGAGAAGGAAAGGACCCCGCGTCCGGTTGACCGCCCAGATAGACGGCGGCGGACACGAGCGCGGATTCCGAAGTGGAACGCTGAACGTACCCGGCATCGTGGGATTCGGCAAGGCCGCCTCGCTCTGCGCGGAGGAGATGGAGAAGGACCGACAGCACGCGGAAACTCTGCGCGATCTGTTGAGGGACCGCATACAGACTTCGCTGACTGAAGTCTATCTGAATGGTCACCCGAACCGCCGCCTGCCAGGCAACCTGAACCTTTCGTTCGCTTACGTGGAGGGTGAAAGCTTGCTGATGGGCTTGAGCGAAGTTGCGCTCTCAAGCGGTTCCGCTTGCACGTCGGCCAGTCTGGAACCGTCTTACGTCCTGAAGGCGCTGGGCGTCGGTGACGAACTGGCGCATTCATCTCTCCGGTTCGGCATCGGCCGTTTCAACACCCGCGAGGAGATTGAATACGTGGCCGAGGCCGTGAAAAAGACCGTCGACCGCCTGCGCGAAATGAGCCCGCTGTGGGAATTGGCGCAGGAAGGCGTCGATCTGAAGTCCGTGCAGTGGCAACCTCACTAAGCGTTGCCTGAGATTAAAGAAGAAGAGGAAATGGAATGGCATACAGCGATAAAGTGATTGACCACTACTCCAACCCGCGGAACGTGGGTTCCCTGGACAAGAGCGATCCCACCGTGGGAACGGGTATTGTCGGCGCACCGGAATGCGGCGACGTGATGAAACTTCAACTGAAAATCAATCCCGAAACGCAGATCATTGAAGATGCGCGATTCAAGACCTTCGGGTGCGGATCGGCCATTGCTTCGTCATCGCTGGCGACGGCGTGGGTCAAGGGCCGGACGGTTGAGGAGGCGATGGCGCTAAAGAATACGACCATCGTGGAGGAACTGGCACTGCCGCCGGTGAAAATCCACTGTTCCGTGCTGGCCGAGGACGCCATCAAGGCCGCTCTGCACGACTACCAGCAGAAGCAGGCGCAAGCCGGAGGACAGGGAACCGAAAGTTGAAAACGGATGACGGAGCGCTGTCACGCTCCGCTGTCCTTTCGGATCCAAAGGGGGGAACTGCGGTGAGTTCTGAAACGATTAAGTCGTCGGAACAGACGGAGACCGCCGCTGAGGGCATCACGATGTCCGAGGAGGCGAAGACACGCCTGCGCCGCCTCATTGCCCGAAAAGCGCCAGACAATCCGAACATGTGTCTGCGCGTTGGCGTGCGCGGCGGAGGTTGTTCCGGCTTGAACTACTTCATGGACCTGGACGACAAAATCAGCGACCGCTGGGATGTCATCTTCCAGGTGGCTGACGACCTGCGGATCGTATGCGACAAGAAAAGCCTGATTTACCTGAAGGGCTCCGAAGTCGTTTGGAGCGGCAACCTTCTCAGCGGTGGATTCGCGTTTGAAAATCCCAACGCCGAGAAGAGTTGCGGTTGCGGGACGTCTTTCAGCATCGCATGACGATGGAGCCGGTAAACACAATGGAGTTGATCCCGGCAGGCACAGACCACTTCGCCGTTCTCGGCCTTCCGCGCCTGCTGAATCTGGACGCCAAAGCGCTGGACCGGGCTTTTCATGACCTCAACCGGCGCTATCATCCCGACCGGTTCGCAACCGCGGGCCCGCGAGAACGGCGCATCAGCCTGGAGAACAGCGCCCGGGTCAACAACGCGCATAAAACGCTGAAAGACCCGTGGCGGCGAGCGCAGTATCTTGTGGAGATCGAGTCCGATGCGTCGGCCAATGGTTCACGCCCTCCGATGGACTTGTTCGAGGAGATACTGGAACTACAGGAACTGATGTCGGAAACACGGGATGCCGCTCACGATGAAATGATTCCCGAAGCGCTGTGCGAGCGCCTGAATGAAGCCGCTCAACCGTTTCGCAGACGGATCGATTCAGCAGTCGCGCGGCGGGATTCCCTGTTCGCGGCGATCGACGCGGCGGAAGGTGCGGACCGGGCCGAATTGGTGATGCGCCTTGCCGAATTGCTGGACGAACGCCGATACCTCGCCCGTGTCATCGCCGACGTCGACGCCGCTTTGGAGGGCCGTGAAAGCGAGCGGGATTCGCTGTGAATTCCGGCAACCTCGGCGGCGGTTGAGCGTCTGTGTAGTGAAGACGTTGACCCAGTTGAGAAGGTTCATGGAAGAAGAAAGGAACGGATGATGAACGACCGGGAACACCAGTGGGGAATGGACGCATACGCCCGACCGACATCGGTCGCGGACACCAATTCGTTTCTTAGCAGTGTTTTCTCGTGGATGACAGCCGGTTTGTTGCTTACGGGCGTCGTCGGCTGGTACGTGTACGACAGCGGCCTGATCGATCAACTGCGAGGGGCCTTTATGGTCATCTTCCTTTTGCAGTTGGGCCTGGTGTTCGGAATCTCCGCCGGCATCAACCGCATGACCGCCGGCACGGCAACGGGGCTTTTCCTGCTGTACTCGGCGCTGATGGGAGTGACGCTTTCCTCCATCTTCGCCATCTACGATATGGGCTCCATCGGTCAGGTACTGCTGATGACGTCGGTCCTGTTCGGTGTGCTTGCCGTGTTCGGAAAGACGACAACGATAGACCTGAGCCGAATCGGTTCCATAGCCTTCGCCGCCTTGATTGCCATCATCATCGCGTCTCTATTGAATGTGTTCCTGTTCAAGTCCGGGGCTATGCAGAACGTGATATCCGTCATCGGGGTCATCGTGTTCGCCGGCCTGACCGCCTGGGATATGCAGAGGCTGACGCAGATGGCCTCGGCGGGGATTCAGGGAAGCGAGATGGTGGGGCGGATGGTGATCCTGGGCGCGCTTTCGCTGTACCTGGACTTCATCAACATGTTCCTCTTCCTGTTGCGCCTGTTCGGCGGCCGCAGGGACTAAGAAACAGTATTACCCGTATCATTTGACAAGAACAGAGGCATGCTGAGCGGAGCGAGTAACGAGCGTAGTCGAAGCACGCCGGCACACTGAGCGATATTCCGGTGCGAAGCACCGGAATATCGCTCAGTGTGCCTCACAGATATGACCAAACCGGATCATTCAGCCAAATATAGCGTTGATCAATCCCGCCGGACTGGTCTCCACCGACAGCACCGGCGCTCCGGCCGCCTCCTCCACTTCGTCGAGCGTCACGTCGTCCAGAAACACGCCCTGACGGGTCATCACGTCGGGCAGGATCAGCGCGTCGCCGATATTCGTGTCCTTCACCGCACGAATGACGTCCGAGCCCGTCAGCAGTCCCGTTACCGTGATTCCGCCCCCGAAAAAGTCGTTGCGCACCGGTAGCAGTTCGACCTCCAGACCTTCAACGAGATTCAAGCCGTCAACGGTCTTGCGAAGAACGGGTTCGGCGAGTTCGCCGGTTACTGCCGTTACCCGGTGCGGCGCCGGTAGAGACTCAGGCAGTTTCCGGCGCGCCAGACGCCACTGGTGGTCCCACAACCGGCACAGTCCGACGCCGTCCTCCAGCGCGGGGAAGTCCTCGTACTCGGTGTACTTCGGAAAGGCCATCCCGGCTTTCAACCAGAACTCGTCGGCCAGAAACACGAAACGGGTTCCTAGACGGAACTTGAAGGCCCTCTGCCACTTGCCAACGACACGGATGGTCTCGCGCGCCAACTCCGGGCTGACGGGGACGAGATCGGGAAGATTCTTTCGATATCCGGTAAGGCCCACGGGCACCACGGCGACAGAAATCACGTTTGGGTGATGCTCCGCGAGTTCGTGTACGGTGCGCTCCAGTATTTCGCCGTCGTTCCAACCGGGGCAGAGCACGATTTGCGTATGTACCGAGATGCCGGCGTCGAACAGGCGTTGGAGGTGGTCCATCACGTTCCCGGCGTCCGGGTGCTTCAGCATCCGCCGGCGCACATCCGGATCGGTGGCGTGCACACTGACCCGCATCGGCGACATGCGCTCGTCGCTGATGCGTTTCCACTCCTCATCAGAGAGGTTCGTCAGCGTGATGAAGTGCCCTTCCAGGAACGAAAGCCGGTAGTCGTCGTCGCGAACCCATACCGACTTGCGCATGCCTTTGGGATTTTGGTGGATGAAGCAAAACACGCAACGGTTTTTGCACTGCCGGACGCCGTCGAACACCACATCGCCGAACGACAGGCCGAGGCTGTCGCCTTCGTCTTTCTCAATCTCCACGCAGGTCGACTCGCCGTCGCGTTCGATGACGACTTCGATGTCCTCGCCGTCGGCAAGCGACTGATAGTCCAGCACATCGCGCGGAACACGCCCGTTGATGGTGATCAGGCGGTCGCCGGGCTCCAGGCCGATTTCCCCGGCGATGCTGTTCGGCTCAACGGCTGTGATGACGATTCCCGGCCTTTTCTTCTCTGGCACGTTGCGCTCTCAGGTCTCCGGTTCGGCGAGTTCGGGTTCGATCAGGGCGACCAGGCCCTTCACCACCGCGGCGGCAATATCGAGTTCTTCGTTGTTGGTGAGCATGACAATCGTCAGCCCGTCATCCGGATAACGCCGTAAATGAGCCGAGAATCCCGACGTTGATCCGCCGTGGCTGTGCATTGCGTGCCCGTTGACCGTGCGGATGTTCCAGCCGAGGCCGTAGGTCAGCGAAGAACCGTCGGCCAGTTTTTGCGGCGTTCTGATTTCCGCCCACGAGGACGGCTGTAGCAAGGCGTTTTTATCCACGGCGGCGGCCCACTTCGCCATATCGTTGATGGTGGAGCAGATTGCCCCGGCTCCGCCCAGATCGGTCACATCGTAGTCCTTGTTGCGAAGCCCGTTTTTGTCGAAGATGTAACCATCCACGCGGCCCGGGATGATGCGCAGTGGGTCGCGGTCACCGGTATTCTTCATACCCAGCGGTTCAAAGATGCGCTCCCGCAGAAAGTTGAAGAACGGTTTTCCAGAAGCGTTGGCGACTATGAATCCCGCCAGGCTGTAACCGGAGTTGTTGTACTTGTATTTCGTGCCGGCCGGAAAATCCAGCGGCTGTTTCGCGAGCAGGCTGACGAACTGCGCCTGTGTCAGCCGGTTGTCCAGGTCGAATCCGGTGAGTTCCGTGTAGGTCTTGATGCCCGATGTGTGTGTCAGCAGATGGCGGACCGTCACATCCTTCCACGCAGGCGGCGTATCCGGGATATGCTTTGAGATGGGATCGTCCAGCGCGACCTTTCCTTCCTCGACCAGCATCATCACGGCGGCGGCTGTGAACTGCTTGGACACCGAGCCGATCTCGAAAGCGCTGTTCCTTGTGCTCTTGACGCCCAGTTCCACGTTGGCAAGACCGTAGGACTTGATCTTGTCGACCCTGCCGCCGCGCAGAATGGCCACGCCGCAACCGGGGATATTCTTCTGTTTCATCTGTGCGGTGATGTAACTGTCCACCTTGTCCGTCCTCGCCGACGCGGCGGCGCCGGTGAAAACGACCAGCGCCAGGGCCGCGCCCAACCCGTTGATATTGTTCATGAGACCTCCGTCTGTTCCCGCCGTGTCAGGCGAACCGGACCCTCAACGTCTTCACCTCGTTGTGACCGAGGGGTACACGCAGGGTATTTCCGTTTGGCGTCAGCGCCTTTTCATTGTGCTCCAGCATATCGGTTTCCCACGCGGCCGATACCGACGCGCCGAACGTGAGAAGGGCTTCACCGTCCCGGTCGTCGGTCTCGAAGAATCGCACGATGACGCCGTCTCCGTCGTCAGCCAACTTCATCGCGGACAGCAGAACGTTGTCCGGGCCGATTTCGACAATGCTTGCGGTGTCGCCGGACATATGCGAACAGGCCCGCGCGAACAGCGGATCGTTCAGGTCGGTCGCGGCGCGGTATATTTGACCCTCGCGCCGGTCGCCCGCGTGCGGGTACAGGCTGTATGTAAACGTGTGCTCGCCCTTGTCGCAGTTGGGATCGGGGCTGTTCGGCGAGCGCAGAAGGGTCAGGCGCATCCGGTTGCCCTTGATGTCGTATCCGTGCTTGCAGTCGTTCATCAGCGCAACGCCGAAACCGTCGGCGGACATATCCGCCCACTGCAGGGCCGGCACCTCAAACTGCGCCTGCTCGAACGTGGTTTCGTTGCGCGTGCTTCGCTCGATGGCGGAGTAGGGCACTTCATAGGTCGCCACATCCGACTTCACGTTTACCGGGAATAGGACTTTCAGAAGCCGCTGTCGGTCCTGCCAGTCTACATGCGTCACCACATCTACGCGCGGTGAATCGGCGGTCAAAGTGATGTCCTGTACAAACGTGCTCTTGCTCCAGCGGCGCGTGGTACGGATGCGGGCGCGGACGGGACCGCTTTCCACGAGTTCCATCTCCACCGGTCCGCGCAGGTCCTCACCGTTCGCCTCGAAGTCGCGCGCGATTTCCCACGCTTCCCACTTGCCGGGCGTATCCACGAATGCCTGCAGAACGTTGCCGTTTACCCCCGGAGCGAGGACTTCCCGCGCGTTGGCCTTGTCGTACACCCTCGAGAAAGTGCCGTCGCCGGCGATTTCCACACGCACGAATTGGTTCTCCAGGAAGTTGCCACCCGCCCGAAGTCCCGTGTCCGCTTCACTCGGCGCCGAGGTTTCCAGGCGATAGGTTTTCCAGCCCGTCGCCGGAACGTCCTCTGCGAGGAACAGGAGTTTTGTGCCGTCCTTCCCGGTGACGGTCTGGCAAGTCGCCTCGCGCCCGTCGCTGTCGAGCACCTTGTACGGGCCGCCGGACACGGGGATCGTAACGACCCCGGTTCTGCGGTAGTTCATACCGTTGAAAACCGCAACCGAGGCAGGCGCGCCGTCTGCTTTTCCGGTCAGCGTATCGAGCGCGGCTCCCAGCAAGGCGGAGCCCTGCGCCCGGATACCGGCGTAATCTTCCGCCGCGTCCTGGGCCGCCGCGCCAATGCACGAACCCGGCAGGATGTCGTGGAACTGGTTGAACAGCGTTGTTTTCCAGAGTCCATCGATGGCTTCGGCGGGGTAGGCGGCTCCCAGCCGCGCGGCGGCCGTGGCGAAAATCTCCAGCCGGCGCAGAAGCCGTTCCGCGTCGCGGTTGCCCTTCTTAATGGCGGCCTGCGAGGTGAACGTCCCGCGGTGGTACTCCAGGTACAACTCGCCTCGGTACACGGGCGCACCGCCTTTGTCTTCCAGTTCGGCCTGCAGTTCGTCGATGAAGTCGCGCATCCGCTGATGCCGCACGCGCGGGAATGGTTGCAGGGCGCTGAGTTTGTCGGCCCTGTCCAGCATATCGCGGGTCGGTCCGCCGCCGTGGTCGCCGATGCCGAACAGGTGGCAGGTGCGTTTCGCTCCCGTGGCGGTCATCATAAACGCCAGGTCCTGTATCAAACCGTTCGACAGCACCTTGCCGGTGTAATCGGTCGGGAAGTACGAAAATATGCGGCTGTCATCGGCAGATTCCCACCAGAAGGCGCGAAGTGGCCAGACATTGGTGTCGTTCCAGGTGAGCTTCTGGGTGAGGAACGCGTTGATTCCGCACTTTTTGTAGACCTGCGGCATGCCGTAGTTGTAGCCGAAGGAATCCGGATTCCATCCGAGTGTGACATCAACCCCGAACTTCTCCATAAAGTATCGCTTGCCGTACACGACCTGCCGGACGAAGCTTTCACCGCTGGGGAGGTTGCAGTCCGGCTCCACCCACATACCGCCCACGATTTCCCACCGGCCCTCGGCGACGCGCGCGCGGATCTCCTCGAACATCTCGGGCCAGTATTCTTCCACCCAGGCAAACGCCGCCGCCTGGCTCTGCGAGAAGATGAAATCGGGGTACTCGTTCATCAGGTTTAGAACACTTCGGAAGGTATCGTGGCAGACCTGCTTTGTCTCCTCGCGGTCCCACAGCCATGCCATATCGATGTGGGCGTTGGCGGTGAGGCAGATGCTGTAGCGCTTGAACAGGTCGTCCAGGCCGGCCAGGGCGTCATTGGCCGCCGAGACGGAAGCCAGCACAGCCGCTTTGTCGCCTCGCTCAATCGCGGACAGGTCGATGCCCGAAACTGCCTGATCCAGCGCCATGGAGCCGGTTCCGGCGGCCACGGTCAGGCGCTCGCAGACGAAGAGGCGTTCCAGCAGGTCGTTCACCGCTGTGCGGATTTCTTCCAGGGCGCCGTACTCAACGCGCACCCAGTTCAGGCCCGATCCCGTGTCGGATCCCTCCGATGTTCCACCCTGGCGGTCGCCGTGGCCGGCCACCCTCATCGCGAGATCGTACACGTCCCCGGGTCTCGCCGACTCGGAAAGCGGAAGGTAACCCGCGTCACCGCGTTTCCGAACCACAAACCGTCCTCCGATGTGCGCTTCGGCGAACTGGCGGGCCGACCACTTCAGGGTGACCGGTCCATTGGCGACATCAAATCCGAAATGCCGTTCCGGGATAATCAGCCGGGCCAGGAACCAGGCCGAGTCTCCGCCCTCCAGAGGGCAGGGCAGGGAAACGGGTGAAAGACCCTTGGCGTCGGTCGGCGGTCCGGATCCGTCATCGGGAGCGGTTCGCCAGTTGGTGACGGCGGGCGAGGCCAGTTCGGTGAGCAGTTGTCGCACTTTGTTGAGTTTGGTGGATTCGGGCACGGTGTATCTCCTGTCAGTCCGGCGCGAAGGAATAGTCGCGCCAGGGATCGGTTTCATAGGTGATGTGGACGGGCGTTTCCGGGAAACGCCTCTCGATAAAGGACTTGATGGCCGACAAGACCGGGCGTTCGGTGGCCAGGTGCCCCGCCGTAACCAGCGTCATTCCACTGTCGCGGGCTTCCAGGCCGTGGTGATGGCTCGCTTCTCCGGTCAGGAATACGTCCGCCCCGGCATTCCTGGCGGCTACGTGGTATTCACCGGCGGAGCCGCCGACAACGGCAACGGTCCTGACCTCGCGTTCGGGTCCAGCCGATGAAATGCGGGCGCACTCCAGCCGTTGGTGTACCAGTTCGCAGAAAGCGCTCAGCGTTACCGGCGCCGGGAGGTTCCCGATCCGGCCGAGGCCGACCGTGGGATCGAGGTTGGCGAGAAAAACAAGATCATACGCCATTTCCTCGTAAGGATGAACCTCGCGGACCGCCGCGACTACGTCATCCGACAAGTGCGCCGGTACAACCATCTCCAGCCTCTGCTCAGCCGCTTTCTCCAGTTTGCCGACCGGAGTGCCCGTGAAGGGATTGGTTGCCGGTCCCGGACGAAATGTCCCCGTTCCGGGGTGCGAGAACGAGCAGTCGCCGTATCGGCCGATGTGTCCGGCTCCCGCAACGGCGGCGGCTTCACGCACTGTGTCGAGATGGTTCGCAGGCACGAAGGTCACGAACTTCACAAGCCGGGCGCTGGTGCAGGGTAGCAACGGACGCACGTTATCCAGACCGAGCAAAGCCGCTAGCGCGTCGTTCACTCCGCCCGGGGCCGCGTCCAGATTTGTGTGCGCCGCGTAAAGATCGATGCCCATTCCCCAAAGCCGCACGGACAATGTGTCGCTGTCGATGCGGGAAAGGCTTCGGAAGGGAGTAGGGTGGTGGCAGACGTTCAGATTGCACCCGGCCGAGCGGGCGGTTTCCGGGTGTACGGGATCGAGCGACAGGATCACGCGCGCATCCGCGTCGGCGTTTTCCTCGCGCTGAACGAGCCAACCGGGATTATCCCATTCCTCGGCCCATCGTTCCGGCGCCCATCTTCGCAGAGCGGAGACAACATCCCGCACCCTGGCAGGCGTGTGAGACATATTCATCGGTCCAGAAACTCCGTGTTTATCCCGTAAGTTTGGGCTACCTTGCGGATTTCACGCAGAGACAATCCTTCGCCTCGGCCGCCGGCGCAGAGGTCCATATATTCCGTTCGCGCTGACGCTTCGGCGTATTCGATGATGTCCAGCGCCGTTTCCACCGATTCGGCCGAACGGGTCAGAATACCGTGCTTGGCCCACAACAGCACGCTTGCGCCGGTGTTTGCGGCGGATATGGTGGCATCGCATAATTCGGGCGTACCGAACACTTCGAATGGAACGTATGCGAAACCTCCGCGAATAAAAACCACGGTCTCAGGTTGCCAGCGCATCAAGGCACGGTTCAGTTTGTGCGCGCTTTGATAGGCCGGTATGTGGCTGAGATACGTCAGATACGGCGGCTGGGCGTGGACCAGAGCCTGGAATTCCGCGCTGTCCGCGGCAACGGCGTGACGGTGCACCGCGAGATGCGTGTTGAACTCGCTTGTCACGCGGGTAAAGACGCGATTCGCCGACGTGCGCATGACCGCCGTGGTCCCGCCGTCCTCAATGGTCATCAGCGCGATTCTGTCAGCGGGACCAATTTGAAGTTCGCGCAGACGGCAACCGGAACCGGTAACCAGTATCGACCGTCCCGCCAGTTCCGGCACGGCAATCGGAAGCGGAACCGTTTCCGCGTTCGGGAAATCTGTCGGAACGCCGCTGATATCCGGCAGAAGAACGGAGATATTCCCGGCGCCGCCTTCGCACGCGCCCAGATGGTCGAGCCTCTGCCCCGCATTTGCTATGGAATCAAGAATCGCCACTAAAACCAGTTAGACTCCGGAAGTGTGTTGGCGCAAAGGCGCCCTCATCACTTTATGTAACCGGCGCGCGCTTTGTCAGTCGGTTGGCGTCATTTCACGGCACTTCCCACCGGGAAGTTCGAACTCTGAGCCGTTTTCCGTCCGAGGTCACCAGCACGCCTCCGTCGCGGTCCGTGCGGAAAACTTCGGCTCCGGCGGCGGACAGGCGTTGCAGTGTCGCGCGGTCCGGGTGTCCAAATCCGTTGTTCAGCCCCACCGATATCACGGCGCTCTCTGGGCCGACGGCCCTCAGGAAACGGGAACCGCACGCGGCGGCGCTGGCGTGGTGGCCCACTTTCAGAAGGTCAGCCCGGATATCCGCGCCTGTCGCAAGCAGACGGTCTTCCTCCTCCACTTCCGCGTCGCCGGCCAGCAGGAACGCGGTGTCTCCGTACGTGAGTCGCAGGATCAGACTGCTGTTGTTCACATCGGTCCCTGGTCCCGGTTCCGGACGCAACGCGGTGATAGTGACCCCTGAATCCAGTTCCAACCGGTCTCCGTGACTCGGTTCCTGCTTGGGGATGCGCCGCTTCTTTATCTCTTGGAGTGTCGCCGCGTAGCCGGGCGATTCGGTATCCGTACCGCCGGGATCCCAGAACAGGGCGACCGGGAAACGCCGAATGACTTCCGGCGCGCCGCCTGCGTGGTCCTCGTGTGGATGGGTGATGATCAGCGCGTCGACCTTCTTCACGCCGGCACGGGAGAGAGCCGGAACGAGAACTCTGCGGCCGACATCGGAAGAAGCCCGGTAGCCGCCCGATTCCTCTCCGCGGTAGGTCCCGCCTGTATCGACCAGCACCGTTTTCCGCGAGGGAGTCCGAATGAGTATGGAGTCCCCCTGGCCGACATCCAGAAACACGACCTGCAGTGGCCTGGGCGCGGTTGAGGTCCAGAGGAGCGATGCGAAAATGACCGCGGTTGCCGGCGGCCAGGCCCGTCGAACGACCTCCCGGCCGCGAGCAAATCGGTTCGCCCACAACACCGCCAGCAGGGCGATTTGCCAGATGACAACAAACCACACGGGTATCGTCCAAACGTCCAGCGCGGACCAGCGGAATCCGCTGATGAACCGGACGACCGCAAGTATCCATTCTGTGAACCACGCGTTAACACCGCCGACCGTACGGGCAACTAAGGGTGCCCACGGCCACAAGGCGCCCTGTATCAGGCCCAACAGCATCGCCGGCGCCACGGCGGGAATGACGAGCAGATTGGTGACCGGCGCGGAAAGGCTGAGGCTTCCGAAGTACAGGCCGGACAGGACGGACGTTGCGAGCGAAGCGACCAGCGATCCGCTCAGCAGGTGTCCGGCCCAGCGTTCGAATCTCGGGATGATTCCGCTCGCGGACACGGCGACTCGGCGGTACCACAGCGCGAGGCACACGGCGGCCGAAAAGGACAACTGGAACCCGGGATCGATCAGGTTGGCCGGAGACACCGCCACCAGGGCCAGCGCCGCCGCCGAAAGCGCGCACCATATGTCGGCCTCGCGGCGGAACAGAGGCGCCGAATAAGCCAATCCGACCACCAGTGCCGCGCGAACGACGGCCGGTCGAAGACCCGTCATCAGCGTAAAGAAAATCGTGGACAGCACGAGGACGAGTGCCCGTGTTTTACGTGCCTTCAACGATTTTGCCCGCCAGAATAGCGCCAGTATCTGGGCCAGCACCGCTACGTGCAAGCCGGAAGTCGACAGTACGTGCACCACTCCGCTCCGCCGGAAAGCCGTCTGGTCCCGCTCCGGTAGCGCGGCCGTTTCGCTGAACAGCAATCCGCGCAAAAGGCCGGTTGACGGATTCGTTGATGTCGCCGCAATCCCTCGTTCTAGATGGCGTTTACTGCGCAAGGCCAGCGCGATAAGAGCATATTCACGGCGTCCTTCCTCAAGCGAAATCGTATCGGCTCGCATGACCGCGACGATGTTGTCCCTGCGGAGATAACGGCCGGGAGGCAACTCGCCGGGATTGCCGGCGTCGTCCGGCAGTCGGACCCTGCCTTCAACCGCGATCGCGCTTCCGTATTCGGGCACGGCAACACCCTCGGGAAGGTACACGCGGATCCGACCGGTTGCCGTGCGGCTTTCCCGCCGCGTCTCGGCCTGCTCAGCCCTGACGTCAACAGACGAAAGACCCCCCGTCGTCTGGACTGCGTATACGTACCCATGAAGACGCGTCCAGCGATACCCGGCAAGATGGGCCACGGAGTCGGTCGGAAGCCGGTTCCATGCGTCAGCCCGCCAACCACCCGCGGCAAAAAACAGCCCGGCCACCGCAATCGTCACCGCTGTCGGGCGAGAGCCGAACACGAAGCCGAAAAGCAAGCACAACGCCGCGATGACAGCCCACACCTCCACGGGGACCGGCACACACAGCCTCAGGGCCGTGGCTGAGCAGAAGGCGACAGCGATCAGCGGGAGGGCTCTGCGCGGGCTGGAGGAGGTCATGGCGGCTGGAACCGTCTCCTATTCCAGCGTCACGAACGGGCGCAGTTGCTCCATTGTCTTCGGCCCGATTCCGCGGATTTCCAGCAACTCGTCCACCGTTCGGAATCCGCCGTGCTCGCGGCGGTACTCGATGATCTTCTTCGCGGTGCTCGGCCCGACGCGCGGTAAACGCTCCAGTTGGGTCTGCGACGCGGTGTTGATGTTGATGGTTCCTTCGGACGGATCGCGCAGTTCCTTCGAACGGGAGCCGGACGAACGTGTGGTTCGCCTCGGTGTGGTTGTGACGACGGGAGTTGCAGAACCCGCCCACGTCGGTTCGGGTGTCGGTTCCGGCAGGGCGACCTCGGTGCGAGTCTCCGGTTCGGGCGCGTACGGCTCGGTGCGGGTGACGTAATTCTCCGGCGGAACCGGTGGCGGCGATTCGCCAAATGCGGGAACAAGGATTCGGGAGCCGTCCTTCACAACCTCGGCCAGGTTCAAGGCGTTGATATCGGCTCTTGCCGTTTCGCCTCCAGCCGCGCTGATCGCATCCATCACGCGCGCGCGGGAGGGGAGCCGGTACAATCCGGGTTTGTTTACGCATCCCGCCACGTGAACGTAAACGGTGTTCCGCCGGTCTGCTTCCAGGCTGGATCCGCGAAGAGGCGTCAGAGAACCTGCGGCATGGGAATTCGTCGCACGGGCGGGCGTCGCGCGGCCGCGCCGGTACATGCCCGCCGTCAGGGCGGTGATGCCCAGCAGAGCCACCACGATCCAGATGAGCCCCGCTCGAGAGAATGGAAGCATCGGAGTTGGGATCAACGTTCAGGAACGGCAAACCGCTGTTCATCTCCATATTGAACGCGAATCACGGCCCGGAGCAAACCCCGGAACTATCTGTCCCCCATTATCACTGTTTGACGGAACCAAACCGAATCCCTACAATGTTGTTATAGTAAGTCATCATTAGGAGGCGGTTGTGTTTTCGACACGTGACGCATATGGTCTGAAAGCCCTGGTCGAGCTGGCGCGGCAACCGGCGGGGGAGGCCCTGCAGAGCCGCGAGATCGCCGCGCGGCAGGGCATTCCACAGGCGTATCTGGACCAGTTGCTGGTTTCGCTGAGGCGGGCCGGCCTGGTGAAAAGCGTTCGGGGCGCCGGCGGCGGATATCTGCCGGCGTTTGACCCGGCCGCATTGACTGTCGCCGATGCCTTGAAGCCGCTGGGAAACGAGTTGTTCGACGACCGCTGGCGCGCAGAAGCCGGAGAAGATTCCAGCGTGACTGCGATATTTGATGACGCTCTCGGCGCGGCGCGGAAGGTTCTGCAAGGCGTGCGTGTTTCCGATCTGGTGGATGCGGAAGACGCGCAACGATCCGCGCAATCATTTATGATGCACATCTGACGGCCCCAACCGGGGCGGGAGTTTACGATATGGCCAGGATTGCAAATAGTGTTACGGACCTGATTGGTTATACGCCGCTTGTCCGGCTGAACCGCGTGACGGAGGGCGCTGTGGCGGAGGTCGCCGCCAAACTGGAGTTCTTCAACCCCGCCGGGAGTGTGAAGGACCGCATAGGCCTTGCCATGATCGAAGCCGGAGAGAAGAGCGGGGCGCTGACGCACGATTCCGTGATTGTGGAGCCGACCAGCGGCAACACCGGGATCGCCCTGGCGATGGTTGCCGCCGCGAAAGGCTACCGCCTGATCCTCACGATGCCCGAGACGATGAGCCAGGAGCGCCGCCGCCTTCTGAAGGCATTCGGGGCGGAACTGGTTCTCACTGACGGTGCTCTGGGGATGAAGGGCGCCGTTGCCGAGGCCGAGCGCATCACGGCGGCCACGCCCAACGCGTTTATGCCACAGCAGTTTAAAAACCCCGCGAATCCGGAAATCCACGCGGCGACAACCGCCGAGGAGTTGTGGAAGGACACCGAAGGGAAGATCGACATCCTGGTTTCCGGCGTCGGTACAGGCGGAACGGCCACCGGCGTCGGCCGGGTTCTGAAAGCCCGAAAACCGGGATTCCAGGTCGTCGCCGTCGAACCGCGCGAAAGTCCGGTCTTGTCGGGCGGTGTTCCGGGCAAGCACGGAATCCAGGGAATCGGGGCCGGATTCATTCCTGATGTGATGGACATCGGGATTATTGACGACATCTTCCCGGTGGATACCGCTTCCGCCATAGCGATGGGCCGCCGGCTGGCGAAAGAGGAGGGTATCCTGGCCGGGATTTCATCGGGCGCCGCCGCGCACGCCGCTGTGGAAGTCGCCAGGCGTCCGGAAAACGCCGGAAAACTGATTGTCGCCGTCTTTGCCTCGACGGGAGAACGGTATCTGAGCACTCCGTTGTTCTCAGACGACTGATCCGATTCGCGGGTATTTGTGTCTCCTGTCGGCGTGAAGGTTACAATGTAAACGTTGGAGCGTGACTATTCCCGATACTGAGAGGAGCGCGGAACAGTGTCATCCGTTCTGGGTTTGCGGTGCAAGGAGTGCGGAGAGCGGTATCCCAAATCTCCGGTGCATGTGTGTGAGTACTGCTTCGGTCCGCTGGAAGTGGAGTACGACTACGCGGAAATCGCGAAGGTCCTTACCAGGAAACGGATTGAAGACGGCCCCATGTCGATGTGGCGCTACCGCGACCTTCTTCCCCTGGACGATCAACCGCGCGCCGGTCTGCAGGCCGGATTCACACCCTTGTTCAAGGCGGAACGGCTCGGTGAGGCACTGGGACACAAAGATCTCTGGGTCAAGAACGATGCCGTCAACTGCCCCACGCAGTCGTTCAAGGACCGCGTGGTGGCCGTTGCCCTCAGCAAAGCGATCGAGTTCGGATACGATACCGTGGCGTGCGCGTCCACGGGGAATCTGGCGAATTCCGTCGCCGCCCAGGCCGCCCAGGCGGGGCTGAAAGCTTACGTTTTCATACCGAACAACCTGGAGCGAAGCAAGGTTGTAGGAACACTCATCTACGGCGCCACGGTGCTTTCGGTGCAAGGCAACTACGACGACGTCAACCGCCTGTGCTCCGAGGTGGCCGGCAAGTATCCGTGGGCTTTCGCGAATGTCAACATCCGCCCCTTCTACGGCGACGGCTCGAAGACGTACGGCTACGAAATCGCCGAGCAACTCGGCTGGCGCGCGCCTCGGCATGTTGTTTCGCCGGTCGGAGGCGGTTCACTGATTGGAAAAATCCGTAAGGGTTTGTGGGAACTGGCTGAATTCGGTTTGATCGAAAAGCGCGAAACAAGCATGTACGCCGCGCAGGCCGCGGGCTGTAATCCGGTTTCGGGCGCCATCAAGGCCGGCACTGATATGATCCGACCGGTGAGGCCCGACACCATCGCCAAGTCCATTGCCATCGGCAATCCGGCGGACGGGTACTACGCAGTCAAAGCGGCCACGACGTCCGGCGGTTGGGGCGACGATGTGACGGATGAGGAAATCGTGGAGGGCATGCGCCTTCTCGCCCGCACGGAAGGCATCTGGACGGAAACGGCAGGCGGAGTGGTGGTGGGCGTGGCGAAGAAACTGATCGAACAGGGACGCATTCCCCGCGATGAAACGACCGTTCTGGCCATTACCGGTAACGGACTGAAAACCATCGAGGCGGTGGAAGATCACATTGGCGAAACCCTTCCTATTCATCCGACGCTTGATTCGCTGGAAGCCGCACTCGGCGCTTGAAAGCCGGGGCAAAGTTATATAACGATATTTGTAAAGGGCGCTGGTATGCGCCCGCGGAGGAATTCATGCCGGTCAACGTTCTCATCCCGACACCGTTAAGAAAACTGACGAATGAGCAAGCGCAGGCTCAGGTTGAAGGCGCCACGGTCGGCGAGGTGCTGACCAATCTTGGGGTGCTGTTTCCAGGCATCATAGAACGGATTTGCGAGGAGACCGGCGAGGTCCGCCGTTTCGTAAACATTTACGTCAATGGCGAGGATATGCGCTTCGTCGAGGGTCTTCAGACGAAGGTCTCCGATGGAGACGAGTTCTCGATCGTACCGGCGATTGCCGGTGGAAGGTAGGTCGTTCCGTGGTTACCAAACGGGTGCATCTGACATTCAGCAAAGAGGCCGTGCGACAGCCCATCATCTGGCAGGTCGGCCAGGAGTTTGAGGTTGTCATGAATATCCGCCGCGCGGACGTTCAGCACGATATGGGCTGGGTGGAGCTGGAGATGGAAGGAGATGAGGAATCGATCGCCAAGGCGATGAAGGCCTTCCAACAGCGCGGAGTCCGTATTGACCCCATCGAACTGCAAACCGTCACCGGCTGATTTTACCAGCCGGTTGGTGCGTTTCGCAAACACGGGCCGATGACACGGTCGGCTTCCCGTTGCTTCGCCTGACCCCCGCATGATGAATCCCGCGCGCGGTACCGCACTGGTTACCGGTTGCTCCAGCGGATTCGGCCTGCGAACCGCTGTTTCCCTTGCTCTAACCGGTTTCCGGGTCGTGGCCACCATGCGCGACCTGTCACGCCGAAACGAACTGGATGTGGCCGCCGACTCCGCCGGGATCGTCCTGGATATCCGGCAACTGGATGTGACGGATAGCGCCGCGGCGAGTGATCTGATTGCCGGAACTGGTGCCATTGACGTCCTGGTGAACAACGCGGGGACCGTGCTTGCCGGCATCGCCGAGGATATCTCCGCGGACGAACTTCGCGGTCAACTGGAATCCAACTTTCTCGGCGCGGTGAATCTTGCAAATCTGGTGATCCCCGGCATGCGCGAACGGCGCGCAGGCCGTATCATCAATATCAGCAGTATACTCGGGCGTTTCGGCTCGCCGGGATTGGCGGCTTATTCGGCATCCAAGTGGGCGTTGGAAGGATGGTCGGAAAGCCTGCGTTACGACCTTCTTCCGTACGGCGTCTTCGTGTGCCTCGTGGAACCGGGGTTGTTCCCGACGAATATCGCCGGAAGGAACCGTCACACGGTCAAACACGCCGATGACACCACCGGACCCTATGCTGAAGCGTACCGGCGCATGGCCCGGAGAGCCAAGATACAGATGGAGCGGAGCCGGTCGGATTCCCGGCACGTGGCCGACGCCGTGTGCCGGTTGGCCTTGATGAGCCGTCCTCCTCTCCGTACGCCAGTGGGAATCGACGCGAAACTGGCGCTTCGTGTTTTGCCGCTTGTCCCCCAGTCTTTATTGGAATGCCTTCGCCTGTACCTGTTGCGAAGGCGCCGGGCCGGTGGGTAATCTGACGTGCCCGGGTGACCCGTAACCCTGTATAGGTGGTATAATCTTCGAAATGTCTACCAATCGGTCTGATGCGCATCCCGCAAGTTGCGTCTGATCCGGCCGTAAGAAAGGCGCATCAAGGCACATCATGCTCCGAACACTAATATTCTTTGTCCTAGCGTTGACATCTCTCGCTCCCGACACTCTCGCCGCAGGAGAAAACTCCATCGCGGGTCCGTGGCGCGGGACGCTGGATGTCGGCAACGGCATCAAGCTCAGAATCGTGTTTCACTTCAAGGTCTCCTCGAAAGGAATCCTCGGCGGAACAATGGATTCCGTGGATCAAGGCGCCACCGGAATCCCGCTGAGCAAGGTTACCCTCAAGAAAAACACCTTGCACGTCGAAAGCGCCGCTGTCCAGGGGACGTATGACGCAACCCTGTCCGCCAACGGCAGGAAATTCACCGGAACGTGGAAACAGGGACCGGCCAAACTGGCCCTCAATCTGGAACCGGGGACATTCGCCGAGAAGAAACGCTCACAGGAACCGATTCCGCCATTTCCGTATGTTTCGGAAAACGTGACCTTTTCGAACCCCGGCGCGAAAATCACGCTCGCCGGAACCCTTACGATGCCGAGGAAAGGAGGACCGTTCCCGGCGGTGCTCCTCATTTCCGGCTCAGGACCGCAGGACCGTGATGAGTCGCTTGCCGGGCACCGGCCTTTTGCGGTGCTGGCTGACCACCTGACCCGAAAAGGCATCGCGGTGTTGCGTGTCGATGACCGGGGCGTCGGAAAATCGACCGGCTCATTTGCCGTCGCGACGACCACGGACTTCATGTTGGATGCGCAGGCCGCACTGAAGTTCCTGAGGTCCCGCAAAGGGATTGACGCCAGGCGCACTGGTCTGCTTGGTCACAGTGAGGGAGCAATTGTCGCCGCCTTGCTGGCGGCGAAAGACCGGAACGTTGCGTATACTGTACTACTGGCCGGTCCCGGTGTGAAGGGGGAGCAGTTGATACTGCGACAGACTGTTTTGCTTCAGCGCTCGATGGGGGTGCCGGAGAAAGATATCGCCCGTGGGCAGGCTCAAGCCAGGCGGATATACTCCATTCTTCGCTCGAAGAAGGACACGGCGACCGTCCGCAAGGAACTGACCAGACTCGCCGCGGAGATGAAAGACGGGTCCGAACGGGAGGCGCTCACCCGTCAGTTCGGCACTTTGACCTCGCCATGGTTTCGCCAGTTTCTGGTCCTGGATCCGGCTGTCGCGCTCCAAAAGGTGAAGTGTCCGGTGCTGGCTGTCACCGGAGCCAGGGACCTTCAGGTGGATCCCGACCAGAATCTGCCGGCCATCAAAGCGGCGCTCAAGGCAGGAGGCAACACCGATTACACCGTAAGAAAACTGCCGGGATTGAATCACCTGCTCCAGGCGGCCAGAACCGGCACGATTGATGAGTACGCCCGCATAGAAGAGACTGTGAATCCCGCGGCCTTGAATGCCGTGAGCGGCTGGATTCTGTCTCGCACGAGACGCTGACAGCCCAATGCCGAGCGTCCGCTTCTCAGTGATAAATAGCCCGGTTTGACCCCGCGTTCCCTCCGCCATTCCTGCCCCAGGGCATCAATTCTCCGGAATCGACGCAGGGTCATCGGAGTTATCCCGCTTGCCCTCCAGAAATACCGTTGATGTGTTAAACTGTTAATATCTCAACATGCGCCACCTGCAGTCGGCGCAACATAAAAGGGCCGTGCCGGACACCGTTCGGCAGGGAGGCAATCCTATGAACGCACCCAATCGCAGGGCTTTCACGCTCATCGAACTTCTGGTCGTGATCGCCATCATCGCCATCCTCGCGGCGATTCTGTTTCCTGTCTTTGCGAAAGCTCGTGATCGCGCCAAGACCACCGCGTGCCTGTCCAATCTGAAACAGATAGGTCTGGCCGTGATGCAATACACGGACGATTACGAGGGCACGTATCCCAAAAACCGCCACTATGACGGCGTCGGCATGCAGTACTGGACGTGGAAGCGCGCCATCTTCCCCTACGTGAAAACGTATGAGGCGTTCCGGTGTCCCAGCATCACACCCAAGGGATTATGGGCCGCCTACAACGACAACGGTGCGCCGGGCGATGAAAGCAACCTGATGCCCGAGTTCTACAAGGACAAAACCAAGGCGACGTGGATGCCGGTTGGTTATGCGTATTCGGGCGGTTTCTTCCACGAATCGTCCGATGGAACCGGCAGGGAGAAGCCGCGCAAGATAAGCCAGGTCAAGGATCCGGCGAATGTTCTGTTTATCCTGAACAGCCGCAGTTCATTTCCCGACCTCGGTCCGTGGATGATGAGTTCTCGGTACGATATCAACGGCAATCAGGTGTCTTCTTCGAACTACGGTCCGTTCGTCGCGCACACCGGCCGCGTTCCTTTTATCATGGCGGACGGGCACGTGAAGGCGTTGAAGATGATGGAAACCGTGACGCCGATCGACATGTGGCAGTCCAAGGATCCACAGTTCGGATGCCACACGGAAGCCGGCCTGAAAGCGCGGGCCGCTCAGCTGGCCAAAGAATATCTGTAAATCCCAAGCCGGAACGCGCGGGCAACTCGACACGTCCAAGAGAATGAGGACGCGGCGAAACCGTTCCCACGCCTGTGTCAAGTCGCCGGTGCTGTGTCGCGCCTCAGGAGTCCGCCCCGTGAAACCTCGTCAACTCCGCGCGTTTACTCTGATTGAGCTCCTCGTGGTGATTTCGATCATCTCCGTGCTGGCCGGGATGTTGTTCCCGGTCTTCGCAGGCGCTCAGGAAAGAGGGCGGCAAACCCAGTGCATCAGCAATATGAAGCAAGTCGGCTTCGCGTTGGCGACGTATCTGCAGGACTATGATGACAGCCTTCCTCTGAACCGGTTCCCGTGGGCCGGGCACGACTTTCCCGATGACCTGACCGGCTCTCCGTACAATTGGAAACACGCCGTGTATTCGATTATCGGCAACAAGGAAGTTCTGCAGTGCCCCACCAATCCGGAACGCGGCCGATTCGACGAGAGTCAGGCGAACATACCGCAGACCCAGAAGGACAAATGGATGCCGAGGTCGTACGCCTACAACGGTTCGTACTTCGGTGAGTATGCCATCAACCGCGGCGGGCGACCGGCGGACATCACGCGTGTCCGGGACAGCACGGGCACAATTCTTCTGCTGGAAACCCGATCCGATACGCCGGAACTCGGCGCCTGGTCCACACAGGCATATCCCCGCGATTCGCGCAAGGGGCTGTTCAACGTTCACAGGGGACGGATGAACGCATTGTACGCGGACTTCCACGTGAAATCCATCAAATTGATGGATGCCTACGCAAACGATCAGTTCAAGGACATTCGGGACGAGTTGAGAGGGGCAAACCTGAACGCCGTGGGTAATGGTCTGCTGGACAGTTTCCCAGAATACCGCTAGAAAACCGGATCAGGCAGTTTCACGACTTCCTTCGTGCAAGCGCTTCACGCGTTCCGATAGACCGTCCACCCAAACGTCGGCAATCCAGTAGAGCCCGGCAAGAACAAGAGCGAATGAAGCGACGGTGAGCACCAGGAACGGGTTGGACAACGCTTCTAGAATCGTATGAAGAACGTAACCCGGACGGGTCACGATGTCCCACGTGTTCAGCCGTATCACGAGGCCCAGGTATACGCCCAGCGATACCAGCAGATAGAAAGGCACCGACAGCCACAGCATAGGCGCTTTCATCTGGCGCAGAAGACGATCGACCGGGCGGATGGAAAGCGCGAAACACAGCACGCCAAGCCCGCTGTACACGGCGTAAAACAATCCCCACTGCGCGAGTTGCAGTTTGGCGCCGGAGTCAAACGCCGCGGCGTTGCGCATATCCCGCCAGTAATCGTCCAGTAGAAAGTGCCGCCACTCGGTGAGCAGGTAGCACGTGTTCGGCAGAAAAAGCAACCACACGACCGTAAGCGGAAACCAGAACCACAGCGGAACGAGGCGTTGCTTCACGCTGAGCAGTCTCGCGCACTCAGCCAGTGCCCAACCGGCAATCACGGGGATAATCGCCAGGAACAGGTTCCAGGTTACCCAGCCGACTACCTGATGGATCTGCATATCGGCATCTCCGCCGTTAGGGCTCCATGTAGAACGGTTCCACGTTTCGGAACTCCTCGGCCTTGACCTCCGGCAATGTGTCGTTGATGAACACGCCGGCGCCCGACTCACTGCCCGCCAGGTACTTCAGTTTGGTCTCGGTGCGGTGCGGCGGGTAGAATTCCACGTGGAAACGGTAAAAATCGTAGTCCCCCCCGTCGGTCGGCGCCTGATGCATCACCATCATATACGGCATCGAGAATCCCCACAGGTTGTCGTACTTCTGTAGAACCACCTTCAGGATTCGGGCAAAGTCCCATCGCTCCGTCTTTGTGAATTCCGTGATGGTTGTCAGATGGCGGCGCGGCATGAGGTGGACCTCATACGGATATCGAGCGTAGAACGGTATGAGGGCAACCCAGTTCGCGTTGGAGGCCACGATACGCCGGCCGTCTCGCAGTTCCTCGTCCAGGATATCGTCCCACAATCGACGCCCGGTGCATTCCCGGTATCGCCTTGCCGCGTCGATTTCGGTCTTGGCCACGGGGGGCACGAACGGATAGGCATATATCTGACCGTGCGGGTGGTCGATGGTCACGCCGATGACCTTGCCCTTGTTCTCGAAGATGAAAACGTAGTCCACAAAAGGGCGGGATGCCAGGTCGGCAAAGCGGTCTTGCCACACGCGGACCAGGCGTTCGATGCGATGAAGAGGTTGAACCGTCAGCGTTTCGTTGTGTTGCTGTGTGTACAGCACAACCTCGCAGACTCCTTCGCCCGGTCCGACCGGGTAGAGTTCGGTTCCTTCCACGTCGGGAACGGGTGCCGGGTACCTCAGCGACGGAAACTTGTTCTCCAGCACGGCGATATCGTATTCCGGCGCGGGGATGTCCGTCTCATACTCCTTCGCGGCGCCCGGCGCGGTTGGGCACAACGGGCAGTAGTCGGCGGGCGGCAGGAAGGTTCGGTCCTGGCGGTGGGTGGCGGTCAGCACCCATTGTTCCAGGGTGGGATTCCATCGGCGCTCACTCATTCCCTGGTCTCCTCCGCCGATTCTGCTTCCGTCTCGTCGTCAAACGTGTAGAAGTACACGATCCTTCCGTCTTCCTTTGTCACTTCCTGTTTTTCCATATTTCCCCCGTGATGATTCGGAAAAGGGGCGGCGTATGGGCCGCCCCTCTCATTATGGTCTTGACGGCCGGTGGGTTACTTTTTCGGTTCCGTGATTCCCGGCCACTTGTCCGTCCGGAACGGGGACGCCGGCAGGCCTTCCTCGTTGTACAGGTTGCAGACCGGATTTATGGCCCACGCGTAGCGAACCGCGACCGGCCTGGTTACCGCAGGCGACGAAACGACGATTGTGTCTCCATCAATCCGGGCGTCCGCCCACACGAACTTGCGGTCAGCGCCGGCGATGGCGAAGCCCTTCAGCGGACCTCCCTTCGCCACAAGCCCTCCGCCGACCGAAGTGAACCTGAGGCGGATGGTGGAACCTTCCACCTTCATCGAGCGGTACGTCGGCCCGGCGTCGATGACCTTTTTACCGTACGCGACGCGCAGAGCAGACAGGGCGAGCCGCTTGCCCACATCCTGCTTGTTTTTCGGGTGGATGTCGTTGGCTTCACCAATGTCGATGGCCACGGCGATACCGGTATTGCGAACGCTCTTCGCGGTGAAGGACTGGGCTTCACGCAACTCCGCCCAGTCGTTGTCGCCGGGTTCGGGCTGAGTCTGCATGTAGTTGGCCAACTGGACGATGAGGAAGGGGAAAGCGCCCTGGTTGAAGCGGCTTCGCCAGTCGGCGATCATGTCCGTCAGCAACGACTGGTAGCGGTAGGCGCGCGGCGCATTCGCTTCGCCCTGGTACCAGATGGCGCCCTTGATGCCGTAGGGAATCACCGGCGCGACCATGCCGTTATAAAGCACCGTTGCGTTGCCGGGATATCCGGTCAGGTCCGGCGGGATGGCTTCCAGTTTGGCCAGCGGTGCGGCTTCCTTCCTCAGCCAGTCCCCGGCCAGCGGAATGGTGGGACCGTTGGTGATTTGAAGAGCGACCTGTTCGGGTGTTCCCGCGAATCCGCCGAGACCACCCGTGTCGACGATACTGACGGCGATCGTGTTCTCGCCCGGTTTCAGCGTACCGGCGGGAATCGTGTACTTCCGCGGAGCATCGTGAATGCCGGTGTATCCAATCTTCACGCCGTTCACCCACGTCACGTCCCGGTCGTCGATCGGGCCAAGGGTAAGCGTCGCGGCCTTGCCGGCGTCACCGGCCGAAACCTGGAACGACTTGCGGTACCAGATGACACCGTCGAAGTTGGGCATACCGGTGTCCTCGACAGTTGCAGGCACCCTGGCGGTGGTCCAGCCCTGGGTGTTGAGCGTTGCCGAACTCCACGGAGTCGCGGCCTTCAAACCCGGATCATTGCGGGTCCACCATTCGTCCACGTCCTTCTGGAAGGAGTAAGGCTTGCCGGTTCGAGTTGCTTCGGCCACGCGAGCCAGGGCGTCCAGGCGCGCCTTGTATTCGGTGTAGGGGCGCAGGCGTTCCAGGCTCATCCACGCTTCCACCGGCGTGCCGCCCCAGGTCGTCTGTAGCAGGCCGATCGGGACACCCACTTCTCGCCGCAACTCGCGGCCGAAGTAGTAGGCTACACCGGAAAAACTGTTCCACGCGTACGGCCCCGGCAGACGAAGTGTTTCCGGTGAACAGACGTACCACTGGCTTTGGGTCCACTGGACCGGCGCGGCTTCTACGCGGTGCGGAACTGTATAAAGGCGAATCTGGCTGTCGTTGGCGGCGGCGATTTCGGCGTCGGCGTTGATGGTTGTCGCGATGCCTTGTTCCATGTTCGACTGACCACTGCACAGCCACACGTCACCGACCAGAACGTCGATCAGCGTGACGGTTTGGGGGCCGCGGACAGTCATCGTGAAGGGGCCACCCGCTTTCTGACGCGGCAGTTTGGCCAGCCAGTAGCCGTCCGCGCGCGCCGTGGCTTTCGTGGTGGTTCCGTTGAAATACACGGTTATATCCGCGCCGGGCGTGGTCCAACCCCACACGGGGATGGCGGTGTCGCGTTGCAGGACCATATGGTCGGAGAACATGGGGCTCAGGAATGGTCGCTCCGTCGGAGCCTGGGCGAATGCGAAGGATGCGAGTGCTACCAGGCACAGGAGGAGTATCAGGTTACGCAGGGTACGGGTCAATGGTTTACTCCTTGGTGGATTCGGATATGGTAAAGCCCGCCGTTAGGTACGACGGGCTGAATGATGGTACATTGAGAAATCATGAATCAATCGATGTCCTCGACGGTCAAGCCTTGCGCCTGGACCTCGTAATCGAGAATCTGACCGCCCTCGGCCTGGATGGCTTCGCAAACGGCGGCGCGTTTATCGGGCGGAACCACGGTGATCATGCAACCGCCGCCGCCCGCGCCGCAAATCTTGCTGGAATAGGCTCCGGCCAATTTCGCCGATTCCATCATCGTGTCGATGTGGGTGGTGGTGACGCCGGTTGCCAGTCCCTTGCGGAACCGCCATTCCTCGTCCACCTGATCGGCGAATGCGCGCCAGTCTCCGTTTTTAATGCAGTCGTACATTGCCTGGGCGATTTGCTTGATGGCAGCCATGTTCGACCGGGCGTGGTCCGAATCGTCGATGTAGCGTTTGATCATCAGCCAGTTGCTGAGCGCGCTGAAGTGCGATACGCCGGTGTAGGAGAGGACGACGCGGTCATTCAACTCCTGTCGCGCGGCGTCTCCCAGAGGTTCCACGCGATCCTGTCCCGGTTCAAACCACAGGGCGTTCACTCCGCCGAACGCGGCGGGGTAGTAGTCCTGCTTGCCCGTCGGGATTCGGATGATCTGCGCCTCCAGGTGCGAGGCGAGGTTCACCATCTCGTAGTGGTTCGGTTCCTTGCCAAGCAGATGCAACAGTGCACCGCTCATGGTGATGATGAGACAGGAACTGGCGCCCAGTCCGCTTCCCTTGGGTGCGCGGTTTCGGGTGCTGATGTTGACGCCGCGGTCGAAGTCCTTCAGGTAATGCCTGGTGACGCGCGCCAGCAGGGACAGGTCTCCGTCCAGGCAGACGTCGCTGATGCATTCAGCCTCGGCGGAGGCGTTGATGTCCAGGGCGCGGAGAACGACTCGCCTGTCGTCCCGTTCCTCGACGATCACTTCACTGCCGTAGTTGATGGCGGCGTTGACCGTGAGACCGTATTCCTCGAAAAGGTACAGCGGATAGATATCAAGCGTGCCGCCGGCCAGGTCCATGCGAGCCGGTGCGGTGGAACGGATTCGTCTTGCCACGTATAGATTTCAAGCACAGCGCAAGCGCCGCGCATCCTTTCGATTTCGGGATTCCCGTCAGGCCGATTTCACGGCTGTTCTGACATTCATTGTGGCACAGCCGCGGGGACGTCTCCAAATGAGAAGCGTCCGGTCCCGCGCGGAATACGCGACAAGACCGGACGTTAACAGTGATTACGCGAGTTTTTTGAGGTTCCCTTCTACCTCGTCGCTGAAGCGCTTGATGAAGCCGAGGACATACTCCGTGATATCCAGCGAGTCGTCCTCAATCAACGGCGTCAGGTTCATGCCGAAGTTGATCATCGTGTGGTTGTCGGCCTTGTGGCTTTCGAAGTAGGTGGCGTGCGCGCGGCGGCGGCCGATGGTGGCCAGGTCGTAACGCTTGCCGCCAATTACCTGCGAGTCGAACAGACCGACCAGCGAAGTGGCGATATTCTCGTGGCTGTCCAGGACCATCGGCTTCTTGTCGTCGTCGATCATCCAATCCAGGTCTCTCCACACTTCGCAACCGTACACCTTTTTCGGGCGCTTGTCCTTCGGCAAAGACCGGATGGCCTTGATGGTGCGCAGGGCGGTGGCGATGTGCGTCGGGTGCTTATCGGCCAGATTGTGCATATACACAACCTCGGGTGAACAGGCGTCGACCAGCGCGGCCAGATCTTCCACCGGCTTGTTGTTGGCGGAATCGCGGACTTCCTTGCTGGAGTGATCGAGCAAGGCGATGGCGCTGTATTCACCCACGAACGCAGCCTTTTTCTGTTCGATGCGGCGGATGGCGCACATCTCCTCGTTGGTGTAGTCCTTGTATATGCCGATCCGGTCGCTTCCGGCCCCGTCTGTCACGACGACGCCGGTGAACCACAGGTCGGGCTGACCGAACGCCTTCAGAACGCCTTCCATCGCCATGATTTCGATGTCGTCCTGGTGGGCGGAGATGCCCATGTGTGTAGTGCGGGCCAGTGCTTTATCCACCGGTGTGCCGTCCGGAACCCAGATCTCGGCATTGTCTTTGTGCAATTTCACGTGTGTTTCCTCTTTACTTTTTTATTTCGGGAAGGCTGGCGGCGGCGATGGATTGGCCGACCCGGCGTGCCTTCTCGTCGGGAGTGGCGATCTTCACGCGGCCGGAAAGCTCTTCAAATTCGGTGTTCAGAACCTCGGTGGCCTTGGAAACGATGATATCCCCGCCCTTGCCCGTAGTGACACGGCCCAGAATCAGGGTGTGGTTCAGTTCGTAGAAGTCGGCGTAGTGCGCCATGGCGTAACCCAGGAAGATGCCGATGCTTTCGTACAGTTTCGCGGCTGTGGGGTCGCCGGCGGCCATCATTTCCTGAACGCGAACCAGGCGGTCAGGAAGTTTCATATCGGCATCGAACCGGATACCGCTTTGGAGGGCCAGCCGGTTGACGCCCTGTTGCGAAAAGTACTGAACACCACAGCCGGTGTCGCCGGACCATTCGTCGATCGGGCCGTCCACACTGTAGTCGATCGGATCGTGCGGTGTGACGGCGGGACGGTAATCAATGGGGGTAAACGCCAGTTCGTTCAACCAGCCGGTGATGTTGCCGTCCTTATTGACGTAACCGGCCGCCAGGCTGGTGCCCATCGCGATGCCGAGGACCGGATTCTCGCCGAGCGACATCGAACCGGCCAGCGCCGTCACCTCGCCGTCGTTTACGACTTCCAGCGGCACGCCGAGTTCCTTGCCGATCTCGATGAACATTTCGACGACCTTTGCGTCAAACAATTCCTTAGAAGCGTTCATCACGCCCCGGAACAGGGAAGCGACACGGACGCGGTTGTTGACGTACACTCCGGCGGCGCTACCACCGATGGCGTCAATCCTCGGAAGGTGTTTCGCGGCCTGCTGGATACAGTCCAGAATACCGGCGCGGTGGTACTCGGGATCGGGCTGGTGGTAGGGATCCCATTTGATCTCGTCGGCGACCAGCACTTTTCCGTCCTGCACGGCGGCGAACTTGCGGTCGCTTCCGCCGAGGTCGAACCCGATGCGGCAACCGTCCATGTGGCGTCCGAGCGGAGATGAGGTCTCCTTCTCGGCCGGTACCTTGTCCGCTTCGGTGACCACCACGGTGAAGGGGTGCTCGTACACGCCGCCCATGAAGTTGGAGTCGAATTCTCGCGTTCCGCCGACCTGGTAGCATTGCTTGATGTACTCGCCGATTGCCGCGGGTCCGCCGACCGTCACCTTCCAACCGCCTCTCTGCCACAGCAGGAACTTGACGATGCGTTCCGCGTAGGGGAGGTTCAGTTCAAAGCGCGGGTCGCCGGGCGCGAAGGCGATGGTGTCGAAGGTCGAAATCGAACCGTCGGCCCGCTCCAGACTCAACCTCAAGGGGACGCCGTTCTTCGCGGCGAGTTCGCGGAAGCGCCGGTTGATCAGCGATGCCGGCTTGAATCCCGGGTCGAGCGGCGGGACGAACTTCGGTTGGATGTCGATGCCTTTGGTGATGTCCATGGTGGTCTCCTGAAGGTTATTGGGCAATCGGAATCGTTATATAACATTGTATTCTTTCCGGCTCACGGGTTTACAACCCACGAAGCGGTTCCATCTTCCTACAATGGTTTCATCAGACGCCGGCCCATCCTTCGGCCCGGCGCGAGGAGAGATCATGACTATCGAGCAGAAAGTCGGACAGATGTTGCTGTTCGGCTGGCAGGCCGACGAGGCGAAAGGCCCGTCTCCGAGTGAAGGCTATCCCGGCGCACGCCCGGAAACCGCCGCCACCGAAGTAAACACCCACGCCCGCATCTTGTTGGAGGAATGGCAGTTGGGCTCCGTGATCCTGATGGGCCGCAACGTGGAAAGCCCGGAGCAGGTGGCCCGATTGCACAACAGCATGCAGGCGTTGTGCGAGACTCCGCTGTTCTTCACCACCGACCAGGAGGGTGGGCACGTCTGCCGGATGAAGACACCGTTCACCATGATGCCGGGCGCGATGCCGCTGGGCGCCACCCGAAGCGAGGACCTGGCTTACCGCTCCGCCTCAGCCGTCTCCAGGGAGCTGAGCGCCATCGGGATAAACCTGGACTTTGCTCCGTGTTTGGACACCAACAACAACGCCGAGAATCCCATCATCGGTGTCCGTTCCTACGGCGAGGATCCGTCGCTGACCACGCGCCTCGGCGTCGCCCAGATGCGCGGATATCAGGAGACGGGAACCATCGCCTGCGTGAAGCATTTTCCGGGACACGGGGATACAGCCGTGGATTCGCACCTCGGCTTGTGCACGATACCGTACGGCATGGACCGCCTGCTGGGTCTGGAAATCGCGCCGTTCCGCGCCGCCATCGAGGCCGGTGTCGACGTCGTCATGACCGCCCACATCGTCTTTCAGGCGCTGGACCCGATTCGCCCCGGCACGCTTTCACCGGCGGTGGTGAACGGTCTGCTACGAAAGGAACTGGGATTCAAGGGCGTGGCGATGACGGACTGCATGGAGATGAAGGCCATCTCCGACAACTTCGGCATGGGGGAAGCCGCCGTGATGGCGGTGGAAGCCGGTATCGACCTGCTCGCGGCGTGTCACACTCTGGAAAGACAGCGGACGATGCGCCAGGCAATCCTCGACGCCGTCAAGTCCGGCCGCCTGACCGAGTCGCGCATAGACGAAAGCGTTCAGCGCATACTGGCAGTCAAAGAAAAATACCGTCTTGCCGAGCGCCGCCGCGTGGACGAGACGGTCGTGATGCAGGTGGTGGGTTGTCCGGAGCATCGAGCCCTGGAGCAGGAGATCGCACGGCGCAGTATTACCATCGCCAGGGATACCGCTGGGAGTGTGCCGTTGCCGCAGGGCCGGATCCTGGTGGTTGGTCCCGAAGCACCGGCGGGCGTGGTGGCAAACGGTATCGCCCAACTGCGCGGCCTCGCCGACGCGGATGTACCCGTTCAGCCGATTGGGCCGGAGTTCCCCGAGGAACGTTTGGAAGCAATCTACGATGCCGCGCAAACGGCAAACGCGGTTGTGGTTCTGACGAAACACCGCGAACCGTGGACCATCACGCCGCAGGACGAGGAAGCCCAGGCGCGGATGGTGAAGAGCCTGATGAACCTCGGTGCGCCTCTGGTGGTAGCGGCCATTCGCAATCCCTACGACATCAAGCGGTTCCCGGAGATTCCGACCTACCTGTGCACCTACGGGTATACGACACCGAGTCTGATGGCGCTGGCCGAGGTGTTGACCGGGATGGTGGAGGCAACCGGGGAACTGCCCGTAACGTTGCCTTCAGAGTCGGAAGCCGATACCGGCGAGGTTCCGGCGCCACCCGCGGGAGATACCACCGCCTGGGGATTCTGAGCGGCGTTGACAAGCCCCTTGAGGGACGTGTGTAACTTATGAATCGAGTAAGTGAGTGAATGTCGTGTCATTTCGAGCGTAGCGAGAAATCTGCGGTTGCTTGGCTCCCCGCCTGCGGGGAGCATGGATTACCCGCAGACGCGTCGACTTCGCTCCGGGCGGCACGGTTCACGGTCAGTTATTTGATTCCTGGCTGTCAACGCGGCCGGCCTAGCCGAACGCCTGCAGGCATTCCTCCAATTGCTCGATGATGTTGATGTTCTGCGGGCAGTGGGGCTCGCACTCGCCGCACTGGATGCAGGCGTCGGCCTTGGTGCCCTTCATCCACTTTGTGCCGATGCTGTCGTAGTGCTCCTGGGCGAATTCCTTCAGCCCGTACACGCGCAGGTAGTTCATCGCCTGGAAGATCGCCGAAATGTTGACCTGTTGCTGGCAGTGCGGCAGGCAGTAGTTGCAACCGGTACAGTACAGGTTGGCGAGGCGCTTGTTTTCGTCCATCGATGCGCTGATATCCGCGATCTCCTGGGCACTCAGCGGTTCGATGTTGGAGGCGATGGCCACGTTTTCCTCAATCATCGGAATGCTGGTCATGCCCGAGATGGCGCAGTCCACGTTCGGATTGCTGAACACGAAACGCAACGCCAGTTCCGCGTTACTGCGAACCGGCACGCCCCATTTTTCAGCCGCTTCCTTCGGAAGTCCCGCCACACGCCCACCGCCGACAGGACCCATCACGATCACGCCCAGACCGCGCGACTTCGCCTCGGCCATCGCGCCTTCGTTGGAGCGGTCGAACAGGTTGTACTGAATCAAAACGCTCTCGAATATGCCGATGTCGATGATTTTGCCGATTTCCTCCGGCTTGCCGTGATACGAGAACGCCATGTGGCGAACGAGACCCTCTTCCTTGGCCTTGATGGCCCCGGCCACGGCGGACTCGAAGAACTGGTTGTCGAAGACGCGGGTGCTGATGCCGTGGAAGTGGTAGAGATCGATGTAATCCGTGTCCAGTTTCGTCAATTGCTCTTCAAGTGTCTCGCGGAAGTCCTTCCGGAACGGATACTTTGTGCTCAGGTAAACCTTGTCGCGCCAGCCCTTCAGCGCCTTGCCGACCGCATACTCGCTGGTGTTCTCGCAGTAGAAATAAGCCGTATCCATATAGTTGACGCCGAGTTCAAAAGCCCTCTGCATCAGTGGAACGGCGATGTCCTCATCGACGCGTTGACTGCCGTCCACTTCCTTCATCGGAAGACGCATCGAGCCGAAACCGAGCCGCGACAGGTTCATGCCGGTGGCGCCAAGGGGTCTGTATTGCATAGGTCCTCCTGAGTCAACAACCATTTGGGATAATACAAATTACCATGTCAGTTTGAACCGCCGGGGAAATGGTGCGGCAAGCGAGCCGGAAGCGCGGCTTTTCGACGTTCGTCAAGCGTTGGAGCGCGAGGATCCGAACCGGAACGAGCGGGGATTGAACCTCCTGCCGAAAAGCAGTTCATCCAGGTGCGCCACGGAGATCAACCAGGTGAGCCCCCACGTCACAACCAGTGTGAGGATGAGGGTGACGACCGACTCGAGATGAAACCGACTGATAAAAGCGGTGATGCGCGGACCGCTGATCAGATACATCACCGCCGGGTGCATCAGGAAAAGCGGCAGGGATTTGTCTCCGATCTTCGCCAGCCACCGGCCAACGGCTGAACCGCGCGCCATCAAACCGGACCAATGCAGGAAAAGAAGCGCGATTCCCAATGTGAAAACTTGAACGGTGATGCTGTAAAACCGTGTGTTAACCGGCGCTTGCAGGATGATTCGGACGGACATCACCATATACGCCGTTCCCGCCAGCACGGCGGCCGTCGTGACCCAACCACGCCACTTTCGCCAGACCTTCGGCCAGTCCGACCAGTTCAGGCCCAGCCACATACCTGTCAGGACAGGCGGCAGGTACCACAGGATGACCGAACCGGGAGATTCCACGCGCCACCAATGGTACTGAGCGTAATAGACTCCGACCTGAAGGCCGAATGCTAACGCCAACACCGTTCCGAAACCGATTTTCGCTTTCCTCAGGGCGTAATACAGCAACGGGAAGATCAGCGAAAACTGGATCAGCACGGCCATGAAGTAAAGGTGGTAATACGCCTTGCCCCACAGAACGTCCTTCAACATCAATGCGGGATGAGCGAACAGGCCGTAGATGACGGCCTCTGCACCCCAGGGCAGAGTTACCGGCGTGGGATAGATGTCCGAACCCATTTTGACGAACCGTATGCGGAACAGCCAGTACACGACGGTCCAGATGAGATAGGGCCACACGGTCCGTTCGCCGCGCCGGAGCATGAAGCGCTTCCAGTCCGGCTTGGGCTTCCGGGCCACACTTCGTGCCAGAAGCAAGGCCGATGCCAGCAGGAACAACGGCACGGCGAAGTGGAAAATCCGGTTGGTGATTGTCAAAAACCACCACTCAAAGTCACCGGCGACCGTGAACTTGCGTGCGGAGTGGGAGGTGACGTGGTGAATAATCACCTCAAGGATGCCGATGCCTTTCACGATGTCGAAGGTCGGGTCGCGCGGCGCGGATTGTGTCTGTTCGTTCTCTTGGCTTTGGTGGGGAGTCCGGCTTTGCTTCGGCATGATACTTCGTGTGCCCGCCGGCCCGCGATACTGCCGAACGAAGGGCTGTCCTGTATCTTAACTGTGCATCTCAAGCCGGACCGGCGACAAATCGCACATCAGACCTGCGATGGGACGATTCAGCCCTTCACGCCCGTCAGGGCGATGCCGGAAACGAAGTACCTTTGGCCCATCAGGAAGACGGCGATGACGGGGATGGTGACGAGAACCGTGCCGGCCATCAGCAGGTCCCACTGGGTTGTGTACTGGCTTTGGAACACTTGAAGGCCGATTTGGAGGGTTTTCATGGAGTCGTCGCTCATGATGAGCAGTGGTCCCATGAAGTCGTTCCATCGGGACGTGAAACCGAACGTGCCAAGCGCGGCCAGGGCGGGCTTGCTGAGCGGAAGGATGATGCGCCAGAAGATCGTGGATTCGGTGGCTCCGTCGATGCGGGCGGCATCCTCCAGGTCGCGCGGCAGGCCCTGGAAGAACTGCCTGAGCATGAAGATTCCGAACGCGCCCGCGGCGCCGGGGACCAGCAATCCCAGGTAATTGTTCAACCAACCGTGTCCGCCGTTGCCGAGGATATCATTGCCGCCGAACAGCGGCATATGGCGGAGGATGATAAAGCTCGGAATCATTGTGACCTGCGCCGGAACCATCATGGTGGCGAGGATCGTGATGAACAGCGCGTTCCGGCCGGGAAACCTCAGTCGCGCGAAGGCGTAGGCCGCCATCGAGGAGATGGTCAGAGTCAGCGCCGTTCCGCCGACCGCGATGATTGCGGTGTTGAGGAAATACCGTCCAAACGGAGCGGCCGCCATCGCATCGGCGTAGTTCCTCCACCGCCACACGGAGGGTAAGATTGTCTTCAGCGAGAGTGTGGAGGTGAATATCTCGTTCTGCGGTTTCAGGGACGTCAGGACCATCCACAGGAACGGGATGATCATCGTCAGCGCTCCGAGCGTTAGAATCACGTAGAACAGGGCTGTTTTTAGTTTCTTCATGCTCACAGCCCGTAATCCGATTCCCCGCGCAGGAAAATCCAGTTGAACATGCTGACCGCAAACACGATGAGGAACAGCACGAAAGCCATTGCCGAGGCGTAGCCCATCTTCAGGAACGCGAAGGCATTCTGGAATATCTGGTGCACGATGGTTGTCGTCGTGTTATTCGGCCCGCCGTTGGTCATCACGTAGACGGTGCCAAACACCTGGCTCGCGCCGATAACCGCGGTTACGAAGATGAAAAAGGTGGTGGGTTTCAACAGCGGCCAGGTGATGTTCAGGAACCTCTGCCACGGACCGGCGCCGTCCAGCATGGCGCTTTCATACAGGTGCGTGGGGATGCCCTGCAGGCCGGCGAGGAAGATCACCATGTTCCACCCGAGTCCGGCCCACAGCGCCACCATGACAATCGCCTGCAGGGTCAGGCTCAGAGGATAGCGCCCGACGCTGATAATGCCGGTTGGCGTGCCGAGCCAGGAAGGTTGCGGCGCCTGGTACTTCATCAGCGTGTCGCCAATGAGGCCGAAGGAAACGGTGTTAAGCGCCCCGCCCAGCCAACGCACGAACGGCTCCCAGAAGTTCGCCAATCCCTGGTTAATCAAACCGCTGGTCGGCTGAAGCATCCACATCCAGATCATTGCCACCGCCACCAGCGACGTCACCACGGGAAGGTAGTACGCCGCGCGGTAGAAAGTGATACCCCGCAATTTGGCGTTCAGGATCAGCGCCAGTGCCAGCGAAAGCGTCATGCCGGGGATTATGGTGCAGGCGGCGTAAAAGGCAGTATTCACCAGGCTCTGGTGGAAAACCTCATCGCGCATGAGGTTCCGGTAGTTGTCGAAGCCAATCCAGACCGGGCGGTGAAAGATGTCGTAACGCGTGAAGGAAAGTAAAACCGCGGCAACCACCGGAATCGCCACGAACACGACGAACAGGAACAGAGCGGGGGCAAGAAATCCGTAGGCGGCTCTTGCTTCTCTTCGCTCCAGACCTGTCATCCGGTGTCCGTTCATAGCGTTCTTTCGCGCTGGGCAATCAATTCATCAACCTGTTTCGCGTAATCGTCCAGCGATTGTTTCGGCGTCTTCGCCCCGTAAACTGCCTGGTCCACGGCATTTCGCAAACCGGCGCGAATCTCGAACCATTCCGGAATCGGCGGTAGACTCATCCCGTACTTGTCCATCAGGTCGAAGTACTCGGTCATGAACGGGGTGTTCCGTACATAATCGGAGTTGCGCGCGGACCGCAGGGGCGGCAGGAAATACTGGGTTTCGTTGTACTTGATGAGGTTGTCCGGACGCGTCAGGTGTTTCACCAGTTCCCAGGCGAGTTCCTTCTTTTTAGTGCCAGACGAGATGGCGAGCCAGTCGGTCCACACCGTTACCACCGGGCGCTTGCTGTACGGCGCGGGCGCAACGCCCACGTCATCGACAGTGAATTCCTTGGCGTACTTGATGACATTCTTGATGGCGAACTGGTTGATAATCTCCTGCGCGGTTTGCCCGCCCGCGAACAACGGAACATTAGCGGCGGCGCTTGGGATACCCTCCCTCGGGCATACCTTGTGCTTGTTGTAAAGGTCGCACAAGAATGTCAGCGCTTCTACGCCTTCCTGTGAGTTGAACGCCGCACGGCGTTCGTCCGGAGTCAGCAGTTCGCCGCCGTTCTGCCAGAGGAAAGTAATGAAGGTGCTCCAGTTCGCGCCGGAACTTAAGTTGATTCCCGTGCGAACCACATTGCCCCTGGCGTTGAGTTTCCTCAGTTTGAGGCCGGAGGTCACCCATTCGTCCCAGGTTCTCGGCGGCACCGGCAAGCCGGCTGACTGCATCAGGTCCTTGCGGTAAACCAGCACACGCGGAGCGCTGAGGTAGGGGACGCCGTATACATGACCGCCGGTGCAAACGGTGTCCCAGGCGGCAGGGATGAAGTCCTTGTGCTGGGGCCAGTCCTTCATGAATTCGTCCAGCATCATCGCCTGGCCGCGGTAGGCCATACTGCCCACGTACTCCGCACCGACCTGGAACACGTCCGGTTGGACGCCGCCCGCAAACGAGATTGTCAACTTCTCGTCCAGGTGTCCCCAGTCCAGATACTGGACTCGGACCTTCACGCCGTGCTTCTTTTCAAAATCGGGGAGAATGGTGTTGTTCAGCAGATCACGCGTATCCACGTTCCAGTCGACAATCCAGAGGTCGATTGACTGAACAGTGGATTTGCGGCCGCAACCGGCCAGAAGAACGGCGAGGGCGAGGCACGGCATTACCACGCGTAAGGCGCGGAGAAGGGAAGCCGAACGGTATAATGGTCGCATAACCATCACGCAATCATTATAGAACGAGCGGCTTCCGGTACGCGTGTATGATTGGCAGTGGTTCACACAATGGAGAGACTGCAGGAGGATTACTCATGATGTTACGGCTGTTGACCGCGTTGCTCGGAATGATGCTGATGGTTCCGGCCGTTCTATCCGCCTACCTTCCCAGAGGAACGGAAGCGTCGGCCGGTTGCCGGAACATCGTGCTTGCCTACAATAGCTGGGAATCGAACGGGCATCTGCACTGGAAGCGGTCGGACTTCCTTCCTCTTCTGGCGTGTGTTTCTCCATCGGGCCGCGTCACCGCCCCCTTGTTCGACGGTATCCTTGTTCTTCCCCTCGTTGCCGATTCCGGGCGCGGTTTCATACCGGGTTTCGGGACCGGACCAGTGAACAAGGCCGACTGGGACTATTACCTCGAACAAAAGGTTTTCGGCGGTCAGAACCACCTGGCCGAGCTGGAAGCCGCGGCCCTCATCACACGCGCCAACTACAGAGTTCCGCATATGCGGTGGAAGGTAATACTGACGCTTCTTTATCCGGACCGTGCCCAACGGGACTGGGGAAAACTCGACACAGGAACCAGTCTGGACCTGGCTTATCCGGCAGACCGGCTCAAGGCCATCCAGTATTGCATTGACCGCGTCACCACGCTTTGGAACCAGGCCGGGTTCACCGCGCTCGATTTCGTGGGTTGGTACTGGCTGGAAGAAGCCGTCAGGTCACCTGATACGACGCTGATGCCTTCCGTGGCGGAGAAGGTTCACTACAACGGTAAGAAATTCTTCTGGATTCCCTACTACAAGGCGGCGGGTTCGTCTTCCTGGAAGCTGTACGGATTCGATGCCGTGATGCATCAGCCGAACTATTTCTTTACGGACACACTGCCGGAATCGCGACTGACCGACGCTTCCGCATACGCGAAGGCGAACGGAATGGGAGTGGAACTGGAATTTGACGGAAGCGTGATGTCGTCCTCCGCGAAGCGCGCCAAGTACCGGGCCTACCTGTCTCACGGGGCTACGGACGGTTACCAGAAGGAAGCCCTGACCGCCTGGTATATGGGCGCTTCCGCTATGATGGACTGCGCCAGAAGCACCGTGGCCGATGTCCGGGCGATGTACGATGAGACCGTGGACTTTATCGCCGGTGAGGGATACCCGGGTGACTCCGATGGAAGCGGCATGATCACGCTGAATGACATCAAACTGGCGCTGAGGATTGGCGCCGGATTTGGCGATTCGGCCGGCGGTGGTGTTGTGTTCGAAAACGCCGACGCGGACGCAAGCGGAAGGATCGACTTCAGGGACGCCGCATTGATTGCCCGCTATATGTACGGACTGCAGACCACCATGCCCTGAGGCGTGATATGCTCAACCGTATCTGCCTTTTTGCCTGTACACTCTTGCTCGCGGCAACCGGTTCTCCGGGTGTTCCCGTGATGGACGGTGATCGCGACGCGGATTACCTGTGCGTCTCTCAATCGCCGCGCGACAATCTGCTCGTCGACGCCTCGAAGAACATCAACGACCCGGCAGACCCGCGGTCAAGATCCTTGGACGTCGAAGGTTTGTGGGCGGCGAATTCCGACACCCATCTGTTCCTGTACATCGAACTGCCGTATCTGGATCTGAACACCATCGCCGGCGAGTGGGCTGTGCTGTTTCATCTGACAGGCGCCAGCGACGGCATCGGCCTGCCCGGTCCGGGGCACGAACCGTACGGAGCTTCAGCCGATTTTGCGCACAATCCCGCGCCGAATGCCGTTCTGAAGTCCAATATGCGCGGCTTTCTGAACGACTTCGACGGCAACCAGGGGTGGTCGTTTCTCAATCCCGTCAACAAGTCGATGACCGACTGGGACTGGCAGAACAGCAATTATCTGGCGTCCGGGGGATGGACCGCCAGCACGGCGAACGGCACAATCACCGGCACGGGCGGCGGCGGCGCCGGAGTTGTGTACAAGGCGAACAAGGGGATTGAGGTCTGTTTCCCCGTCAGCCGTTTCGCGCCGAATACGGGAACGACAAACGTTAGGCCTCCTTCCCTGGGCGACACGATTCTCATGCAGTTCTACGCCAATGTGCGGGAACGCGGCACACCCCGCTACCCGAGAGGCGTCATCGACTGCGTTCCTTTCGAGCCGGCCAGCCGGGCCGATCCCTACAGGGGTGTTGTTTCGCAGTGGGCGTCGTACGTCTTTCACAGCGCCACACCCATCGATGTTTTGGGTGTTTCGCTCCAGGATCCAACGGACCCCCAACGCATCATTGTTCGGTTCTCGGCCGCTCTCGGCGCCGGGGCGAACACGACATCGAACTATACCGTGACGCGTGTCAGCGACGGATCGGCGGTACCGGTCACATCGGCTCAGATCGATCCGACCGACGCAACACGCGCCATTCTGACACTGCCTCTGCCCGCGAACACGGCGATCCGGGTAACGGTGAACAACGTGTACTCCGCTTCAGGCGGGCCTGTTTCGGCCTTGCTGAACACGGACATCCTGTACGTTCCGACACCGACGGTGTTCCGGCTCACCGATCCGTACCTCGCCGTCTCAACACTTGGCAATGATCCCGCAACGGGCCAACCTTACGCGCTGACGGTTACCGGTACGATGGTCGGTTGGCGGACGGGACCCGCGGAGATACCTTTGACTGCCGTGGCCGGTTCGCCCGGAACATACGAAAGCGCGACGGTGTGGATATCGCCCGGTATGACGACGTACAAATACCGTGTTCCGGGATTGGGGGATTACGACAACTGGAACCGGCTGAATCCGTACGACCGCTGTGCGGTCATCCCGGCGGCGGGCGCATTCACCGTGACCGACACCGCCGCCGGTACAGAACGCAACGGCGGAACGGCGCAGGTGACCTTTACGCTGATCGACCGCGACAACGTCATCGCGGGAAGGCCCGTATACGTCACCGGTTCGCCGTGGTCGTGGGACACAAGCGCGGTGTCTTCCAAGCGACTGCTTGGCGTGGATGGGGAGCCGAACACGTACCGGGTGTCGATGTATCTGCCTTCCACCCACAAGGCCGGAATGGTGATGCAATACCGCTACATCATCAAGCCAACCTCCGACATCGTCCTGATGGATGCGCTCAATCCGTATGGAGACCGTTGGGCGACTCTAACGCCCGGCGCGAACAGCATCACGGATGTGGAAGGTGACAGCCAGTTCACTCGCGCGTTGCGGGCCGGCGCCGGCCTCGATCCCGCGCCCCGCTGGTCGGATCATTTCACGGCGCTCGATGCGAACCGTGATGGAGTACTTTCGATTATGGACACGCCGCGCATGCCCCGGATTCGGGTACAGAACACACGCCTGACAAACGCCAGGAACGAGCCGTTCACACTACACGGCATCAACCTCGGCGGCTGGCTTGTGGAGGAGATGTGGATGACGCCCTGGGTCCAGGACCCGGGTGGGACACCATACCAGCGTGTGGAGGACCACGAGACGCTGTGGTCGGTGCTGACCCAGCGCCTTGGATTGTCAGCCGCGCTAAACGTGAGGTCGGCTTATCGCAACGCGTGGATTCAGGTCGATGATTTCAGGCGCATCCGCGAAGCCGGCTTCAACCACGTGCGCCTGCCGTTCATCTACGACATACTGGACGAACCGAACGGGATCGACTGGATGCGCCGGGCTGTCTGGAACGCCAACGCGGCGGGGCTGTATGTGGTGCTGGATATGCACGGCGCGCCGGGAAGCCAGAACGAGTGGGACCATTCCGGCCGCGTTGGACGCAACCGGTTCTTCTACGAGGAAGCCCATATCGTGAAGGCGGAGCAGGTATGGGCCGCGCTGGCAGGCGAGTTCGGCTCCAATCCCGGCGTGATCGCGTTCGACCTGCTGAACGAACCGGCCGGAGCGCCCGACGCCGCAACCCTGCACCAGGTCCACAACCGTCTGTACCAGGCGATCCGTGCCGAGGCGCCGAACACGATGATCATTGTGGAGGACGGCTACAAGGGTTTTGAAACGATGCCAGCCTTGAACCAGTACGGCTGGAGCAACGTCATCTACTCTACGCACCTGTACAATTTCGACGCGACTTCGTCGCAGGCTCATCTGGATGCGCTGGAGGCTCAGTTGCCCGCCCTTCTGGCTGTCCGCAACGCGCGCAATGTACCAATATACATCGGCGAGTTCAACCTGGAGCCGCACAACTCGCCGGAGGTGATGGTGCGATACACCCGGATCATGACCGACAACCAGTTCGGCTGGGCGATGTGGACGTACAAAACGGTGAAAGCCGACGGGCCGATGAACTTCTGGGGATACTGCTCCAATCCGACGGCCATCACGCCCCTGAACCCGTTCACCGATTCCGAGTCCACGCTCATATCCAGGGCGAACCAGGCGCGCACGGAAAACCTCACCGTGCCGACCGGCTACCCTCCGGTGTTCCGGTTACCGTAAACGTAGATGACCCAGGATAGGGGCGAGGCCATCTGCATTTGTACCAGCTAATTCATGGGCTAAGCGTAAAAGCCTGTTCTTTTTAGCGTCAAATCCCTGCCAGACGTACTAACGATTCTGTCTCCCAAGAGCGTCATTCCGAACGAATGTGAGGAATCTGCGGTTCATCCCGCCCGCCGCTTGCGGCGGGAAAAGCAACCGCCCATACGGACCCGTAGGGGCAGATTTCTCGCTACGCTCGAAATGACACGATATACGCTCAGTTTATCCATTCAGTTGGTACAAACGGACGGCGGGCCGTGCCCCTACCGGTCCGCTCCAACCGCCGCCGGCAAATCTACCACAACCACGCCCGGTTCCGTCGCGGATTTCAACCGGCCGAAATAGCCGTTGTTCGCTGAAGCGCCGACGATGTTGGTTCGTCCTTCGCAGATGATGTCGTACAGACCGCCGACCATCATCGGATTGACACCGGCCAGCACCGAAGGGCGCGTCTTCAGCCGGGTGAACAAACCCGTTTCCCAGTCGGTTTCCTGTTCCGGAGTCCACACCTGTGGATTGAACGACGGCTGTATGATGATGTCCGCGCCCAAATCGACCAGGCGGTCCAGCACGTCGTCGAAAAATCCGTCCCAGCACACCGTGACGCCCACCTTGCCGAACAGCGTCTTCGCCACGCGCAGTTCGTTGATACTGCCCGGCTCCAGGTCCAACCCCTCCGGCCCTTCCAGGTCGATCAGGTGGACCTTCGAGGTCTGGCTCAGAATCTTTCCGTCCGGCCCGAAGAGCACGCTGATGTTGCGGACGCTTGTGGTTCCGGCCTTGGTCAGCGGAGCGCTTCCCGCCAGCAGATAAACGCCGTGCTTCTTCGCGAGGTATGAAAACGTGTCGAAGTAAGCCTGCCTCAGCCACTTGTCGTTGGCAGTTAACAGAAGGGCGCGTGTCTGGCTGATGTTGTGTTTGACGCTGTTCTCATAAACGTCCGCGCCGTACCGGAAGCCGACTGCCGTGCCGGCGTCGCGGAAGGTTTTCGCGTCTTTCACGAGGTCCAGGTGATTCAGCAGAACCAGGCCGAGTCCCACGTCTTCCGGCAGGGCGATCAGCGTGGGAACGGTTCTAGCCTTGCGAGCCACCGCCGGGGCCATTGCCTTGTCCATCGCATTGCGAAAGACCGCCAGGTTGCGGTACATCGCAACATCAACCTTCATCTGCACGGCGATGATCCGCACTTTCGGAGCCGGCTTTTCCGCGCACCGGGCAGAACCGATCGCTCCCATCAGGGCTGTACACGCCATCAACATCATGATCCGGTCCATCAACGTTCCTTTCGCCACCATTCGCCTCTGCGCCTCGTCATGACGAAGGATAGCGCATCGGGGCGTCACCGGCGCGTTGCTACAATTGGAGTGTACCTGGCCCGTGGCGCGGATCATCAGTCTATGCGATATTACCCGATCTTCCTGGACCTGAAAGACAAACCGGTTGTGGTGGTCGGCGGAGGCGCCGTGGCGGAGCGCAAGGTGCGCGTTCTGCTGGAAAGCGATGCCGATGTCACAGTGATCGCTCCGTCGGTGACGCCGACCATCCGCGAATGGGCCGAAAACAACCAGATCACGCTGAATGAGCGGTCATACATACCCGGCGACCTGGCAGGCGCTTTCTGTGTTTACGCCGCAACGGATGACCACGCGGTGAATGTTTCCGTGTCACAGGAGGCCGAACAGCGACGAATGCTGTGCAACGTTGTCGATGTGCCCGCCCTGTGCAACTTCATTGTTCCGGCGATTGTCGACCGGGGCGACCTGTGCATCGCGGTCAGCACGTCCGGCGCGTCACCTGCGCTGGCAAAGAAACTGAAACGCGAGTTGTCCGAACAGTTCGGCCCGGAATGGACGGCGCTGAGCGAGCTTCTGGCGCGTTTGAGGCCGGAGATCAAGCGCCGCCACCCGGAAGAGAGCCCCAGAAACGAGGTTCTCGACCGTATGCTGGAGGCGGGAGTTCTGGAAATGCTGAAGGAAGGGCGAACCGAGGAGGCGGAGGAGACGGCTTGGCAGTGCATCTGATGATGGCCGGCCTGAGCCACCACACGGCGCCGGTTGCGGTCCGGGAGCGGCTTGCCTTCGGGCCGGAGCAACTGCGTGTCATTGTTCGTGCGGCACGACAGATTCCCGGCGCCGTCGAAGCCGCGGTCCTCTCCACATGCAACCGCACGGAAGTTTACACCGCCGGCCGAATCCGCGACATTTCGGTGTTGAAATCCTTTCTGGAAGAGCACGGCGGTCTGGAGGTTTCCCCTCATCTTTACGCGCGGGAAGGCTCAGGTGTCGTCCGGCATTTATTCCGTGTGGCGTCCGGGGCGGATTCGATGGTGCTTGGCGAGGGGCAGGTGCTCGGCCAGGTTCGCGACGCCGCTCGATTGGCGGTGGAAGAGGGCAGTCCGTGCCCCACGATCCGCAGGTTGTTCGAGTCGGCGGTTGTGTGCGGCCGGCGGGTGCGCACGGAGACGGAGATCGGCCGAGGGGCCGTTTCAGTCAGTCACACGGCGGTCGAACTGGCGCGGCAGATTTTCGGCAACCTGAAGGGCCGGTCGATTCTTCTCGTCGGCGCCGGGGAAACGGCCGAACTGACCGCGAAGGCGCTGGTTCAACACGGCGTCTCCTTCATCGTCGTTGCCAACCGAACCCTGGAGCGCGCGGAGATGCTGGCGGAGACATTCGGAGGCAAGGCTGTCGGTTACGACGAATTCCCGGAGCGACTGGGAACCGCCGATATCGTGATCACCAGCACCGCCGCACCGCACACGATTGTATCAGTGGAAACTGCCCGGAAGGCCGCCGACCGCCGGCGCGGGCGTCCCATCTTTTTCATCGATCTTGCCCTGCCGCGCGATGTGGAACCGTCGGTCGGAGACCTCGACAACGTCTTCCTGTACAATCTCGACGATCTGCAGGAGATGGTGCAGAGGAGCCTGGAAGGGCGCGGTTCGGAACTGGATGCCGTGAACGCCATCATCGAGGAACAGGCGCGCGAGTTTGAGTTGTGGCTGGGCCGACTGGAAATCGTACCGGTGATGAGCGAGTTCCAGGCACGGTTGGAGCAGATTCGCCAGCGGGAATGGTCGCGCAGTGAGCGTAAATTGGCCGCGTTGACCACGGCGCAACGCGAAACCGTTGAGCGCATGACACGCGCGATGATGAAGCGCATCCTCAGCGAACCGTGGTCGTTCGTCCGGGAGAACGAGGATACATCGGACATCGCCGCGGCTTTGAGTTCGCTTGTCGATATGTTTCACCTCGATCCCGCCTCACTGGATTCAACGTCAACCGACGAGTCGCCAATCGAGGAGGCCGCAGGGTGAACGTCAGCCACGCCTTGTTTATCGCCGCCCTTCTGCTGTACACGGCAGGTGCCGGGCTTTATCATGTCCGGTTCCTGACCCGAAACGGCGGCGCCGTTCCCGCGCACATCGCAACCGCGCTCGGCTGGATAGCACATACCATCGCCATAGGCATTCGGACTCTGGAACTTGGACACGCACCGTATGTCCAGTTTTCCGAAGCCGTTTCAACCATGGCCTGGGTGATTGTTCTTCTGACTCTGGCCATTGAGTTCCGGAAACGGATGAGCGCCCTTGGCGCTTTTTCCATGCCGATTGTCGTGCTGGTGATGTTCCTGGCTGACACACTGCCGTCGTCCAACGGTTATTCGCCGATTTTGGCCGGGTTGTCCGACAATCCCCTGAAATCACACATCGGAGCCCTGGTAACAGCCTTCGGTGCGTTCGCGCTCAGTTTCTGTGCGGCGCTATTGTATCTCTTACAGGAACGCAGGTTGAAGCGGAAGCAGATGCCTTCGCACGCGAATGAACCGTCTCTTGCAGAGGTGGAGAGCCTGGCGCTTTCACTGGCGGCCTTCGGTTTTTCGTTGCTGTCACTGGGGCTTGTTCTTGGAGTGGTCACCGCGTGGCAGGGCGCGTGGAAAGGCCAGTGGCTTTTCCAGCCAATTGTGCTGACGACGTTTGCGACGTGGCTGATGTACGCCGTTCTTCTATTCAGGCGTGGCGTCCTCGGCAAGCGGGGGCGCCAGACTGTGTATTATCTGCTTGTCGGTTTCGTAATCGCCGCCGCAACCCTGCTGTTCGTGCGGGCGGCATTTCCCGGACAGCACAAGTTCTGAACCATGCGATTGACCATCGGCACACGCGGGAGTCCGTTGGCGCTGGCCCAGGCCAACTGGGTGGCGCACCGGGTGCGTGAAGCGCATCCCGGAGCACTCGTGGATCTGGAGATAATCAAAACCCAGGGCGAAATCGCTCCCGACCAGCCGATATCGTCGTTCTCCGACAAGGGGCTTTTCACCCGCGAAATCGAGTCGGCTTTGTTGGAGGGTTGGATCGACTGCGCGGTTCACAGCCTGAAGGACCTGCCGACGGAACAGCCGCCGGGAACGTGTATCATGGCGGTTCCGGAACGGGAAGACGCACGCGATGCCTTGATCGTGCCCGGTGTCAGCGCCTGCGGGGACGCGCTGGAGGTTCTGATGAACCTGCGCGAGGGCGCCGTGGTCGGAACGTCTTCCAACCGGCGGAAGTACCAGTTGTTGCGCAAACGCCCGGACCTGGTTGTCCGTGAAATACGAGGTAACATCGACACACGCCTTCGCAAGCTGGAAGAGGGCCAGTACGACGCCGTCGTCGTTGCCGCGGCCGGTTTCATCCGGTTGGGGCTTGGTGACCGGTTGTCGGGTGTGTTCGAGGTTCGTGATATGGTTCCCGCGCCCGGCCAGGCGGCCCTGGGTATACAGGCTCGAGACGACGACCCCGACGCGCGTGAGGCCCTGGCGCCGCTGGAGCACTGGGCCACACGGCAGGCTGTTACCGCGGAACGGGCATTCCTGGCCGCGCTGGGCGGCGGATGCCGCGCCCCGATTGCCGCTTTCGGCGACGTTGTGGGCCACAATATGGAGATTACGGGGTTTCTGGCGCAGGAAGACGGAAGCCGTCCCGTGTTCGGACGATTGAACGCCAACTCGAACGAGCCGGTTTGGGCAGGACGAAAACTGGCCCGAAAACTGCAACCGACGTTGTTTTGACAGCCGGGTGATGTCCGCCGTTCGTTACCGTGGAAACATCACCAACGGCAGATCGTGAGGATTGACAATGAGAGTCTGGATTCTTTTGGCGCTGGCCGCCGTCACGCTTGTATGCGGGTGCTCGAAAAAACAGGAACAGGCCCCGGCGCCTCCCGCTTCGCCCAAGATTCCCTCGGCGCCGCTTTCGGATGCCGCGGTTTTCGCCGGATTTGAATCGGGGCAGGGTAATTGGAAAGTCGAAGCGCAGGACAAGGCTACTCCGCCGGCCTATTCGATTGTGACCGGCGATGCCGCGCGCGGAAAAGGATTTCTGCATTTTGCGAAAGTGGAATGTCCCGAAGGTGAATCCCGCACGATTGACGTCTACCTCCCGGTCACGGAACGCAACTGGCTGACCTCCGGCGATACTGCCCGGGCTTCCATTCGGCTGAGGTCGCAAGGCGGCGCCGCGATGGCGAGTCTGTTCGTGCGCGGTTCCGACGGTGCAGTCCATCTTTCGGAGCCGACCCCGGTCACCGAAACGTGGAGCCAGATTGTATACCCGGCCGGGGATGTGCTGAAGGACGTTTCCCGCATCGGCGTCCGTTTCGTAGTCAAGGGCCGGTTCCGGGGCTCGTTGTCGCTGGATGACGTGCGCATTGGCCCTGCCGCACCCAAGGAGCCAGTCTACACGGTCGTCGCGGGACCGTTCCGGTCCCGGTCCGACGCGGATGCGTTTATCGAGGCTCAGGCGCCCAAGGGTGTCCACGGATCGCCGGTGTATGAAGAGGCCTGGTACGCGAAACTGGCGGATTCGGGCACGAAGGCGGAAGCCGCCGAAAAAGCCTCTAAATTGCAGGCTCTGAAAATCAAAACGTCCATCATTGCCCGGTAATGGCCTCGATCTTCAAGCCGATAGCCAGCCCTTGCCTGCGCCTGCTGGTTACCCTTGCTGTCGCGCTGGCGGGCAGTGCGGTGTCGTCCGAACCCGCACACGATCTTGAGATTCCGCGCCTGAAGTATGTCGCGGCGCCCGTCTCGCGCCTGCCGGACAAACCGCTTTCGCACCCGGCGAAGACGATTGTCGAACTGAACCGCGGCGGCGAAGAGATATTCAAGAAGCCGTCCGCGCCTCTTTATTTTGTTGTCGGCTTCCTGACCCTCGACCAGGATGAAAAACTCCGCGAGTTCATCTTGTCCGATGATATCAAGGACGATCACCGTTTCTCCAACGTCTATTCGCAGTTCGGGGAGGGAAAAAACATCCTGGCTCTTGCTATGGTTCTGCAATCCGGCAGTAAGCGCGAACGGGACACCGGCCGAATGCTGTTGGCCGCCGGGGCAAACGGTCTTCTGTGGACCTACCTGACGAAAAGCCTGACCGGACGCCAACGCCCCAACAGCGCGGACCAACCCGGCAAGTGGCACGGCCCCAGGAGTTTTAGAGACGATTCCTTCCCCTCCGGCCACACCATCGGGGCCGTAACCGCCGCCGTTGTCCTGGGACACCAGTATCCGGATGCGAAGTTGCTTTTTTATCACTTGGCCGCCCTTACCGGCGCGGCGCGCATCAAGGGCCGGATGCATTATCCCAGCGATGTCTACTGGGGCGCTGGAGTAGGGTATTACAGCGCCTGGCAGGCTATCCGCAACAAGGAAGTGATTGTTCGCTGGAGCTTCTAGCGGCATAGACGGCTTGCGTGGAGTAACAACGTAAGCCTGTGTGGTCCATTCGTCCGTGTTTTAACCCATAATAACACAGTGGGCGCGCTTGCCCGCACGAGGACGAATACGCATGGCGACGAGGAGTAGAAACACCGCCGGGAGAAGGCGGGAAGCCGAACCGGATGGCGGCAAACGGACGCGTTTCCGCTGGGACGCTTTCGGAGTGGGCCTGTTTGCTTGCGCGGCATTGGCCATGGTGTCGCTTGCGAGACCAAGCCTCGGCGGTGTGATCGGCGCCTGGCTGGCTGACATCCTGAGGTTCATGTTCGGTGTGGGTTCCTGGGTGTGCGCCCTGTTCCTCGGCTACCTCGGCTTCGTCGCCATTTCGGACCGCGAGCACCACATCGCTCGCAACAAGTTTCTCGGTAGCGCCATCATCACGTTCATTGTGCTCTGGGGTCTGCAAATCATCCGCGCAGGCCTGAACGCCTCTCCTTCGGATACCGACCGCTTCATCCAGGGAGGCGGTTGGATCGGCGCACAGATCACCGCCGTGATGGCGCCGCTTCTCGGCGGCGCCGGAACCTGGATCGTCATCGCCGCTCTGGCCGTGCTGGCCGGACTTCTATTACGCGAGGCAACGCTGAAGGATATGGCGGGCGAGGCCGGCGAACGCATCGGCCGCGGGGCGCAGGTTGTGACAAACGGGGCGTCGCGCCTGACATCGAGAGGAAACGATGAATCCGCGGGAACACGCCGACGGCAACCGGCCATTATCGAAACTCCGTTCTCGAGCGAGACAACGTCCCGCGATACCGGTAAAAGAGGACGCTCCGCGCCGGTGGTCGATCCCTGGCCGTCCGCGGAGGCCGAAACGCCCGCGACTCCCGGACTGCCATTTGCGGAACCATCGAAGGGCAGGAAATCGAAAGGCAGTGATATCCCGCCAAGCGACTCCGGCGGATATGTTCTTCCGTCGTCCGAGATACTCGATCCACCGTCCGCGCCGATTGTGCGGTCGCGCGATGAAGCCGACGAAACCATCAAGCGGTTGGAAGCCACGCTCGGCCATTTCGGTATCGAGGCACGCGTGGTGGAAGTGGCCTGCGGGCCAACCGTCACGCGTTACGAAATCCAACTGGCGCCCGGCATTCTGGTCAGTAAAATCGAGAGCCTGGCGGACAATGTGGCGATGGACCTGGCCGCCATCTCGGTTCGTGTGGAAGCGCCCATTCCCGGCAAGTCCGCCATCGGCATAGAGGTGCCGAACCGAACGCGCGCGATTGTTTCCATCCGCGAATGCATCGAGACGCCGCAATTCAAATCCTATACGGGAAAGCTTCCGCTGGCACTGGGAGTTGACGTATCCGGCAAGCCGGTGTATGCCGACCTGGCAACCATGCCGCACGTCCTTATCGGGGGAAGCACCAACAGCGGCAAGTCCGTTTGCCTCCACTCGATCCTGGCCGGTTTCCTGTTCCGGTTCCGGCCCGACCAGTTGAAACTCATTCTCATCGATCCCAAACGCGTGGAACTGAGAACCTACGACGGCATCCCGCACCTCATTCACCCCGTGGTTCAGGATCCGAAGCAGGCTTCGGCCATCCTCGCCTGGGCATGCCGGGAGATGGATCAGCGGTACAGCCGGTTCGTGCGGGCGGAGGCGCGCAATATCACCGGCTTCAACGAGCGCCTTCCCGAGGGTGAGACGCCGATGCCGTACATCGTCATCGTTGTGGACGAGATGCACAACCTGATGATCAATTGCCGCGCCGACGTGGAGGAACACATCCAGAAACTGGCAACCCTGGCCCGCGCCGCCGGTATCCACCTCATCCTCGCCACGCAAAGGCCCAGCGTGGACGTCATAACCGGCACTATCAAGGCCAACATCTCCAGCCGTATCGCTTTCGCAGTGGCCACACACACGGACAGCCGGACGATTCTGGATGCGAACGGCGCCGAGCGCCTCGTGGGACGCGGCGACATGCTTTTCCAGCCGATGGAAGCCGCGAAAGCCACGCGCGTTCAGGGCCCATTCATCAGCGACCGCGAAATCGAACGGCTCGTCGAGTACGTCCGCTCACAGGGCGAACCCGATTACATTGCCACCATTCCCGTCAACGAAACCGCCGCAGGAGACGAGGATTACACGCTGGATCCCGCCAACGACGAAAAGTGGGAAAAGGCGGTCCGCCTGGTGGTCACAACCGGCCGTGCGAGCGCCAGCATGATCCAACGCCGCCTGGGGCTCGGTTACGTCCGCGCCTCCCGGTTGGTCGAGATGATGGAAGAGCAGGGCATCGTCGGACCGCAGAACGGCCAGAAACCGCGCGAGGTACTGGTCAACCGCGCCGACCTGGATATCATGTTCCCCGGTGGAGGTGATTATCCATCGGACGACCCGTATGACGAGTAACCTTTCTTTTCGGTGCTACGTACAGTCCTTTGATAACGGTTGTCTTTCGAGCCGGGCATCGGGAAGGGAAGAGTAAATGAACGATCATATGTTGGTCATCGTTGCCGCGGTTATTCTCCCGCAAATTGTGTTGTGGGCGGTCATCATCGGGCGGATGAGCCGGCAGACGGATGCGATGAAGCACGAAGCCCGCGGCCGGGGCGAGATGGTCATCCTGGAACCCGTTTCCGCGTCATACCGGGGCTGGGACAAACGCTGGGGCCGCGCGGAATCGATCGGCCGCCTGATGCTCACGGATCGCCACCTCGTGTTCAAGCGCCCCCTGGGTAATGAATCGCTGATTCCCCTCGCCGAGGTTACCGAAGTATCCGACACCATCGTGCTGAAGCGGCCGGTTCACACTTCCCAACGCTACCTCGCGCTGACTTTGGGCGACGGTTCCAAGCCTGTGTTCGTGCTTAATGACGCGCCCCGCTGGATCGACGAGGTTCGCAACCGGATCGGTGCGTGATTACCCTCAGGTAGTAGGGACAATTCACGAATCGCCCTTCACAATCTCCCCTCCTTTTCAAGGAGGGGCTGGGGGTGTGGTTTTTGGGGAAATATACGCTGGGCAACCACCCCTAACCCCTTCTTGAAAAGGAGGGGAATCAGAACCTAAATCCCGGAATGTGGGGGCGATTCACGAATCGCCCTTCACAATCTCCCCTCCTTTGCAAGGAGGGGCTGGGGGGTGGTTTTGGGAAATATATGCCGGGCAACCACCCCTAACCCCTCCTTGAAAAGGAGGGGAATCAGAACATCAGACCTGAAGGTCGCTCGTTCGCAACGTCTCCATCAAACGCCTCTGCGGCGATGACAACGGATATCCGCGCGCTGATTCCGGCGTTACCCACCGGCGGTCCTCCGTCTCCTCAAATCCCTCGCCGGTCAGTTGCGCCTCGAATGACCGCAGGGTGATCCGTCGGCGCATCACCGTATGGCGAATCGTGGCGACAACCGGTCCCGGCGCTATCTGCACTTCCAGCCGCTCTATTCCGGCACGGACGGCCGCCTGTTCCGGGGTTTCGTCTTCGTTCATCGTCACGCGAGGAACTTCCCACAGGCCGCCCCATACGCCTTCGTAGGGCCGGCGGACCAGGGCGATCCGTCCGGCGTCGTCGGTCAGCACAATCGCCACGTCCGTCTGTTCCGTCATCGGGGGGCGGGGCGGAGAGACTCCCAGTTCCGCCTGGCGATTCGAGCGGAAGGCGCGGCAGAACGCGGACAGCGGGCAGGTTGGGCACGAGGGCTGAACCGGCGAGCAGATGCCCGCGCCGAGGTCCATCAGCGCCAGGTTCCAGTCACGAGACTCTTCGCGGGGCAACAGACGCTCCGCCGTGTTCCGCAACACCCGTTGGACCGTCGATGCCTTCGGATCGCCTTCCACGCCCTCCAGACGCGCCAGAACGCGCGCGATGTTGGCGTCCACCACCGTGGCGTCCTTGCCGAACGCGAAACTGAGGATGGCGCCCGCGGTGTACCGACCAACGCCGGGCAGGGCGAGCAGGCCTTCCATCGTGTCGGGGATTCCGCCGCCGTTCGCCACAACCATCGCGGCGGCCTTGTGCAGGTTCCTCGCCCGGCTGTAGTATCCCAGGCCTGCCCATGCGCGCAGAACATCCTCCAGCGGCGCTGTAGCCAGCGCCGTCACCGTCGGGAACAAGCGCATGAAGCGTTCCCAGTAGGGGAGTCCGGCGGAAACGGTGGTCTGCTGGAGGATGATCTCCGACACCCACACGGCCCAGGGATCGCGCGTCTCGCGGATCGGCATGCGCCGCCGATGAACGGCGAACCAGTTCAGCAAATCCCTTCGCAACGTGTCTGTGTCGTCGGCTTTCACGCGCCTATGATAGCAGTTTGCATCGCCGCCTCTGCATACGCGGGCGGAAATCAAACGGCAGAGGCGGGAACATTGCCCGGGGTAGCAACGGACTAACCATGTGAACCTCGCCCAGACGCGGCGGTAACATCCCGGTCGCAAACGTCCTGGCTTTTGGCAGGTGTGCCACCATTGTTATATAATTCCAATACAGGAGGAGCTATGCTTTCTAGAGAATCCAAACAACGCGCATTCACGCTGATCGAACTTCTGGTGGTCATCGCAATCATCGCGATTCTGGCCGCCATCCTGTTCCCGGTGTTTGCCAAGGCCCGCGAC
>Ga0302252_1000156_pt1 | contig 82640 bp, 62 predicted proteins | sample AAG_RA_Leu_MG_FD_193511 | JGI IMG/M metagenome (GOLD analysis project Ga0302252, IMG submission 193511) | Enriched activated sludge microbial communities from anaerobic digester in WTTP, New Holstein, Wisconsin, United States - AAG_RA_Leu | ecosystem: Engineered > Bioreactor > Anaerobic >... | reverse complement strand
CACAATCCATACCCAAACAATTGAGCTTGCCTGATAATGCTCGCATCCCGTCGCATACCTCACCCATTGAATCACAACGGGAGAATATCCCGAAAAGCATCACAATTAATTCATCCCACGAAAAAAAGTCTTGTAGTAGCGATCTCTGCCATATTCTTTAACTAACAAATCGAACCGTTCGCGCGGCAGCATTTTTATTAACTGTTTGAAGATTGGCTGATCGACTAAATTTTTTGTTATATCTTTGCCCATGGTTGTTAATTTAGGTTTACTACATAAATTTACAATTGGGGGATGAAACTTCGGTTTTGTCCCTCCTTCTTTTTATCCAATTTTTTTGTCGGTCAGTGATGAAATAAAAATACAGATGATCACAATAAATATACTAAGGCAATCGCTTGTCTGAACAGATATAGAAAATTAAATTTATTGCTTGGCCAACCATTGTTCATATAAAATCAAATAACATCAATAAAATGTGAGGTTCAAAATGGGAAACGCAATACCTACTATTCAAGACTGGAAAAATTTGTTCGATGCTGCTTTGAAATTCAAAAAAATTGCACCTTGGCAATGGATGTGGGACTCGGATATATTTGGAGTACAAAATCCTGCAAATGGAGAAATTGGTTATTGCTGTATCATGGGGGCAGCTAAAGAGATTTATGCTTTGGCCGTATATCAGGGTTCGGAGGGTCTGGAGAGTTATCTGAGGCTGAATACAAAATATCATTCCGAATCGCTTTTCGATCTATATACTCTTCAAAAATGCGTGATGCTTAGTTTCGAAGACAGAGCAAATTTAACGAATGAAGACCTTCAAATTATCAAAAGCTTAGGTTTACAGTTTAGAGGACATAACGAATGGCCTTTGTTCAGAAGTTTTCGGCCTGGTTTTTTCCCATGGTTCATTGCCAAGGAAGAAGCAGAATTTTTGACTGTGGCCATCCATCAGGCTATTGAGGTTGCCTTGCAATTCGAAAAAAATCCTAATCTGCTTTCTTCTATCGACGAAGATTATTATCTGGTAAGAGTTCCCCACATCGAGAACGATGCTATCGTATGGAAAAATGAATTGCTGAAAACGCAACCATACAAGGAATTCGAAATTAAGACCAAACCTGTAGATGAAAAATTACTGGAAAGAATCAATAAATTACACATCCTTCAAAAAGATACATGGGAAATCGATTATTTCTTTTATCCATCGGCAGTAAAAGAAAAAAATGAAAGACCTTTCTATCCCTATATCATTCTTTGGGTAGATCATCGTTCCGGTTATATCTTGCATCACCATTTGGCGAACGACAAACAGGAACTTGCTAAAATTCCTGAATTATTCCTTCATTTTATAGAATATTTCAATTCTATACCTAAGACAATCATTACGAAACATGAAATGACCTATCAATTGCTCGAACCAGTTGCCAAAAGTTTAAATATCAATCTTATCAAGAAAGAAAAATTAAAAGGAATTGAAGAAGCCCAAATTGCATTCTTCGAGAATTTGAGATAAAATCGAATTCTCAATTTCTTCGAGTGATATTCAGGATACTAATTTAATTTTGAGCAAGAAAGGATTTTGTGAGTACAGAACTCAAATATAAAATCCGTAGGGTCATGCTTCCGAAAAGAGCTTGCACAATTCAATAACAATGAATCATTCTAAAAATAGCTCAAAAGCTGAGCAAAGGCCAAGAATAAAACTCGGGTGGGGAGTAACCGACAAATTTCTCGAAACCACAGGATGGGTGGCTATTCTGCTTATCTGGATTTTTGTTTCGATCAATTATACCAGCATGCCGGCCACTATTCCTGTTCATTATAATGCAAATGGCCAGGCCGATAGTTTTGGTAAAAAATCCAATATTCTTCTTCTGACTGCTATTACTACAGTTTTTTTCGTAGGGTTGACCGTCTTAAACCGATTCCCTCATATATTCAACTATCCCACCCCGATAAACAGCCAAAATGCCAGGCGGCAATATACGAATGCTACAAGAATGATACGTTATCTGAAGCTCATCCTCGTCCTCATTTTTGGTTCGATTATTCTCCTTACCATACAATATACAAAAGGCAAGTCTGAAGGACTCGGAATCTGGTTTTTATCTTTAATGTCAGTCTTGATATACATTCCTTTATTCTATTTTATTGCTCGATCGCTCAGAAAATGAAACAATTCTTTAATGCAATAACTTGACCCTCGAAAAAAAATCATAATTGCATTATTGTGAAAAGGAAAAATTTGCCAAAGAAGAAAAACTCCGAATCATTGAGTGATTATTTTTGAGCACATTAACTCCTCGCAGAGGAAAAAAGAATATGTTTATTGACCGACTTTCAGATGACATTTCGGCAGATGTTGACTCCGTTCAAAAGATACTATGCCCTATTCTCCCTTTTCCCATTTTCTGTTTCCCTTCATAAAGATTATGAACTTTTAACTTTAAACTCACATTATCCATTCTCCGCAATCCAGACCACATAATATGCACAACGTAATTCTTTTACTTTCCACTCAAATACATCTCACGACACTATTCCGCCTCACATATAAAAAACCGGAGCTATACGAAATGGATTGCCCCGCTAAAAATAAAAAAAAGAAAAATAATGAGAATGCTCTATTTTACTGGCTCGATATTTACTTCATCGATGCGATAAGTGGTTGTATTTACAGCATCACCAATATATTTGAAAGCAATATAGAAGTTTCCGGTAAATCCCTGAGGGACATAATTACTGATAGATATGTTTCCCGAAGAAACCCATTCATGGTCGGCATTGGCTTTGCCGGCGAGAGTTGCATTGATGGGTGTCCATGTAGCGGTTGTGAGGTTAGAGCCATTAAAATCGGTCGAAATCCATACGCTTAAGCCATCGTGTACCCAGTAAGCTTTGGCAGATTTAAAGTTGAGAAGTTTGCCTCCTTCAAACATCACTGGAGGAGTGATTAACCAGCATATATTTTGGTTGTCGAGGGTTTTGTATGAGGTGGCTTGAGCATATTTCTCGGTATTGAAAATTTTTCCTCTCCAGAAACGTGTGCCTGTTTCGGCAAGATTTAGCCAACCTTCGATTTCAATGTTTACGTCATTTTGAACATTATCGAACATTTCGTGTATTTCGCTAACGGGGGTAACCGTACCTCCTCCTCCACCACCGCCTCCGGTCGTGTTGATTTTTACTTCATCAATACGATAGGTAGTCGTATTGGTTTGGGTCCCTTCATAACGGAATCCAATATAAATATTACCCGTATAATTCGTTGGAACGAAGTTGGAAAGAGGAATATCACCTGAGGCAACCCAGTTGTTGTCGCCCGAGGAGCTATTGGCCAATGTAGCATTAATTTGAGTCCAAGTGGCAGTTTCGGGATTTCCGGTATAATTTGTAAGGATCCATACACTGAGCCCATCATGTTTGTAATAAGCCATTGCGCTTTTAAAACTCAAGATCAGATTATTGGAATAAATGACAGGAGGAGTGACGATCCAGGTTACATTTTCTGCATCGGTTGAATTGTAGGAAGTAGCTTGGGCGTAATACTCTGTTTGGTAAATTTTTCCCTGCCATTTGCGGTTACCTTTTGTGGCTTCGTTAGTCCAACCTGAAATGGAGATATCAGTTTGATTGGTTATTCCGTCGAAATTTTCTTCGAGTGAAGAAATGGTGGGAAAATTGGGATCGGGAAAGACATAATCGCCAGAAGGTGGAGGAGGAGGAGTAGAGCCTGAAAAACCTATAATGTCGGCTGTATCACGAATTAAAAGTTGATAGGTGGTTTGATAAATTGTAAGTATACCTTGTAAATGGCCATAGCCCGAAGGAGTAAGCATACTTGCAAAATTGGCATATTGGCTTGTTCTTACGATAAGTTCATTCCCTGAGGCATCAGCAATGGTGCGATTGGTTGCCGATGCTCCTTGGGGTGCAAAGGGAACTCCGACTTCGAGAAAATGAACGTTTTCTATTCTTACCAGCATATTGATATAGGCTGAGTTGTTGTTAGCCACATCTATATTGACTGGAGCAGGAACTTTTCCTGGTAAACTATCACGGAAAATATGGTCTTCAACCATCACTTCGGGTAGTCGGCCAATAGCGTTGTTATATATATAGCCCAGCTGAATGAGTTTATTGTAATCACCCAAATACATTCCCTTGCATTTGACGTAAATTCTCTGTCCGAGCTTGTATTCGGTATAAAGATAGGATTTATCGATAAGGAGCATAATGCCTCCAGTTTCATCCTGAATGACCAGTTGTTTGTATAAGTTTCCCGATTCATCATTGGCAACCACGACTCCTTTAATAATGATGTCGTCGCTGATAGAATCGAGAATTCCAGTATATGAGGCTTTAAGCTGCGCAATAGTCGTATTGGCTTTAAAATCGACAGTAGGAATGTTGATAGGAGGTTCGTCGAAATCTCCTTTGACGCAGCCTGTAAATACTGCAGCAACTGCCATAAGGCCAATAAAAAAGAAAAGCTTGGTGTTTGAGAAATTCATACTTTATAATGTTTTGGTATTTTTCTTTTGGATGAGGAATTTAAAAACGAAAACCGAGATTTAGGAAGAAGTTTCTTCCATATCCATAATAATATTTGGGTGGGAATTTGGCTAAGTCTTTGTTAGTGAAGTCGAAGCGCATTTGCTCGAATCCGGTAGTAATCACCTTTTTGTTGTCGAGTATATTGCTAACGGAGAAGTTGAGGTTCAGAAAATATTCTCCCCATCTCCATGATTTTCCGATTGAAGCATCGAGGGTGAAGGCATCGGGCAGTTTTTCCTGTTGAGTGATAGTGGTAATGAGGGGATCGCCGGGGCCAAGGTTGGCAATGGCCGCCGAAGTACGGCGTTCGGGATTGAAATCTACATAATTACGGTCGAAATAATTGGCGTTGAGGTTGATGTAAAGATAACGTCGACCAGCATATTTTAAACCTAAAGAGGCAGCCGTTTGTGGTGTTCCCGGGACATAGAAATTCTTGATATATACCCTTTCGGTGGTATCGGGTTTCGAGCCATTATCATAACAAATAGTGGCTAAAGGACGATTGGTATATCTATAGTTTCCCCAAGCTGCAACCGCTTGCAGCGACAAAGCCGAAGTAATCTTCACTTCTGTTCCGAACTCTAATCCTTGGTGAGTCTTGCTTATTCCTGTGAGAACATAATTGACATAAGTTTTTAAATCATCGTGGTAAAAACTGTTTACTTCGCTCTGGTCGTCGAAAATGGTGTGAAAAACCGTAAAACGTAGGTTCAAAAAGGGGTAACGCATCAAGTAACTGGCTTCGCCGCTCACGATTTTTTCGCTAACCATTTGGGGCAGTACATCGGCTCGAGTACGTGGTGAAATGAAAACATTCTGGATAAAGGGTGCCCGGGTCATATACATTCCGTTTACCTGAATGAAATTACGGGGAAAGATTTGATATGTGCCACCCGTTTTTAATGTAGCGTCATTGAAATTGTATTTTTGAGAATCGCCAAAGGAATTATCGGGGTGGCGGCCATTACGCATCAGGCCCTCGCGATAGAATTGTTGCCCTGTGTATGCAATACCTGCATAAAAATTGCCTGCATCATACGAAAATTCGGTCTGCACCCAGGCTTGTAACAATTGTTGATAGACACAGTAGTTATATCCAAATTTTTCATCTTCGGAAACTTTCCGATTGGGATTATTCAGATCATTTTGAGCCTTGATGGTATCACCCGTGAAGTCCCTTTCGGCAAACTGATCAATATCGAGCCAGTAATTCGATCCCAGCAAATCTTCTATGAGTTTAAAATGAGACCCACGGTAATTTCTGTAAGTAGCTCCTCCAGAAAGTGCGATGTTTTGGTTGATTTGATAATTGAGAGTTGAATTGATCAAGAATTGGAGCTGATCGTTGCGGCGGTTCTCCACGATATAACGAGCTCCTTTCCCTTCTAAATTGCTCAAATAGTTGATTTGATAAAGTTTATCCCAATTGATTTGGCGGACATTTTCCGAACTTTTCCAACGGTCGGCAACCATCTTGCGGATATTTTCGTCGGTGGCATAACTGGGTAAGTACCTGTAATAATCGGGACGTGGATCGGGAGCGTTGTACCAATTCAAGGCTGTTCCTCCATTATATCCAAAGCTTACGGCCAGACCGTTGTTCCATTGTAGGTTTTCGCTGAGTTTTCCATAATGATTGAGGAGGATCATGGGTTCATGGAAATCTTTTACTCGAGAATTTCGTTTATCTCCTTGTTGGTAGCCCCAATAGGGGTTGTAAAAGTTAGTTTCTGACAGGTCATAAGCCTCCTGAGTAGCTGGACCTTGCTGTCCACGGCGGGTAGGTGAGCCATAAACTGTTAAGGCTAAACTATGGTTATTGTTGATTTTGCGTTCTATGCCTAAAAAATAAGCCCATGCGTCGTAAAATATTCCTTCTACATAACCTTCGTTTCCCCAGCGGCGTGAGCCACTGAAACTGATAGCCCAGCCATCCGGACGCATCCCTGTGCTGTAAGTAAACATCAATCGATGAACATAAGTCCGGTTGGATAAGGAGTAGCTGAATTTGGTTTGTTTGCGCTGAAGTGATGGGCGTGTAATGATATTGGTACTTCCACCCAAAGAACCGAGAAGATTTTGGGAAAATTGCATGCCATTGCTGATTTCCTTATTGCGGGTAACATCATTGAGCCCTCCCCATTCCGACCACGATGGCCGTCCATTTTCTGGATCATTCACCATCAGTCCATTCATGTAAACCGCAATATTTTCGTTATCGTAGCCTCGTGTTTTAAAATACATTGGGCTGAAGGTATAAGCCGCAATAGAGGAAAAAATATCGGAAGAAGCCGCAAGTAAAGCCGAGCCAGCCTGAATCTCCGATTCATCATCACTACCTTCGGCAACCAGCGCAATTTCAGCCAAACCATTGTCGATGGCAGATAGAATAAATGGACGTAAAGAAATCTTTCCCAAATCCATGGCTTCACCCGTAAAAATTACTACCATAGAATATGGTTCGTATCCCGTGGCTTCTATCCATAATCCTAATCGTCCGGGTTTAAGTTCACTTAAACTAAAAAATCCTTCTGAATCCGTGCTAATGGTTTTGTCCTCAATCTTAATAATTGCATTAGCAATGGGAGATTGTGTGGTTTCATCAACGAGAATGCCTTTTAGTTGTATTTGCTGTGCCTTGAGTGAAAGTAAACAAAATCCCAAGCAAAGTGTAAGTATGAATCTTTTCATCCTTAGTGAGTTTACATTATGCTTTCCCATCAATCGAATGTTCGAAATTTGGGGTTACAAAGGAACGAAAAATATGGAAATATTGGTGAAAGAGAGAAGGTTTTTGCGGTGAGTTTTTTATAATAATAAAATATATCCGTAATTTAGCTCGAAAAATGACGATATTCGTCGGGTTTCGAAATATAAGCCACATTGGCAGAAATCAACTTATTGCAAAGACATTAAATAAATCTACTCATCTAAATTATTGATATTTTTGGCGCAAATTATTATTATAACAAATGCGTAAGTCCTTTTTTGTGAGTCAGGCTTTTATCTCATTCCTATTTATTGGGATAATTACATTACAAGCTCAGCAAACCCAAGGGAAGAAAAAAGCAGTGTGTATAGCCTTCTATAATACTGAAAATCTTTTCGATACTATTGATGATCCCCTTACTGACGATAAGGAATTTTTACCCGATGGTGCCAACCAGTGGAATACATCGAAATACATGGAGAAATTGAATCATCTTGCCGAAGTAATTTCTCAAATAGGAGATGATTATGTAAAAGGTGGTCCTACTGTTTTGGGTTTATCGGAGATAGAAAACCGTCGTGTACTTGAAGATTTGGTCAAAATGCCAGAGCTTTCAAAACAGGGTTATGCCATTATCCATTTCGACTCACCAGATAATAGGGGAGTTGATGTGGCTTTAATTTACAAATATCATGTATTCAAAGTTAGCTCTGCACGGGCTGTTCCCTTGCATATTCCCGACATGCCCAATTTCAAAACTCGTGATCAGTTGGTTGTTTCGGGAATGATAGATGGAGAAATGTTACATTTTATCGTAAATCATTGGCCCTCACGGTTTCATGGTCCAGAATATAGAGCTGCAGCCGCCTCTTTAACGCGTCATCTGGTCGATTCACTCCAAAATCTCTATCCACAAGCAAAAGTCATCATTATGGGCGATTTAAACGATGATCCCACCGATCCTAGCGTTTTAACGGTACTGAATGCAAAAGGAGACAAAAGAGAAGTTCAACCTGGCGATTTATACAATCCCATGTGGAAATTATTCAAAAATGGAGTAGGATCATTGGCTTATCGTGATAACTGGAATCTGTTCGATCAGATCATTCTCACTTATCCTTTGATAAATCAAGAAAATAATGGTTTTAAATTTTATACGGCTCGAGTCTTCAATAAAAAGTTTTTATTTAATAAAGAAGGACAGTATAAAGGCTATCCTTTTCGCACCTTTGCCGGTGGTGCCTATCAAGGCGGTTATTCTGATCATTTACCGGTTTATATTATCCTCATCAAAGAATAAAGTTTTTCAACCTAAAATTTTTTCCTAATGGTGCATCGTTTCTCTTTAAAAACCTTTTCAGTAAAATTTCTAATTTTTTCTGTTTTTCAGATATCTTCATTAGCTGTTTTTGCCCATCAAGACAGTATAAATTTTATTCCTGCAATACCTGTAGATATTCAACCCAATTTTATCACTATTGAATGGCAAACTTCGAATGATGTTTTTTCAGGGGTTTATTATGAAGCAGAAGGCAAGAATGCTTGGATTTTGGATGTAGCAACTAAGCCTCTGCGGAATCATAGTTACAATATTCCGGCGTCTTATCCTTCGCAAGTGATTTATGCTCTTCCTTTTCAATTCGTTGGAAGTGACACGCTTTGGGGTGATACATTGGTGCTGATGTCTCAGTCGGCTTCTTCGGGGAAGATGAGGGTTTATTTTACTCGTCCTATCGATCCCAATGTTGCCACTGGGTCTCAAGCCATATATCTGCCCGGCACGGCTGCCGATACGGTAATCGAGCTCATTCATCGAGCCAAAAAAAGTATAGATCTGGCTATTTACAATATGAATATCGATGGCATTGCTTATGCCTTGAATCAGGCAAAAGTACGAGGGGTAAGAGTACGAGTAATTTACGACGGAAGCACAACCAACAGCTCGATTTATGTACTTCAAGGCGTGCCCATGCTTGCTAGCCCTACCTCATCCTCTTATGGAATCATGCACAATAAATTTATGGTCATCGATTGCGATACTGACGATCCTAATGATGCAATTCTTTTTACAGGAAGTATGAACTTTACTTCAACTCAGGTTAACAAGGATGCCAATAATATTTTGATAATTCAGGATAAAAGTTTGGCATTGGCTTATCGCATGGAGTTTGAAGAAATGTGGGGAGGCTCTGGCAGCCAGCCTAATTTATCTGCCTCGCGTTTTGGACCTTTTAAGAAAAATAATACTCCTCATTATTTTAATGTGGGTGGAATTCCAATCGAAAGCTGGTTTAGCCCTTCCGATGGAGTAAATTCAAAAATCCTCGCAGCTATCAACAGCGCTAATACCAGCTTATTTATTCCTACCAATTTAATTACTCGTGATGATCTTGCCAATGCTATTGCGAAGAGAAGACAAAATGGAGTACTTTGTCGAGTGGTGGTAGATGATGATGCCTCATGTTCGGATCAAGTGGTGGCTACACTTACTCAGGCTTTGGGAACAAATTTTAGAGAAACTACTGAAAGTGGTATCCTTCACCATAAAGTCTTGATTGCTGATGCCCTACAAACCAACTCCAATCCTGTGGTACTCACCGGCTCTCATAATTGGAGCAATAATGCCGAAATTAGAAACGACGAAAATACCCTTATACTTTATGATGCCAACATTGCCAATCTATACTACCAGGAATTCTCTCAGCGTTTTAAACAGTCGAGAGTGATAGCCCCAAACTCCATCCTTGACTTAGGACCCGATATAAGCGTTTGTGCTGGCCAGAAAGTAATATTGGATGCGGGAACAGGATTTTTTTCCTATTTGTGGTCGAATGGCAGCACGGCAAGCCAGATAATTGTGGATACTTCCGGAATGGGTCTGGGAAGCATTACATTGAGCTGCACTGTTAACAATGTCTATGGTACGCAAACCGATCAAATAACCATTACCTTTTTTACATGTACAAGCATAGAAGATAATCTCACGAAAAGACAATTTTCTATTTATCCCAATCCTACCCGGGAATTTTTCAAAATGCAGTTACCGCCTGACGTTAAACCACAATTTATTGAAGTTTACGGCATTCAAGGACAAATGGTAATGCGGCAAACCACCCGACTCGTTGGAGATTCTTTAGAAATAAATGTTAGTGAGCTGAATGCCGGAATTTATATGGTAAGAGTGCTGGCCGGCAATAAAGTTTATGTGGCTCGCCTATTGAAACAGTAATCATTCTAAGAAGATAGTGTTATTCGTAAAAGAATTCGAGTGTTGCAGAACTCTTGATTCGGCATTTAATATAGTTATCAGGTTTTTAAAGTTTGATATATAGTATTTTCTACTCTGTAGGATCAATTTCGTTACGTTGTTGAAGTGCATTCCCTTCATTCTGCACCTTTAATTTTTTGAGTTTCCTTTCCTCACCTTGTAATATCTTTTAGTAAAACCTAACAAGTCTCTAAGACCTGTTAGGTTTATATATTTGAAAATTTTTGACAGAAAATAAGATAATTTAAAATATAATTCTGTTCTATAAAAATATTAACATGCAATGAAAAGATCAAGAGTTCTGATGTTAAGGCAAAAAGAAACTGATTCTTAGATATCAATATCGAAATGCCCTACCGTAAATGGCTTGTTGGGTAAACGACAGTAAACTATGGAATCTATGCGGTTGGTAATATAATTAGTGGAAGTTTTATATGTTTTTATCCACCCATAATGATAACCATCTTCCTTTTGAACTCTTATACCAAGATATTCCACCTTTTGATATACCCATGATGCATGCATAGTAGTCCAACACCATTTCGGTACGTTACGCATATCTACCCACTTTTTTATCAACCATAATTCTGGAATTAATAATGATTGATAAAAAACCATTATGTCATAATTAGAGTGTATTCCAAAATATACAACGATATCTTTTATGCTATCTAGATCCACATCTAAATAAGCAGTGTCAGACCACCAGTGATGAGAATTGCCACATTGAATTTGTAAAGGAGGGGAAGAAGCCTGAATAATGAAGTTAGTGTCGTGAGGAGGAGGTGGTGGTTCAGGGTCTTCATCTTTGTTGCACGAAAAGATAAAGAAAACGAAGAAACTCAAACCTAAGGTTTGCATGCATAGTTTCCAAGGAAATTTTTTCATGGTCTTTTTTTTATTGGGTTAGAATCATTATTTATCATAATTTATCTGATACCTAAGAATTCATCTTCGAAAAATGGGGTTGACTGCCAGTTATTATCTATATCAGGTGTTTGCCCATTAACGAAGAATGGAGTAATCATTAACATGGCCAAAGCCCAGGCAGCGAAAAAAGCCGAAGCATTGGCTTTCATATTCTGATTGAATGCTTTTTTTGATTTTATAAACTTGATGTTTAACATGATTTTTAGGTTTGAGTTTGTTTATTTATTTTTTACTCGTCAAAACCGGCATAAGCCGTCATAAGATGTAATGTGAGGAAAATCGTTGTGATGGGCTGAGAATTTTTATGGCGGTTTTCGAATCTCATTGTCAGCCTTTACATTCGTCCGCCCTTATTTAAGGAGGATCTTTCAACTGTTTTATTCTGTACTTTCTGATAGCAACAGAGAAGCAAAATATTGTGTGGGGGGGGGGTAAAATACTGATATTTAATATGTTATATTTCTGCTGCATTTTCTTTCCTTTTCTTGAGGTATTCTTCTTTATATGTTCATCATTTTTCGATTCAAAGAGTAAATCCCTATTGAAATATTTTCAACAAAGATAAGGATAATTTTTCTATTTGTCAAGTATTTTTAAACTGACAACGAACAACCAACAATCTCCAACCTCCAATCTCCAATCTCCAATCTCCAATCTCTATTCTCCCTTCTTCCCTTCCTCTGTTTTCCCTTCCTTTAGTTAACATCAGGAAAATTATTTCTCGCTGATTTCCGCAGATTAATCCGCTGATTTGCGCAAATTACAAATAACAATTGATAACTTAGAAATTTCAAATTGCAAACAATCCCCAATCTCCAATCTCCAACCTCCAATCTCTATTCTCCCTTCTTCCCTTCCTTTGTTTTGCCTTCCTTTTGTCAACATCAGGAAAATTTTTTCTCGCTGATTTCCGCAGATTAATCCGCTGATTTCCGCAAATTACAACTAACAACTGATAACTTAGAAATTCCAAATTGCAAACAAGCTCCAACCTCCAATCCCCAACCTCCAATCTCTATTCTCTATTCTCCCTTCTTCCCTTCCTCTGTTTTCCCTTCCTTTAGTTAACATCAGGAAAATTTTTTCTCGCTGATTTCCGCAGATTAATCCGCTGATTTGCGCAAATTACAACTAACAACTGATAACTTAGAAATTCCATTTTACAAACAAATTCCAACCTCCAATCGCCAATCTCCAATCGCCAATCTCCAATCTCCAATCCCCAATCCCCAATCCCCAATCTCCAATCTCCAATCTCCAATCTCTATTCTCTATTCTCCAACCTCCAATCTCCAACCTCCAATCTCTATTCTCCCTTTTTCCCTTCCTCTGTTTTTCCCTTCCTTTAGTTAACATCAGGAAAATTTTTTCTCGCTGATTTCCGCAGATTAATCCGCTGATTTACGCAAATTACAACTAACAACTGATAATTTAGAAATTTTAAATTACAAACAATCTCCAACCTCCAATCTCCAATCCCCAATTTCCAATCTCCAATCCCCAACCTCTATTCTTACTTTTTTCCTTCCTCTGTTTTCCCTTCCTTTTGTCAAAATCAGGAAATTTTTTCCCCTTGATTTTAAATTTTTTCAAGATGCAGCTGGAAGGTGTTTGTACTTTTGCAATACCAACTCAAGATGCTTAGGGATGAGACAAGATGGTAAATTTTCGGCTTTTGTCTATTTATTGGTGATATTAGCTATGGTTTTTTGGGGTATGTCGTATGTATGGACAACCATGGTGTTTCGATATTTAAATCCTATTACGACAATTTTTCTTCGATTGGTCATCAGTAGTGCTCTACTTTTTCTTATTTTCGGACTTACTCATCAATTGCAACCTGTTCGAAAGAAAGATTACAAGTTATTCCTATTTGCTGCATTATTTGAACCATTCTTATATTTTTTGGGTGAAGGATATGGAGTGAAGTATTCCACTCCAACCATAAGTGCTATTATTATTTCTACCATTCCTATTTTTTCGGCTATTGCGGCTTCTATTTTTCTGAAGGAAGTTTTACAACCACTGCAAATTTTTGGATTCTTCCTTTCGTTAGGAGGAATTATTTTTATGTTGTTAGGCCCCAATTTTTCTTTCCAATTCAATCCAATTGGAATTGTTAGTTTGTTTTTTGCTGTTGCTACTGCGGTAATTTATGCAGTTTTGCTGAAAAGATTGACTATGCTTTATTCTTCTTTCACCATCGTAGCATGGTTAAACCTCATTGGCGCATTTTATTTTCTCCCATTGGTATTGATAGTCGAACCCAGCCAGCTTACTTTGCTTCATTTCGAGTGGGGATTATGGTACCCACTGATCATGCTTGCTGTTTTTGCATCTTCACTTGCATTCATCTTTTTTACTTTTGGCATGCACCATCTTGGTGTGAGCCGCACGAGTATCTTTACTAATTTTATCCCAGTATTTACAGCGATATTTTCCTATTTCAAGATTCACGAAAAATTGACGGTTAATACTTTAGTAGGAATGTTAATGGTAATTGTCGGTGTGATTATCACTCAAAAAAATGTCAGAATAAAAACACTGAGAGCATAGCAAAAGATTAGAAGTGAGCGGAGGATTGTTTGCAAGCTGGATTATTTTATCTAATTTTGCCGAACTTTTTAAGGCGGGGTAGCTCAGGTGGTTAGAGCGTCGGATTCATAACCCGGAGGTCACGAGTTCAAATCTCGTCCCCGCTACTAAAGGCTTTGCCTACAATGTAAGGCTTTGTTTTATTTCCTTCTTATAAGTTTTTAAAAATTTCCTTCCTATCCTCAACCTGTGCTCATCTGAGATTCTATTGATTGTTGAAAGAATTGTGGTAAACATAGAATTAGTTGAAAAATTAACCCCCCTCTGGAATAAGAGCTAAATTTTAAAAGAGAAAAAAATACAGGATATTGTTAAAAAGAAGATTGATGAGTATTAATTAATATAAAATGAAGATATGGTCCTATTCATATTCGAAAGGGCTGACAAAATCCTTGAAGAATGGTGAAAGCTTGTCTTTTTCGGAAAGTATGGGTGGTTCTGTTAACTGCCAATCGATGTTCAAAGCGGGATCATTCCAGCGAAGAGCCTGTTCCGATCCCTTATTATAGAAATGCGTGCATTTGTAGAAAAACAAGGTATCGTCTTGCAGGGTTCGAAAGCCATGAGCCATTCCTTCGGGAATCCAATACATGAATTTATTGCTTTCGCTAAGTACGATTGAATCCCATTGACCATAAGTAGGAGAACCTTTACGTAAATCGACCGCTACGTCTAAAACCGAACCCTTCATTACCCTCACCAGTTTCCCTTGAGCGAAAGGAGGTTTTTGAAAATGTAAACCACGTATTACATTTTTCTGCGACTTGGATTCATTATCTTGCACAAAAACTACATCTATACCTAATTCTTGAAATTTCTGCTGATTATATGATTCGAAAAAATAACCTCTTTCATCCTCAAATACCTCAGGCTTTACAATCAATAAACCAGGTATTCTGGTCTCAATAATCTTCATTTCGATCGAATTTCTGCAAAATTATCATATTATCTTATAAATTCCACCTTACCCTTCCCACAGTCTTTGGTCTCCAAATTACAAACAAACAACAAACAACAAACAACTGACAATTAACGAAATTCATCCACCAGTTATAAACCACCAATCATCATCCACCACCCACCTTGTCACCTCTCCTGGTCTTCTTGTAACAGTCTCCCAGGCTCCTCGTTTCCTCATTATCTCAATAATGTTAAGGTTTGTCAAGCATTTAAACTAACGAAAAATAAGGCAAAAGTTTTTAAGGATCAGACTGATGATTTTCAAATTATGGTTTACGGTTGGTTTTTGTAAAAAGAAAGGCAAAATCGCTGCGTCGAGGGATAAAGACGCTCCAAGCATATCCCGACATTTTTCTAAAAAGATATATTTGGCAAGCCAATGAAGAAAGATAGGAAAATGAGGTTACCAAGCCAGCAGCCATAAGTCCGAATTTTGGAATAAATAAATATCCGGCTGCAATCAGGGTAATTAAACCTATTCCGGAGCCAATGATGTTATAATGAGGTTTGCCGGTTCCCGAAAACAAATGACTGAAGATCATTCCCGAGGCTATGGCAAGAATGCCAGGCGAAAGTGAGAGAATTATCCACTTGATGTCGGGGAAACCCTGACCCAATAAAAATTCAAAGGCTACAGTAGGGAGCAATAATAAGAGGATAATACCTGCAAGAGTAATAAAAAAACTCAATTTAAACAGAGCGATGGCCATGCGATACGACTTTTGTTCATCGGATTCATTTGAAATTCTGGAGTATTCAACCAGTGCTATGCTTTTAGCAGCGAGCCAGATTCCCTCCGAGAGTTTTACACCTGCATCGAAGCGTCCCAAAGTACCTGTACCAAAAAATTTTTTCAATAAAAAATAACTAAAACGATAATTCAAGGTTTGCAATAAACCTGCTATCTGTATAGAGCCACCCAAACGCACAATTTCCTTCACCAAAGGGACCAATCCCTCAATAGCGGTAATTTTCAGGGAAGGAAAAATCATGAAATAGGTAAGTAAAAAGCAGACGCCAAACGCTATATATAACGAGTGGACGAAGCCATCCACTGTTCGATCATTTGCAATAAAAAAGAAATAAAACAGTGCCAGAGCATTGACTAATGATTGCAACAAACTGCTCCAATTGTAGGCTTTCACTCTTTCGTGCCCCAAGAGCAACATTTGTTGAATATTGATGAGCGATGCCAATAGTGATAAAAAAAGTACATTGTAAACATGCTCGGCTGGAATGGTTTTGGTCAATGACATTATTACCGTTCCTATAGAAGCAGAAATAAGTGCCCACAACGACGACAACAAGTAAAGATAAAAATTATCATATCGCGAAGCCAGATAAACCAAGGCCGAACCCCCAATAATATTACTGATATTCTGAATAATAGCAATACCCACTACTATCAGGGAGATTATGCCTAAACCTCCAGGTCCCAATACCCTCGCATTCATGCTCAGAATGATTAGGCTGGCCAAAGCACTGATGAACCTCACTAAGGTTGTCCCCGCAATCTTTTTTAGCATCCTCCCATAAGCTTTATGGGGCAAATATATATCAGATAATCGGATCCTCACGATGAGTCCGCCCACCGAAGAAAGCTCTATTGCTTAAAGTGTAAATTTGCCAAAAAAATCTGAGCGTCTCAAAATATGTTCAATTAATATTATGTCTAATTTTATAAATTCTAAAATACCTAAAATTACAGAAATGCGATCGTATTTCAGATTATATGGTTTATCAGTGGTATTGTTCCTGTTAGTTTCATTTGAACTATTGGGGCAAAACAATGATTTGAGTTTCCCTATCAGAACACAATATTACAATCCACCCATACATATTCGCAAACTTCCAGCCGCCTTGAGTGAAACTTCAGGCCTCATCTACTATAATGGTTTATTCTGGACACATAACGATAGCGGCGGGGAGCCCAAAATCTATGGAATAGATACTTTAAAAGGGAAGATCATCCAAACCATTCATTTGAATGCTTCTCACAAGGATTGGGAAGATATTGCTCAAGATGATGACTATATTTTTATTGGTGATTTTGGGAATAATCTTGGCACCCGAAACGACTTATGCATTTATCGAATCAAAAAAGAACAAATACCCCAACAAGGTGATGTAAGCCTTACACCTGAAGTGATTCGTTTTAGATGGGATAAATCTTTGGAGACGAGTTTGCCAGACCGTAAAACAAATTTCGATTGTGAAGCCATGTTTTGTTTGCACGATCGCTTAATCCTTCTTACGAAAAACTGGGGTAATCAGCGAACTTCGATTTATTCTTTGCCAAAAATTCCTGGCGATTATTCACCGGTATTTTTACTCGATTTCAATGCCAATGGGTTAATTACTGGAGCAGATTTCCTCGAAGACGATCAAACCCTGGCCTTATGTGGTTATAAAAGTTATGTGCCTTTTATTTGGCTCATCAAGGATTTTCAAACCATCGACACCAGAGGATGGACTGCCCTTCGGCTGGAACTCGACGACCGAGCAGGCTCCCAAACCGAAGGCATTTGTTTTGGACCCGCTAAATCTCTTTATGTCTCGAGCGAAGCTACGGCATTTTATCCTGCGTTAATATTCAAACTCGATTATCCTGCTCTTTCTTCTCGTCTGCCTCTCAGGGGCGAAGATGTTTTCTCCTATCAGTATGTTTTCGATAACGAACAACTCAGAATCATAACTTCCTGTAAAAAAATTAAAAATTATAAAGTTCAGATTTTAGATAATAAAGGGAACATTTTAAAAGAAAAGAAGATGAAATGTACGGGAAATATGGATGTAAACGTCTGGCCTCTTCATGAATCGAACAAAAAAATGATTCTTAGGATGAAGGGAGGCAAATATGAAGTTACGTCTATTCTTGATTCTGATTTTTTATGATAGAATTTTATGAATGAAGATTTACTCGATAAAGGCATAGAACTTCCCATCATGGAAGAGTTTTACACCTTACAGGGCGAAGGAATTCAAACCGGCCGTGCAGCTTATTTTGTTCGATTGGGTGGCTGCGATGTAGCCTGCGAATGGTGCGACACAAAGGAAAGCTGGAATTCCAACCTTTTTCCACCTAAAAAAGTGGATGATATGATATTACGTGTGATGGTTACAAAGGCTCAATCGGTTGTGGTTACGGGAGGAGAACCCTTGAACTGGAATCTCGATTATCTCTGCCAGAAATTAAAAGAAAATAATATTCTAACTTTTCTCGAAACCTCTGGTTCGCAGCCACTTTCAGGCGTATGGAACTGGATCTGTGTTTCACCTAAAAAAATTACTTCCCCCCTCCAACATATCCTTGATAAAGCCAATGAATTGAAAGTCATTATTCAAAACTCAACAGACTTTGCTTGGGCTGAAGAAATCGCTTCGAAAGTCAAAACCGATTGTTATTTGCTGCTTCAACCCGAATGGAGCCGACAACAACAAATAACTCCTGCCATTATCGATTATATCAAGAAATTTCCGCAATGGCGACTCAGCCTTCAAGTCCATAAATTCCTCAAAATTCCATAATAGCATCAAGGTTAGACAAGTTCAAAAATCTGATGCAATGTTTCAATAAAAAACTCATTAAAAAATATTATTTCATTTTTTATCACGTAAATTAAAATAATTATCATCGCAGCGAATTGGTTGAAAATATGAAAGCAGGCAAATGGTTCATTATTATAGGACTTGTGTTGATTATCATCGGATTGATGTTATACTTCTTACCGTCATTATTTCGATGGTTTGGACATCTTCCAGGCGATATTCGCATCGAAAAGGGAAATACTCGAATTTATTTCCCTCTTACTTCAATGATTGTCATAAGCCTTGTTATTACCGTCATCATTAATTTATTTCGGTTTTTCAAATCTTGAAAAAGAGTGCAAAGAAGCTATCATATATCGCCCTATTAAACACAAAAATAACATTCTAAGAATTCGAATTCCATTTAGATTCACTACGCCAGCGTTGCAACTCGAATTTATGACCCTGCATCTTACTAATTCCAACTTATCAACAATTCATGCTTTCCAATCACCCACCTCTATGGTTTTCGCCATTTATCAAAAATCCCTCTCACCTCGCACTTTATCACAGGTAAGGGGTATCCCTCAACAAATTACGTTCAAAACTCATGATAACTCAGAACCAATGAGGTGGATAAATTCTTCACGTGTTTCTTTCCGTGTAAAAGCACCTGTAAAATCGGAAGTGGTGGTTACGGAATTCTGTTTTTGTACACCACGCATGGCCATGCATAAGTGTTTAGCTTCGATAACTACAGCTACACCTAGGGGATTCAAAGCTTCTTGTATGCATTCCTTGATTTGGGTAGTTAGCCTTTCCTGAACCTGCAGGCGACGAGCATAAGCATCGACCACTCGGGCAATCTTGCTCAAACCCGTGATGTATCCATTAGGTATATAAGCCACATGAGCTTTTCCGATAAACGGAATCATGTGGTGCTCGCACAGGCTGTAAATTTCGATGTCTTTTACGATCACCATTTGCCTATAATCTTCCTTAAAACGAGCCGAGAGCAAAATTTCCTTGGGCTCGAGATCATAGCCGTGTGTAAGAAACTGCATGGCTTTGGCTACCCGCATGGGGGTATCGAGCAAACCCTCACGATCGGCATCTTCTCCTATCAGTTTTAAAATCTCATAATAATGAAATGATAGCTTCTCGAGTGTTTCATAATTATATTTGTCGATTTTTTCATATCCACCCAACGAATTTTCATCTATCATATCGTGAATAATCTTGTCGGACTTGTTCATATTGTTGGTAAATGCTAAGGGTTATTGGTGATGTAACATTTCTTGATCAGGAATGTTTGATTTACTGTCCAAAATATTCAACAAAGTTATTTTCGGTTTCTTCAAGTCGAATTTTGTAAAGTTGAGCTCCTATGGCTAAAATAGGTTGCTTTAGTTGTTCCCAAAAAGCAATAGCGATCATTTCAATCGAAGTCATCCTGCCATACATGAAATCTACTTCCGTATTGAGGTTTTTATGATCCACTTTTTCGATGATATATTTTTGAATAATCTGGCTTAATTCTTTCAAGTTGATGGCCATGCCAGTTTCGGAATTGGGTATTCCTTTCACAGTAATATACAAGGTATAATTATGCCCGTGCCAGTTTGGATTGCTGCACTTTCCAAAAATTTCGAGGTTTTTTTCATCGCTATATTCGGGCCTGAAAAGCCTGTGAGCTGCATTGAAAGTTTCACGGCGAGTAAGGTAGATCATCGCGACAATACTTATGGTTTTTTCTTGCGAAGCTGAGGCAAAAGGGTAGAAAGTTCAAAAAAAGTGTAAATCAAGTAAAAAATGAAGAAGCATACGGTGAAGGCCTTGAAATCCTTTGGGACAAGAAAGGCATAGAGGACAAGTAGCAACACGAATAAAATCAACCGGCCGACAGTAGAAAGCATATAAAAATTGACAAATTTTTTAGGGTTTTGATGAATCATATTCACTGCCATATTATTATAAACCAGCGTATGAGCCATAAAAAAGATAAGGATAAAAGGCATGGCCGGTGTAATAATGCCTTTGGGAAGTACAAACTTCAATATAGTACCAAGTATAGCCAGAAATACAGAAAGGATTATTAATTTGCGCAAATAATGTTTGAACTCATTCGTCATTATGATCAATTTTTTGAGAAGGTTTGGGAGGTCGTTTTATGAAGTCCTTCATGCCTAAATAAGTAGCTATGAACACTGCTGCAATCGAAAACAGGATAGTAAAGACCGGGAACTTCAATTGCAGATATTGATCGAGTTTTATTCCACCCAAAACACCAATAAGGATGACCACAAGCATTTGAAAAGCAAGTGAAGAGTATTTGGCGTAGTTGAACAGTGAGGGTTTAATATCATTCTTTTTCATTTTGGCCAGCGGCTTGAACGTTTTCGGGAAGCTCCATGGTGCATTTCCCACTAAAACGCGCACCAGGTTCTATAGCCAATTTACTACAAGTAATATCTCCTTGAAGCACAACGGTTGATTTTAAGGTTAAGAGTTCGTAAGTATTGACGCTTCCTTTGATTTTCCCGGCAAAATCACCATTGCGGCAATATATCTCCCCTTCTACGACTCCCGATTCCCCAATCACGACTTTGCCTTTGCATTCGAGTTTGCCCTTTAATTGACCTTCGATACGAATATCGCCTCCACAGCTCACATCGCCTTCGATAGATGTCATCGAACCGATGATATTCACAATGGGGCTCTCTATAATAGTATTTTTAGCCATAGTATATTTTTTTCAAATTTACACTAAAAATCACTGATTTTATCGAAATCCTTAATTTTTCTTCAGATATTCCTTATTAAAGAAAGACTTATATTTTGAAATATCTCTATCCTGATAAAAGGTTTGATAGTTTTTCGTGGAAATAACGAATGTTTCGTGGAATTTCTCTTTCAACATCGAGAAAACATACTCATTATCCAGAATGTGGTGATAATAATCCATGGCCTTCGAAGCATTCTTAAAGACACCAATGCTGATGATCTGCAAAGTGTCGTTAAGCAAAATATCTGAAGTATAAAAATTTTCGAGGCGAAAGGCTCGTTCGTTAAAATCGGCAATCCTGATTTTCAATGCATTGATATCGGTTTGTAGAGGATTAACCATAAGCAGTACAAAATGATCGCTTTGTGTTTCGACCAGATAAGGCGTTTTTGGAGGTTCGGCAGATGTACCCAGAGATATACTATCACCGGATAGTTGAATTCTTGAGGTAATCGAAGGGTCCAATTTGGAGAGTTTATCGAGAATGTTGCGAGCATGAGCAGCAAGTTCGTGTTTAGGATAATGCATGATAAAACGTTGCAGATTGACCGCCAACGAATCGATTACGTCAATTTTTCCAATAGCTAATGACTTTAAAAATTCGAATTTCGGCAAAAGAGGATGATTGGGAAACCTGCTGGCTGCCTCATCGCAATTCATTACTACCAGATAATATTGGCCCGATCGATAAGCTTGATAAGTATTCGAATAAAATTCGTTGACGATATTATTTTTCCTTTCAATCTCATGAGCATAACCCGGGTCGCCTAAAATTCTGGCATAATCGGTAGTAGGATAGTTCGTAATCAGAATATTACGGTAATGATCGGCTTTTGACTGATTCTCAATCTTTTCGTTAATCACTACCAATTGGTAACAACCAAGCAAATAATGTTTGTTTAAACTGGTATCAGGGAAACGTTCTACCAATTCCTCGAAGGTTTTTTCGGCATTTACCATATCGAGCAATCCTTCGCGATAAATGAAGGCTGCGTTGAAAAGCGCTTCGATAATATTCTGGTTGCTTTGACGAAGTTTTTCGGGTGTTAATGGAAGGTTTTGCAAATAAGTTTGGCGCTTCAAGGGATCGGTAGAAATCTTTACCAACAGGCTGTCATTAGCCACTGAATCGGAAAAGGCCATAGTTTGTTCTTCTTCCCACGCAGTGGTTATTTGTTTGTTGCTGAGTCTCCAAAGGTCTTCGAGCTTTCGGTTGCCCCATTTCCTTTTGAATTCAGTAAAACCGAGGCTTATAGCCGAAGGGTTATAAAAATACCAGGCGCCCGAAGGGTCCATCTGGCGCTGAATATTGCCTTGCCCCAGCATGGTAAGGTCGCTCTGGCGAAGCATTTCTTCTTCTTGTTTTTTCTTTTCTTCTTCGGCATACTTTGCAATAATGCCATCGATGATTTTCAAACGTTCATTTTCGGGTATTTGAGCCAAACGCTGGAGGCTATCTTCGGTTTGTACTACTGTAAGGTTGCTTACTAATTCGGTAAGAACCTGAGATTTCTTTTGCAAAGCCTCATAAGTGGGATGATCTTTGGGCAAGGCCTGCAAAGCAGTGTCATAATAAGCTTGTGAGCAAAAATAATCAGGCTTCTCGAAATACAGGTCGGCTAAAGTCAATGAGGATTGAACCCTTTGAAAATCATTATCTTTACTCTTAGCTACTGAAAGGCGAAGATTTTCGATTGCTGCAGTACGGTCTCCCTTTTTTAAGGCTATCTCAGCCAGAGCATAATAAATTTGGTCTTGATAAAATTTATTTTTCTCTTCCTTCAACATGTTTTGAAGCATCTTTTCGAGCTTTTCGGCTTCACCCGAAGCTACATCGAAACAGCGGGCAAGATTGAGCTGTGCCGCAAACTGCATGTCGTAAGGAGGAGTCCGTTTAATGACTTCCTGAAACATTTGAAAGGCCTTGATAAGATCGTTCTTTCCCATATACAACTGTCCCAAAATGAAATGAAGACGTGTCTTGTCAGATTTTTTTCGGCTTAAATCCGTGGCAATATGAAGGGTTTTGATGGCCTCCTCTGTTCTATTCTGTTTTAGGTAGAAATCGGCTAAAACTTTGTTGTAGAATAACATCATACTGCGTGGCATGGTTTTTCGAGCCGAAAGCATACGAAATTTCTCCAATTCAGCTTCAGAGCGCGAAAATTGCTCCATTTGATTGTTGGTTAATCCTAACCAAAGATAAATTTCTGGAATCAGAGGAGAATCTTTATAACGGGTGAGGATAAATTCGAAAGTCCTTCGAGCTGAGGCATAATCCTGCTTGTAAAAATATGCCTTCCCTATCATCATATAACTGTCGTCTATCCATCGGTTATATTCTTTTTTATTGAAATACATGCTGTTATTCTGTATAACCTTTGAAGCCTTTTCGATGGCTCGATCGGCTTTCGAATTAATAGCAGTTGCCTCCTTCTTTGATCCCAACTTATAAACGGGAAGCACCTCGGTATAATTATCCTTTGCATTCTTTTCCAGATCCTTGATGGCTTCTTTCAAACTCTCATTCCCATTCCACCACGTATTGTAATGAGCCGTAAGATTGTGATAAACTCTGCGGCTAAACGTGTTTTTCTTATTCGAACAGCCCGTAGGAATAATAATTGTAACAATCCAAAGAAAAATGATTATACCTTTGGGTATGAAGTTTTTACTTTTCAAAATAATCGGTTTTTCTGGAAATTAACGTATATTGAATAACTTCGAAGATGCAAAATTATTTCATTTCCTTGGTTTGGTGAAACATTGCCACTTTAACTCTCAATTTTACCTCCTTGGCCGATAAATGGTGATTCTTTATTGTAAAACCGCTACCTCTCTTTACTAACCAAAAGGGAAAACCCTCAAAGTCGACTGTTAAAACAGTAAAAACCATCCGTGATATCTACCGAAAGATCGATAAACCATCGTTGAAGGCTAAATTATCGGCAATGAGAATTAGCTTGCTAGTTTTCTGGACGAATTACAATGTTATCTGATTGATAAAAAACATTGTACATAACAGAAGTAGGTTATCACCAATAATAACATCATCGATAAGAAATTCAATGCTTCAGAATTCCAGTTTGCCTTCCGTGTCGATTGGGGGAATTCATGCTGATAAATCACAAAATGGAACGTAGAGTGTTTATCATTAAATTTGCGGCCAATTAAATCACTTGCATTCTCATACAAGTATTTACAGATAGAATTAAGTTATTCATTGCTTTAAAACTGATGGCTTTGAGGATTCAGGGAATATTCCTGGTAGCAGATTGAATTATGCATATCAATGTTAAAAACATAAGGACTGTTCTTTTCCGGAATATTAAATCAAAGTATAGATTAGTTATTCAGGATGCCGAAACCTTCGAGGAGAAATTCAGCTTCAAGCTATCGCGCCTCAATGTGTTTATTACTTTGGGTATTCTTATCATTGGTCTTATTTTTCTCACCACCTATCTAATTGCCTTTACTTCTCTCAAAGAATATATTCCTGGATACAGCAATCCCGATCTTAGTCGTCAGGTTTACGAACTTACTTTACGGGCTGATTCACTCGAACTTTTACTCGATCAAAGAGCAACTTACCTGGAAAATATTCAAAGAGTGCTTACGGGTAATGTTCCTTTACGTAAGGCTGCCGACAGCACTATTCAAAAGCACGATTATTCGAAGATAGACGATACCAGAATACCTGAGGATTCAATATTGCGCAAGGAGGTGGAAAATCAGGACAAGTATGGGTTGAAGCCTGGATATTCAACATCTATAATAAAGAGTTCATATATTTCGTCGTTCAATTTTTTCAGACCTGTAAATGGTTATCTAACTTCACATTTTGATCCGGGGCATGGGCATTTTGGTGTAGATATTGCAACTGCCGAGGGTGAAACAGTAAAAGCTATACTCGATGGCACAGTCATTCAGGCAGGATGGAATATAGAGACTGGATATACCATTACTATACAACATATATCGAATGTAGTTTCTATTTATATGCACAATTCATCTTTACTGCGCAAGCAAGGTGATATTGTCAAGGCGGGTGAGCCCATTGCAATTGCGGGTTCTACAGGTGTACTCAGCACGGGGACACATCTTCATTTCGAGCTCTGGTATAATGGTACGGCAATTGACCCTAAAAATTACATAGCATTCTAATGAATCCCAAACACTTGGCTATACTTGGTTGTACAGGAAGCATTGGTCGTCAATGCCTCGATGTAGTTCGGGAACATCCTCAGAGTTTTGTGGTGGAAATATTGGCTGCTCAAGGATTTTCGAAGGCTCTGGTATCGCAGGCAAAGGAATTCAGACCCAAAGTGGTTGCTGTTGCCAAATCAAGTGATTTTGAAGTGCTGCGACAGGCCTTCGAACAGGATCACATCGATGTGGCTGCCGGTGAAAATGCGCTGGCAGAAGTTGTTGCAATGCCCGAAATTGACATGGTAGTATCAGCTATCGTCGGTTTTGCAGGCCTTCGGTCGGTGATAGCAGCCATAGAAGCAAAAAAACATATTGCCTTGGCCAATAAGGAAACGCTTGTGGTGGCAGGCGAATGGGTTATGAACCGCCTAAAATCTCTCCAGGTAGATCTTCTCCCTATCGATTCTGAACATTCGGCTATTTTTCAATGTCTCGAGGGCGAAAAACCGAATAAGGTTGAAAAAATCATCCTTACGGGTTCTGGTGGCCCATTCAGAGGGATGAGTCTCGAAAGGTTGCAAAATGTGAAACCCGAAGATGCCTTACACCATCCCACATGGAACATGGGTCCTAAAATTTCGGTCGATTCGGCTACATTGATGAATAAAGGCCTTGAAGTAATCGAAGCCAGATGGCTGTTTCATCTGAATCCAAACCAAATCGAAGTAATCATTCATCCCCAAAGCGTAATCCATTCTATGGTACAATTTGTGGATGGTTCAATAAAGGCTCAGATGAGCATACCCGATATGCGTTTGCCCATTCAGTACGCTCTATCCTACCCTGAACGGCTACCCTCGTCATTTCAGCGTTTCGACTTTATCAGAAATTCTCCACTCACTTTCGAAGCACCCAATACCCATGTTTTCAGAAATCTAATACTCGCCTTCGAAGCCTTGCATCAGGGAGGAAATATGCCTTGCATTCTCAATGCTGCCAACGAAATAGCCGTTGAAGCTTTCCTTCAACATCGCATCCCTTTTCTGCGAATGCCAGTAATCATCGAAAAATGTATGAACATGATAGATTTTATTTCGTCGCCCGATCTTTCGCAACTCATCGAAACGGACAGAATAACCAGAGAAGTAGCTCAAGGATTTTTATAAACCATTAGGCTCGATGTTTGTTAATTGAATGTAATAAATTAAAAATCAATACCACAAAATTTTATGAATATTCTTATCATGACCGGTCAGCTCATTTTAGGTCTCAGTATTTTAGTGATCCTTCATGAGTTAGGTCATTTTCTTGCGGCCCGCGCTTTCAAAATCAGAGTAGAAAAATTTTATTTGTTTTTTGACGCCGGAAACTTCAAATTATTCAGTTTCAAGAAAGGGGAAACCGAGTATGGTGTGGGATGGCTTCCTTTGGGTGGCTATGTAAAGATTGCCGGCATGATCGACGAATCAATGGATAAGGAACAACTGAAATCTCCTCCACAACCCTGGGAATTTCGTTCAAAACCTGCCTGGCAGCGCCTCATTGTAATGCTCGCAGGTGTTTTCGTCAATCTTATCTTGGGTATCCTCATATTTGGCTTCACACTTTTACATTATGAAAAATCATATCTCCCTTTGAATGAAATAAATAAAGATGGGATATATGCCTCGGCAAAAGGCAAAGAAATTGGTTTCGAGGCCGGCGACAAAATCCTACGCATCAATGGCAAACCCGTTGAGCGCTTCAAAGATGTACATTCAGTCGACTTGCTCTTCGGCAGCACTTTCGAAGTAGAACGAAACGGTAAAATTATTACCATCGAGATCCCGGAAGATTTCTACCGTCGTGAAGCCAGTAGCCGTGGCGTAAGATTCATCGAACCTCTCAACTTTCCGTTTCGTATAGATAGCGTTTTCCCCGGATTGCCTGCGGCAAATGCAGGTTTAACAAAGTCTGACAAGATTCTCAAAATCGACTCTATAGAAATAAAATCTTACGGGCAATTCAAGGAACTGATCACTAATTCTGCAGGTCGTCTGGTAGCAATTCAAACACTAAGAGGAAACGACACTCTGAACATGCAACTCACAGTCGATTCATCGGGTATTATTGGTATTTTGGCTTCCATACCTTATGCACAGGCACCTTATAGTTTTGGGAAAGCCCTTTCTTATGGCTATAAGGACGCTATGGATATGCTTTCGGCCAATATCAAGGGCCTTGGGAAAATCATCAGCGGTGAGGAAAAAGCCAGCGACAGCCTTCAAGGGCCTATTGGCATAGCCCAAATCTATGGCTCTCAATGGATCTGGGCAAAATTTTGGTACATTACAGGCCTGCTTTCGCTTATCCTCGCCTTCATGAATATCCTCCCTATCCCCGCTCTCGATGGCGGACATGTACTTTTCTTGCTCATCGAAATAGTAACTCGCCGCAAACCCAGCGAAAAAGTCCTCGAATATGCTCAAATCGCTGGTATGATTATTCTTTTGGGGATTATGGTATTTGCTATAGGTAACGACATCATGAGAATCCTTAGATAATCTGATTCCAATCGATGACATTTCTTAAAGTTGGAAATTGAAATTACTAAAAACCTCGAAAAATGAAACCATTGAATATATACCCCTTTTCTGAAGAAGAAAACAAAGAAAGAATCGAAGAGATAAAAACAATAGCGAGTACAAAAGAAAAAGATGCACACCTCTTAAAGCAACTTTATTCGTTTATCGACCTAACCTCTTTAGGTGGAAAGGACAATAGGCAAAGTATAGGTAACCTTTGCCTTTTAGCTCTTTTATTGTCTAATAAAGTAGCTGCTGTTTGTGTTTATCCTGTATTTACCCGATTTGTAAAATCCTTATTAAAAGATTCTGGCATTCGCACAGTTGCCGTAGCAGGCGCATTTCCTTCAGGGCAGAGCCCCTTTTCGATCCGCTTGGCCGAAGTGGAATGGACTCTCCAGGAAGGGGCCAATGAAATCGACATCGTCATCAATCGCGGAAAATTTTTAGAGGGGAAAACCAAGGAAGTATTCGACGAAATAAAAGCCATAGTCGATGTAGCAAAAGAAATCCCCGTAAAAGTAATCCTCGAGACGGGTGAACTCGAAAGCACGAGGAACATACGAAAAGCTGGCTTGCTAGCTATGGAAGCAGGAGCCGCATTTTTGAAGACAAGCACAGGAAAAATCACGCCTGCAGCAACCCCTGAAGCAGCCTTAGTAATGTGCGATACTATCCTCGAATTCTATCATTCTACAGGTAAAAAAATTGGGTTTAAACCAGCGGGGGGAATTCAAACACCCAGTCAGGCAATTTTATATTATACCTTAGTAGAACAGGTTCTCGGCCCTGAATGGCTAAAACCCCAGCTATTCAGAATAGGTGCAAGCCACCTTGTTAAAGCACTTATCGAATCCAACATATAAAAACATTTATGGATAGGGATCGAAATTTTGCAGCAACAACCCATCTAAACAATTCAACGTCTTCAGTCTTTCCAATATTATTGGTAGATTTTGCGGCCATAGCCTTTATCTGTTTCATGCCCCGTATGGTCAAAATAACAGGCATCCCCTTTTACTTGATCGACCCTATGCGTATATGGGTTCTCACGGCTCTTGTTTTTACCAATAAACCCAATACCTTCATTTTAGCCTTAGGCTTGCCACTTCTTTCGCATTTGGCTGGTGGACATCCTCATATCGTAAAAACCTTGCTTCTGTCTACCGAATTGTTAATCAATGTTTCACTTCTATATTACCTCGAGAAAAAATGGAAATTGTTATGGGTAGTATTGGTGAGCATAATCATCAGCAAATCTATTTACTATAGTATGAAATTTGCAAGTCATCAATTTGGATGGATAGAGGGAGAACTCCTGTCCACCCCTTTGTGGATTCAAGCTGTGATGACCATCTTGCTGAGTTTTTATGTTACTTTGTTTTACCAGCGAAAAATAAAAAAGTAAATAACCATGAAAAGCCATTCTCTGTTAGGGCAATTTAGATTAAAAAATATAGAATTTGTTTGGATAGTGATTTTTAGCCTGATGTTTGTTCTTCAAGCTTGCGAGGATATCGAAATCTCACCCGATGGTGACGACGAGCGCACGCCTTGGCTGGGTCAATGGATATGCACAGAATCTCCCAACAAGGCCACCCAAAACGCATATATCGTAAGAATAATGATTGACCCTGACAATTCGGCACAAGTTAAGTTGTATAATTATTTCCAGTTAGGGGACGATGTTGCTCCATTTGCTATTGTTACGTCATCCACTATTACTGTTCCTCAACAGCAAGTGGCAGGGGGAAGCTGGACAGTTTCAGGATTTGGGATAATGAAAAACAACGTCATCGAATGGAGCTCTTACAAAGCCAATGAACTAAGTTTCAAAGCAACTTTTCGGCGGCTCTAATTTTGTTTTTTTGATGTCTTGTTCTGCTCTTTCAACAATTCAAGCTGCTGGATTACCTGGTCGTAAATTTTGTCGAGCTCTTCTGCATGTGCCGAATACCAAACCATACTCGTATCGAACTGAGCCCGGGTAATATGGTGTTTTTTAAAAAGCGAATCTTCGATTTGAGTAGAAAGCAATTTAATATCCTGACCCTCGTTTTGTTTTATGGCAATCCAGGCATCTGCAATCTGCAAATCGGTGAGAATCTCAGCCATCTTTCGGGGCGTGATGAGAGCACCAGGTTTTTTCTCTTTGGGCTGAATGCAGCCAATGAACAATAAAACCGTTATCATTAGAAATAAGCATTTATCTTTTTTCATAAAATGCTTTATTCTTATTTAGACCCAGATGTTTTACCCTTAACGGCCCTGTATTCTCTGTTCAAATCTTTAATAACCATCTGAGTAATATCGAATGTGTCGTTGGTGTAGAAAACATTTCCATTTTTATTGTAGCCAAGGATATAATCATAACCATAGCTTTTGTTGAAACGTTTCAGCAAATTGGTTACCGAGTCGAACAAGATGAGGTTGATTTGTGCTTCTTCGCCAGCCAGCTCCATATCATAGCGATCTTTCAGATCGATTATGCTCTGCTGCTTTTGCATTAGTTCTTGATAAATTTCCTGAGCACTTTTTTCGGAAAGGGCATTTTTTCTGACACTTTCTTGAAAATAAGCGGCTTCATTTTCGAATTCCGATTGTCTTCGATGAAGGTCTTCCCCATATTTTCGTGATTTTTGCGCAAGTTCTTCAGCTCTTTCCTTTACGAAATCATAATGATGGAGAATGGAATCGGTTCGGAAAAAAGCAATGCGATGGCCTCCCGTTTCGGCAGCTTTTGGTATGCCTTCTCTACCCAATGGCCGATGTGTAAAATAGAGAATAAACAGGACAATTACGCCAAATAGCGATAAAAGGCTGAGAATAAGGCTAAGATTGAATTTGTTCTTCATAATTATAAGAATAAAGAAAGGTTTGACTAGCAAAGTTAAAGAATGCTCGTATTATTGATGTTGAAGTTCATATAGGGGACAGAAATTTTATGAAGAGTGATTGATCGAACAAATAAACACAGCTGGGTTTGCTATGAGATTGGCCAAAGTTAATCATAAAGCAACCCTTGCATTTTCGAAATGAATATCGTTTAATTCCCCATTTCCGACATAAATTTGATACGCATTAGGCGAATTTCTTCTTCCGAAAATTCTTCTTCTCCAAGTTCTTCGCGTGCCTTTTCGATAGAATCGGTTTCGGCTGTGCGGAAATATTCAAAAACCTCTTCTTGATGGTATTCATCGATATATTCGTTGATATAATAACTTATGTCTATCTTGGTTCCCGAAGCAACAATGTGTTCGATTTCGGTAAGCAGCTCGTCGAAAGAAAGATTTTTGGCTAAAGCAATGTCTTCTAAGGGGACTTTACGGTCGATGCTCTGAATGATATAAATTTTCAAACCCGATTTATTGATTACTGATTTGATAACCATATCGTTAGGGCGGATAATTTCGTTTTCTTCGACATAGTTTTTAATCAGATCGATGAAGGGTTTTCCAAATTTCGAGGCTTTGCCGGTTCCTACTCCGGTAATTTGTTTCAGTTCATCCAGAGTAATAGGATATTGAATAGCCATTTCTTCCAGGCTAGGGTCTTGAAAGATGACGAAAGGAGGCAGGTTTTCTTTTCTCGATATTTCTTTGCGCAAATCTTTTAAGAGGGCAAAGAGTGTTGCATCTGCTGTGCCAGGTTTAGCGCCTGTATTTTGATCGATTAGTTCGTCGTCTTCGTTGTTGTCGTATTCGCGGTCCTGAGTAAGCATAATCGTTTTTGGTTTTTTGAGAAACTTTTTGCCTTCATTTGTAATTCTAAGAATGCCATAATTTTCTATGTCTTTCTCGATGAGGTTTTCTACCAGCATTTGTCTTACAACGCTATGCCAGTAAGGTTCATCATATTCTTCACCTCTACCGAAAACCTCGAGTTTGTGATGTTTGGCTGCTTTGACATTTGCAGTAAGTTTTCCTATAATTACATGCACCAGATGTTTCGATTTGCATTGTTGTTTGGTTTGTGTTATAGCATCCAACACGGTTAGAACGGCTTCTTTTCCGTCGTAACGTGTTTTAGGATGCAGACAATTGTCGCAGTTGCCACAGTTATCTTGTGTGTATTGTTCTCCAAAGTAATGAAGAAGTACTTTTCGTCGGCAGATCGTGGTTTCTGCATAAGCCACGGTTTCACTAAGCAGGAGTTTAGTGATTTCCTGCTCGGCTACATGTTTATTTTTCAGGAACTTTTCGAGTTTCAAGATGTCGTCATAACTGTAAAAGGCTAAGCAATTACCTTCACCACCATCCCGTCCGGCCCGGCCTGTTTCCTGATAGTAACCCTCCAGGCTCTTGGGAATGTCGTGATGGATAACGTAACGTATATCCGGTTTGTCGATCCCCATTCCAAAGGCAATGGTAGCTACTACCACATCAGCGTCTTCCATTAGAAAACTATCTTGATTTTCACGCCTGGTTTGAGGATCGAGCCCTGCATGATAAGGAATAGCCCTGATCCCGTTCACTTGCAGCGTTTCGGCTACTTCTTCTACCTTCTTCCGACTCAGGCAATATACTATGCCCGACTTTCCAGGTTGGCTCTTGATATATTTGATGATATCCTTGATTACATTCTCGGTTTTGGGCCTAACTTCATAATACAGATTGGGCCGGTTGAAAGAAGTTTTGAATAGAGTGGCGTTCATCATGGCCAGGTTCTTTTGTATATCCTGCTGCACCTTGGGTGTAGCAGTAGCCGTTAAAGCCATTACGGGGACTTGCTGCCCAATGGCTTCAATCATCGGTCTTATCCTCCTGTATTCTGGCCTGAAATCATGCCCCCATTCACTTATGCAGTGCGCTTCATCAATCGCATAAAACGATAACTTGATGGATTTAAAAAGTTCAATGTTGTCATCCTTGGTGAGCGATTCGGGAGCAACATACAGAAGCTTGGTCCTTCCTGCTGCCAAATCGTCCTTCACTTGTGCCAGTTCCTGACGCGACAGGCTACTGTTTAAATAATGCGCCAGCCCAATCTCCATCCCAAAATTCCGTATTGCATCAACCTGATTCTTCATCAAAGCTATCAAGGGAGATACAACAATGGCCGTACCTTCCGATATGATCGCAGGAAGCTGATAACATAATGATTTCCCGCTGCCCGTCGGCATAATCACAAAAGTATCTTTGCCAGCCATTAAATTACGTATGATGACTTCTTGTGAACCCTTAAAACTCTCAAAGCCAAATACTTCCTTCAAGGCTCTGTAAAGTGGATCTTTTACTACAACTTTTTCCCTTAACTCGACTTTCATTCTACTCCTTTAACAATTTTTTATATTTATCCATTCTGGCCATCCGGCCAGTAATGGGCTCATAATGATGAATATTCAATTTAAACATTGATAATCAAATATTTATGTTTATAAAAAGGAAATGCAAATATAATATTTCTAACATATCCAACGCTCCATTCCCCTTTTGGGGATACATTTTATTTCTTTCCAACGACAAAAATGCATCTTCATTCTGTATTGTAAAAATAATATAAAAATCTGAAACTTTTAAATTTTCATGTAAAAATTTTTCCATTTTTCATTCTGACAAAAGGTCAATAAGGTTTTCTTCCGACGTTTATTTCACTCGACGTATTACAATACATTGAAATTCAATCTATTAAAATAATTTTTTCTGCAACTTAACTTCAGGGGGTGATGAAGAAAGTGAAGGGTTTGCAATGACTTTGAGGTAAGTATGATATTCTATAATATGCGTTGGATCCTCATTTCCTAAGCGGTTTATTGGATCATCATCTCTCGATTAGAACGGAGAAGTAAGGTATATTCTTATCTTTGCAACATTAAAAATTGCTAAAGGGTGGAAAAAGAGAACATCAGGAAAATAGCTGAGCAGACCTTGCATGAAGAAGCGCTAGCCATTCAGGGTTTAAAGCAACACATTGATGATGAATTTGTTCATGCTATAGAGGTGATTCTGGAAGCAAGTGGTAGAGTTATAATAACCGGGATAGGGAAAAGCTCGGATATAGGTCGGAAATTCACAGCCACCTTGAATTCGACGGGTACCCCTGCATTTTTTCTTCATGCTGCCGATGCCATTCATGGTGATCTTGGAATGGTTCGCCCAGACGATATAGTAGTTTGCCTCTCGAAAAGTGGCGATACTCCCGAAATAAAAGTCTTATTGCCACTAATTAAGGCCAATGGAAATACTTTGATCGGAATCGTAGGAAATCCTCAATCCTATTTAGGTCTCCAATCCGACATCGTTCTCAATGTACATGTTGAGCATGAAGCCTGTCCGAACAACCTCGTTCCTACAGCCAGTACTGCGGCTCAACTGGCCATGTGCGATGCATTGGCAGTAGCATTGCTGACTGCCAGAGGATTTACTATCGAGGATTTTGCTCGACTACATCCTGGAGGTGCATTAGGGAAAAAATTATACCTGAGGGTTTCTGATCTCTATCTAAGGAACGAAAAACCTCAGGTTGAAACTCATACGCCCATTACTCAAGTAATTTTCGAAATCTCTTCCAAACGCCTCGGCTGTACCGCAGTTCTTGACCAAGATCGATTGATAGGCATAATTACCGATGGCGACCTTAGGCGAATGCTTCAAAAAAATATAGAACTGAAAAATATTGTGGCATCTGATGTTATGACCACTTCGCCTAAGACAATCCTACCCTCGAGTCTGGTGGCTGATGCCCTGGATGTGATGCGCTCCAATAACATTACTCAATTGCTGGTTACCGAAAATGGTATTTATCTTGGCGTAATTCACTTACATGATATTTTGAAAGAAGGGGTGGTTTAATGTATTGATTATTTGCTAAAAATGAAAGATAACGTGGATGATTTCAAGGAATATCGCCAGAGAATGAATGAAAAGATTCTGGCTGCACCCAATAATATAGTTTTAAAACGAATTTACAGCGTCGATGCCATGGCTTATAAGGATGGGGCATTGAATGCAAAGACCAAAGAAATGCTGGGCTTAGCTATAAGTATGGTGCTTCGATGTGACGATTGCATTCGCTACCATCTCATCCAATGCCATCAACTCGGGGTTACAACCGAAGAATTACTCGAACTCTTCGGCATCGTCAATTTAATAGGAGGCACCATCGTTATACCACATACACGAAGAGCCTTCGAATTTTGGGAAGAACTTAACCCTCAGAATCATTTATGAAACTGCACACTCAGGGTTTATACAAAAAGTATCGCAATCGTATGGTTGTGAAAGATGTGTCGGTTGAAGTGAACCAGAAAGAGATAGTGGGATTGCTTGGGCCCAATGGGGCAGGGAAAACGACGACTTTCTACATCATTGTGGGTTTAATAAAACCCTTTGCAGGCAAAGTATTCATCGATGATCAGGAGATTACATCATTCCCTATGTATAAACGAGCTCAGCTTGGAGTTGGGTATCTGGCTCAGGAAGCATCGGTATTTCGTAACTTGAGTGTAGAAGATAATATAAAGGCTGTGTTGGAATTCAGTCATTTTAGCAAAAATGAACAAAAAAAACGCTTGGAAGAATTGCTTACCGAGTTCGGGCTCAATCATATTCGCAAAAGCAAGGGTATTCAATTATCAGGAGGTGAACGCCGAAGAACCGAGATTGCTCGTGCTTTGGCAGTCGACCCCAAGTTTATTCTTTTAGACGAACCCTTCGCTGGTATCGACCCTATCGCTGTCGAAGACCTTCAAAATATTGTGGCTCACCTAAAGGATAAAAATATTGGCGTACTAATTACCGACCACAATGTTCATGAAACCCTCAGCATAACCGACCGCGCCTATCTGCTTTACGAAGGAAGTGTCATGAAATCGGGAACATCAGAAGAACTTGCCAATGACGAACAGGTGAGAAGGGTTTATCTGGGACAGAATTTCGAATTACGGCGATAGAATCTTCTATTCCCTCTTCCGAAACAAGAGCTTTACCAGTGAAAGGAAAACATAGGTCAAAATGGAAAAACCCAATCCAGCAGTCTTAAAGATAAGAACAAGCATCAAGGAAACGCAAAGGAAAACCATCGGATAAGGATACTCCTTAAAAGAAAAACTTTTCATCTTAAGACTGAACAAGGGGATTTCCGAAATCATCATGAAGCAAAGTAACAAAGCCAGCAGCGACAAGGTCAAGGGATGGAAAAGAAAGGCGGAGAGGATTGAGTTGAGAAATAAAGTCGAAAATCCATAAGGAGCTTCTAAGGAAGCGATAAAAATTGCCATTGCAGGCGTAGGCAAACCTCTGAATTCTTCTTCCTGCCTTCTATCGATGTTGAATTTGGCCAATCTTAAAGCCGCAAATACGGGAATTAACAAAGGGGGAAAGGCTATCAGCGGCCAAAGTAGATTTTGTGAAATTACTATATGGTACAGAATAAATCCCGGAAGCACGCCAAATGAAACTACATCGGCCAAGGAATCTAGCTCTTTGCCTAACAGGGATTTCACACTCAATAAGCGCGCCACCATTCCATCCAAAAAATCAAAGATGCCGGCAATTAGGACCATCATCGAAGCAAAAGGTAAGTTCCCCCTTATTAACAAAGCCAATCCTATCACCCCTGATAAAAGATTGAAACTAGTGAGCAAATTGGGTATGTTCTTCCGAATACTTGCCATAAATTAAAATAATGTGGCAAAAGTACTGAGGTTTCAAATAATTTGCTGCGTCATTCTATGAATTCGATATGAGGCAAGCTATTCTCATCCTATTCATAATCTGCTTCGTAAGGAAGCATCCTTCGAATTCAAAAAAGTATTATGTTGGAATCGAAATAATATAATTCGTAACAAACATCGAAAATCCCAAGGCTATGAAAATATGAGTCTGTTTCAAAGCATGGGCTGAATCATAAAAAAGAAAAGCTCATCAACTATTATACGAATTTTACTTCTCATTACCTGGTTCCCGAGATCCTCTCACCTTTCCAAACCCAGAGTTTTTAGTAGCATAAACACATCAAAGTAAAACCATACTGCAGCCTTGTAAGAATAAAACATTTTCCCCGGCTCGAAAAATTCATCTCAATCTGCATCACGTTTGACTTCACTCCGACTTACTATTTTTTCACGTAAAATCCCTGACGTTGAGAGAAATTTGAAAAACTGATATCCCTTCCAAGAGACAATCTCCCTTATAGCACCTTTGAAACGGTTATGGGTTAAATTCTCACAGTAAACTGTATTTTTTTATGAGGGCTTACGTAAACAAATTAAGAATTGAAGATTAATTTGTCACAGGGATTTGAACTTACGCGAATTGAATCGGATTTAAAATTAAGAATCAAAAATCCGAAATATAGCCGTAGAGAAAAGTTACGACAATAAGCCGAATGGAGATTCGAGTGTAGAATGTATTTTTGCACAAAATTTTTATTTGTGCTGGAGAAGCTATAAACCACAGCTACGAAATCAAAGGATAATCGAATCAATGAAAGTCAGGTTTATTTCTCGGCTCAAGAGAATCGAAGCTATATGTATGTAATTGTTCCAATCTGATATGATTTTGAAATACATTATTGGTCGCAAAGTTGTTGAAGTCCTTTATAAAGCTTCTTATATAGTCTAAATGGAATAAATGAATGTCGATTACAGAAATACATCTCAGCGATTTCATATATGATTTACCACAGCAGAAGATAGCAATGTTTCCTGCCGAACCCCGCGATAGTTCACGTCTGCTGGTATATAATCCCAACAATGACTTTCTTGCCGAAGATATTTTCGAAAACGTTATAGAATATCTCCCACACGATAGTTTGCTAATTTTTAACGAGACTCGTGTAGTACATGCCAGGATGATCTTTCGAAAACCAACGGGTGGGCAAATCGAAGTATTATGTCTGAATCCAGTAAGTCCTTCCTCAGAAATCGAGACTGCTTTTCAACAAACTTCGCCAGTGATATGGAAGGCGTATGTTGGCAATGCAAAACGCTGGAAATCGGGAGTATTGAAAATGGATTTCGAATATGGAAATCAACACAGAGGCATCTTTCAGGTTAGGCAAGTAGGAAGAAAAGAGGGCATCTTTTTCCTTGAGTTTTCATGGGAGCCTGAGGAGTTAACTTTTTCGGAAGTTTTAGAAGCAGCAGGCAAGATTCCCCTCCCACCATACATTCGTCGCAAAGCTATACCCGCTGATGATATAAGATATCAAACCGTTTATGCACGTTGTGATGGATCGGTGGCGGCACCAACTGCTGGTTTGCATTTTACGGAAGAAATCCTTCAACATCTCCCCAAAAAAGATATTCAGCCTCTGAATTTGATTCTGCATATAGGAGCAGGCACTTTTAAACCAGTTGATCAGGATGATGTACGACAACATGTGATGCACACCGAGGAAATTATCGTGAATTGCGAAACCATCGAAAGGCTGCTAATTTCACCAGAAAAGCTCCGGATAGTCGTGGGAACCACAGGCGTTAGAACATTGGAAAGCCTTTATCAAACAGGCAAAAAACTCTTACAAGGAATCCCCTTGCATCGAGCGGTACATACAAATCAATGGGATCCATACGAAGGTAATTTGCCCGAAACTTCTATGGCTTTAGAGGCGATTCTTGATGCTCTCGATAAGGAAGGTCAAGATGCATTTCGTGGAACCACTTCCTTGATGATTGTTCCCGGATATCAATTCAAATTCACCGATATCTTGATAACAAATTTTCATCAGCCGCGTAGTACCCTTTTAATGTTGGTAGCTGCATTTTGTGGAAATTCATGGAGAAAGGCCTATAATTATGCGCTCGACCACCAGTTCCGTTTCTTGAGTTATGGAGATGCCTGTCTATTTTTCAAAAACAATGTGCAACTTAATGGAATAGCAGTATGATTAAAGCAAAATTCCTATACCTTTGCATTAACGAAATAAAAATCAATATCATGAGCATAGGGGTTATTTTTGCGGGTGCCATCGGACAAACCGAGCTCATTATCATCATTGCCGTCATATTGCTTCTTTTTGGAGGTAAAAAGATTCCTGAATTGATGCGAGGATTGGGCAAAGGGGTTAGAAGTTTCAAAGATGGTATGTCCGGAAAAGAAGACGAAGAGATTTCTAATCCAGGGAATAAAGGCGATAAACCCGAGAAATCCTGATTTCTTCGGGCAACTATTCCCCCTTCCTCTGAATAAAATTTCTATTAGTCTAATCTGCCAGAGATAGACGTTTTGGCGGGGTCTTTCATTTGCTGGTCCTGATTTTTCCCCATTATCACATCCTCTTTGTCTCCCAGTCTCCCCATATCAAACCCTAAAATTCTTCTCGAAACTTAGTTCCAAGCTCTTCTCACGCCGCACGGCTCCTGCGCTGCAAAGTGTATCACACAATACGCATTGCATAACACTTTTCATTCAACAACTATTAATCACCAAATATTTCGACGATATGTGTAGGCGGAAGATGATCGTTTCGGATAGCCACGGCCCTTGCTATATTGGCAGCGAGCAGGTCAAAGGCTTTCCCTTCGGGTGAATCCACATCTAATGCAATCGGATTGCCTTTGTCGCTCGATTCACAAATGGATTGAACTAAGGGAATTTTACCCAAGAGGGGTACCTTATAACGTTCAGAGAACCTTCGTCCACCCTCTTTTCCAAAAATGTAGTATTTATTATTGGGTAGTTCGGCTGGTGTAAAATACGACATATTTTCGATAATTCCCAAAATGGGGACATTGATCTTTTCTTGGGTGTACATATCGAGGGCTTTTCGGGCATCGGCCAGGGCAACTTCCTGAGGAGTAGTAACCACAGCTACCCCCGTTATAGCCAATTGCTGTACGAGGGTTAAATGGATATCGCCAGTTCCAGGGGGCATATCAATAACCAGATAATCAAGTTCGCCCCAATTTGCATCAATGAATAACTGCGTAAGGGCTCCCGAGGCCATAGGCCCTCTCCAGATCAATGCCTTATCGGGGTCAACAAAAAAACCAATGGAAAGAATTTTAACGTCGTATTTTTCGACAGGCTCGATCAAATCACGTCCATTGAGCTGTGTAACACCAGGTCTTATATTATTCAATCCAAACATCATCACTTGTGAAGGGCCATAAATGTCGGCATCAAGAAGACCGGTGCTTGCTCCTGTACGAGCCAGAGCTACTGCCAGATTGGCTGCTATCGTACTTTTGCCCACACCACCTTTCCCTGATGCAATGGCTATGATATTCTTTACACCCGACAAAGATTCTACGGCTTTTTTACGTGTACTCGTTACCCTCGAAATCATCTCGACTTCAACTATCAAATTGGGATCTACCTTTTGATGAATTGCTTCGATACATTCTTTCTGAAATTTCCCTTTCAATGGACAGGCTGGAGTTGTCAAAACCAGTTGAAATCCAACTTTATTTTCTTCAATTCGGAGGTTTTCAACCATTCCGAGGGTTACAATATCATTTTTAAGATCAGGATCAATTACCTGACGTAAGGCGGTGAGAATTTGTTCTTTTGAATACATAAAACTTTATTTGATTTAATCATTCTTAATCAGATTTAGGCTGAATTCAGCATGAAATTACCATATCCATCTTAATATCATCAGGTCCTACCGGAATTCGAGGCAATAATTGAAAAGGAAAGCAAATGCCAATCTTAAGAGTTTGCAAAGATCGAAGAAATTTGTCATAATAAGCCTTCCCACGTCCAAGGCGATTGTTTGAGATATCGAACGCTATTCCTGGAACGATGACAAGCTCGATTTTTTCGGGATGTGCAAAGTCTTCGCCAATGGGTTCTTCAATGCCAAAGCATTGACCTTGAGCTAAATTGTTTATTCCGTTAAATACTTTTAGCCTCAGATGAGAACCATCTACTGCAGGTAGAATGATTTTTTTGTGCTGATACCATCGAAGAATAAAATCATGGTTTTGCACTTCATCGGGCAGAGCCCAATATGCCATCAATGTTTCAGCTTTTTGGAATGCAGGCAATGACTCAATATTTTTTAAAATAAGTTGACTGCAAAGTCGGATTTCTTCTATGGTTAATTTTGCCTTACAGGCTTTAATGAATTTTCTTATCTGTTGTTTTTCTTCTTCGAGTGCATTCATAAATCTTTTTAAAAGACGAAACTATGAGGAATTAAGGATTTATTATTTCGTATGGTTGTTGGTCAATATAATTTTTGTCGATGATCATTCGAAATAAATATCATAAGGTAAACGAGCAATAGGGCCTTTTATTTGAGTTAAATTTTGCCATGTAATAAAATGATTGAAGTAAGGACCTACTTGATTTTTCATGGCTTTCTGCATTTTGCTTTTGCCAAATGATTCCATAATTTGTGTTAAAGGATGTTTGGTCTCAGGATATTCTATCACTTTGTAGTTTTCGATACCTGCCATACGGGCGGCTTCATCTATGGCATATTGAAGACCTCCATAATCATCGATCAATCCAATGTTTTTGGCATCTACTCCACTCCATACTCTTCCTTGTCCGAGGCTATCCACTGTAACTTCATTCATTCCACGGCCATCGGAAACATGAGACACAAAAGTCGAGTAAATCTCTTCAATTTCATCAAGAATAACTTGTTTTTGATAAGCAGTCAAGGGGCGGTTAATACCGGCGAAATCGGAATTTTCATTGGTTTTTACTGCATCGAAAGTGAGGCCCAAGCGATTATTGAAGAATTTCTGTGCATTGGGAATCACGCCAAAAACTCCAATTGAGCCTGTAATAGTATTGGGTGAAGCAATGATCTTAGTGGCATTGCAGGCAATATAATATCCTCCTGAGGCAGCTACATCGCCAAATGAAGCCACAACAGGTTTGATGACTTTCGTGAGTTCAATTTCGCGCCAGATGAGATCGGCCGTGAGGGCACTTCCACCGGGACTGTTCACTCGTAGCACCACTGCCTTTACCTTACTATCTTCTCGTGCCTTCTGAATGGCTTCGGGTATGTTTTTAGTACCAATACTCTGCTCATCACCTTTTGCATCAATTACATCGCCTAAGGCATAAATTACAGCAATTCTTTTGGAACGATCTATGGTTTTCTTTACGGGTTCAGGAGCACTGAAATAATCTTTAAAGTCTAAATAATTGATTTTGGAAGTAGTATCTATGTTCTGTTGCGACAATAAAAGATCTTCGATTTCATCTTTATAGACCAAACGGTCAACAATGCCAAGTTCTAAGGCTTTTTGCGGGTTTATAGCCAAAAGACTGTCGGTAATTTTATCGAGCTTCTCTACAGAAAGATTTCGACCCTCGGCAATTTCGGAGGCGATATTTTTCCAGATGGTACTTACATACTGAAAGGTTTGTTCTCTGTTCTCAGGGCTCATTTTATCGAGCATAAACGGTTCTACGGCACTCTTGTATTTTCCGTGACGTATGATTTGTGCTTCGATATCAAGCTTTTCCAGCATTTTTTTCAGAAACACTGCGTCCACCATTAATCCTTTTAACTCTATGCTTCCTTCAGGATTCAACCAGATTTGATCAGCCAGCGAGGCCAAATAATAGCTCTTCTGTGGATAAACATTCCCGTAACTTACGACGAATTTCCCCGAAGATCTGAATTCGTTCAGCGCAATGCGTAGCTCTTCAGTGATAGCCATACCCGAAGGTGCTGTCGAAATCTCGAGTAAAATACCCTTTATTTTTGGATCTTGTGAAGCTTTCTTCAAATTGACGAGTAGCTCATTCAAGCCATAAGGGACAACGGGTTCCATTTCCGTCCAGTTGAAAAATGCGAAAAGATTGGTAGGTTTACGATCAAGGATATCTCGATCGATCTTAAACTTCAAAACAGTATTGTCCTTGACTTCTATGCTTGGTTTGGTTGTGGCTGCTGAAATTGAACTCATGATGTATGCGAAAAAAATCAGGAAAATGATAAAAAGAGTCACGAAAGTGCCTAAAACCGAAGCAAAAAAGAATTTCCAAAATGGTTTCATGGGTAAGAATTTTTTAAGATTTTATCGCACAAAGTTAAATTTTCTCGTGAATGTAGAAATGAATAATATTGTGGGAACATAATTGAAATCTATGGAACAAGTTGTATTATCACTGGGAAGCAATCAGGGCGATAGGATGGCCTATTTAAAGAAAGCCATTTCGTTTTTGGAATACGACACGAAATTTCCGCTATTGGCTTCGTCAGTGTACCAAACATCAGCCTGGGGTTTTCAGTCCAATGGGCTTTTCTTGAATTGTGTAATTTCTCTTCATACGAACTTACCAGCCGAAAAAATCCTCGAAAGGCATCAGAAAATCGAATGGATGCTTGGTAGAGAAAGAAAAGGGGAGGGATATTCATCCCGTAGTATTGATATCGATATTCTTTTTTATGGAGATAAAATCATCGAAAATGAAGGGTTGGTTGTGCCTCATCCTTATATCGAAAAAAGAAAATTTGTGTTGGTACCTTTAGATGAAATATTACCCCAGTTCATACATCCAAAATTGCAGATGCCGGTTCATAAGCTGCTTGAATTATGCATCGATAAGGGAAAAGTTGAATTTTTTGCTCCGTCTGTCGATTTATTCTAAAAAATTCTTAATTTTCAGTTTTTCATTTATAAGTGATGGCTACAACAATGAAAACTTTGGTTTATAATTATATAACCATAGAAGGATGTATAGGAGCAGGCAAAACTTCATTGACCCAGTCACTGGCTGATGAGTATAATGCCAAATTGATTCTTGAACAGTTCGAAGAAAATTCATTTCTGCCAAAATTCTATTCTGATCCTTTGCGATATGCTTTTCCTCTCGAACTTTCATTTCTCGCCGATAGATTTCAGCAAATGAAGGTTCATGCCGTAACCCTGGATGTTTTTCACCCTTATATCATTTCAGATTATCACATTCAGAAATCGCTCATTTTTGCACGGAAAACCTTGCAGCCGGATGAGTTTCAGCTCTTTTCGAAACTCTTTCACTTAATGGTTAGCCAGCTGCCCTCACCAGAATTGATGGTATATCTCTATCTCGACATACAGCATTTAATGTTGAACATTCGAAAGCGTGGGCGACAATATGAGCAGAGAATAACTACGGATTATCTTCGAACCATACAGGAGAGTTATTTTGAATTCATGAAACAGCAAAAAAATTTGAGGATTTTAATAATTGATACAAATCGTCTGGATTTTGTGGCCAAAAAGGATGATTATGAAATGATAAGAGATTTGATCAACAACAATTATCCCATAGGGATTACACGGATTCAGCCCTAATCTATTTTGAGGTCATTCAGGGTGATACTATCATCATTTTATTAGTAGGAGTGATTTATTGTGAGGGGAATGAGAGAGATACTAAAGATACGGGCTCGCCTCAAAGAGGCGAGCCCGCAATATAAAACCTCATCCTAAAATATCTCTATTCGACTAATTTTTTGAATTCGGGAGTATTGGCAAACTTAAGGAATTCTCTATCATTCTTGGCTTCTTGTTTCATTTTACCATCAGCCTTAATAGCCATTCCCAAATTATCGAGCATTAAGGTAATATTACCTGTGCGAGCACCTAAAACAGCAGTAAGATAATAAACCTGAGCATTCTTTTCGGCACATTCTAAAGCTTTCACTGCTTCACCATTATTTCCCGAAAGCATAAGGGCGAGTGCAAGATTGTAATCGCACTTTTCACCTTTCATCGAAGCCACGGCTTCACTGTATTTCCCTTCGGGAATCATCAACACACCAAGGTTATAGTTTTCATTGGCTCCTAATTTTTTCGCTTTTTCGAACATCTGTTTGGCTTTTGCATTATCGCCCTTCAGCATGGCTAATGCCCCTAAATTGTTGATAACTTCAGCCTGATCAGGAGCTAAGCTATTGGCCTTTTCAATGTCTGCTCCGGCTTCATTGATGTTACCGAGTTTAATTTCGACTACCCCAGCATTGTTGAAGGCTATCCAGCTATTGGGATGCAATTGTGTAGCCGAACGATATATCTTTTGCTGGGTTTTAAGGTCTTGAGTGAGTGTAGCAGCATAAAGAAGTTCCTTTTCGGTAAGTTTTTCGGGTTCAGTAGTAGCCGAGCTCAGGATTTCGGCATCTGTCTTCGAAGGTTCGAATGCTGTAATTACGATTTCGGCTCTTCTCAAAGGAGGCAAAAGATCTTTTTCGAGTTGAGGATAAATCAGGATCATATTGCGGATTTCCTGTTCTTTTTTCTTTGGATCGGCCATATTAACGATATTCAGGATTGTTCCCTTTTCTTTCAGGTCGCTGGCTTCAACTAGTTTCATGAATCCATCCCAATCCGGACCATTCCCTTGCGTAGTAATTTTTAAGTCGGTAGGTACGGCAACAGGATTTTTCTTATCTTTTCTCATCTTATCAAAATCGGTATTCAGTACATTTTTAGCCGCCTGGGCACGATTGCCCGAAAGGTTTTCGTTGAAGGTTTCTTCACCTTCGGGTGATGCCCATCCGTTGATGGTAATATCTTTGACCTTGTAACCTGCTTTGATGTGATCATATAAATTAGCCCATACCTTTTTCGAAGCCTCTTCCTTATTCAATCCAAAGTTGAAGTTTACCGAATATAAATTCTTTGGATAGTATATTTTAGCTTCACGCGTAACCGTAATATCTCTTACGTAACCATGGGGAGCGATAAGTTGTTTAGGCGTGGCAGCGATGCGTTTGCAGGTATGAATAACGCCATCGGCCAATTTACGCTCGCCCAGTACCAATGATTTCTTAGCCTTGGCACAATCTTCACATTTGGTACTTTTACCAACTGGACCTTCAGCAATAAATGCTACCGGGCTAACGACCAATTCCGAAACATTCATTTCGGGAGAGTAAGGAATAGTTGTTTTATAGGTAAAAGTGCCACCATTTTTGTAAGAAATAACGGGAGCATCACCCTGAACATTTTCTCCTCTCAAAACCATGCACTTCAATTCGGTTTCACCCGTGGCATATTTCAATACGGGCTGAAAACATATGGCAGCTTTTTTGTTGAAATAGTTAGGGGGGAATGTGCCCCGAATAGTAACATCAATAGAATCGCCATGTGTTTCGAGCACTGCAGGGGTGGTTTCAAAAGTAACTTTCCCGAATTCTTTTTGCATTTTATCTAGGTTAGTACTTGGCCCAAATTTGTATACGAGGCCTAAAGTAGTTGTGTTATAGAAATCGTTTTTGATTTCTTTAGCTCCGCCCGAGATCATATCCATTCCTTCACTGTCGGTAAAGCGAAGCACACTTTCGAGGGTAAGATCGAATCTTTCGGAAACGGAATAATTAATTCCTAAACCCGCAGGTATCATTCCAATAAAATCACGGTTATCGATGCCTTTCCCATCGCCTCCACCACTTTCAGTGTTTACTCCACGACTTCCAATTAATTCTCCCGTTGAAATTCTGTACTGTCTAACCCTATAATGCGAATTTCCGATACCTGCCAGCCCATAAACTCCAAACTTACGATCAGGGTTATACCCAAAAATAAGGCGATCGAGATCAAATGTCATTTGAAGAGAATAATCTATATAACTCCCTTCAACCTTTAGGTCGTAAGAGGGTAAATAGCTATGACTGGCACGGTCTTCCTGCCCACTATAATTTCCATAGGCAAGTGTACCTCTAAGCCCGAAGAATGGTGTAAATTGGCGGCCAAGCAATCCTCCAAATCCAAAGTTCCAATTGTCTTTGTCTGGTAATATCCTGTACTTTGTTATATCACCATAAAATTGGCTTATACCACCTTGAACACCTACGTACCAATGAGGAGCCTCCAACGGAGTATAACTGCTTTTCTTATTCTCTTTCTGCCCTAATAAGGCTATGGGTAATATGCCTATAAAGGCCAGAATTGCAGCTTTTTGGATGAATCTATACATCTTTTTCATAGTTTGGTAAGGTTTATGGTTTACGATATTTTACAAAAATAATATTTTTATTAAAAGTAGGCAAATTTATAAAAAATTTGAAGTTCATTTCTTTCAAAATCATCAATCTTTTTATTTTATAACTGATAAACTCAAAAAAAGGTTTCATTTTAAGAGTTTTTCTCCTAAAAATTATGCCAAACGCCTTATTTTAAACCTTTGTGGATGACCTCCCATAAGACAATTCCGGCACTTACCGCTACATTTAAAGAATGTTTGGTCCCTCTTTGAGGAATCTCGATGCAAAAATGAGAAATTTTCAATACTTCTTCGTTAATACCTTCTACCTCGTTCCCAAAAACCAATGCTATCTTGTCTTGAGGAAATACGAATTCGTTGAGTAAAAGGCTGTTATGAGTTTGTTCGATACTGATAATTTGATGACCACATTCCTTGAGCTGATGAATACAACTGGACGTACTCGAAAAATATTTCCACCTCACCGAAAGTGTGGCTCCTAAAGCAGTTCGCTCAATTTCCCTGTCGGGCGGACAGGCCGATATCCCACAAAGAAAAATTTTACCAATGCCAAATGCATCGCAAATTCGAAATATAGAGCCTATGTTTTGCTTACTTCTGATATTGTCAAGTACAACAGTTATTCTGTCATTGGCACTTCTTTTGAATTCAGAAGGTGAAATTCTATTTAACTCTGAAGTTGTTTTCTTTATCAAAGTGCGATGTTTTTTGCAAAAATAGGCACTGGCAGTGTAAACTGCAAAATTGACAGATAGATTAGATTGCCGGCTTGTCAGATTCACATTAATTTTGCTGAAACCGAAAATTATTTTTCTCTTGAAATCCAATTCGTCAGATACGCCATTAATGCGGCAATATAACAGGATTAAGGCAAAATATCCTGACGCACTACTTTTATTCAGAGTGGGTGATTTTTATGAAACCTTTGGCGAAGATGCCATAAAAGCCTCTCAAATCCTTGGCATTGTCCTTACTAAAAGATCGAATGGTGCCGCTGCCATGGTTGATTTAGCAGGATTTCCCTATCATGCTCTCGATAATTACTTACCAAAACTGGTCAAGGCTGGCTATAGAGTGGCTATTTGCGATCAACTGGAAGACCCCAAACTGGCAAAAACCATAGTCAAAAGAGGAATTACTGAATTGGTTACTCCTGGTGTGAGCACCGATGATAGAATTCTCGATCAGAAGGAAAATAATTTTCTTGCCAGCATTCAGCTGGGCGAAAACCTTTCGGGCATAAGTTTTTTGGATATCTCCACAGGTGAATTCCTCGTAGCTCAGGGTAATAATGAATATATCGACAAGCTTCTGCAAAATTTCAAACCCAGCGAAATCATTCTTCAAAAGAATAAATTGCATCGGTTTATCGAGATTTTCGGAGATAAATATTACATAAATACCTTTGATGATTGGGTATTTACCGAAGATTTTGCGCGTGAAACTTTGCTGAGGCATTTTCAGGTTGTTTCCCTCAAAGGATTCGGGATAGAAATATTTCCGTTAGCTATCATAGCCGCTGGAGCTGCTATGCATTATCTTGCCGAAACTCAGCATGATCGTTTGAGCCACATCACTCGTATTGCCCGTATCGAAGAAGAAAAATACGTTTGGCTGGACAGATTTACGATTCGAAATCTCGAAATCGTTCAGACCTTCAACGAAAATGCCCGCTCACTTCTTCAAATTCTCGATCAAACCATCAGTCCGATGGGAGCCCGCCTGCTCCGGCGGTGGATCACCATGCCTATAAAGGAACGTAAAGTACTTGAAGAACGTCTCGACCTGGTAGAACTTCTTATTTCCGACCATGAACTGGCCGAATTTCTGGCTACCCATCTCAAAACTGTTGGCGATTTGGAACGCCTGATTTCAAAAGTAAGCATAGGAAAAGCCAATCCACGTGAAGTTCTTTATATTGCCCGGGGGCTCGAAGCCATCGAACGAATTGCTTCGCGCTGTCTTCTTACACATCATCCTGTATTGATGCAATTATGCGAACAACTGAACCCCTGCAAACTCATCAGAGATCGCATATTTAAAACACTCAAGGAAGATTGCCCACCAGTATTGATCAAGGGAAATATCATTGCCGAAAGAGTCGATGAAGAATTGGACCATTTACGTGAAATTCTCTATCAGGGCAAAGATGTGCTTGCTAAAATCCAGCAAAGAGAGATCCAAACTACCGGAATTTCATCCCTCAAAATTGGATTCAATAATATCTTTGGCTATTATATAGAAGTAACCAATGCACATAAAAATAAAGTACCATCCACTTGGCATCGCAAGCAAACATTAGTGAACGCCGAAAGATATATTACCGAAGAACTAAAGGAATACGAACAAAAGATTCTCAGCGCCGAAGAAAAAATTGTAGAACTCGAAAACAGAATTTTTAATGAGTTACTTAGCTCGGTAGCCGAATATGTGGAACCTTTGCAATTGAATGCTGGATTACTAGCGCGTTTAGATGTTTTCCTGTCGTTTGCACAACTTTCGGCAAGTTCAAATTATACCCGACCTGTGCTAAATGATGGATTGAACATCGATATCCGCGCAGGCCGCCATCCAGTGATCGAAAAGCAACTTCCTGCAGGAGAACAGTATATCCCTAATGATGTAGTACTGAATCCAAATAATCAGCAGATTATTATTCTTACCGGTCCTAACATGGCAGGAAAATCGGCCTTTCTTCGCCAAACCGCTCTCATCGTATTGATGGCTCAGATTGGATGTTTTGTCCCTGCCCAAAAAGCTACCATAGGAATTGTCGATAAGATTTTTACGCGCGTCGGAGCCTCCGATAATATTTCCCTTGGTGAATCTACCTTTATGGTCGAAATGAACGAAACAGCAAGCATTTTGAACAACATTTCCGACCGTAGCTTGATCATTCTCGATGAAATTGGACGAGGAACCAGTACTTATGATGGTATTTCTATTGCATGGAGCATAGTAGAATATCTCCACAATCATCCTTTATTCAAACCGAAAATTCTCTTTGCCACACATTACCACGAACTGAACGAAATGGCCAGAATATTTCCCCGTATAAAGAATTATCACATTGCAGTAAGGGAAGTTGGGAATCAGGTTGTTTTTCTGAGAAAACTGATGCCTGGAGGAAGTGAACATAGTTTCGGAATACATGTGGCACGTATGGCAGGTATGCCTTTAAAAGTAATCGAAAGGGCTACAGAACTGCTTGAAACGCTCGAAAATTCGCGTAACAGTAATTCTTTGGCTTCTTCAGCCGAAAAATCGTCGAAACAATCCTCACTCGAAGGTGTTCAATTGAGTTTCTTTCAATTGGATGATCCTCTATTGTTAAAATTAAAGGACGAAATTCATCGCATCGATATCAATACAATAACTCCAGTAGAAGCCTTGATGAAGTTGCATCAACTAAAAAAATTATTGGGAGAGAAATAAAGAATTTGGAAGGAAACAGAAAATACTATTAATTTTGCAGACATAAAATTGAAAAGCGGAAATAGCTCAGCTGGTAGAGCACAACCTTGCCAAGGTTGGGGTCGCGGGTCCGAGTCCCGTTTTCCGCTCAAAGCCCGGGTGCTGCCCAGGCAGATTCGGGTTTTCCTATCGGCCCGGGTGGTGGAAGAGGTAGACACGAAGGACTTAAAATCCTTTGACCGTTGAGGTCGTGCGGGTTCAAGTCCCGCCCCGGGTACTGGTAAAAGCCTTAACCTTGCATGATGTTAACCAGGTTTTTTGTGATGAGTTGTTTCTAATACCTGTAAGCCCGAGCTTCGACTTTCTTCAATGAAACTTTGTAAGTGAGTACTTCTTTCAAGGCAGGAACATTATAAGTAAATTCCCTGCCAGTATATTTCTTCATCAAGCAATTCAACATCTTCACTTTTTCTTCTTTTTGCTCGATAAATTCCACTTCACCGAAAACCAAAACACTTTTATACTTCATACTCCATGAACAGGCTACTTTTTCGCTCTGATACCTCAATTGGTGAAATGCGCTAAAAGCCAGACAAACTCTGGGATTGGTTCGTAAAATATCGATTTTTTTACCAGTTCTTGCTGAATGCAAGTAAATATACTGGTTATCGAATCCAAAATTCATGGGAACCACATAAGGACTTCCATCCACGTTCGCCATTCCCATATAACAGCAATCGGCAGCCTGAAGTATCTGGTTGATCTCCTCCAGATCGGTAATATTACGATGTTTCATATTTTGAATTTAATCAGCATTATCAAGAAAAAAATGAATGATGGAATTTAAAAGGCCGAAGAGCAGCGCCCACCCAAAGCTATTAACGATAAAGCCAGGAACAAGTAAAGATGCAATTATCACTATAATAGCATTGATTACAAGAATAAATAATCCCATGGTAAAAATAGTAATAGGAATACTAAGAAACAGTAGGATGGGTTTAAGAACAAGATTCAGAAAGGCAATGATGCCAGCCACAATAAAAGCAGTTAAAAAACTTTCTACTTTTATACCCGGGAGTATCCAACCAATAATGGCTATGGCCATTGCAGAGGCTATCCATTTAAGGAAAAACCGCATATTGCAAATTAGTTAGGTTTTCTAATCAATAAAGGCAAATGAAAAGATGGCAGCCCTATAAGCGGGATTCTGTATCCTCAATTCAGGATTTCTATCATTTATCTGGGATAACAGTCACCTGTTACCTCTATCGGCCTACCCTCCAGGATTGGGCGAGTAACCCTCTCACTCTATGAACCATAGAGCATCCCTGGTTTATTTGGCCTTTCAACGCCTGAGGTTTACCCCCACAAGATGTCGCCATCCTGCAGCGTGAGCTCTTACCTCACGTTTTCACCCTTGTCGATTGTTGGCTGAACCAACCCTTCGACGGTTCTTTTCTGTGGCACTATCTGTTATCGCTCTATGCGATACCTTCCTGTTAGGAAGCAGGCTACTCTGTGTTGTCCCGACTTTCCTCCTTGGATGGTGAAATCCAAGGCGATAGAATGGACTGCCATCATTCAATTTGCCAGAACAAAGATAATTATGATTTTATCTACTTAATCAAAAACTATTCCCGAGTATGCATAATCATTACTTCTATGGCCCCCATTCCAAAACGTGCAAATGGAGCAGGCTGAAAATATACATTGGAATAATCCTTCAGCTTCTCCCTTAAGGCATTTTTCAATACCCCATTCCCTACGCCATGAATAAAAGTCACCTTAAAATATTTATCCAAAATGGCAGTTTCCATACAACGGGTAAAATAAGCCAGTTGTATGTCGAGTATTTGATCGGGTAGTAAAGTTTTATAATCTTCGGCAATGGCTTCGATGTGTAGATCAACAATTGCCTCGCCATGAGCTACCTTATGAGGGGTTATAAACGACTCCGATTCAGCAGCCTTACTGGTTATTATCATAGGTGCATCCTCTTCATACTTTTGCAATTCTTCTAAACTCCCCACCGGCTTGAGCCCTTTGAGATCGGTAATCAAATGTACGAATGCCCTGCGCTGTAAAAAACCGTATGATTTGTAATTGTCTTCTTTGGTAAATCTGACAGGTTTGATACGGAAACTACCAGTTACGGGAAACCATAGCGAGGGCATTATATCTTTTGTAAACAATAACTGAATGATTCCATTGGCTACATATTCCAATTCTTCCCGCTGAATGATATCGATGATTACCTTCGAATAAGGAGGTATAGAACCATAATCTCTTCCTACGTAACCTCCTTTGGGGCTCTTATGGGAAAAGGTATATAAAACGTCGTAACTGCTGAAGTTTACAATACATAAATCGAGATACCCAATGATGAATAAATTTTGGTCGTGAGGCTCGAAAGCAAGGTATATTCCTTCAGGATTGATGGTTGATTTTCGTGATGCGGGTAGTTTCTCGATATAACTTTCATTTAAAGGAGAAGCATTTTGCTCTGACTTGAAGGGCGGAGAGACGGCGGGTTCGGTTTTTGATTCATTGTCTTTTTGAGAAAGAAAGGGGTCATTATCGGCAAAAAATCGAGCTGCAGGAGAAGTTTCTTCAATTTTAACCAAATCGTTGATAGCTGTTGGTATCTCAAATCCGTCTTCAATTTCTACTGCAACTATACCGGGCCGAATGACTCGTGTTACTATTCCTCCGCCGCTCGAGCTGAGAAATCGTACTTTATCTCCTGGTTTTATCGTCATAGCAGGGCACATATCATCGTACAAAATTACCAATTGTAACTTGTTTACAAAAGAAACCCGGGAATTAAAACCCGGGTTTCTCAGTTATATAACAATCAATTAAATGATGGAATTCTATCTTAAAATTTGGGACTCATTCCAAGGTTATACATAATGAAAGAAAATTTATCGGTAACATTGTCGATAATCTTGGAGGTGGGTCTTCCGGCCCCATGCCCGGCTTTCGATTCAATACGGATAAGTATGGGAGCATCACCTGCTTGTGCGGCCTGAAGCGTGGCGGTATATTTAAACGAATGAGCCGGTACAACCCGATCATCATGATCGGCAGTCATTGCCATGACTGCTGGATATTTCGTACCAAGCTTGATATTATGCAAAGGCGAATAGCTCAACAGATAATGGAACATTTCCTCACTATCTTCGGCTGTACCATAATCATAAGCCCAAGCCCATCCTATAGTAAATTTATGATAGCGCAACATATCCATCACACCCACTTCGGGTACTGCCACCGCAAACAGGTCTGGCCTCTGATTCAACACAGCACCAATGAGGAGGCCGCCATTACTACCTCCATTGATAGCCAGCTTCTTGGGCGATGTGTATTTATTCGAAATAAGATATTCGGCCGCAGCAATGAAATCATCGAAAACATTTTGTTTTTTCATCTTAGTACCCGCCTGATGCCATTCTTCTCCGTATTCACCTCCTCCTCTAATGTTAGCTTCTGCATAAACTCCACCATTTTCGAGAAAAGGAATCAAACTGATACTAAATGAAGGTGTGAGGCATATATTAAACCCACCATAGCCATATAGGAGCGTAGGATTCTTACCATTTTTCAAAAAATTCTTTTTATGCACTATAAACATTGGAACTTTTGTCCCATCCTTACTTGTATAAAATACCTGTTCAGTAGTATAATCCTCTGAATTAAACTTAATATCAGGTTTACGAAAAACCTCGGTTTGATTTTTTTCTACATCAAATTTAAAGATGGTAGTGGGATATGTAAATGAGGTGAAAGCAAAAAAGGCAATATTTTTCTCTTTTTCAGAACTAAAACCTCCGATGGTACCAATGCCTGGAAGCGGAATTTCGTCTATCAGCTGCCCATCGAGATTATGGGAATATAAATGATTACAAGCATCCTTCAGATATTGAGAAATAATCTTACCATTTGCCAGATAAATTCCTTCGAGGACTTCTTCTTTTTCGGGGATAAGGGTTTGCCACGAAGAAATCTCGGGATGCGAAAAATTGATGGACACGGCCTGACTGCGAGGAGCTAAATAATTGGTGACAACAATCAAGTCATCATTTAAATTGTCAACTACCCAAAATTCCCAGTCGAAAGAGTCGCCGATATGAATGTAAGATGAAGCGGGTTTTTGCAAGTCTTTAATATGTAATTTGTTGCCATAGGTTGATTCGCTTTCAGAGATAATAAGGAATCTTTCATCTTCGGTAACGCTGGCACCAAAGGTTCGCAGAGGATGTTGGGGGTCTTCCCAAATTAATTCATCCTTGGTAGGATCACTTCCTAACTTGTGATAAAATACTCTCTGATTCTGATTCTTTATCGAAAGTTCCTCACCTGGCTTAGGGGCTTCGTAGCGGCTATAATAAAATCCATCCCCTTTCCACGACATACCCGAAAATTTTATCCAAGGAATATGATCGGGAAGGTTCTGTCGGGTATTTATATCCATCACATAAATTTCGTTCCAGTCGGAACCGGCTTTGGCTATGGAATAAGCCAGGAATCGAGCGTCGTTCGAAACCGAAAATGAAGCAATGGCAACAGTTCCATCTTCGGATAAACGATTGGGATCGAGTAAAACCCGCGGTTCTCCTTCAAGACCTTCCTGAACGTAGAGTACACTTTGATTTTGCATTCCATCATTCTTGAAATAGAAATAAAGATTCCCCTTGCTGAAGGGAATCCCATATTTAGGATAATCCCAAATTTGTGTAAATCTTTCCTTCAAGGATTTCCGAAAAGGAATTTTTTCGAGATAAGCATTGGTAATTTCATTTTGAGCCTTCACCCATTCGGATGTTTCGGCAGAAGTGTCATTCTCGAGCCAGCGGTAAGGATCGAGAATTTTTTGTCCAAAATACTCATCCACCGAATCTACTCTTTTGGTTTCGGGATAAGTGATTTTTTCGGTTCGTGTGCAGGACGAAAAACCTACCACTATGCTCAGACACAACACAGGCATGATTTTCTTGAATTCTATCTTCATATAACAAGATATTTAAAGAATAGTTAATGAAAGTGAGGCAAAGATAAACATTTGGATTCTCTTGCTATTTCTGCAAATGGCAAATAATAAAACCGTGAACAAAAATCCGCAGGGAAAAAATATATGTGCAAACAATACCTCCTTAGCCCACACACCCAATATCCTTGCGAATCATTCCTGTTATGGCTCCTACTCTCGACCCCATACCTATTCATCTTTTTTATGAAGCACCTAATATGAATCGCTTTAAGCCGGAAATTTCTATTTTTACGGCCAATTAAATCATTTAATCAGCTATGACAGGAAATTACAGAAGGGAAACGAAGCGTATCATTTTTAAGTCGGAAAATTTTACTGAGAATGATATCGTTGGCATCATCATGAATCTTGAGCAAGAATATGACCAAAACAACCGATTAGTAATGGAAAGACGCTATGATAACGAGGGTAATTTGGAGGCTACTATGTCTTTTCAGTATGACGACTCTGGAAATTTGATCGAACAATCTGAAATTGACTCCAGTGGTGAATTTGCTCAAAAACTAACATTTCAATATGATTCTATGTCGAGATTGATAGAAAAAGATATTTTTTATGTAGATGAATCATTCGACAGAGAAATTTATCATTACAATTCAAACAATCTGCTTGATAAAGTTGAATTTATCAATTACGACGGCGAAAGAGAACAGATTACCGAAAAAAGATATAATAATGATAAGCTGATCGAGGAAAATACTTACGATGATTCAGGGCAATTCACCAGTTCTAAGAAATGGAGTTACGATGATCTTGGACGCGAAGTAAAATTTGAAAATGAAACAGAGGATCAATACATTTTAAGCGAATCTGTTTATGATGATGAAGGCCGCCTCATTCTCCGAAAGGTATATGGCAAGAACGGAAATCTGTTCGAAACTTGGGAAAGAATTTACAATCCCAACCCTTATATAGAAGAATATTGGGAAACCAACAGATTTGGCCGCTCGAGATATCATGTGAATTATGATGAGAACAACAGAGAACTTTCACGTCAAGTTACCAATGAAAACGGAGAAATCATGCTTGAAGTCGAACGTCTTTACCGGCCTGACGGATTGCTCGATAGACAAAGAATTATCATTCATGGCTCAGGTATGCGCCCATCACAATTTGAAGAATACCGTAATTTTTACCTTCCCCTGAATCAATGATGATCATTGTACCTATTTAGCTGAATCTCCTGAAATATGACATCAATACAACAAGAATCGATCGCTGATTGTCTCTTTCATATAAAATATCTTGAGGATGTTTCAGCCCATTGCAAAATTTTATTCATAAATTTGAACTTTGTTTACTAATACGAAAAGATGTGCAATTAGCTTATAAATGATGAATGATTTAGCTATGATGAAGCCCTTCCCATTAATTTTTCATTCTTCTGGTACCAGAGGTGGTGAAAGGGCTCTATCATTTCACCACCAATCGATTATTTGCCAAAACTCGATTTACAAAAAGGGAAAAAGTTTCGAGCTATGGAGACAGAACCATAAGACCAACTCTCAACCAATTATTTCATCATTAGAATCCTATATTCCTATTAATGTGACAGTAAATGCCATAAAAATTACTCTATTAGAAATTTATAATCTACTACTCGACAAAGTTGCTTTTAAAGTAGAGAATCTTGTTCAGGGCTCTCGAAGAATGAAAGTTAACCTAAACCCCAAGTTTTTAATTGATTGACCCATGAATAGTTTTAGCAAGATTACCATTGCATTCTGTTTCTTATTGATGCTTTTTCTTCAGAACGTGGTCTTAGGCCAGGATACTTGGATTAGAAAGAGTGATTTTGCAGGTAGTGGCAGAAAAGGAGCTGTTGCTTGTACCATTGGCGATAAGTCTTATATTGGCATGGGGTTCGACGGAATTTACCATAAAGATTTTTGGGAATACGATCCTGCTATAGATTCATGGATCCAGCTTACCGACATGCCAGGACAGGCCAGAGCATATGCTGCTTGTTTTGCCTTGGGAAACAAAATTTACATCACAACAGGATACAATGGCGGATTTTTATTGGACACTTGGGTGTATAACACAACGAATCATACATGGTCGGCAGGTATAAATTTTCCTGGTGGGGCTCGTCAGGGATGCATCTCTACCGTAATTGGCGACAAGGCTTATGTGGGGCTCGGATACGATGGCGCTTACAGGAAGGATTTTTACGAATTCGATCCAGTAAGTAATTCTTGGACTGCAAGGAATAATTTTGGAGGACAAGGCAGAATTTATGCATCTGCCTTTAGCATTGGAACCAAGGCTTATGTGGGCTTAGGTTATAATGGCTCTTATCTTTCGGATTTTTATGTTTATGACAGAGTATCCAATACATGGTCTCCCATAAACGCTTTAAGCCATGGAAGAAGTGGAGCAGTTGGGTTTGCTCTCAATCAAAAAGGATATATTGCTTTAGGAGATGACGGCACCAATCTATTGAATGACTTATGGGAATACGATGTGAATGCCAATCTATGGTCACGTAAAAGCGATTTTCCAGCATTACCGCGTGAGAACTCCGTATCTTTTGCTTATTCTGATGCTGCCTATATTTCGTGTGGAGGAGATAATGCCACAGGGTATTTCAGGGATTTGTGGAAATGGCAGGATGATCATTGTACTTTGAGTGTTACGGCTACTAAAAAAAATGTTTCGTGCTTTGGAGAGGCCGACGGGTCTATTCATCTTACGACAACCGGTGGCATAGAACCATTAATATTTACCTGGAATTCTGGAGATAATACTTCCCATATCTCTGGATTGCTTCCAAATACTTATCAGGTAACAGTTCGCGATGAGGAAAATTGTAAACTGATAAAACGTTTCACTATAACTCAACCTCCGGCCTTAATTTTTGGTAAAGACACTTCACAATGGTTTTTACCCCGTAAAGGAGGTGGAGCAGCCCATGATGAGGGGCGCTGCATCGTTGCCGATGAGGCGGGAAATATATTTCTGGCAGGAACTTTTGGCGGAAATGCGGTTTTTGGGAGCACATCGCTTACCAGCACAGGCGGAAAGGATATTTTTTTAGCCAAATATAATCATCTGGGAAATTTACAATGGATACAGCAAATTGGTGGAAGCCTCGATGACGAAGTTACAGGTATAGGTTTAGATAGTATAGGTAATATTTTCCTTTCGGGCTCTTTCCGCGTGATGGCCCTTTTTGGAGGCAACCAATACTTTGCACAAGGCGAAAGTGATGCTTTCCTGGCAAAATATAGTCCAACGGGCATTTTAAAATGGGTACAAACAGGAGGGGGTAATTTTGAAGACAAGGCTTTGGCTTTATATGTCGTTTCCGACGGAAGTTGTTTCGTTACGGGATATTTTCAGGGTAATGCCGATTTTCAGGGCCACAACCTTATAAGTAGTGGCGGTGAAGATGTTTTTATTGCAAGATACAACGGTGCCGGAGTATTGGACTGGATCCAGCAGGGGGGGGGTCTATCACCCGACAGAGGCCATGCCGTGATTTACACCATAGCCGATGAAGTGGTTGTAACAGGTATATTCCAAGGTAATGCCACATTTGGTAATTCTTCGGTGACTAGTGCCGGCGATAATGATATTTTCATTGCTCGCTACGACCGCTATGGCAATCTGCTTTCATTGCAAAGCTCCGGCGGAATTGCCGACGATCAACCCTTTGGCCTGGATGCCGATGAACAAAACAACATTTTCATTTCTGGATATTTTGGAGCTACGGCAACATTTGGAGGAGTAAATCTTACATGTGCCGGGAGCAAAGATGTTTTTGTGGTAAAACTAAATCCTTCGGGAAACGCAATTTTTGCAAAACGTGCCGGTGGAAGCGGAGAAGATATTGCCTATGGACTTGTTTATACTCCCTCAGGACAGATATACATTACAGGAAAATTTAGCGGTTCGTCTCAATGGGATTCTTTCGACCTGGTTAGTTCAGGAGGGTCAGACATTTTTATATGCCGCCTTGACTCTGCTGGCGTTTTTCGCATGGTAAAAAGCACTGGCAATATTGGGGATGATGTATCCTATGATTTGACTCTTGACAAGCAATATAATCCCATCTTTATCGGGAATTTTACTAACAGCCTATTATTGGCGGGCACAACTCTCATCAGTTCTGGCCAGAGCGATATGATATTTGCAGGATTGAAAGAGTCAACCTTTTATCGAGCACCAACCATAATTCCCGTTACTTGTGAAAGTGGTAATGATGGATCTATCGAGGTATACATTGCCGGTGGTACACCCGATTATACCTTTCAATGGTCGAATGGTGCAACAACTCAAAATATCAACGAGATACCCGAAGGAGATTATTCACTTTCTATTAGTGATACAAAGGGATGCACCAAAGACACCTCTTTTGTGGTTTCATCCCAATTTACTTTACCACAAGCCCCGGTTTCAGCTATTGTGAACAGGCAAGGCTTTTGTGCCGATGATCCTGGCAACATTACTCTTACTGCAATAGGAGGAAGCGGCAACAATCTCGTTTGGTTTACAGGTGAATGCGGAGGTGATTCTATAGGAACAGGAACATCCATTACCATTCCTTCGCCGGATACCACCACAGTTTACTTCGCTCGCTGGGAAAATCCTTGCGGTGTCACCACTTGTGCCAATATTGTGGTAAATGTTCTTCCTTTACCAACACCACCCAACAGTATTCAAATTATTCCTTCTACGGCTTGTGAAGGCGCAGGTTCGGTAATCCTTACAGCCACCGGCGGAAGTGGTGAGGTATTCCGTTGGTATGAGGGTTCATGTAATGGACCTCTTATAGCTACCGGAAACCCAGCAGTTATTCCTGCTCCTTCGGTTTCTACTACTTATTTCGGACGTTGGGAAACTACTTGTGGGGTTTCCATTTGCCTTTCAGGTAGCGTCACGGTTTTAGCACTTGCAAAGCCGGTTACAGCAGTTACCACCGATACGAATCATTTATGCTATAATTATCCGGGTAATATTCGACTGACCGCTTTTGGTGGTTCGGGCGACGTTCTCAAATGGGGATTATCCTGTCATGGAACTCCAATCAATCAAGGCAATCCGGTGATATTAGATGCGCCTAACATTACCACTACATATTACGTTTGGTGGGAAAATTCATGTGGTCCATCGGTGTGCGATTCGATTACCATTTTTGTTTCCGAACCACCTGTTGCTCCTACTGGTATCCTATTGAGCGATTCTGCTTATTGTTATGGAAGTATTAATAGCTTGACTCTCATCGCGATAGGAGGTTCAGGCGAGGAGGTTATATGGTTCAAAGATTATTGCGGAAGTCAGCAAGTTGTAGGAATGGGAAACCCTTTAACCATTCCGGCTCCTTACGTAAATACGGTTTATTATGCACGTTGGGAAACTGCTTGTGGATTTTCGGCCTGCATCGGAACTTATGTTACCGTCTATCCTGTACCTGAGGTTTCGTTTACGGGCTTATCGAATATTTATTGTGAGAATGATGCACCCGATACACTTTGGGGCAATCACATGCCTTATGGAACATTTTGGGGGCCAGGCATTACAGACAACGGAGATGGAACGGCTATTTTCAATCCTGCTGCAGCCGGTGCCGGAGGTACTTATACTATTACTTATTCTTATACAGATATAAATGGTTGTTTTGATGATGACATTCAGTTCGTAACGGTAAGGGCTTTGCCTTATGTGAATTACGCCGGGCTCGATCCCTCTTATTGTGTAAATGCCAGTCCTGCTACGCTTGTTGGAAATATGGCACCTTATGGAGTATTCAACGGCCCTGGAATTATGGCGAGCAATAATGGAGTAGGCACCTTCAATCCATCCATAGCAGGTGCGGGAGGACCTTATCCCATTACTTATTCCTATACTGATATTTACGGTTGTTCTAATAGTATAATCAAAACTACATCCGTTACGGCGCTTCCAACATTAAGTTTTACCGGCCTACAATCAGCCTATTGTTTAAATGCAGGACCAACGACACTTACCGGCAATTATGCACCAGATGGCTTCTTCACTGGAGCCGGCATTATTAATATCGGATTCGGGCAGGCAATTTTCGATCCTGGTATTGCAGGAATAGGAGGTCCCTACGTGATAACCTATACCTATACCGATCCCAATGGATGTACCAATTCTGTAAGTCAGCCTACAACTGTCTATTCCCTGCCTGAAGTAAATTTTACGGGCTTATTGGCTACCTATTGCAGTAATGACGAACCCGTATTATTAATTGGCAATATGGCTCCACAAGGTACATTTTCGGGCCCTGGAATTACCTCTAATCCTAATGGTACAGCCACTTTCAATCCAAGTATAGCCGGGTCAGGTTTGCATACTATTACCTATTCTTTTACCGATCCCAATGGCTGTACAAATACTTATTCACAAAAAACAACAGTTTTGCCAGCACCCGCAGTCGATTTTTCAGGCCTCGATCCCAATCATTGCCTGAATTCTCCCATTGCCTTACTCACTGGTAATTTCGCTCCTTTCGGATCATTCTTGGGGCCTGGTATTACCGACAATCTGAATGGAACTGCCATTTTCTCAGCCGCTACAGCAGGTGCAGGTGGTCCTTACAATATTACCTATACTTATCAGGCATTGAATGGTTGTATAAACCACATGACTAAACAAACTACGGTGAATGCTCTCCCTGTGGTTAGTTTTAGTGGACTTGTAACCTCTTATTGCCTTAACTCAACCCCAGCAACACTTACCGGTAATCAAGCTCCTCAAGGTCACTTCGAAGGCCCTGGAATAACCGATTATGGAAATGGTACTGCCATGTTCAATCCAGCCCTGGCCGGCGTGGGTATACACTCCATATATTATTATTTTACTGACGGAAATTTCTGTACTGATACCATGTTCAAAGAAGTGATCGTGAATGCTCTTCCTCAACCTTCTATTACCAATATATTATCTCAATATTGCGTAAATGCATCCCCCGATACCATTACAGGGAATTTTTATCCGTTGGGTTCTTTTAGTGGTCCTGGCATCATCGATCTGAATATTGGAAAGGCAATTTTTGATCCTGATGCTGCAGGCGTTGGCGGCCCTTACGATATTATATATTCTTATACCGATTTCAATGGGTGCACTGGCGATACAACTTACCAGATTACCGTGCTGCCCAAGCCTTCCGTCGACTTTAATCCATTTTCGGCTTCCTATTGCATCGATGATGTCCCGGTGTTATTGTCGGGAAATCATTTGCCCTACGGCAGCTTTTCCGGCCCTGGAATCTTCGATCAAGGAAATGGAACCGCCATTTTCGATCCTTTAGCGGCAGGTCCCGGATTCAAACAAGTCAATTATATATTTACCGATAATAATGGATGTTACAATGATACTACCAAAACCACAAAGGTGATTCCTTTCCCAGAAAAACCCATTGCTGTGACAAGTACACTCAATAATTTTTGCACAGGATGGGTCACTCAGATAAATCTTGGGGTGATTGGAGGAAACGGGGATACTGTGGAAGTTTATACAGAGAACTGTGGTGGAGTGCTTGCAGGAATGTTCGAACCGCCTTCGCTCTTGACGGTTACGGCTCCAACCGATACCACAACTTATTATGCTCGGTGGGTGAATGCCTGTGGAAACTCAGAATGCGATTCCATTGTAATCAATGTCATTCCTTTTCCATTGCCCCCCGATTCTTTAGGTGTGGATACTAATAATTACTGTGCTGGTACGGTTAATATAATTACTCTTAGTGCTGGCGGTGGCATAGGTTCTACTTTGAAATGGTGGAAAGATTCGTGTGGAGGCACCTTGGTTGGTATTGGTCAGCCTTTAATTATTACGGCTCCCAACGATACCACCACATATTGGGCTACTTACGAAAATCAATGCGGAATCTCTACCTGTGATAGTCTCCAGATAAATGTAACCCCTCAGCCTTTATCACCTTCTGCCCTACAAGTAGATACTAATTTTTTCTGTACTGGAACCATAAACCAGATCAACCTTACAGCTACAGGAGGAGCTGGGGATACCTTATATTGGTTTAAGGATGAATGCGGAGGGAATCCGATAGGATATGGAACTCCTTTGACTATTTCAGCCCCCGATTCTTCTGCAATCTATCATGCTCGCTGGGGGAACAAATGCAACCTGAGCAATTGCCTCTCGATTGAAGTCGAAGTGTTGCAGCCGCCAGTTCGGCCATTTAGCCTGAGTACAAATGAAAACGATTTTTGTGCAGAAGAAGTTGGAGTAATACAACTTTCGGCAAGTGGAGGTTCTGGAGACACTCTTCAGTGGTTCAAAGGAAATTGCGGCGGAATTTATATTGGAACAGGTTCTCCATTGTTGATTAGCGCTCCAGGCGACACCACGATATATTATTCGAGATGGACTAATCTTTGTGGGCAATCCGAATGTGATTCTATCATCATCAATGTTAGACCACAACCCCGTCCTCTCGATTCATTATCTGTAGATACAAACTACTTCTGCATCTCTTATAATGAAAACATCCAGCTATCAGCTTATGGAATATACGAATACGGGGATACGGTTCGATGGTATGAAGGAGGTTGCGGCCAAAATTTCATTGGTTCAGGTAATTCACTTACCATTGCTGCACCTGACGTTAGCACAACCTATTATGCCAACAACAACAATTCATGCGGAGAATCGATATGCCGCTCGATTCAAGTAATAGTCAATACTCCTGAACCTCCTGTACTGCTTACTGCAAATCCTTTATTCAAATGCGTTTCAGACACCGGACAGGTAACATTGAAATCATTCGGAGGCAATGGCGAAATCATTTCATGGTATGCCGATTCATGTGGTGGTGTGCCAATTGGCCATGGCGATTCGATCACTATTTCATATCCCGATACAACTACATTTTTTTATGCCCGATGGGAAAATTACTGTGGAGAATCGCCTTGCGTGAGCATTCCAGTGAATGTAGTCGAAATTCCCTCCCCTCCTGCTCAAATTCTTTCCGATACCAACTACTATTGTATAGGGGATGTGGATTATATCACACTTACGGCTTTTGGAGGTTATGGCGACACTCTTTCGCCCTGGGGTGAAACATTGCGCTGGTTTGTCAAGTCCTGTGGAGGAGCTACAATAGGTACGAGAAAAAATATCACAATTCCTGCGCCTGTGGCTTCAACTTGGTTTTTTGCTCGCTGGGAAAATGCCTGTGGAGTTTCTATTTGTGATTCTTTCAATTTAATCGTATATACTCCTCGACCACCTGATTCCGTAATTGCCGATACAAATTACTTCTGCCCTGGCACTGTGGACAGTGTTTCGTTAATGGCATGGGGAGGAGTAGGTGACCAAATTTTATGGGCAAAAATATATGGGAATGATACCATAGCCGCAGGTTCGACAAATCCATTTCGTGTAGCAGCTCCTAATACTACCACGCGCTATCTGGTTCGTATGAAGAATTATTGTGGCATTTCGAAATGGTTTCCTTTCGATATCGTCGTAAACCTCCCCCAACCTCCCAAACTGATTGTTAGTGATTTAGACAGTCTGGTTTGTTCCAATTATCCTGGATATATTCATTTATGGACGATTGGTGGATGGGGCGATACCGTCAAATGGTATTCCACCGATGCCTCTGGACAAAATCCAGTATTTCTATACAGTGGAGACACTCTTAGTCTTTCACCTCCCACTGGTACCTCCTACTTGATGGCAACATTTGTAACAGCATGCGGCGAAAGTAAAGGTACTAAAACACATATACGAACAGTACCTGCACCCATCGTAAATATTATATCCAACGATTCCATCTGCGAAGGAAGCCGCTATCATGTTATGGGTGATCTTATATCAAACTTCCACCATTTAAAATGGACAGTGGATGGCATTGGTAATCTTGACCATCCAACACAGAAATCTCCAGTTTATTCATATGGAAATCACGATATTATAAATCCAACCGTGGTTTATCTGAAGGTGAATGTTTTTGGAAATTATCCATGTGGAATGGTAAAGGACAGTTTGAAACTTACCATCAATCCCAAACCTGAACTGGTTCTGACTCCGCCTTCACCAGCCCTTTGCCGAGATTCTGTACTGATTTTGAGTGCTTCGGGGTCCGAGACGTTCAAATGGACGCCAAACCAGGACATTGATACAACTTATGGCTCTCTTGTCAAGATTTCACCGAAGCATGATATGGATTATTCTCTGATTGGGATGAATCATTCAGGCTGTCGTGATACACTCACTATTCATGTTACCGTAAAACCTGCGCCATATCTGAATCTGGGAGAAGACCTCTATCTATTCTCATGCGATCCTATTATTTTGGATGCAGGCGGAGGAGATGGGAGTGATTTTTATGAATGGCAGGACGGTTCTACTAAGCGCACCTTAAAAGTGTATGGAAATGGAACATATTGGGTACGTGTATTCAATGAAGGCTGTGCAGTTGTAGACACCATAAAAGTACAGCTCTGTGAGGGTTTTATTTATGTGCCCTACGCCTTTACACCAAATAATGACGGTTTGAACGATATGTTTAAGGTAATTACCACCGATCCTACGATTCATTTCCACATTTATATCTATAATCGCCATGGTCAATTGGTATTTCAGACAGATGATATCGAAAAAGGTTGGGATGGTAAAATTGATGGAGAAATGGCTCCAGCCGACGTTTACGTTTATCTGATCGAATATCGTGGCAATGGGACACATTCGCCAGGAGTGACCAAAACCCTAAAAGGGAGCTTCATTCTTGTAAGATAGAAACTTTGATGTCTCTTCTCCCCGTATTGCTAATGATGTTTTCGTTATTATAGATTCTTGAGGCTTTCAATCTATTATCCAATTTTTAATTGCTAATTGTTAATAAAAATTTCAACATTCTCAACAAGCTCACGAAAATAACAATGATGGCTATTCCTCCTCTCTAAGGAGAACAAGTAAACATGCCTACTTTAAAAATACTACAAAAAGTTTGAATCCAACAAAGAAAACATTAAGGAAATAAATTTCGATAAAAACTTCTATCGACGAGTTGCTTCTCAAAGACTTTTTCAAAAATATTATTCCTTATCTGTAATTTTTTGAATATCTAAAAAATAATTTTCACCTGAGAATAAAATATAATACAACCTTTCCCTTTTCGGCAAATAAAAGAAAGAATTTTTTGGAAAATTTAATCTTCAGCGAAAAACTCTATTTATTAATAAATATATGGAAGGTTAAGGAGTTGACGATGTTTGTAGCCCCACCAGGAATCGAACCTGGATTTAAAGTTTAGGAAACTTCCGTTCTATCCGTTGAACTATGGGGCCCAAAGTGGGCGGCAAAGATACAGAGTTTTTAACAAATCTTTTATCAATTACCCAAGTAAATATACTTATGATAAAACAAATCAACTCGACTTTGCCTCACAAATTGTGAATTAAGATAAAAGCTATCATCAGGACCGTCTGAATGAATACTCTTCTTCTGATTCCATAAATCTTATAAAACTAAAAAAAATCTTTCTCGTTTTGAGCCAAAAATAAGAGTACTTTTGCCTCTCTAAGATAAGGATATCTATACATTGATAATTAAAATGCAAATAATTCCGAAACTGAGGGGAAAGTATTAATAAATAAATAATATTAAAACTCTATCCATATGAAAACAGATATTGAAATTGCTCATGAAGTAAAGTTGAAACACATCAATGAAATTGCAGGAATGCTAGGAATCAATCCCGAAGATCTGGTTCTCTACGGTAAATACAAAGCAAAAATCCCATTAAATTATATCAACTATGATAAAATAAAGGGAAACAAGCTGGTTCTGGTATCTGCCATTTCGCCCACGCCTGCAGGCGAAGGGAAAACTACCGTCTCGATTGGGCTGGCTCAAGCCTTGAACCGTATTGGCAAAAAGACCACTGCAGTATTGCGTGAGCCTTCATTAGGTCCAGTATTTGGTGTGAAAGGAGGAGCTACAGGTGGGGGGTATTCACAGGTCCTTCCCATGGAAGATATCAATCTGCATTTTACGGGGGATTTTGCTGCAATCGAAAGAGCACACAATCTTCTTGCAGCTTTAATTGATAATAACATCCAAAGTAAAAAGCGCTCGCTGGGAATAGATCCACGCACAGTGAAATGGAAAAGAGTAATGGATATGAACGACCGTTCGCTGCGACGTATCATTGTGGGCTTGGGTGGGACCACGAATGGGGTACCTCGTGAAACGGGCTTCGATATTACTGCAGCCTCCGAAGTAATGGCCATCCTTTGCCTGGCCGAAAATCTCCAGGAACTGAAAAATAGACTCGGCAACATTTTCATTGGTTACACATACGATAAAAAACCCATCTTTGCTCGCGACTTAAATGCAAATGGCGCAATGACAGCCTTACTGAAAGATGCCTTTATGCCTAACCTCGTGCAAACTCTCGAAGGCACTCCAGCCATTATTCATGGAGGACCATTTGCCAATATTGCCCAAGGAACCAACACAGTAGTAGCTACCAAAATGGGACTATCCTTAAGTGATTTTGTCGTTACAGAGGCTGGTTTCGGTTTTGACTTGGGTGCGGAAAAATTTATCGACATCAAATGTCAATATGCCGGCTTGTTCCCATGCTCGGTTGTTCTCGTGGCTACGGTGAGAGCACTGAAATATCATGGTGGGAAACCATTGAAAGACCTTTCCCAACCCGACATTGAAGCGCTGAAAAAAGGCATCGGAAATCTCGAGAAACACATCGAAAACATGAAACTGTTCGGCATCCATCCTATTATAGCTCTTAACCGCTTTATAAGCGACACTCAGGAAGAATTGGATTATATCGTTCAGGTATGCAAAAATCTGAAAGTGGAAGTAGCTGTAGTAGATGTTTGGGGAAAAGGAGGAGAAGGGGCTCTGAATTTAGCGACTATCGTTGAACATGTTGCTACTAAATGCCCCAATCACCATAATACTTTATATGATTGGAACTGGACACCCGAACAAAAAATCGAAACCATAGCCAAAAAAATTTATGGGGCGAATGCAGTGGACTATACTGCACAAGCAAAATCGGACATGGAAAAGGTCTATTCTCTCGGGCTGGACAAGCTGCCTGTCTGCGTTGCAAAAACCCAGAAATCACTTTCCGATAACCCTGAGTTGCTTGGCCGACCTAAAGATTTCGTGATTACCGTGAGGGAGGTGGAAATTGCTTCAGGGGCAGGATTTATCATTCCAATTACAGGTCAAATCATGCGTATGCCAGGCCTGCCTGATGAACCCGCCGCAGAAAGAATAGATATCGACGAAAACGGTAGGATAATAGGTCTCTAAACTTGACCCATTTGCAAACACTAAATGTTATTATTCAGAACCCCTGATTCGATTTTAATCAGGTTGTCGTGATTTTGATGATTGCATTATAGTATTACTTACTCTAAATAATCACTCTTATCACCCTCTTGAATATAATCTCATTATCAGCAACCGCTAATTCCTTTCTTAAATTCCTTTCTTGATGTTTGTATCTGAAAGGTTCTTTACAACCAGGCAAAAAAATTGTTGCACGAAGAGGTGCAAAGCAGGCTAAGGATTCGAAATGATTATTCTTCGCGATCTTTGCGTCTTAGCGAAAAATTTATGCACGCAGAGTCGAAAAGGACGCCAAAGAATAGACTGCTTATTCTTTGTAGCGTTCTTTGCATTTCTAAGACTGTGCTTTTATAAAATATTGATCGGCAATTATAAAGTCAAAAGTTCTGAAGTTGATAAAATATTTTCAAAAATACAGCTAAACAATTTGTTCAATGAATAAGTCTACTGAAAATCAGAGTAATTTTGCAGCTGTTTTATGGGAAAAAAAAGTTCGAAAACTAAGAAAGTAGCCATTGGCCTTTCGGGTGGAGTTGATTCCAGCATTGCTGCATGGCTTCTATTGCAGGAGGGATATGATGTTTTTGGAATTTTTATGATCAATTGGCATGATAAAGCTGGTTTGCTTCAGGGAGATTGCCCTGCCGAACATGATCTCATAATTACTCAGCTTGTAGCCCGTCATTTGGACATTCCCTTGCATGTAATCGATTTTAGCGAACAATACCGCGAAAGAGTCGTAAATTATATGTTCGAAGGATACCGTCGAGGATTGACACCTAACCCGGATATCTTGTGCAATCGTGAAATCAAATTCGACTTATTTATCGATAAAGCCCGTGAGCTTGGCGCTGACTACATAGCTACGGGCCATTATTGCCGAAAAAACATTATAGAAGAGAATGGAGAACCTGTTTACCGTTTATTGTCAGGGATAGACAAAAACAAAGATCAAAGTTATTTTCTTTGCCAACTAAATCAAGAACAGCTCAGCCAGACTCTTTTCCCTATTGGCGAACTTACCAAGCCCCAAGTAAGAGAAATAGCCAGAAAACTGAATATGCCGACAGCCGATAGAAAAGATTCCCAGGGTATATGTTTTGTAGGGAAAGTGGACCTTCCTGTATTTCTTCAGCAAAAACTCGAGCCGAAAGAAGGGAAGATCATCGAAATCGATAAAAATTTTCCTTATCCATCATTACGAGCTTTCAATTCAGAAATATGTGATATAAATAATTTAAAACTTTGGTCAGTAGATTATACCTATCATCCAGAAGACGGCATAGTAGTGGGTTTACACCATGGAGCTCATTTTTATACCATTGGGCAGAGAAAGGGCTTGAACGTTGGCGGAAAAGCCGAACCCCTCTTCGTTCTTTCCATCGATATCAAAGAAAATGTTGTTTATGTTGGACAGGGTCAGGATCATCCAGGCCTGTACCGAAGGGGCTTGTTTATTAAAATTGAAGACGTTCACTGGTTGCGTCCTGATCTAAAAATGCAGGAAGGCGAAATAAGGGACTACCTGGTTAGAATAAGATACAGGCAACCTCTACAGACTGCTCACCTCTTTATGCAAAACAACGGGCTTTATATTATTTTCGACAAAATGCAAAGAGGAATTACTCCAGGGCAATTTGCCGCATGGTATAACGAAGAAGAATTGATAGGCAGTGGCCCTATTAGCAATGAAATGGAATAATCGATCAAACTTCATGAAACCTCTTCATGCAAGGAACGAATTCCCTCTTTCTTGGCTTCAAAATATGACTCTGACTCTAATCCATCCCCCACCTGATGTTTAATATAGTGGCAAAAAAAATATCAAAACTTTCGGTTCTAAGGATCGAAAGTTGGCTTGTTAAAATTCTCAACTTCTATTCATTTAAATAAAGAACAAACCATAATATGAGTGGAGTATATCGGATTTGAACCGATGACCTCCAGTGTGCGATACTGGTGCTCTAGCCAACTGAGCTAATACCCCAAATGATTGCAGCAAAATTACGTCAGAATTCTTAATTGGGCTCAGAAATCCTACATAAAATTCAAAACTTATGGTCATACGCACTGAAAAATAAATCCCATACATTACAAATCAAAAATTTACAAATAAATAAGATGGTTATTTCCCCATGATGCAATTCGCAAGATTTAGGTTGGAAACCATTTTTACCCAAATCCTATACCCATTCGAATAAAATAAAATCTAAATAGTTCCAGGTATTTCATGATAAGCCTTTATGGTTTGAGTCACCATATTTTCGACCCTGAAATTTTTCACCGTGATGTAAGCATTTTCTTTGAGCATATTTCGCAATTCAGCATTGCAAGCCAGACGTAATACATTAGAAGCCAGCTGTTGTATATCACCAACAGGTGCCAGTAATCCATTCATTTGATGGGTAATCATTTCGGGGATGCCACCTGCCGATGTAGCTACTACATTCACCCCACATGCCATAGCGTCCAGAATGGTTGTTCCCAGCCCCTCGTTTTCGGATGGGAAGAGCAAAATATCCAGAGAAGGCAAAATCTCAGGTATATCGTCCCTAAATCCTAACAGAATAACATTTTTCTCCAATCCCAAGTTTTGGATCATTTTTTCGATGTTCGCTCGCATAGGACCATCGCCAGCAATCACAAATATAAAATTCTGCCGATGTTTCAATAATTCTGCCGCAGTTTTTACAAAAACCGGATATCCTTTAGGCTTCGTTAAAGCGGCAATATTACCAACAATAAGATAATCGTCGGGAATGTCTAATTCATTGCGTAATTTGGGATAAGGGCTCCGATAGAGAAAACGCTGTAAATCGATGCCACTATAAATGGTCAGTAATTTATTTCTGTCTTTCACCACCGATTCCATAATCGTTTTCACATAATTACTGACGCAGAAAATCTTGGCAATTTCGGGCTGATTATATTTTTTACGTGAGAAGATATTTTTTCCTCGACGAATATCGACTCTACGGCTCACGATCAAAGGTAAAGCCAGTTCTTTTCTTCTGGCCAATAAATAGGCAAGTGTATGAGCTCCACTATCGTGAACGTGAATGAGATGAGGCCGAACTTCACTGATAAATTGCCATAACTGGAATGGAACCTTCAAGAAGAAGCTAAATTTCGATGAAGAATCGAAAGTTTTTATCGTAATTTCTTCTTTTTTTGCTTCTTTTCTCAAAGCGGCTTCTTCAGGGCAAAACAAGTAATGCCTAACTTCTTTGCCCAATCTGACGAGATACATGATTTGTTGTTCACCTCCACGCCAACCTGTTTGCGTCGAAACATGCAAAACCTTTATGGGTTGTTTGTCCGCCATAATTCACGAAGTTTAGCATAACGAATAAAGATTCCAAATGCCGATAATCGAGCAATTTGATAGCCTTCATAACCATCCATAAACCCGAGTTGAAAGAAATAATGTTTGAAAAATTTATGTAAGGGTTTGAGATAGAAATGCCAAACATTGGGTTTGATTCGTTTTTCAAAAAGCTCATAAGCCCGAATTTGCATAAAACGATCAATTTGCTGAAGATGATCTTCTAAAGAATAATAGGAATAGTGCAGAATGTCGCCTGGAATATGGCGAATATTTTTACTTTCAAAAAGTTCGAGTTTGTCGTGTGGATTGGTGCCTGTCCAGTAGGCTTTTTTTTTCAAAACCATCCTCAGTTTTTTATCTGGATACCAGCCACTATGGCGAATCCATTTTCCACAATAGTTGGTTAGTCGATTCATGGTATATCCATCGGCCGAAGGATTAAATTTAATTTCCTTTATACTATTCCTTAGCTTTTCAGAAAGAGCTTCGTCGGCATCGAGAGAAAGAACCCAACGATGTGTGGCTTGGGCAAGTGCATAGTTCTTTTGCTGTACATAACCTTCGAACTCATGCTTGATGACCTTCGCGCCGAATTCACCTGCAATTTCTCTGGTTCGATCGGTCGAAAATGAATCTACAACAACTATCTCGTCAGCAATTCCAACTACCGACCGTATACAGCGTTCGATATTCCTTTCTTCATTATAAGTGATGATGACAACCGATAAGGCTTCCATTCGTCTTAACAATTTCTGAGACAAACAATTGTAAAAAAATGAATCGTAAAGAAAATTCTTACAAATATTGCGATAAATTTACAACTCACATAAAAAGTAGTTCATTCATCAAAAATAAATCTTCTGCCAAACATCTTCATTTCGTTAAATTCCGCATCTATACATGAAACTGATTTTCGAATCCATCATTTTTACTCAAATCTGTTTAAAAATTGTATATTTGCGCCTTCATCAGATATTTCAATCCCCTATTTTGAAAGGGATAAGAATTCAATCAAAATCGATACATTAGGCAAAATATTTCTTTGCCTCTTATAATGAAGTGAACATGGTTTATACGATCCAGTTTAATGAATAAAATATTTACAGGAGTTCAATGAATCATTCACAAAATATTTTCCTTAATTCTTATTTCAGTACAACACAAATTATTTTCTTCATACTTGGGGGTGCATTCTTGCTTACCAGTCTTTTCTTTCAGCTAAAAAATAAATTCAAGATTTCTGTGATATTTTTAGGATTGGGTGCTTTCTGCATCTTTTGTTTTGCAGCACTGTTAGACCCGTTCCTGAATCTCTGGGATGAACGCTTTCATGCTCTTGTAGGCAAAAATCTGATGAAACATCCACTAATGCCTACTTTATATGATGATCCCATAGTGCAAATGGAATATGATAAATGGGATAGATATCATATTTGGTTGCATAAACAACCTTTGTTTCTGTGGCAAATTGCCCTGTGTTTCAAATTATTCGGAATTTCTGAATTTGCTTTAAGATTGCCCAGTGTAATTTTAGGAACTATTTTGGTTCTTATTACCTACCGTTCGGGCAAATTACTCGTCAATCAGAGAGTGGGTTATATTGCGGCCATATTGACATTATCTACACTTTATATCATTGAATTAATAGCTGGTAGAGAAGAGCTCGATCATAACGACGTTTCTTTTTTAGTTTATATTTCACTAAGTATATGGTCTCTTATTGAATATCAATTCACACATAAAAAAATATGGATTTACCTTATTGGTTTATTCTCGGGCATGGCGATTTTATGTAAATGGTTGGTGGGTCTTGTGGTATATCTTGGATGGATAATCTTAAGAGGTGTAGAAAAAAAATTTAAAGTTACCGAAAACAAAGATATTTTACTTTCACTACTAATAACTATAATTATATCAGCACCCTGGCAAATTTATATTTTATTAAAATTTCCTAATGAGGCGATTGCTTCCTACAAATATAATGCTCTGCATTTTAAGACGGCTCTTGAAGGACATGGAGGGGATTTGTTTTATCATTTCAAAATGATGACAAGAATTTATGGTTCATGGTCAAAATATCTGATTATTCCTGCCTTTATCACTTTTTTTATAAAAAGTAAAGATAAAAAATTATTCTATTCATTATCCAGCATTGTAATAATAGTTTATGTATTCTTTTCATTGGCTGCAACTAAAATGCCATCATACACTATAATCGTTGTAATGATAAATTTTATTGCTTTTGCTACGCTCATTGATTTTATATTGAATTATATTAGCCATTTCATTAAAAATCCTTTGGTTAATCATTTAATATTTGCTGCCTCTATTCTCATGATATTCACCTTGAAGTTTGATATAAACACATTGAGAAAAAAACATACCCTTTGGAAAGGAAACAATTATTATACAAAAATGATGATCAACAACAAAAAAATATTTACTTCCTTGAAATTACCTCCCAATAGCGTATTATTCAATGTCGAAGGCAGATATTATGTCGATGCCATGTTCTATACGGGTTTACCTGCCTATAATTTTCTGCCTTCAACCGATCAATGCAATGACCTTACAAAAAAAGGAAAGCAAATTGTAATACTCAATTCTAACAATAAAGAAATACCAGCTTATTATAAAAACGATCCAACCATTATGTTCATAAAGGAGGAACTCATTTGTCATGAATAAAATCAACAAAATTAATATAAATAATAAACAGGTCATCGTGTCGGTCACTAAAAATAAAAATTTTGTTACATATAATTTATATTTTTTGTTATTTTATTATAATAAACATAAAATTTTGAAATTAGTTAATTTTCATTTCTAATGAGATTTGCATTTGAATAAATTTTTTATTTTCAGTTTGACATGGTTATTTTTCATTTTTCTATATAAATAAAGTACATAATAACTAATTTGATTTTCATCATGAACTTAAGAGACATTATCAGAGAAATGCTGATTTTCCTTCACATCGATTTAACAAAGAACCTTAAATATGATAGGCTTACAAAACGGATAATTAAAAATTCGCTAAAATATAATTCTAATTGCATTGACATAGGCTGCCATAAGGGGCAAATTTTAGATGTGATGATCCAATATGCACCAGCCGGCAAGCATTATGCCTTTGAACCCATTCCTTACCTGTTCGATGAACTGCAAATAAAATATAAAAACAAAGCAGTTGTTTATCCTTTTGCATTGTCCGATACCAGTGGCAAATCGTCTTTCCAGCTTGTAAAGAATGCCCCTGCATATAGCGGAATCAAAAAAAGACATTACGATATTAGTAATCCGGATATTGAAGAAATTACCGTCAAATTAAAAACACTCGATGAAATTATTCCCGAGAACGAAATCATTGATTTTATTAAGATAGATGTGGAAGGAGCGGAATTTTGCGTATTGAAGGGAGGGAAAAATTTACTGAAAAAAAATAAGCCTATTATATTATTTGAATTTGGAAAAGGCGCCAGCGATTATTATGGCACAAAACCTTCCGATTTATTTAGTTACTTGACCGAGCAAATCGGTTTGAAAATTTTTACTCTCGATGCATACCTTAAAAGCAAACGAAATATAAGTCAGTCGGAATTCGAACATTTATACATTTCTGGAAAGGAATATTATTTTATAGCGGCATCTGATATTAAAGAATAAACCTTCGTGAGAAGCAAAATGCTAATAGCAATAAAATATTATTCACTGAATAAAAAGTCACAGAATTTTTTAAAAAATTAATATATAAACAACTATAAACAAACAATATAGAATCTCTTAATAATCATGGGATTTTATTAATACTGTCTTAGCGAGGAAGTATTAAAATGGAAATTCTTCGGGTATTTCTTCTTGAATTTTAGTGCTTTTTTCTGGAGCTAAAGCTTGAAAATGTATGGGGTTGGCAGCCACATATATGGCTTTATTGGGCAAAGCGGGACAGGCATATTCGCATGCACCACAACCAACGCAGATATTCTGATTTACTTCGGGAATCGTAAGGCCTGCCTTATAAGACACCATGTGAACAGCCTTTGTGGGACAATGTTCTGAACAAGCTCCACAGGCAGTTTCCTCGGTATAAACCACACAGTTCTCTCTGAAAAAATGAGCTTGCCCTATCTGAACCAGTTTTTTGTCATCTGAATTTAATCTTTTGATAGCTCCAGTAGGGCAAACCTCTCCACAACGAACACAATCGTAATTACAAAAATTTTTATGAAAATCGAGATAGGGCTGGAAAAGCCCGATTAATCCAAATTGCAGCATAGCAGGCTGTAAAACTTGTGTTGGACAAGCATTTATACATAAATGACAGGCCGTACAGGTTTTGTTGAAATGTTCGAGAGAGAGAGAACCCGGTGGAGTAACAGGATAGGGTTTAGGATTTGGCAGCATTGCCTTTGTACCGATATTTGCCTGAGCCATGGCAGATTTCAATCCTAAACCTGCAGTGGCGGTAATCATCATACCCAAAATCCTTCTACGCTGTATATCAGGATGATATAAATTAGATTCACCGATTTTTGATTGGTGATGCGTAAAAATAATGGCATGAGCAGAACAAGTGCGTAAACAGTTGAAGCATGCCACGCATCTTTCGAAATCGATCGTTTTTAATTTTGTATCAATACATCCGGCTTTGCAATTTCGGGCACAAAGTCCACATGCGGTGCAGTCGGATTCAGAAACGCGGAGTTTGAAAATCGAAAATTTCGAAACCAAACCCAACAAAGTTCCAACAGGACACCATTCCGTACAATACACTCTGCCCCTCCAAAAAACCAAAAAAATTAATATTCCTAAAAATCCTATTGAAAAAACAAAGGCCGATAGATTGAAAGAAGGATAAGGCAATGGTTTAAGCGAATAATTACCCATTTGTTGAAGGATATCGAAAGCCAAATTGTTGACGCCCACCACCACAGGACTCCCCAATTGATAGGTCATCTTCCCATAAAGAGAATAAGGATCGATAAATCGCAATAAAATTGTAGAACCTAACAGAATAGACACGAAAGTCAAAATAAGTATGCTGTATTTTAGCCATTTATTCGTTTGATAATACTGATACCTGTTCCTTCTTTTCCTTTTGTGTGGCTTTAGCTTGCATAATCCATCCTGAAGTATTCCCAATGGACAAATCCATGAACAATACACTCTCCCGAACAGTAAAGTAAGAAGAATGACCAGAATAAAACCCGCGGTAATAATCGAAGGTGATTGGATAAATTGTAAAAGTGATGGAACGAATTGCAGAAAAAGAATCGTACGAAAATGGTGAAACGACAATTTGCTTACATAGTCGAAAAAGGCCAAAGTAATCAGTGTAAACGACAATATGGCTACCACAATGCGAAATATACTCAATCTATGCGATACTTTCATCAGATATTGATACGTTGGATACTGAGTTTCGACAAATCCATCGTTCCTATTTTGCTGTTATTGGCCATAACGATATGGGTAATTTCGCTTGGGTCAAGGCCAATCAAGCGGGAAGCAGCTGAGTCGGCAGCCACAATATCTCGAGAAATGATCATCGATTTCATTAGTTTTACATCGGCTTGAGATAAACCTTTTGGACCATTACGAAACATAACTCGGTAAGCATCTATTACGTTCAGATCAGGTTTTTTAAATTTTGGAAAATCTGCTATACACTGATGAAGATTGTTACGATGCCAGAAACGCCTGTCCCAAACAACTCCCATTAAGTTTTTCATAGAACCAGTAAACAAGGTAGAGCCATGGTTTTTAAGGATAGGAACATTGATGAACACATCGCTGTTAAGGATGAGCTCATGAACCGCAGCCGTTTTTAATACTTTCCCCTGGATATTGACATTTTTAAAAAATCTTTCTTCATTGGCTGGAAACATTTTACCTCCAGCTAATTTTACTGCGTATTCAATTCCACTGGTTTTATAAGTTTTTACCCAATTATCACAGGGATTGTCGAAAATGCAAACCTCAGCAGCACCAGCTTCCAGACAACGCTTTATGATATGGCTTACCAGTTGTGGATTGGTATTACCTGCCCTTTCAGGAGCAACATCCCAACCTATATTTGGCTTCACGACAACTTTCTGTCCAGCTTTGACAAATTGGGTCATTCCCCCCATGGCAGCTATTGCTTTATCGAACATCACTTCTGGCTCGCCTCCTTTAACGGCAACCAAATCATATCCCGAGGAAGAAGGAATAAAAGAGGGAGTTAATAATTCTAAGTCCTTACTCTGTGCTCTCATTCCCTTTACCATCAAAGTTCCACCTACTGCGCCTAAACAAAGCTTTCTCATGAATTCCCTGCGTTCCATAATTTAATCGACTGATTTTTAATATTTTTCCTTATATTGATATTTCATCAATTATCTACAAACCAACAATTTTATTACAAATGTAAAAGATTCTCACTAAAAATTGAGGCAATTCTTATATTTTCAAAGATATTTTCTATGATATTAAGCAAATGGCTTGAAAAGAAACGTTATGACTCTTAAAAACCCCAATCGAAAACTCAAGGAAGGTTTTTTCAGTTTGGTCATACGGGAATTTGGACATGAAAAGATGATAATGCGAGCTTTCAGAGAAACTTAAAAAAGTATGAATACATTTTGGGCTGGTAAAAAAGTCTTGCCAGCCCAAAACTCAAATTTCATCGATTGGTTTTAAAGAAGAATCTCACTTTCCGGGAGGCCATATTCTTCATTCATCTTGATTCCAAGTTCTTCTAATCCATCGAGAACCGGATTATAAATTTCTGGTAATACAGGTCGATAAACGCCTTTAATGTTTATTTTCCCTTCTAAAATCATTCTAACGCCTAAAGCAGCAGGTAAGGCTACGGTGCGGGCAATGCTCGTATCGGTTGTCGGTGTTCCATAATCGAGCATGCGCGAGCGGATTACTTCGCGTTTTCCATCAGGATAAACCGCCAAAAAATTGTGTTGCATCACCACCATATCGTGCTCATTATCGCCCAATTGCATCTTCGAAATCATCAGATCGGAAGTAATTTCAAAAGGAGAATCGATTGCACGTCCCATAGGTTTATCATCGAACAGGCCAAGCCATTGCATGGCTTGCAAAGCATAATTATTTACATCAATTCCCAGATAATCGGCCACCTTTTGACGAATGCCAGAAGCATCTTCGATTCCTATCATCATTCCAACAAATTCAGCATAAGTTTTTCCAGCGAAATTGTATTTATCGTACGAAATCAAATTCAATGCTTTCATGGTATCAATGGTTACACACCACCCTGGATATCTAAAAGTTCCCCTCATCATAGTCTTGGCCTCTTCGATTCCATAAATTTCTTTATACAAAATCGAGTCGCGATTGGGATAAACCTCAAGCATTCCAACTTCGGGGAAACATACTTTCATTGAATTCTTAAACAGATCTTTCGATGGAATTTCGATAATTTTTCCATTCATCAAAAAACAGGCATCATTATTTCCTGCCATAACTACTCCTTTAGGGCTCCATGAGAATTTATATCTGAAGTAATTATCGGCTGCTTCAGGTGCAGGTAAAGCTCCGCAAAGACTATAAAATTGTTCTATTTTTCCTCCCTTTTGATGGATATGATCGATAATTCTCATTGCCGACATGTGATCGATACCTGGATCGAGGCCCATCTCGTTGAGAATGATAATGCCAGCTTCTTTTACCTGTTCATCGAGCGCTTGCATTTCGGGTTTGACATAGGAGGTGGTTACCATGTGTTTTTTGGCCTTGATACAGGCTTTGGCAACCAATACATGATAAGCATAGGGTAATAAGCTTACGGTAAGATCATTTTCGTGAACCATGCTCTCGAGCATATCTTCATTTTCGACAGTCCATGCGATGGCCGTGCCATTAGGATGCTTCTTGATCATCTCATCGGCTTTCGACTTTGTACGTGTAGCCACTGTAACCAAATAGCCCTGTTCCAACAGATGCTTTACAATAGGTCTTGCTATTAAGCCGGCTCCAAGAATTAATACTTTCTTCATGTGAATCGATTTATTGGTAATAAAATGAAAAATTCTTATTCCAGGTATTTTTGAATATATTTATAATCAGGTGTTAGCTCTCCTTTATGGAGGATCAAGGCACGTTTTATAGGCGCAGGCAATTGAATTTCACCCACGCTCGCGGCTGAATAATTGGCCTTAGCAATGTCATAGACATAATTTTTTAAAACATTGCTAAAACCCAAAGAGGAATCACGTGGTAACTCACTTGGCAGAATATCGACCGCCATTATTTGTAAACCTTCCCCCTCGTAACCACTGGTCATGCTATGGGTTTGCGGATGATAAACAAAAATGGGGTCCTCGATGGTAGTGCCTTTTAGTGTAGCTTCGATGGAGCCTTCAGGGTCACAGGTAATATCTCCAACAACGATAAGTTTAGGTTGTTTCGCTCCTGAAAAGTTCTCCTTTAGATATTGCCTGGTAATTAAACGTGGATAACGCGAATCCCAGTATATTCCATTGATTAGAACAGATAGATGAGGCAGATACTGTTCAAAAACGCCATGATAATTTTCAGGCAAGGAATAATATTCATCCAGATCGAAAGCCTTATAAGGATCATTCGGAGTACTTATGTGTTCTTCCTTGAATGTCACTTTATAAATCAGATTATTCTGGAATTCACCAGAATCCTTTAATTTGAGCAAATCTTCGGGCAAAATTTCTATCCCCGGTAATAGCGATAATATTTCCTGAACACCACTCGATACATTGCCATAACCAGTAACTCCAATGGTAAAGGGGAGCAATTCGGTTGGCAATCCTTTCCTCGAAATCTCACGTCCTACATTGGAAACCTCCTTGCAGGCTTCGTTCAAATCCTTGTAGTGATACGCCTGTTTTATTTTTAGAAAAGGTGTATCGAAACCAAAGTATTTCAATCGTAGACCTAAGGTCCACAAGGTATTAATGGCACCAGCAAGTCCTGCATAGCGGCCAAAAAAAATCAAACGCTTGCCAAAATCATCAACAATACGTTCATAATCAATCAGATTACACTTCAATTCCATCATACGGCGAAGCATTCCCATGTTATAAGGTTGCCCTTTAATAACATGTGAGAAAAAAATATAAGTCTTCCCATATTCGAAAACTTCCACGGGTATCTCTTTAATCCCGAAAATTACGGGAGTATCTTCTAAATTACTTACAACCTTAGCACCCGCTTGCTCATATTCCTTATCGCTGAATATTCGTTTGGGAGAAGACTGAAGATAAACCTCCAATCCATGTTTCCTGATTAATTCCGCCACATGCCGTGGAACCAAAGGAGCTCTCCTTTCGGCCGCATATTTATCTTCGTGGCGAATTCCAATTCTAAGTTGTGTCATATCATTCAATAGGTTATCAATTTATAATTTCCTTCCATTATGTCTGCAAACATACGAAAATAAAAACTTTCGGCAAAATTTCTCTGTTTTTAAAATTTTCCCGCCCAATTATATTAAAAACTCATCAATTAAATAATAATTAATTGCTAACCAATAATTTGAAATAGTAATAGATGGCTTTGTCATCAAAGTAAAAGTAAATACTGAGAGCTATTTTGAAATCGACTCGAAGGCAAAAAGGGAAGTAAAAGCCATTCGAAATAATTTCGATATTCCTGTAATTTTTTCAAAAAACCGAATGAGATACCCTTAAAAAGAACCACAGTAGAATAGCTTGATTCGACAATTTATCCATTAAAACCTTACAATACCGGAGCGATAAGGGAGCTTAACATTACAAAGCTCATATCGAGACTATTGTAAAGAAGTAGTCGTCTCCATAAGCCCTTAATGACCATTCGAAAACAATGAAGGCAATGGTTAAGCAAGGCGAAACCCTATTAGAAGCCACTGCGCAAATGGAATTTTATGTTTTCCTTAATTTTAGAGTGCATTCGCCTTTCTTTAAATACTTTTATCTGCTTCTACTCATTCTAAGGCATAAAAGGGTTCATTCCGTCCTGTAGATATATTAAGTAATGATTCAAATTATTACAATTCATTTCCCATCAAAGTTTATAAGATTTTTTAACACTATTAACCGACAAAATTCTAAAAAGTTCCTAAACATTTTTTATATACCACTTATTCAGTTAGTTATACATTAGCTTTTCCTTCTTTAAAAAACCTACCCCTTATCAAAATAAGGACAACTGTACGCTTGTCGGACTCTTATTCCGGCTTGAAATACGTTTAGCATATGCCCGCCTGCCCTCGGTTACAACCCACATCAAGTCCAAATGGCTGATTAGGTGTATCCGCACTAATGCAGCGATGGTAGAGAACGCTTTCTTGCTTTTAGATAAAACATTTATCACCATTCTTCTTTTGAAAACGCTTTTTCAAACAAAACTTCCTGTAACTGTATCTTGGCATTGTCTTTCAAACGACATACAAAATTTACACCTTCTTCAGTCCAAGTAGCAAATTGAAGGTAGTAATTGTAGGCCTTGTCGAAAACCAACATGCTGTCATTAGAAGGATGCAAATGCGCCAAAAACTTCTTGTCGTGCATTTTTGCTTCACTAATCCTCACAAAAACAGGTGTCTCATTATGGATATCGGTCAACATGTGTACTTTCAAACCTCCTTTTTT
>Ga0302252_1000155_pt1 | contig 82890 bp, 62 predicted proteins | sample AAG_RA_Leu_MG_FD_193511 | JGI IMG/M metagenome (GOLD analysis project Ga0302252, IMG submission 193511) | Enriched activated sludge microbial communities from anaerobic digester in WTTP, New Holstein, Wisconsin, United States - AAG_RA_Leu | ecosystem: Engineered > Bioreactor > Anaerobic >... | reverse complement strand
AACGAAGACGTCTTCGGCCTCGTCCGCCCGTCGGTCGATGTTCATACGCTCGGAATCAGTCTGATCGCTGACCTGTTGCGCGACTGCGGATACCGCGTCGTAATCGCCGATGAACAGGTATGCGAAGCGTGCAACACACTCGACTTGCGACCCAGCGTCGAAACCGTGGAGAGGTGGATCCGCGAAAACCGCATCTCACGGCTCGGTTTCAGTTACCGTCTGGACGCGGAAGACGGCGTCCTGGCATTTGAAAGATTCCACCAGAGACTGCGTGAACGTCTTCTTCTCGCCAACCAGGGCGGTCCTGTGCGAAGGATGTTCTTCGCCGGGCTTCCGGCCGCCTGCGACATCGTGCGGTCACGCTTCGGCAATGATGTACCGGTTTTCCACGGCGACGAAAGCCCTGCGGAAAGCCTTCGCATGCTCGGTGTGCCCGAATCCAACATGCCCCCTGATATCGCCGGGGAACCCTTGTACGACAAGGCGCGCATGGAATTCGCGCGTACCCTCGTGGCAGACGGTCGTTACACGGATGTACAGCCTGTTGACCGAAGCGGATACCGCAACTTCGGAACGGAACACGACGGATTGGCTGACCGGGTTGCCCACGGCGTTCATGCCGGTCTTCCGCCGTTGATGCGCGCACACGTGGGTCCTTACGGACCGAATCGTGAGGAAGCCGTCCGCCTCTTCACGGACTGGGCCTACCGGCTCGCTTCGTCCGGCATGCTCGATGTCCTTTCCATCGGAACGTCGCAGTTGACGCAGTCCGCATTTGGGAAGGACTGGGAGGGAATGCCGAACGGCGGCGGGGTGCCGATCAATTCCGAGGACGAATACCGGGCGATATGGCGCGCCGCCAGACCGATGCTGGTACGCACATATGCCGGCACCGTCGAAATTCCCGCGCTGGCGCGCATGCACGACGACACGATACACAACGCCTGGCATGCGTTGTCCTTCTGGTGGTTCTGTCAACTGGACGGACGGGGACCGAACGATCTGCTCACCAACCTGCGACAACATTTCGAGGTGTTGAAATACGCGGCGGAGAATAACAGGCCTGTTGAACCCAACGTTCCGCACCACTTCGCTTTTCGGGCCGCGGACGACATCACTTACGTTGTTTCCGGTTTGCTGGCCGCGGGATCCATTCGCCGTATGGGCGTCAAAACGCTTGTGCTTCAAACGATGCTGAATACGCCGAAACAAACGTGGGGCGTGCAGGACCTGGCGAAATGCCGGGCTCTTCTTCAACTGGTTCGGAAAGATGCCGGGCCGGATTTCAACATCATTCTGCAACCGCGCGCCGGGCTTGACTATCTGTCCCACGATATCGAACGCGCCAAGGTCCAGCTTGCGGCCGCCAGTATCCTGATGGATGACATCGAACCCGGGGACGCCGCCAGTCCGCAGGCGATACACGTGGTCAGCTACTCCGAGGGATCGCATCTGGCCACGCCCGATATCGTGGTGGACAGCGTCCGTATCACGCGGCACGCCATAGACGAATACCGCAAAGCCCGGCGTCGCGGGGAAGTCGCCGATATGGGCGCCAACGAGGATGTGGAAAACCGAACGCGGGAACTGGTGGAAGGCGCACGAAAAACCATGACGGCCATACAATCGGTCATCCCCGATCCGTGGACGCCGGAAGGACTGGAAAACGTCTTTCGGGCCGGATTCCTGCCGGTGCCCGCGCTTTGGGGCAACCGCGGCGATTATCCGATGGCCGCCAACTGGACAACCAAACTCGTGAACGGCGGTGTGTGTGTCATCGATGAAAGCGGGCGTCCCGTTACGGTGGAAGAACGGATATCGCTTGTTGTGGATACCCTGCGACGGGGCCGGCCGGATTGAGGCCCGCATACTAACGGCTTTGTCGCCACGATGGATCGGGAGTAACTGAATGGATGTGTTGAACAGTATCGCGGAGACCGGACACTGGATTCCGGCCGGCATCACCTTGGGTGTCTTTCTGGTTGCCGCGCTGTTTGTGAGACTGCTTTGGAACCGGGCGGCGCGCGCCGTGGCCAACCGCACCGGCATTGATACCGGCAACACAATCCTGTCGGCGCCGCGAAGCCTGATCACGTGGGGCCTGGTTCTGCTGGGTATCAACTACTCCGTTGTCAGCCTCGGGGCGCTGAAGTCCTACCCCAAATGGGACCTTCTGCTCGGCAAGGTTCTCTCCATCGCCTGGGTCGCCCTCCTTCTGTGGACGGCGCTCCGCGTCTTCAACAGTTACATGGAGTCGCGCATCCGGCAGGCCGCCGAGAATCAGGAACGGGCCGCGATGGCGCGTTACAGCCTGAACCTGTTCCGGAAAATCATCAACGCGCTTGTCATCGGCCTGGCCGCCATCTACATTCTGAGGATCGCGGGCGCCGACATCAGCCCTCTGCTTGCAAGCGGAGCCATCGGCGGATTGGCGATTGCTCTCGCGGCGAAAGACACGCTTACACACCTCATCGCCGGCTTCTATCTGTCCATCGACCGGCCGATTCGCGTGGGCGACTTTGTCAAAATTGAATCGGGTGAAGAGGGTTACGTCGAGAAAATCGGGTGGCGCAACACCACGATCCGCCTCTTCGCCAACAACCTGGTCGTCATCCCGAACTCCAAGCTCAGCCAGGACATCATCACCAATTACTACATGCCGGAACCCGCGATGACCATAACTGTTCCGTGCGGAGTCGACTACGGGTCGGATCTGGAACATGTGGAACGAACGGCCATCGACGTCGCGGCGCAACTGCAGAAAACCATCGAGGGAGCTGATCCCGAGTGGGAACCGGTTGTGCGGTGGAAAACCTTCGGCGATTCTTCCATCAACTTCATCACGGTTCTCAGGGTGGTCCAGTTCGAGGCCCAGTACCTGCTTCAATCCGAGTTCATCAAGGCTCTGCACAAACGGTTCCGGGAGGAAAACATCGATATTCCGTTCCCGATGCGCACGGTCATATTGCGGGAACCCGAAACCGGTAATTCCGCGGTTAGCCACACCCCGAAGCAGGCGTTACCGGTACCAGACGCTTAGCGGGCAGTCGAAGCGTTCCGGGTGTATCATGGAGTCATGAAACCCTTGCGATTCCTGACCGTCTGGACACTGGCGCTCATGACTGTTCCTAACTCCGTTGCCGCCGATAGCGGCACTGTTGCCCCGCGCACGCCCCAATATCCGCTGAAGACGCACCGCACCCTGCGATCCGGCGCGAATATCGCCAACGCGCGCGCCAACATCGCGAAGTATCCCTCCGCGCGCAAGATGGCGGACGACTACATCAAGGCGGCCCACCAATGGCTGGAGTGGAGCGACGAGGACCTGAACCGCCTCATCACCCCCGCTTCCGTGCCACGCGCGTTTGATGTCGGCACCATCGGTTGTCCGAAATGCGGCCGCCAACTGTACGAGAAGTTCGGCACCTATCCCTGGGTTTGCGATCTGAAGAAGCCATTCAAGGTGACCTGCCCGGTGGACGGAACGGTGTACCCGACCAACGATTACGACGCGTATTACCGCTCCGGATTCACGGAAGAGAAGGGCTGGGACACGGAGTTTGTTGACGACGGTTGGGGATACGCCGATCAGTCCGGCGAAAAGAGCTGGTTCGTGGCGCACTGGAACCACTGGCTGTGGCACCGCAACATCGCGCCCGGCGTGACCTCGCTGGGGCTGGCCTTTCAGTTCACCGGCGACAAGCGGTACGCCCACAAGGCCGCCGTGATGTTGCACCGCATCGCCGAGGTCTATCCCGCGATGGACCACGAGCCTCAGTCCCGCTACGGCACGATGATGCGCGCCCGCGGGCTGACCTACCCCGGCAAGGTTCTCAACGCTATCTGGGAAACCGGGCTCGTGAAACAGATCACCGCGGGCTACGACGCCGTGTGGGAGACCATCGATTCCGACCTTGAACTCCAGGCATTCACCGGCAAGGACGGCAAAGCCATCCGAAGTTTCATCGAGGCCAACTTCCTGGAGGACGCCCTCGACGCGTGGGACCAGCGCAAGGTGTCCGGCAATTTCGGCATGCACCAGTCCGCACTCGCCCTGCTGTGCCTTGTCCGGCAGTACTGCGACAATGACCGCAGACTCGACGCCATGCTCGGGCAACCCGAAGGACCGGTCCTGCGCCTCGGGCTGGAATACGCGCTTTACAACAACGTGTACCGCGACGGACTGCCCTTCGAAACCTCGCCCATGTACAACGCCGGTTGGGTGTCCAACCTCTCCGTGATGGCCGATATCCTCCAGAAGTCGGGACGCAATGTGTACGGCCTTCCCCGCATGCGGGCGCTCTACGACGGCATGCTGAGCCAGGTCAACACCGGCAAGTTCCTTCCGAGCGTCGGCGACGCGGGGGCTGTGTTCGGTATGCCCGCCGAACCGCACCCCACCTCCATGTTTTCCGCCTGGTCGCAGTACAAGGATCCGGGCTACGCTCGGTGGCTTTCGGCCGGCGCTGAGTTCCCGACCGTGGATGCCCTCTTCGAGCCCAAGGTCCCGATACCGGCAGTGAAGGTGAAACCCGCGCAGTCGCGCCTGCTCGACGGCTACGGGATGGGCATCCTGAACAACCCCGGCGACACGGTTTCGCTCTCGCTGTATTACGGCCTGAAGGGCGGTCACGGGCACTTCGACAGGCTGAACTTCGAGTTCTTCGCGCTCGGCCAGCCGATGATTCCGGACCTCGGCTACCCGGACGCGATGAACGACTTCGTCTCCGGCATCTACACGTGGTCGAAGAACACCATCTCGCACAACACCGTCACGGTGGACGCGTCCCGCCAGCCAACGAATGTGCACGGAACCGTCCACCTGTTCGCCGACGGTCTGTTCGCGCGGGTCATCGATGTGGACGGCGCCGGCACGTATCCTCAAACCAAGGCCTACCGGCGGAAACTGGTGATGGTGGACACTGCGCACGACCGCAGTTATCTGGTGGACTTCTTCGACGTCTCCAGCGGCAAACAACACGACTACAGCCTGCACGGACCGCCGGGAACCTTCACCGTGAAGGGCGGAACGTGGAGCCCGCCCGCGCCCGGAACCCTCGCTGGGCCGGACATTCCGTTGGGCGCATTTTACGACGCCCCGCAGATGGCGAAACCGGGCTATAAGGGCGGCTATGCCGGTTACACGGGTTCGGGCTTCCAGCACCTCACGAAGGTCCGCAGGCTCCAGGGCGGAACGTGGTCCGGCGAATACGCGCATCAGAAGGACTCGAAGGCGAAACTGGAAATCCGTGTGCTGAACGCGCCGGGCCAGGAAGTCATGCTCGCCGAAGCGCGCGTTTCACCCGTCAATCACCCCGAAATCCTGACCTACATCATCGCCCGCCGAAAGGGAGACAACACGTCCTCCCGGTTCGTCAGCGTGATGGAGCCTTTCCGCGGCAGTCCCGGCATCTTATCGGCCGCTCTGCTCAAGATCGAAAAGGGGACGGGTAGCGCCGTTGAGGTGAAACGCGCCGGAGAAACCGACATCGTCATCCACGGGGTCGGCGCGACCTCCCTGATGTACGGCAAGACCCGCATCACCACCGATTCCGGCGCGGCGGTCGTCACGCTGAACGCGAAGGGAATCCTGGTGCGGGCGTTCATCGCCGGTGGAACGCAACTCACCGTCGGGACCCGCGTGTTCAAAACGGCGCCTGCTCTGTCGGGAACCGTCACGGCGGTCAATCCCGTCCAGCGCACCATCCGCGTGCGCCCGACCGGCGCCGTGACTCCCGAGACGCTGAAACGCCTGCCGGGCTCGGTGGTCCACTTCGTGAACGACCGGCGGCGCACCGCCCACACGATCGCCACGGCGAAGATGGAAGGTAAGGAGATTCTGCTGACCACGGCGCACGACCTGCTCATTGGCCGCGCGCGCGTTACCGAATCCCAGCCGCGCCTGCTCGTCACGAAAACGCCGTTCGGATTCGCGCCTGCTTACACGGGCGCCGCCGTCACCGATGCGACCTTCGGCGCCTACGCGCCGGTTTCCCTCGTGGACGAAAAGGGAATCCACATCCTGCAACCGCTGGACGCCCTCGTCCGGGACCATGATGTCTGGCTGGTCGATGTCAGCCCGGACGACAAACTGGACGCCTCATCGGTGTTCTCGTGGACCGAGCCGAAGAAGGCGCGGTGAACAAGGGGAACATGACTACGTCTGTGGAAGGGAGCGAATGAGATGAGCATCATGGACTGGCACATAGGGTTCAACCTACCGCATCATCCTCGCATCTCGGCGGAATGGGAAGCATCATGGAGTTCGTTCATACAGCGCACAAGCCAGCAACCTGATCCACACGAACTGGCATACGCTCGGTGTTCGCACTCTGACTACGGGCTGTTGATGCAGGCATTCCCTCTTTTCAATCAATTGGAGGTCAGACGCGTTCTCTTCGCCGGGAACGGCATATCATTGTTCCCGTGGTTCTTCTGCCATATCGGATATCACGCGGATGCCGTGGACATCTCGAAAACGGCAACTGAGTATTGCTCCCAACATGGCCCCAACCGAGCCGATTGGGGACTGTGGTTCATTGAAGAAGTAGATGGCGCCCCTGTTGTAGAATGGCAGAGCCATGCACACGACCGCGAGGTCGCCATTGAGGCGCAACGCCAACCCGGTGGAACCATGAGTTTCCAGACGGAGGATCTCCTCAGCGCTTACCATGCGCCCGGTTCCTATGATGCGATCATCGCTCAAAACTTTCTGGACTTCTTCGATGCAGACGACCGCGGCGAGTTCCTCTCGCGTTTCCATAACTGGATACGACCGGGAGGAGCGCTGGTTGTTGGAACTCGGTATCTGGGTTCGACGAGAACAGAACCGCTGACCATCCAGTTGGCTGAGGAAGTGGAACAAGTAGGTTTCGTGCAGTACCTCAAGCAGTCCAACGAATGGAATGAAACGGCCCGATTGAACAAAAGGCATTTACTAAAGGAATATCTGAGGCGACGTCAGGAAAATCACGAAAGGGATATGGAGGCGGCACGCGCCGGTGGAAGGCTTGCGATAATATTCGAATGCTGATAGTGCCGACCAAGGGTGGACAAACAAGTCCTTTGTGTCGCTGATTTGTCGTCTTGAGCGTGAAACAACGTCATCCCGAGCAACGCGAGGGATCTGCGGTTTTCCGAACAAACGCAGATTCCTCACATTCGTTCGGAATGACGGCGGATGGCACGCTCAGTCAGCCGCAGGGACAGACACAGATTGCCCGTATGGGTGGTCCGCCCTCATCCGGGTAGGGGCACGGCACGCCGTGCCCAGCAAGAGCGGACACAAGGGTCCACCCTCCGTTATTCAGCCTTTTGTCCGCCGAAGCCCGACAGGGCGAAGGTGGATCAGTCCTCCACCTTCAGCGCCCTCGCGGCGTCGCGGATATCCACCACCCCGTCGCCGCCCGCGGGTTCCAGGTCGACGGTCACCATCTCCGCCGGCGCCGCCTGCAGGCCTCCGGCTATGCGGAGCATAATGGCCGCGTCCAGCGCGTTCACCAGGCCGTCGCGGTTGGCGTCTCCCCGCAGGGGTGTGACACCGAACTGCACGTTGTCCAGCCACGCCGTGTCGGTACCGCTCCGGTACTCGCCCCGGATGCGTAGCGCGTGAAGGTCGCTCAGCACGGTGCGCATTTCGGCTTCCGTAGCCAATGGTCCGTCCAACCCCCCGACGTGCCAACCGCCGGCCACGATGGGAACACGGAACCACGTCCAGGCGATCTGCGGGTTGTACGGCGTGTCGTAAACCAGCGTCTGCCTCTCACCCACAAGCTGAATATCAACGCCGTCGAACTGACTGCCGACATAGATCTGCGCCATGTCGAACGTCAGGTCCTTGCCGTACGCCGCCGACACATTGCCGGTGAAAGCCGGCGGGGCGACGAAATACCATACGCCCTGGGCCGCCGTGTCTGATGCCTTGATATAGCCTCCGGGATTCCCGCCCGCGGCTACGTGGGTGACGTGGAACCGTGTCACGTTGGTAATCTGGTACCACCCTTCGTCGGAGGCGTCAAACGTGCTCACCACGGGCATCGTCGGCGCCGGCGGCGCATCGGACATCTGCAGAATGAAGAAGTCGAGACCGCCGGTATCGACGCCGGAATGGTACTCGCCTCTTATCCGGATGTCGTAGATATCGCCCAGGACCGCCTGGATATCTTGTGCGGTGGCCAGTGCGCCCGTGATGGTACCCACACGCCACGACTGGGTCGTATCCAGAGGTACCTTGTAGAGGAACCAATCGGCGGTGGGGACTTGGGACAGACTCGTTACCAGCGTCGTGAAGGGACCCTCGATGATGACATCGGTACCCACGCCCGAATCGACCGGGCTGGCTTTAAGATAAAACAGAATCTGCTCGCCGAAGGCCGGAGAACGATTGCCTTCGAACTTGCCGGGGGCGCCGTAGTGCCACCAATCGCCCGTGGCCCGGTCAATCCCTTCGAGATAAGGACCCGGCGCCCCGCCTTCGAACTTCCAGCTGAGGGTGACGTCATTGACAGGCGACCAGCCCTCCATATCATAATCGAACGTGCTGGTGATGAAATACTTGGCCGAAACAGACGCGGCCAGGGTGCAGAAGACAGCGAGAACCGCGGCGAGGATTCGATACCGCTTCATAACGACCTCCTATCGTGGAACAGCCGACTGCGTTCGGATTCCAGTTTACCATACACCGAACAGGCTTTCAAGGCAGGTCAATTTCCGGTGTCCCGGGCGCTCTGTACCATGGCGTCGATATTCTCAAATGGGGTGTCGCGCGGAATATCGTCGCCGCTTCCCAGCATGAATCCCCGGCACTTGCCAACCGCGGCGTCCAGAATCTCCTGTGATTCGCGGCGGACGTCGTCCGGCGTACCGTTCAGCAGGGTCAGTGTGTTGACCCCGCCCTTCAGAGTCACCCGGCCGCCTATCCGGCGCACGGCGTCGTCCACGCGCACCCCGCCCAGCGGGTCCAGCGGCTCCAGGGCGTCCACACCCGTGTCGGCGATCATCTCCAGCAAGGGAGCGGCGTTCCCGCAGATGTGGATGTACACCTGCGCGCCCAAGGCATGGAATGCCTCCACGGTTCGTGCGTACCGGGGCTGGCAGAAGCGTTGGAACTGCTTCGGACTGATAATGCTGGCCGACGACCAGGCATCGCCGATATAGATGCCGTCCACCCCGGCCGCGATGTGGGCTTTTCCGACCTCGATGTTGATGTCCGTCGCGCGGTCCATCAGGTCGTCCACGAAGGCAGGGTCGTCCATCAAGTCGTACATCGCCTGGTCGGACCCTCGCCACGAGGCCAGCGCGTTCATCGTCTGCCCGGCGGCGACGCCCGCGATGTAAAGGTCATCGCCGTAGTCGCGCCGGAGTCCCCGCACCGCTTCCAGATTGCCCTGCTCCTCGTAGCGCGCGGCCGGAACAACCTCGATGGTGTCCAGGTCCGACTTTTCCTTCAGAGGAGGGGATAGGTCCAGCGGAACGGGATCGTCGTCGGTTTGGTAGCGGGCGTACGGCCGGCCTTCGGCGTCCAGCAGGTACGGCACTCCGTCCCGCTCTTCCAGCGTAGGAGGCACGTATCCGCGCGAGAGCCCGAAGCCGACCTCCAGACCGTCGAATCCGAACCGGTCTTTCATCGCGCGGATGCCCCGGTACACAAGCGACGGGTCGAGAGCCATCCGGCCGACCGGTATGCCAAGCGCGCGGGCGCCGAGGTAGCGGGTTGTCACGGGAAAGACCGGCACGCGGTCCACCGGTTGACCCGCCATCGCGGCGCGCACACGCTGTCGGGAGGTCATCATTTTACTGGTGCAATCTCCTTACGACCGCCACTCCGATTCGGGAATCTCAGCGGCGGTCATGATGGCACGAAGAGTACCGCGAGGAAGAACCCGACCGGCGTGGAAAGGAACGATCACGATCATGCGGAGGGAAGCGGAACGCCATTTGCGGTGACTGCCCCGTTGCGAAACAAGCGCAAATCCGTGACGCCTCAGGATATCCTCCACTTCCTGGGCCGTGAGTGAGCGTATCCGCTCACTCACGGTACGGACACCTGCCGAACGGTGGCTTCGCGCGACAAATCCAGGGCTTCAGGTTCCAGGTAAAGCGAGATCGCCTCGCGGATATTTTCCAGCGCTTCCGCTTCGTCTCGACCTGCAGACACGCACCCGGGAAGTTCCGGGCACCAGATAGCCCAATCCCCGGTATCCACATCCTTTTCGAGAACTACTCGCCAGTTCATACGGCCAATCCTTGATCCGCACCGCTCATCATTGAAATCATACCAGATCGGGACGGCATCCTGCAGGCCTTTGCGCCTTTGTGTTAGACTTGCGGCACCGGCACCCACACATCCGGCGTCTTCAGCGCGGCCAGGCCGGCTTCGATGATGGCGGCAATCTCCAGCGTCTCCTTCGGATCGATCACCGACACGCCGGTCTGGAAGTACTCCAGCATGGAGTCGATGAACCTCGGGAAGAAGTCGTCCATTCCCGCCAGGGTCAATCCTTTGTCGCCGTCGTACGCCGCGTACACGCGGAAGTCGAATCCCGGAGCGAGGATTACCGACGCGCGGCGGTCATCGGCATAGCGCACGATTAGATGATTAACCGGTCCGCTGACGCACTGCATTACGTGCGTTGCGCCAACCCCAACGGCCATCACCATCATCTCTATCTGATGGATGCCGTAGATGTGGAACTCGCCCGGGCCTTCCGTGGCCACATAGTGCATCTTCGCGCCGGCCAAAGGACCGGCCAACGCGTCGTTCAGCGCGGAGCCGAAGCGCAGGGCGGAGGAAGACATCATCGGGGTGTTGTGCGCTTTCGCCTTGTCAAACAGCCTCTTGGCCGCGGCCAGCGTCGGGGCGATGGGCTTGTCCACATACACCGGCTTGCCCGACTTAAGCGGCAGGTCCGCCAGGTCCTCGTGGCGTTCGGCATTGTCCGGCGATAGAACCACCAGGGCGTCGCACTCCGCGATGACCTGTTCGATGCTCTCGGCCTTCGGGACGCCCTCTTCCTTGCACCACGTATCCAGAGGCCGCCGGCCGGGCATGGAGGTTTCCTCCCACGCCAGCGCCACGGTAAAATCGCCGCCCAGTTTGCTCTCGCGGATCATCCGCGGATAGTTGTTCGCGTGCCACTCGTCGATGTAGTAATCGATGAACCCGATCTTCTTCACAAAACGATTCCTTTCAAACCCCGCTCTCCACGCTCATTGTATGACGCGAGCGCTGGGCAATTGGCCTGGACAAGAGCATCATTTTGGGGGAATATTGCGATGGTTAGCCTGTTGCGGCCGGGATGCCAGCGCTACAATTACCGCTTTGCGGGCGGGACGCCCGCGTTACCCGTCCTTCTTCAATTTGATGACTGTCACACTGGCGGGCGGGAATGTGTACTCCAGCGTCGAATCCTCCGCTTGAACGGCGGATTCAACCGGCGTCACGGCTTCTGGGCGCTCTTCGTTGTTGGCCGCGGCGATGCCGGCGGCGAAGAGCGACTGGGCCTTGCCGGGACCATTGAACCCGTCGACGCTTATGCGGGCCGAAGTGACGCCCGACAATCGGCGGTTAACGCAGAAGAGAATCAACGTGTCTCCAGTGTCGTTCAGGGCGGAAACCACGTCAAGATACGGTACCTGCGGTATGTTGGGGATGCGGACGTTGCCTTCCTCCACATCATAGGTTTCAACCTTGGTGGTTGTCGGCACAACGCGGGCCGCGCCTGCATTTGCATACATCCGGAAAGCCCAATACGATGGTGTGCCGAACACCTGGGACTTCGCCTTGAGAATGCCGTGAAAATCCATCAGGCCGGTCATTGTGGAGATGGGCACGATGTCGCGAACCCGCAGGAAGGTGTTCAGCATGCCGCCGGTAATCACCGCGCCGCCCATGTTGTTGAATGAAGGAACCCGATCGGCGTGTCCAAGGAACAGCCATTCGGAAAACGCAATCTGCGCGCGGCCCTTCCACTGCGGGTTGGCATCAAACTGGGCTTTCATCTCGTGCAGATGCCGCTCCAAGCCGATGGGAAGGGCAAACGCGGCCTCGGTGATGAACTCGCTGGAAGCATCCCTGCGCCGGACATCGTGAACGGTGTCCACGAAGTGCGTGGCGAAGTACCGGAACATTCCCGCCGGCAGTTTCATCAGTTCCGCGTTCCAGTCCCGGAAGCCGTCCGGGTCCGCTCCGGTGGCAATCAGTTGGGCGTCCGGTTCCACGTTTCTGATGGCGGTGGCGAAGGCGCCGGTTCGTGATTCCAATTCCGAGAACGCCGGATAACCGATCTGATGGTTGGTGCCCCACAGTTCGTTGCCCAATTCCCAGAACACTCCGGCACTTCTCTTGCCCCATTTCTCCTTCACATAGGCCACCCATTCGGCCGCTTCTTCCGGCGTTCCACTGCCCAGGTTGACGGCAATCTGCGGCTGTGCGCCCACCAACTCACAGAGCCGCAGGAGTTCATCGGTGCCGAAGTGGTTATACTCCGGGAAGCCCCAGCTTTGGTTGAGCATGCTTACGCGCTTGTCCAGCGGGCCGATGCCGTCTTTCCAGTGGTAGCCGGAAGTGAAGTTGCCGCCATAGCGAATCACCGTTGTCTTCATCTCGCGGCAAAGGGTCAGCACATCGGGGTCCATGTACTCCACATGGTCGGCGGGATAGAGCATCGCCTGGTCGAGGAACGCGCGACCGCCGTCCTTGAGGGCAATCACAAAATCCGCCGGTTCGCGCGGCGCAAGGGCGTTCTCCGGCAGTTCCAGCGCGAAATCGTACCGCGCCCAGTCTGACCCTTTCGTCTCCAGGGACGCGTGGCAGTAGACGATGGAGGCGTCGTCCCTCTTGCGGAATGAAACCTCGACGCGGCGGTCGCCGGTCTGATGCCTGGCGTAGAACCAGCCCACATACTTCCGCGTGCGATGGACCGGCAGGTACACCTCCTGCCGAACTCCGGTTTCCGAATCAGGCAAGGCCATCACCAGCAGGGAGCGGAAACTGTTGAAGGCGTCGCCGAACCGCGGTTCATACCGCCAGCCCTGATTGTCGTGCAACGCCTGCCACGGAATCGGCAAGCCGATTTCCGAAGAACGATTCAGGCCCGGAGTGCGCTCCACCAGATGGCGAACCGTGGCAACGCTGGAAAGCGTCTCCTCAAACGACGGGTTCTCCAGCAGTTCCGCCGACAGACCGCCCTGAATGCTCTCGTCAATAGGCTCCAAAAAAGTCCCGAAGAGTGTGACCGGAATCCTGTCGGCGGCCGGCTGTGATGGTTCCACTTCAATCTCAGCCTTCGACGGCGGCGTTTCCGCCAGCGCGGCCAGGCACGGGATGGCAATCAGGAGGAGCACAAAAAGCGGGGTGCAGGTGGCGAGTTGCATTGGCTTTATTTATCCGTCAGCAAGCGGCGGACACGATTGCCCGCGCACGTGAATTACCACCAGTGTAGGCCGGAACGCCACCATTGGCCAAAAACGCAAACCGGTCAGGCTCTGCTGAGGAGACTGACCGGCCTGTCGTGGAGTCGGATTAGAACACCCTTACCACAGCATCTTGCTCAGGTAATCGTCCAGCATTCGGTCCTAACGTACCGTCTGGTACAACAGCGGAAGGTATTTCGGCTCTGGAATAGGCCGGCCTGCATCACGCGCGGCGGCGAGCCACGCTTCTCTGGCAATTTCCAGTTCACGAAGAGCCTGCGCCGGAGTATCGCCGAAAGCCGAGCAGTGCTCAAGGTCCGGAATATCGGCGATGTAACCGTCGTCCTCTTCGCTATAGAAGATATTGATATGGTAATCTGTCATTGTTCCACCTGCACGGATTATATCACGCCGAGCCGGGCGGTCCCTCGTTCGGAAGACCGCCCGGTTGGTTCCGTTCCTTGTCAATACCGAATTACAGCATCATGCCAAGATAGTCTTCCAGCATCCTCCTCGTGGAGAAGGCGTACACACTGGTCGCGATGGCGCGCTTCATCACCGGAATCCACCGGATAGGCAATCCCGTGGCGTCGCGGTCAAAGTACAGCGGAATCACCTCGTTCTCCAGTATGCGGTACGCTTCCTGGGCGTCGAGCCTATCCTGTTCGTCCCAGTTCTGCACTTCCTCGCGCCCGCCGATGGCCCAACCGTTGAAGTTCGGGCCGCCCTCGAAGGCTTCATCCCACCAACCGTCCAGAATCGAGACGTTCGGCAGTCCATTTGCCGCGGCTTTCATGCCGCTGGTTCCTGAAGCCTCCAGCGGTCGGCGCGGATTGTTAAGCCAGATGTCGGCGCCCTGCACCAGGTTGCGGCCGACCTCGATGTCGTAGTCCTCCAGCAGAAAGACCTTGCCGCGGAACCTCGGTTCCTGCGTTTTCTGATACACCTTTTTTATCAATTCCTGACCGCCGCGGTCGGTGGGGTGCGACTTGCCGGAGAAGATGATCTGAACGGGTCGTCCGGGCGCGTCGAGCATGCGGGCAAGACGGTCTTCGTCGGTGAACAACAGCGAAGCGCGCTTGTAGGTGGCGAACCGGCGCGCAAACCCGATGATCATCGCTTCGGGATTCAAGGCGTCCAGAAGGAATCTCAGGTCGTCCGGTCCTTCCCCGTGCCGCGCGTGCTGAACGTAAAGACGGCGTTTCGCAAACTCAATCATGGCCCGCTTCTGGGCCAGGTGCGCCTGCCACAGATCACGGTCCGGCACATTGGAGATGCCTTCCCACGTCGGACGGTTTGCGCCGGATGTCAATTCCATTCGCGTGTCTTCACCGAACTCCGCACCCTGCGCGGCGAAGACCTTTTTCATCTCCGGGCCGATCCAGGTGGGCATATGCACGCCGTTCGTCACGCCGATGACCGGAAAGCCCGCAATTTCGCGCCATGTCTTGTCTGCCGTTTGTCCGTGCAGAAGACTGACCCCATTGGCCATCCGCGAGTTGCGCAGAGCGAAAGCCGTCATGTCGAAGACTCCCGGATCTCCGTCCGCGCCCAGTCCCATCTCGAGCACGGCCGACGCTTTCAGCGATGTGCCATCCAGCACCGGCGCAATCAGCGAGTCAGCCAGTTCTGCGCTGAAACGCTCGTTCCCTTCCGGGACAGGCGTGTGAATCGTGATGACGGAATCCACCTGTATCGCCAGCCTCGCCGCGTCCACGGTCGCGCCGTCCGCCAACTGCTCGCGCAGTCTCTCCAGCAGGAGGAACGCGGAGTGCCCTTCGTTCATGTGCCATACCGTGGGCGCTATGCCCAGCGCACGCAGAACGCGGACTCCGCCCACGCCCAGCACCGTCTCCTGCGTCAGGCGCATCTCGCGCGTGTTCACGTAGAGTTGACTGGTGATGGGCCGGTCTTGCTCCGCGTTCTCCGGAAGGTCGGTGTCCATCAGCAACAAGGGAATCCGGCCGACCGACGCCAGCCACACGGCGATGTTAAGCGTCCTGCCAGGCAAGGGAATCTGCACCGTCAGCGGTTCCTGCGTTCCCGGCTTCACCACGCGCGTCACGGAATGCTGTTCCGGCGGCAGTTCGGGATACAGGTGCTCCTGGCGTCCCTCCCAGTCCACCATCTGGTGGAAGAAGCCGCGGCGGTAGAACATCCCGATGCCGACGAACGGCAGGTTCATGTCGGAGGCTTCCTTGCAGTGGTCGCCCGCGAGAATGCCGAGGCCGCCCGCGTAAAGGTTCATCGACTCGTGGAAGCCGTACTCCGCGCAGAAGTAGGCGATGACTCGCTCGTCCTCAAACTTCGGACCTCCGGCCATATACCGGTCGAACTCGCCGGCGACGCGCTGTACATCGGCAACGAACGCAGGGTCGGCCGAGGCTGACGCCAAGTTCTTCGTCCGGCGCAGGATGCCGGCGGGCGGAACGCCTTCGGCCCACAGGTCCGGGTCCAGCCGTCGGAACAGGTCCTGCGCTGAAGGATTCCAGGTCCACCAGAGGTTGACAGCCAGCCGTTCCAGCCCGGCCAGCGGTTGGGGAAGATTAAACGGTTTCGGAAGCACGGACGGAATGGATTTGAGCATCGGATCACCTTTTGAATACGTATTCAGAGACACTCACATGATAACACGGATTCGGTAGACGGGACACAGGAAAGGATCAGGAGTAGGCGCTTTCCCTCTTGGCGACCTTGGTAATGGTCACGACGCCCGCGCCATCATCCACATCGTAGATGATCCGGTAATCACCAACACGAATCCGATAGCCGGACAAAGGCGGTGAGAGTTTCTTGCAGTCTATCGGACGCGGTATCACGGCCAGTTCGCGCAGTTGTGGCCACAAACGGCGCTGAACGTCTTTTGGTAACTTGCTCAGAGTCCGCTGTGCCGCCGGAGCGAGAATAACCGCGTATGTCACGGTTTGGCATCCTGCAATCGGATAAACTCCTCAAGGGGTATCGTCCCCTTTTCTCGCGCTTCCTCCATAGCCGCGATGTGGTCGGCGATATCCTCGGCGTCCTCGCGGGCCTCAAGTTCCTCAAGGTACTTAAGGTCGTAGAGCGAAACGATCGCGGCCACGGGTTTCCCCCGCCGCTCCACCACCACCCGTTCCTGACCGTAAGCCACGCGATTCAATGCATCCGCCAACCCGTCCCGCGCTTCCTGAACCGTCATACGAACAGCCATAGCTTCCTCCTGCCGTACATCATGTACGAATCTTACAACATGGACATGATATCAAAGTCAGCCAGATAATGGAAGACGACACGGCGAAGGGGCGGTTCACGAATCGCCTCCACGTACATCCGCAAGAAAGGGCACGGCGTTCCGTGCCCCTACCCGAATCCTGAATCCCGAATCCTGAACCCTTTTTTCTCAGTCGGGCTGGAACATGCCGCACGACCCGCCCATACAGCACGGCTGACCGGCGGTATCGCGGCCGGCGGCGCACGATCCGCCGCCGTTGCCCTTGACGACCATCCCCGGTGTGTGAAAGACCTTTCGCACTTCCGCACCGCACGACGGGCATTCCGATACCGGACTCTCCGTCATTCCGTGACTGCGCTCAAACCTGGCATTGCAGGATCGGCATTCGTATTCGTAGGTTGGCATGGTTTATTTCGCCGGGGCACTCGTCGCCGGTTCGGGCTTGCTTTCGGTTGCTTTCGCTTCCGGTTTCGTTTCCGCAACCGGAGCCGGCTTTGACTCGGATTCGCCGTTGGAACTCGAGCTGTTAACCCGCGACCGACTGGAAGACGCGTAGTCGTTGATGTGAAATCCGGAGCCCTTGAAGGCGATGGCCGGCGGGTGCATCACCTTCCGCACACCGGCGCCGCACGACGGACACGACTTCACCGGCGGGTCGCTCATCTTTTGAAATCGCTCGAACCGCTCTCCGCAATCCGGGCACAAATACTCGTATGTCGGCATCTATCGTTCCCCAATCTCCGAAGTTTCCAACGCCATTTTAGCACTCCAGGTTCCAGAGTGCCAAGGAGGTTCCCTCACGCCCGCCGCCATGTGGAACCCGTCGGCGAATCCTCCACGATGATGCCGGCGTCTTTCAGCGTATCGCGTATCCGGTCCGAGGTGGCGAAGTCCTTTTCAGCGCGCGCCTTGTTGCGCATCTCCAGGGCGAGTTCGACAAGCACGCCCAGCGCGGCGTCATCGGTCGCTCCCGGAGATGTGAACGTCAGGCCCAGTATCGAGCCCATCTGGCGCAATGCCCAGCGCAAGGCGGCGGCCGTCTCCTTTTCGCCGCCGGCTAACGCCTTGTTCAGCAAGGTGGCCGTATCGAACATCGCGGCCACGGCGCCCGGGGTGTTAAAGTCGTCGTCCATCGCGGCCGTAAACCGTGACACAGCCTCTTTCGCCGCCGGATGGTCTTCCCTGCCCTCAATGTCGCCCAATATACGAGCGGAATTGGCAAGGGCCGTGGTCAGCCGCTCATAACCCTTCGAGGCCGCCAGCACGGCTTCTTCGCTGTAGTCGGAAGCGCTCCGGTAGTGACTGCCAAGGAAGAACAGGCGCAGAACATCGGGTGGCCAGTGCTCCAGGGCCGCGTTGACCGTTATGAAGTTGCCCAGGCTCTTGCTCATCTTCACGCCGTCGATCTTCAGCGATCCGTTATGTATCCAGTAGCGGACAAACGGATGGCCGGTAGCCGCCTCGGACTGGGCAATCTCGTCCTCGTGGTGCGGGAACATGTTCTCCATCCCGCCGCCGTGGATGTCGATGGTCTCTCCCAGGTACTTCATGCTCATGGCACTGCACTCGATGTGCCATCCGGGGTAGCCGTCGCCCCACGGGCTGGGCCAGCGCATGATGTGGTCATCGGTCGCCCGTTTCCACAAAGCGAAGTCGTGCGGGTGGCGTTTGCCTTCCAGCACGGTCTGGCGAACGTTCTCTTCCTGTTCTTCCACGTTTCGCCCGCTCAGTTTACCGTAGTTCCCGGCTGAGGCCCACCTCGCCACGTCAAAGTACACATTTCCGTCCACTTCGTACGCCCAACCGCGCTCAATCAGCCTCTGGCACAGCGATATTATCTCAGGAATGTGACCGCTGGCGTGCGGGCTGATGTCCGGCCGCGTCACGTTCAATGCGTCCATCGCATCGAAGTACTCCCACGTGTACGCCTGCGATATCTGCATCGGCTCCAACCTCTCGGCCCGAGCCTTGCGCTCCACCTTGTCCTCACCGGCGTCAGCGGCTTCATCGGTCAGGTGTCCCACATCGGTGATGTTCTGAACATAGCGAACGTTGTAGCCCAGATATCTCAGGTACCGGACAATAACATCGAACGCCACATAACTGCGGGCGTGGCCAAGGTGCGGACTGTCGTACACCGTCGGTCCGCAGACATACATCCGGACAAAGCCCGGTTCCAGCGGTTCAAACGGTTCCTTGCGGCGTGTTAATGAATTGGTTATATGTAATGACATGGCGATTTCAGTGTAGCATTCCGATGAATACGGCCGGCACGCACAAAGGCCCGAAGCCATCGCTTCGGGCCTTTGTGTTGAGTGAGGAACCGTTCGCTGTTAGAACGGGAACGGCGGCGGGTTGGCTCCTGGAGGATTGCCCCCTCCTCCGCCTCCGCCACCACCCGAACCGGCGATGACGGCAATGAGAGCAACCCCGCCGATGATCATACCCAGGTTGTTCTTTTTCTTCTTTGTCTTGGCGACCTGCTTCACCGGAATCGCTCCCAGTGATCCGGGTGTCACGGTGCCGCCGCTAACAACGCTTGTCTCAGGAGTATCCTGGCTGATAAGTTGGGTCAGCGCGGAGCCGACAGCCTTGTCCACGGCCAGTCTCACGACAGCATCGACAGGCAACATGGGATCCGCTCCGGAACCTCCTGAAGCCGCGATCTTCGCCTTGGCGTCCGCGCTTGTCACCCAGTACAGAGTAACAGTGGCATTCCCGCCGTGGGCCGCTTCATCCGAAGCAACTTCGTCAACCGATCCGTACAACGCGTACGGCGCTTCCATCTGCTTCGCGATGTCTGCCGCCAGCGCCGTATCAAACGGCCCGTCCACGTCGGACTTGTTGATGGCGCCCGAACGAACCAGAGCCTGGACAAGCGGTGAGCGCTCGTGGAAAGATACGACTTCATATCTTCCGCTTGCGTTCAGCCGTGTACGCAAGGATCCGGTGGCGTTTTGTGCGATTTCCGGCGCCACACCTTCACCGGCCGTAAGCGGGAAAACCACAACGGCGCGTTTGGCAACGGGAGTCGCGGCGCGCACAGCCGGGCAGGACAAAAGAAGCCCGCCCGTCACGGCGACCGCGGTCCACGCCCACTTTGTGATACCTGGTTTCATACTGGTCTGTCTCTCTCTGAATCAGAGTGCGCTGACACCGGAGCTACCGGCGAGGCAGGCGCGGGATGATGGGAGAACCGGTTGTCCGTCCTCTGGATCCGCGTGAAGTTCCCGGTTCCGTTGTAATCTCATCCTCCGCCGGCGGAACGGCCGGGGTGGTGGCAGTCAGCGAAGTGGTCGCGTTCAGAAGCCTGAAAGGACCCCATACGTAACCGCCGTTTTCCGGCTTTCTGGAATCGCGGCTGGCGCGAACGCCCACACGCCAGTACAACGTCTGTCCCGGAGTGGTGGGGTCGATATTCCCGGTCTGGAGATTCACCGTAACCGTTGCCTGCGGTGAGTAGATGGGATTGTCGCGGGGATCCGAGTAGCAGATATCCTCGGAACCGATATCCCGGGTGCACAGACCCGTTGCGTCATCGAGTTCGCCGAAGTAGCCCACCGGTAGCGGGGGAGACGGAGGAGCCGGAAGTCCGAATCCATCCGCATCTTTGGGATACGTGTCTGCCCGCGAGAATGACGGGTTATCGGAGACTTGAATCACGTAGCGGTCGCCGCCCGGCACTTGCTGGAAGGTGAACTCGGCCGCCTGAAGATTCGTAATGTCCGCCGTAACAGCGGGAGGTGTCAACAGCGCAGTCGCCGCGTTGGTATACAGAGTCTGCGCGATGGTGGCTTCACCGTCGTCAACGGTGCCGTCGGTACCGGTTGTGTACTTCACCCACACGGTCTTGATGGCGTAACGGGTTGACACACCCGGCACCAACCCGTCGATGTTCTCGTCATCCACGTCCAGGTCGGAGGTCGGGTCCGTCTCGAAACTGTTGGAATAGGCCATCCCGTTGTCGTAGACATCCGTCTCTCCGCGTTCGCCGAAGCGGACCGGAACGGCTGTGCCTTCCACGTCTGCCCGGTATACGAAGTACCCCAGAATGTCCTGATCCTTGATACCGTATGGCTTGCGCCACTTGATGTGAATGGAGGGAGTGAACGGAACGCTGTCCGAACCCGGAGCGCCGTTGTTCGGGCCCGTGGAGACCGCCTGACCGTCCGTGGCGCCTGCGCTTCCGCTTCCCGTCTTGCCCTGTGTAAGGCGATACAGGCCGAACAGGGCGGCCGCGCCCAGAAGAACGTTTTGAACGTTCGTTTTCGGACGGCTGATAACGGATTCGCTCCTGCCGGTCCCACCCTGGTCCGAGGAGATGTGGTCCATGCGGAACACCGCGCGAACCTTGTCCTCCGGCTGAACGCCGCGGGTGGTCGAAATGACGGACGCCAGCGAATCGGTGGGTGTCACGCTGGTCACACGAAGGCGCCCTACCTGCTCGCCATTCCGCAGAACAATCATCTCCATGCCGTCGCGCACACCGCTGTTCGATCCGATGTTCAGAAGAACTTCGGTCCGCCCCTGGGATGTCGAAGATGTGAACACCGTACCCTGCGGAAGGATGCGGTCGTTCATCGAACGAACCGCGGCGAAGGCAACCTTGCTCATCGCCTCATCCAGCAGGATGTCCTCGGAGCCCGAGAAATCCGGGCGGATTCCGCTTTCGCCCTTCACGGACGCGCCGTTAATCAATTCGCCAGAGGACTTGTCGGTCATCTCAACACGCAAACCCACGGAGACCTGTCCGGTCTTCGGGTTGCGAAGGACGCTGGTGACATCGCCGGTTACGATCGCCTCGACCTCCAGGGTTTCCGCAAGTTTCAACAGCCCCGTGCGGCCCAGCGGGTAGGAAAGGCCAAGGTCCGACATGGTCTTGGTGACCTGGTCGCGCTTCGCGACATCAAAGCGACCGGACTCAAGCAACGCGTTCTCGATAGCGGACGATGCCCGCAGACCGAGAGCCGAACCACCGTAGCCGCTCGAATTGCCGAACGACAGTACGGCGACGGACAGACCTGTCCGCTCCTGGGCCTGGGCGCGATGCGCGGTCGCAATCGTCATCACGGCGATCGTTACGATCCACGCAATTCGGCCAAGTTTGGTTTTCACAGGCTCGGTTCCTCCTCAGGTTGTGAAAATCTCGATATTCCGGGCGGCAGGCCGTTGCGACCCGCCGCCCGCGTATTTCCTAACGGCGCCCCTTGCGGCTGACGAGCACACGGAATGTCCGCGTTTCGCCACCCTGGCCCGTTACAAATGTGTAGTTGTTCGTTGTGCTCATATCAACCGATGCGCCGGTCTTCTGGTCCACCAGCCTCACGGTCGCGTTCGACGGCAGTGTTCCGGTCCGGAACCACGTCAGTTTGACGGGGCTTGCCGACTTGTTGGTGGACACCGTGAAGCTCCAGTTGGTGTTCGCCGTGTAACCGCGCACGTCCGTTGCGTAACAGCCGGGCTGTCCGCCCCATTCATTATGGAAGGCCGTGAACAGATACGGCACCTCGCGCGACATCGGTTCCGGCTTGCCAAGATCCAGGCCGGCGTCGTATCCGGCGTTGCCCTTGCTCGAGATGCCCAGAGCCAGGCCGTCGTCCAGCAGGTCGCCGGATTGCGCCGTGATGTTCACGCCCCACACATCGGCGTTCGGCATCAACGGGGTTCGCGCAATCGGTTTCTCCGCCTTCGCGGTCATCACGCTCACGGAACTCTGAACAGCCGGTTTCGGAATGTACAGAAGCACCGGTTGAGACAACTTCACCCAGTATCCATTCCAGGCATCCATCTGGGTTACCTGGCGGTAGCTCTGGTCGGAAGATGCCGTGTAACCGCCCCACAACGGGCTGACCACGATACCCCTCTCCAAAGCCTGCGTGATGGTCATCTTGGTGGCACTGGAGTCGCTCCTCAGCGAGAGCCTGGCAACCTTGTCCGCGGGGTTCGTGCTCGTCCACAGAACGGTTCCGTCAAACGGATTGCCTATCAGGTTCCATCCAATCTCGCCGCGGACGATATAGTAGCCGTCCGAACTGACCGACGGCAGGGTTCCCTGTTCCCGGATTCTGCCTTCGGTCGGCAACTTGATGCCGTAGCCGCGTCCAGAGTGGAAGGTATCCGCAGGATATGTCGGGAAGAACGTGAACGTTTGCGATGCCGCGTTCCAGGCCACGATCTTCGTTTTCAGCGATTCCACGTCAGGAATGTTCAACACGTTCGAGAACGTGATGGGCGATCCCGTTGTTCCCGTGTAGTCGTACGGTGCCGAGACCATCAACACCACATTCGGCGGGAACACCTTGATCACGCCGCCAAACACAAATGGCGGGACTGTGGTGTTAACGTTCGGCGGAGCCGTGACGCTCTTCGTTTGCGACTTGTAACCGGTTACGTCCACCTTGATGATGTACTGCCCCGAGGGAACGTCCGCGAACATGTAAGCGCCCTGGTCATCCGTTTCCACCTCCACAACCGGTGGCAGGGTAAGCGACGTATAGAGTCCAACCATCGCGCCCACGATCGGAGTGCTCGGGTCGTCGTCGGCGTTGACCACGGTTCCCACGATGGTCGCCGGTCCCGGCGGAACCACCCGCTCGGTCAACGCGAAACTGAACACGGTGTCGCCGCGCCAGTCACCCGCGGCGGGGTAGCTGTCCGTGGTCACCGAAACGGGATTGGTTTCGTTGGTGTATGCCGCGTACGTCTTTTCACCCACCGTCCATTCCGGCACGGTGACAACGTATAGACCGGCCGGAACGTTGGTGAAGATATAGGAACCGGGAACAACGACGCCCTGCGGATTCGGAAGGCTCGCCGTCACGGTTGACAACGTTGTGGTAGCCGTGATGTCCTGAATCGTCACCGGCACTCCGTCCAGGCCGAGTCCGGTTGCCTTGTCCGTCACCACGCCCCGCAGTGTGCCCGGCTGGACGGCGATCAAGTACACGTTGATCATGGACGTCCCGTCCTGGCCCGTCAGCGGATTGACGCCGCTGTTGATGGCTTCACGCGAGGGGTTCTGGGAAGCATAACCCGTTCTGTAGGCGAAGACGCGATAGATACTGCTGTCCAGACCTTCAATCCTGAATGTACCGTCGGCGTCGGTATTCGCCGTTCCGCGGACTGTACCGAAGTACCGCTGATTGTAGTCGTCAACGGCCCTGACAAGGATGTCCTTCACCTTGGCGACGTTGTTGTTGATGTACACCTGACCGATCATCGTTCCCGTCGTCAGCCAGTCGATCGTGTTGTGCATGATCTGAGCCGGCCGGTTCGGAGAGTGAATCACGTTGTCGGAAATGTAGTACCAGCGGTGGATACCTTCCAGGCCGAACGGGAAGAACAGCGACTTGACGGAAGAGGTGTTTTCCGTCAGTCCGGGAATCACCTCGGCCTGAACGCCCGCGACTTCACGGTTCGGCTTCGGAGTATCCGAAACGGTGGCGTAGTTCCACACCAGTTGAACCGCTCCGGTTTGGCCCGGCTGGGCGCCAACAGCCTTCACAGAGTCGATGAACAGGTTGGTCCACGCGCCGTCTTCACGGGTGTCGGTGTAATCCGGCGGGGTGCGCCGCGGGTGATAGACGTACCTTCCGCTCGTAAACGGCACATACGCCCAGTAAGGCGCCAACTGCAGGGAGTTCGGGTTCGGTTCGTCGATCCAGAGGTTCTGCCACGCCGCCCAGGGAATCGGGTTCAAGCCGTTGCTTTCGCCTTCGATGGAGCGGTTGATCTCCGTCCTCTGGCCGATCACGCCGCCGTTTTCCTGGCCTATTTCGAAGTGGCTTTCGTAGGCCACCTTCATCTTGTCCAGCAACGGGCTGGCGATATTGCCGTCCTGCGTCAGGGTAAAGGCCACGTCGTCGCCGTTCACCATCAGGCGGCCGGCTTCCTTCTTGGTCTTGGTATCCGCCGTCAGGTAATCCACCAGCAGATTCTGCGTGGTCAGGTTGGCAATGGTGCCAAAGCCCTTGTTGTTCACGCCGCCGTTACCCGGGGTGGAGTTCTGTCCGGCGTTTCCGTTCAGCTGACCGCAGTGCGGGGCAAACCAGATGACACACCGGTCCGCGATGCGCTGTTTTCGCACCGTCTTCGTGTTCGGGTAACCCGGCTGGTCGATGATGTAAGGCCGGTACTGGTCCAGAATTGCCGCCGTGATTGGTTCACGGCACTGCACGCGCCACATGTCATACAGGTTGCCGAACGGCGATGCCGTATTGGTCAACGGATCGTTCAGGTTCGGCATGCCGCCTCCCAGGATAACCGTTCGACCCGAAACGGGATCGACTCCCAGGTTCGGCATTTCCTGCCATTCCGTCCGCGGGCCGATCGGGTTGTTGCCGTTGTACACGCCCATATTCTGAACGGCGTTGCTCGGGAAGGGACGGTAGGTAAAGTAACTTTCCGTCGGCACACCCGTCGTTGTCAGTGTATTCGTGGTCCAGTAAATGGACTTCTGGGCCGCCGCGAAGTCCGATACCAGCAGGGTTCGGCTCTGGGCGATGAACGGTGAGGTTGAGAAACCGCCGACGCTGTCCGCGACATAACCCTGCCTTCTGTTCTGAACCATGACGTCCATCAGGAAGTCCGATACCTCCAGCGGGGTGTACCACTTGCCGCGGAACACGCCGATGCGCACCGGGTCCGGCGCCAGTTCGATGACGGCGCCCAGTTTCGGCGCGTCCTCCACATCGGCGTAAAGTTTGGTCCAATTGTCAAAGTCGTCTTTACAGAAGCGAACGGGCGTGGCGTCCAGTTCGCGATTGACGTCGATTGTGATGCCAGGGTTCACCTGGGCCTTGAACTTCTGGAAGATGTTCTGGTCCGGGTCCTTGATGACGACGTAAGTTTTCGTCGTCAGAGCCTGTTCCATATCGTATTCAAGGTACGACGGATTGACCGCAACCTCGATGTTAACAAAATCGCCCGGCAGGCCGACACGGTAAGTCTGCGCAAGGAGGTCCTTCTTGTCCTGTTCGAGGTCCGGATTACCGGTCACAATCGGCAAGCCGGTCAGGATGTTGCCGTTGGGAGACTGGCCGGAACTTTTATCTGTGAACCATATATCCCACGCGCCCGCATCGTCGGATTGGTAGATGACCCGGGGTTGCAGAAGTCCGAACGCGCCGGCATCGTCGTTTATCGGCAACGCCGCGCCCAGCAGTTCGTTCGCGTCGTCAATATCGCCGTCGCCCAGGGTTACTCTGCGGGCTGTCGCGTCCGGAGCGTCTTCACCCATACAATCGGGATCATACGGGAAAGCGTACTGGTAGATGCTGAACAAGGCCGTTGTAGGATCTTCCGGCGCCTTGTCCGCGTACAGGTCGTTGTCCGAGTCGATACGGTCGCTGGAAAATCCCAACTGGTTGAGCGAGTTCCAGAACGGCATCATATCTCGCGGCGCCATTTCGTTTTCCGCGTCAACCCACACTGTCGCCTGCATCGGATTCCTCAGGCTGACGCTGTTGCCGGTGGCCCGGGACTGAGCCACCCAGACGCGCGACAGGAACGGCTTGGCCAGGTTGGCCTTGGTGACATCGGTGTCGTGAATCGGGTCCGCGATGTTGCCGAAATCGTCGATCGTGTCAAACGCCAGGTCGCAAACCGTGAAGGCCAGCAGAGAACCGTCCTCGTTGAACTTGGGGTTCAGGATGGACTGCTCCGGCATGGAAAGAATTCGGCGCGGGTTCGAGGCGCTCTGATCGACGCTTGTGTCCCATAGCCACAGACTGGTGTAATGGGTGGTGGGGTCATTCGCCTTGTAGCCGCGCAGGCTGACAAAAACGATGAAGCGCGGTGTTTCGGATGGGAACCAGACGGGTGTGGCGTCCGGAATCAGGATGGGCGTCACCTTCTGTTCGGGGTCGTCCTCCGTTCCGGTTTCCTCGATAATCGCCCCGCCGACGGCGGGCGAAAGAATCTTCGTGATGGTGGGTGCGTCTTCGAAGGCGTTCTCGCTGTAAGCAATCACGCGCACCGGCATGCCGGGATCGGTAACTTCCACGTTGCCTTCCGGTCCGGGAGCGGTTTCGGGCTGGTAAATCTCGTTGTCGCCCGGGAAGAAGGCGCTGAATGCCAGTTGGGCGGAATCCGCGGCGACGTTGGGTTCAAACTGCTCACCCCGGTCTTCGCCCTCGAGGCCAAGGCTGATCAGTCGTCGGTCATCCCCGAACACGGAAAGATAAAGGTGATAGTCCGCGCCTGCAAGGAAAGCCGGTCCCAGCAACTCCACTTCCGGGTTGGGGTAATTGTCCGCAAAGCTTCTGTCCGACGAAAGGACGTAGACACTGGAACCCGGGAACATGGCGGGCTGAATCTCGTTGGTCGGACCGCCGCCGTCGAGGTTGCCGTCCGTCGCCGGATTGCCGCCGTGCGAGTTCTTGTGGAAAACGTCCGTGCGTTCCCTTCCGGGTCGCACCTTGCCCAGCTCGATCAACTCTCGCGTGGTTGGTTTTTTAACATCCGGCGTGGTCGGTTTGGCCTTGGTCGCAACCGGCTTTTTGGAAACAACCGGGCCCTTTGTCGCCACCGGGCTTTTCGCCGGAGTGCGGACGGCCGCTGGAGCGGACACACGCGCCTTGCCGGTTTTCGGCGTAACACGCGAGGTCGGGTAGCGGGCCGCTTGCGATGTCGTGAGCGACACCAAGGCAAACAGGCCGACTACGATGACGGGCCATTTAGCGGTGAAACGATGGAACATGACCTTCTATCTCCCCAATTTGATGACAGCGCCCCTTCGGGCCTGCCGTCGGCGCGTGTTGGGATTCCTATTTCTCTAAGGCGAATACTCTGGCAGAGGGAATGCGCGAAACCCGCGCGCGTTTCCGCGCGCCGGGTACCGGCGAAACGTGGTGGTGGCGACGAGAGTCACAGAACCATTATATCAATGCCTCTTCAGCAAGGCAAAATTGGAGGCGCGGCGGTTTCACGCGTGTATCACGCGTAACCACCACCCGTCCAGGTCCTCCACATCGTCTCCAGTTCCCGCGTGGTCCGGTCCACGTCTCCGGACGTGTCGACCACGTGGTCCGCACGTTCGATCTTCTCCTCGATAGGTATCTGGGACGCCTGAACGCCCCGTATCCGTTCTTCACTCCAACCGCGCGCTCTCAGTCTTTCGGCGCACGTTTCGGGCGGCGCGCAGGCCACCAACACCCGGTCGACCATGCCTTCCGCGCCCACTTCATACAGTAAGGGTATCTCAATCGCCAACACCGGAGGCGCATCCGCCTCTCCGCGGTACCGGGTAATCGCGGCGGCGATACGGTCCATCACCCACGGATGAACCATGGCTTCCAGATCCCGCCGGGCTTTCGCGTCTCCGAACACTACCTTTGACAGCCAGGGACGGTTAACGGTTTCGTCCTCGCGCAAAGATTGTGGTCCGAACCGGCGGACAAGCGTGTCGCGGAGGTCCCGGCTGTCGTAGGCTTCCGATACCAGAGCATCGGCGCTCAATGTGCGAGCCCCCAAAGCGGCCAGCATGGACGAGACGGTTGTTTTTCCGCTTCCGGCGCTTCCCGTGATGCCGATCACCATTCGCACAGGACGCCCTTGATTCTGAGCGTATTCCAGCGTGTTCGATCCGGTATCGGCGTCTTGTTCCCGACTCATGGATACATCAATAAAGAAGCCCGGCTGTTCGCCGGGCTTCCAACATGCACGGGCGCCCTTTCAGGCGTTTTCTTCCGTGGTTTCGGTTGCTTCCCCTGCAACGGCCTCTTCAACGGCCGGCGCTTCTTCCACAGCGGTGATCTCTTCCACTGCGGGCGCTTCCTCTACCGCCGGGGCTTCCTCTACCACAGGAGCGTCCTCAACGGCTGGAGTTTCCTCTACCACGGGAGCTTCGTCGATAACCGGGGCATCCCCGGCGGCGGCTTCCTCTTCCGGCGCCAGGTCGCTCTCAGCGGCACGCAGGGCTTCGCCAAGAACCGCTCCCAGCGTGAAATGCTCTTCCGTCTGCTTGGAGCGGAATTCGCGCATCGTGCGATCGTCGCGGTCGCGCTCTTCCTTCTTCTCCAGAGCCTTGCGACTCAACTCGATGCGGCGCTCGTCGGCGCGAATCTCAAGAACCTTCACCGAAAGCGTATCGCCCACCTTCACCACGTCTTCCGGTCGGGAGACACGGCGCTGTGCCAGTTCGCTGTTGCGGATAAAGCCTTCGATGCCGCCTTCCAGCGCAAGAAACACTCCGCCCTGAACCAGCCGGCTGACCTTGCCTTCAACCGTATCGCCCGGCTTGAAGTGCTCGGCGGCCTGTGCCCACGGATCCGGCAGTATCTGGCGCATACCCAGCGAGATGCGGCCCTGTTCCTTGCTGACCTTCAGAACCATCACCTGGATGTCCTGATTCACGCGCACCACTTCGGACGGGTGCTTGATTCGGCTCCAGGACATCTCCGAGATGTGCAGAAGGCCGTCCACTCCGCCGAGGTCCACAAATGCGCCGTAATCGGTGATGCGCCGCACCACGCCCGCGCAGATCTGGCCTTCCGCCAGCTTCTCGAGTGTCGACTCGCGCTGTTTTTCGCGCTCGCCCTCGGTCGCCAGCCGGTGCGAAAGAACAACCTTGCGGCGCTCTTTGTCCACTTCTATGACCTTCAAGGGCAACGCCTGGCCGATGAACTGCTCCAGGTTGCGAATCTTTCCGTTTCCAACGTGCGAGGCCGGGATGAATCCGCGGATACCCAGGTCCACCGTCAAGCCGCCCTTTACGCGGTCGGTAACCATCGCGGTCACGGTTGCGCCGTTCTGGAAAGCTTCTATCACGTGGTCCCACGCTTTTTCGAAGTCCGCGCGCTTCTTGCTGAGCAGAATCTGACCGTCGGCGGTTTCGCCGGGAATCACCATCACATCCACCGAGTCGCCAACCGCAAGCGGTTCGGCATCCGCATCGGTCCGGCCGATTTCCTGCGGCTTGATCAGCCCTTCGGACTTCTGGCCCACGTCCACGAGCACGCCTTCCCGGTCAATCCGCACAATCTCTCCGCGAACAACGTCGCCTTCGTTCAGTGTCCGGAAAGAATTCGTGAAGTCCTGGCCGGATTCGAGGTGCTGGGTGAACATCTCCTCATCGGTCAGTTCCGCGGAATCTTCGGGCTTCGCGGGCGCCGGAGTTTCTTCCGGAACCGGCTCGGGCTCGGGGGTTGCAGTGGTGTCGGTGGCTTCGGTTTCGCTGTCGGTCGTGGTGACCTCAACTTCGCCGGTGCTCTGGGTGTCGTCAAAATCGTTCGTCATGTTGAATCCCGTCTTTCTCGCCATGTCCAGGCCGCGGCCCGCAGTGCTACGCGGATCGGGCAGTGAAACGTGGAAAGGACGTGCCTCCCTGGTAGTTAGAATTGAGCGTCGCCGTCTCCAGACGCGAAAAAAGGAGACGGGCTTTGCTCGTCTGTGCTCTGTTATCTTACTATTTGCCCGCAAAATGAGTCAAGGTTTTCCGCCGGAACTGAACCTTGTGTTGAACGCAGTGAAATATCAATGGTACAATACAAGCAGTCCATCCACGCGTGCCGTGTGTGTCGATTCGATTTGCCCGGCACGGCGCGGGTTCCCGCGCACATAAGGTTTTCCTGCCTTTTGATTGTGCCTTACGGTGTCGGTGGACGCTCTCTGGCTCAGGAGGAACGCGCTCTATGAATTCGCAACGCCACATTTCGATCCGGGATTACATCCGCGTCATCCGACGGCGCTGGAAACTCGTGGCCATCTTCGCCACGCTCGGGCTTCTGCTCGGCATCCTTAAGTATTTCACCACCCAGTACGCGTTCGGCGCGTCCAGCCAGGTCCTTATCGAGCGGCCGTCCGGGTATGCCATCGTCACCGGCATCAGCGGCCTCGGAACAGCAACGTCCACCAAACAGCAACTCCAGTTCCTTGAAACCGATTCCTATGTCCGGCTAGGACGCTCCATGACGGATCTTGCTTTCCGAATACCGTTGGACCTGACCGAACAGGCCACGATGGACGACATCAGTAATTTTATCCAAACCGACGTCCTGAACTCGGCTTATGTCACCCCGGTCCGACTGGTTCTTTACGACCGACCATCGCCTTCGCTTCTCTCGTTTGAACAGGAACGCACCATCGCCGATGCGCCCACCATGAGCGAGAACCTGCGCGGACTCGCACGGATGGCGCTCGGATCCGACTTCAGCCTCGATGCCGGCTGGGAAAGAGGACGCCCCGGAACCAGCGACCAGGCGGTCTGGAAGAACCTGCAACGGCTGGCCAACTCTCCGTTACTCGAGTCCTGGGAGAACTGGGGCATCACGAAATCCGTGGCCGCCCAACGTGTTCCGCTCAGCGAAGTCACCAATGAGAATCGCGTCAACGGCGCCAGACTGAGGATGGCCGCCGACGCGTTCGGAACGCTCAACCTCGTGGACCGCCATTACAAACTCAACAAGAAGCGCAACAAGGCGTTCAGCGAATTGACGGACCCGGCCGAGGTGGCGGGCACGGCGCAGGAGATCATGTCCTCGAAGGAAGTCCAGACGCTCCTGAAAGAGCCGCAACCGTTTAATTGGGCCGACATGCAACCCTCACAGCGGCTGGCACTGCTGGAACGCACCCGCGAAGAAATGCGCGTCCTTTTGCGCAAGGCTCCCGAAAAAGTCGAAACCGCGTGGTCCGTTTCCGGGCGTGAAGTCGCCGACGGGGCGGAGATTATCGCCATCAACGCCACGGGACCGTCGCCCGTCCAGGCCCGCGTTTTCGCGAATGCCATGGCAGGTATGACTGTCTGGAAAGACCGCATGACAAAGGTGGCCGACGCTGAACGAAGCGCCCGCTTCCTCGCCAAGGCACTCGGCAACAGCGACAGTGGAGCCACCAAACTCCTGCACGACGCCGAGGATAACCTCACCGCTTTTCGCAAAGCCAACAAGACACTTGATCTCGGCGAGGAACTGAAAATTGCCGTCGGCCGCGCCGCGGAACTGGACAGCCAGCGCATCTCCGCCGACGCCGGTATAAAGGAAGCTGGAGCAACCCTGGCCAAACTGCAACAGCAAATGGGCACGCGTGACCAGTTCTGGATTCAGCGGCAGGTCGCCAACAGCCCGTTGATGAACGATCTGAAACAGCAGTTGTACCGCGCCGAGGCCGAACTTGCCGGGATGCAGAATCCGTCCGGCTACACGGATAATTACCCTCCGGTTCAGTCGCTGAAGTCGCAGATTGCCAGCCTGAAGAAGCGCATCAACCAGGAAGCCGTCAAGAGCGTCTCCGAAAGCATCGCGCCCGACCCGGTGCGCTCAGCCCTGGCCCAGCAGGCGGCCGGACTGGCCGCTTCGCAGGTCGGTCTTGAGGCGCGCCGCCAGGCCGTGCAGTCGGTGCTGAAGAAAGTGGAAAGCGGCTTTACGAACCTGCCCGGCAAACAGGCGGATATGGTTCGCCTGATGCGCGCACAGGCCCTTGCCGAGCGTCAGTACACCGGCATTTACGAGCGGTTGCTGGACGCGCGCAACAACAAGGAAATGCGCCAGGGCAACGCCCGCGTCGTTCAATTGAGCATGGACCCGGGCAAGAAGGTCGCTCCGCGTCTTCGCAACATCATCATGCTCGCCCTGCTCGGAACGTTCTTCGGGGCTCTGTGCGCCATCGCGCTGTCGACCACCGACACGCACTTGCGCAACGCCGACGACGTGCAACGCGAATTGAACCTGCCCGTTCTGGCGCATCTGCCGGAGATACCGGCAGGCCACACCCTTGTGGTGGAAACACTGCCGAAGGCGGCCGTTACCGAGGGCTTCCGTTCTCTGCGTTCCACGCTGAGGTTCATCGCGGCGGACAAGGCCATCAAAACGCTTGCCGCAACGTCCGCGCGCGCGGCGGAAGGCAAGTCCACGGTGGTCGCGAATCTTGCGGCATCGATGGCCCAGGCCGGAATGAACGTGACCGCCGTTGATGCCGACATGCGCCGCCCGCGGCTTTCTTCGCTGTTCGGCGCCGCCACGATGACCGGTCTTTCCGACGTTTTGGACGACCGGTGCACGGCGGTTTCCGCGCGCATTCCCACGCGAATCCCGCACCTTTACCTGGTTCCCTCCGGAGCATCGCCCGCCAATCCGGGCGAACTGCTGGAGAACGGGCGCATCGAGAAGGTGCTGACTGAACTGCGTGAAGGCGCGGATCTCGTGCTGGTGGACACGCCGCCAATCGGCGTGGTTGCGGATGCGGCGCTGGCCGGATCCGCCGCCGATGCCACCGTCCTTGTGATGGAAAGCGGCACGGTGGAACCCGCGGAAGCGCGCGCAACCATCGAGAAACTGGTTACCAACGCCCGGGCGAACGTCATCGGGGTTGTGCTGGTGGGCGGCGACGCTCCCGTCTCCGAGGATTACGTCCGATACGTCAGCCTGGACAGTTCACGTGGCGACGGTGGCCTGTCGGAACGATCCGGCGGTTCGCGGCGCCCGCGTTCCACAAAGGCCTGACACAGGCGGAAGGATTGGCGCGGGGTTACCGGGTAGACCACCGGACCCCGCGCATTTCCGCAACATAACACACTCAGCGAAAGAGTAGTCATCTGTGAAAGCGCTCATCCTTTCCGGAGGCAAGGCAACCCGCCTGCGGCCTCTCACGTACACCTCGGCAAAGCAACTGCTTCCCGTCGCCAACAAGCCCATCCTCTTCTACGGCATTGAAGCCATCCGCGCCGCCGGTATCGAGGAATTCGGCATCATCGTCGGCGACACGCGGGACGAGGTGATGGCCGCCGTGGGCGACGGCTCGCGCTGGAACGCGAAGGTCACCTATATCCACCAGTCTCAACCGCTGGGCCTGGCACACGCCGTGAAAATCGGCCAGGACTTCCTCGGCGGCGACGATTTTGTGATGTTCCTCGGCGACAACCTGATCGAGGGTGGCGTGACAACGTTTGTAAAGGAATTCCAGCGCGAGAAACCGGCCGCCGAAATCCTGCTGAAGCGCGTCCCCAATCCGTCCTCGTTTGGCGTGGCGGAATTGAAACCGGACGGAAGCATCCTCCGCCTGGTCGAGAAACCGAAAGAGCCAAAATCGGACCTTGCCCTCGTCGGCGTGTACCTGTTCACTCCGGAGATTCACAACTCCATCGCGCGGATTCAGCCGTCCGCGCGCGGCGAACTGGAAATCACCGACGCCATCCAGGACCTCGTGGAACACGGACACCGGGTGCTGAGCCACGAACTGACCGGATGGTGGCTGGATACGGGCAAGAAGGACGACATCCTGGAAGCCAACCGCACGGTGCTGGACACACTGCAACGCGACGTGCGGTGCGAGTTGGACGATTCCTCCAAGGTGGAAGGGCGCGTTCAGATTCCGGAATCCGCCCGACTGGTCAATTCCACCGTGCGCGGCCCGGCCGTCATCGGCGAGAATTGCACGCTTGTGAACACCTTCATCGGCCCGTACACCAGTATCAGCGACAACGTACGCATCGAAAACGCGGAAATCGAGTTTTCCATCGTCCTCGACAACACAAGCATCGTGGATCTTCAAGGCCGCATGGCCGATTCGCTGATTGCGCGCAACGTGGAACTGAAACGGGTGGACCGCCTGCCGCGCGTGTTCCGGTTCATGCTCGGCGACGACTCGAGGATTGAACTTCTATGATTCACGACGTGGTTGTCCAGCCGTTGACGGTAAACGCCGATGAGCGCGGATACCTGATGGAGATTCTGCGCGAGTCCGACCCGTTTTTCACCCGGTTCGCGCAAGTGTACGTCAGCAAAAACTATCCCGGCGTGATACGTGGGTGGCACTACCACATGAAACAGACGGACCTTTGGGCCGTGGTGGAAGGCAACGTGAAAGCCGCGATGTACGATATGCGCAAGGACAGCCCCACGTTCGGAACCGTGCAGGAAGTCATTCTCGGTGTCGACCACCCGGTTGTGCTCGTGATCCCGGTGGGAATCGCGCACGGATACAAAACCATCGGCGTCCAGCCGTCCCTTCTGCTCAATTTCGCCGACCGGCTGTACGATCCGGCCAGTCCGGACGAATATCGCATTCCATACGACAGTCCAGATATCCCGTACAACTGGGATATACGCATCACCTGAATTCAATACCCATGCATCTTCTAATCACAGGCGGAGCCGGCTTTATCGGTTCCCACTTTGTCCGTATGACGCTCTCCGACTATCCCGGCGACCGCGTCACCGTGCTGGACAAACTGACATACGCCGGAAACCTGCGCAACCTTGAGGACGTTGCCGATAATCCCCGCTATCGGTTCGTTCACGGCGATATCTGCGATCCAACAGCCGTTGCCGGCGCGATGGAAGGCGTGGATGCGGTGGTCAACTTCGCCGCTGAAACGCACGTGGACCGCTCACTGCTCGACCCCGCGTCGTTCATCGACACCGATGTGAAAGGCGCTTATACCCTGCTGGAGGCTGTCCGGCAGAAACCTTCCGTCCGGTTCCTGCAGGTGTCCACCGACGAGGTTTACGGAAGTATTGAGAGTGGATCGTTTTGCGAGACCGACCGGCTGTCACCCTCCTCGCCCTATTCCGCAAGCAAGGCCGGCGGCGAGATGATGGCGATGGCTTACCGCAAGACGCACGGCGTCGATATCGTGATCACAAGGGGCTCCAACAATTACGGACCTTACCAGTATCCTGAGAAGCTGATCCCGCTGTTTATCACCAACGCGCTTGATGACCAGCCTTTGCCGCTTTACGGCGATGGCGGGAACGTGCGCGACTGGATTTACGTGCTGGACCACTGCCGCGGCATCGACACCGCGCTCCGAAAGGGAGAATCCGGCGGCATCTACAACGTGGCCGGAATGAACGAGCGCGACAACAGGGATATCACCTACCGGATTCTCGCATTGCTGGGCAAAGACGAAAGCCTGATCCGTCACGTGGAAGACAGGCCGGGGCACGACCGCCGTTACTCGATTGCCGCCGACCGCCTGTTGTCGCTCGGTTGGGCTCCGCGCAAGAGCTTCGAGGAAGGCATGGCCGAAACCGTGGCCTGGTACCGCGACAGGCGGGACTGGTGGGAGCCGCTGAAATCGGGCGAACACCGCACCTACTATACGGCGATGTACGCCAAGAGGCTTGCGGAGGCCGAACAACGGTGAGCCGCGCCGCTGTGTTCCTGGACAGGGACGGCGTTCTGAACGTCGCGCCGAAGGGTGACTGGGTTCGCCGCGTGGAGGGCTTCCACTGGTTGCCCGGTGCGAAGGAATCCGTGCGCCGGCTGAACGACGCCGGCTTCGTGGTGGCGCTCGTGACGAACCAGAGCGGCATCGGCCGCGGACTCATTTCACAGGCGGACGTGGATGCCATCCACGAAAAAATGGTCCATGACCTGGCCGAAATCGGCGCCCGACTGGATGGTATTTTTATTTGTCCGCACGAACCAACGGCGGGATGCCATTGTCGGAAACCAAAACCGGGGCTGTTCGAACAATCGGTGACGGCGCTGGACATCGACGTTTCAAAGAGCGTGATGGTCGGTGATTCCGCCACTGACATGACAGCCGCCCGATCTGCCGGCGTCGGTGTTCTGCTGGCTGTGCGCTCCGGTCTGGCTCCCGCGGACGAAATCTCGGCATGGCAACCGGCTCCCGATGCCGTGTTTGACGACCTCGCCGGCGCCGTGGATTGGATACTCGGCGACAGGGATGGTTTATGATGGATGCGGACCCGAGGACAGGCCCGGTCCCGCAACCGTCACGCGGCTACCTTATCGCCAAGCGTGTGATGGACGTCGTTATCTGCGGCGTCGGCCTGGTTCTGCTGTCGCCTCTGCTGGCCTTGATTGCGCTCTGGGTGAAGATGGACAGCCAGGGGCCGGTGCTGTTCAAGCAGTTGCGCATCGGACGACATCAGAAACCGTTTTACTGCTTGAAGTTTCGCTCGATGACGGTGGACGCCGAGGCGCGGCGGCGCGAACTGGAACACTTGAACGAAGTGGACGGTCCGGTTTTCAAAATCCGGGACGATCCCCGTGTTACAAGAGCAGGCAGGATTCTGCGCAAACTGAGTCTGGACGAGTTTCCGCAGTTGTGGAACGTGATGACCGGTGAGATGACACTGGTGGGACCCAGGCCGCCGTTGCCCGCCGAGGTGGAGAAGTACGAGCCATGGATGCTTCAACGCTTGGAAGTAACGCCGGGAATCACCTGTTTCTGGCAAATCAGCGGTCGAAGCAACGTTACTTTCGACGAATGGATGCGGATGGACCTGGATTATATCCGACAATGTTCAATAATGACGGACATCAAGATTCTTGTCCGCACCATCCCCGCCGTTCTTTTTGGCAAGGGAGCCTATTGATGACTCTACGCAATAATCGATTCCGCGCGGCCCTTCTGATGGCACTTGCGTGTCTGGCGCTTTCAAACACCGTCAAAGCAGAGCCCACCAAGGGAGTGATCATCTCCATATCGGGCAATGAGGCCGCCATCGACACCGGTCCGAACTCCGGCCTCACACCTGGCATGGTCCTCGTCGTGCAACGCCTCGGCCTGGCGGTTGGCACAGTCACCCTCACGCGGGTCGATGCGACCACGGCTTCGGGCAGGATTCAGTCAGACCCCGGACAAACCGTGCGCGTATTGGATTCGGTGGCGTTGCCGGCTTCCGCCGTCCCCGCGGTTGCGGAACCCAGGGCGGACAAGCCCAAACCGGTGGAAAAGCCGAAGAAGGCTACAGCCCCCGGACAGCCGTCCTCGAAGGACTGGAGGATCGGGTACGGCGAACACGGCGGCGACATCATTCCCTGGGAACACTGGGAGTATATGGCTCTTTCTTCTCTGGCCGCGGACGGTTTGATTCCCGGCTATGCCGCTGTCGATTTCCAGGGCCCGCGCCAGTTTACGCGCCGGCAACTGGCGCAGTTCACGGGAATCGCTCTCGAGAACGCCGACAAGGGAAAACGTACCGAGCGTAACGAGGTCCTGCTGAAGCGTCTGGCACAAACGTTCCGCTTCCAACCCGCGGTTCGCAACTCCCTTTCCGGAACGGGAGCGACGCTGGCGGAGCCCGGTTCCGAACTCGGCACGAGCCGCATCGGTTACTCGGCGTTCGGCGGTGTGCGCTTCCTGGACTTCAAGGACAAATCGGAGTTCAACGGCTTCGGACGGGTAGGCGGCATCTACGACATCGCGCCCAACGTTTTCGCAACCCTCTCGGTCAACAATCTGCACCGCGCCACCAGCGCACTGCCGGACAAGTTCTCCGAACTCGACGCGCTGACCATCAATGCCCGGTGGCTGGACGCGGACTGGGAAGTCGGTAAATCCTACTGGTCGTCGGGCCCGATTGCCAGCGGAGACGGCTTGCTGAGCAACAACTCGCCCGGACTGTATATGCTCAAGGGACGCAAGCAACTGTCGTGGGGCAAGTTCCCCGGCAAGTTCACCATCACCCAGATTTACGGCGGTTTCCAAAGCGGCGGCGATACGAAGTACTACGGCCTGCGCCGCGCGGAGTTCAAATTGACGCCGCGCTGGGATTTGGGCGCCAGTGAAGCCTATATCGCCACCGATCCGCCCAATCCCCTGAGTCTGGTGATTCCGTACTACGCTTACCAGCATACTCAGATATTCCATCACCCCATCGGAGGTGGAGGCGGCGGTTCCAACATCCGAAACGATGAATTCAACTATATGGCGCAGATCGACCTGACCTACCGGCGCCGCCCGGGCCAGGAATGGTACCTGGAATGGATCATCGACGACATCGCCGCCCCGTTCAATTGGGGCGCCGGCTTCGACGCGCCGCGCAAGACGGCGCTGATTCTGGGCGTGCACTACCCGAACCTCTTCAAGGGAAAGGGCGAGGGCCGGATGGAATTCTACCTTGCCGACCGCGATACGTACGAGGGCATCGCTCCGCAGGTCGCGTGGGAACACGACAACCTGTTGCTCGGTTCGCCTTTCGGCCCCAACACGCAGGCCTTCTTCGGGCGTCTGGACTACCGCGTGACACCGCAGATCAAGGTCCATACCCAACTGCGCGACGCCCTGCAGTTCCGGGGCAACTTCCCCGACATGGGCGACCGCTTTGAATGGACGCTCGGCGCCACCTACAATCCGTCCCCGGACCGCTCGGTATCGCTCCGGGTGATCCCGCAACGATTCCGCGGCCAGGGTTATGTCGACCGTCAGACCGCAATCGATGTGGTCGCCGCCTGCGCCTTCTAGAGATATCCGAACGTTTATGGCACGTAACTGGTGGGACCGCCTGATCGGGCGGGATGAAGAGGAGGAATACGACGCATTCGAAGTCACGGCCCATAAGGCCGTCGTCGAACCCGAACCCGCGCCTGTACCGGCGCCGGTTATCGAGGAACCGGAAGCGTCCGAAGTCATTCCAACGTCCCGCAAGGAGCCCACGGCTTCGGCTTGGGACGATCCACTCGGCTCCGCGCCCACCTTCGAACAACCCAGCGCCGTTCGACAAATCGCGACCTGGGCGCCCCGCGAAACCGTGACGTTACTGAACGACCTGACCGGCGCAACCCGCGAACGCGTGGCTGAAGCCCTCGTTCAGTGGCACGAAGCAGACCAGCGACTGCAAAAAATCCTGCGACAAGCGCGCGAGGCCGAAACCCAGACGCGCGAACTCGTTCAAACGCAACTCGCCGATCCGGATTTTGAAGGCGAAGCCGGAGTCCTGTCGGATTCCATTACCCGCGTCGCCAGCGCCGTCAATGCGCTCAGCATCCGGAATCGCGCCCGCGTCCGCGAGTGGATTATTTCGGCGGTCTACGGCCACAAATCGTGGTCGCCTTCGCAGTTGATCAGCCTTTTCGATTCCGCCGGTTGCGGCCCGTTGACCCTGGCCGACCTGCAACCGAGACTGCGAAGCATGGAAGCGAGTCAGCGCCAGTGGGCGGCCGCCGCGCTGGGCGAAATGAGCGGTTCCGACGTTGCGGCGGCCCTGTTGAACCTTCTGCGTGATCCCGATTCCGAAGTCCGCTCCACCGCCGTCGCGTCGTTTGGTAAACTCGGCGACGCCACGTCGCTCCAGCACCTCGGCTCGGTCATCAAGCGCGATCCCGACTGGGCAGTGCGCCTGCGTTCCATCGACGCCGCCTGCGGAATGGAAGGCTTCGAAGCCATCGGATTCCTGCACGAACTCCTTCGGGACAAAGCCTGGTGGCGCGAATTGGAAATCGGCGCCTGGCAAATTGACTCCTCACCGGACCTCTCCGCCGGACGGCGCATCCCCGCCGCGGACGTGCGCACCAAGGTAGTCGATTCAATTCTGTCCAAGGTCCAGGCCGCACTGCCCGTGGCCGGTCCCGCGCACCGCAGTTGGCTGATGGAGGTGCTGGGCGATACCGGCGACGCCCGCGCCGTTCCGATACTCTCCAGCGGACTGCAGGACGCCGAACTGGAGGTGCGTCTGCGCGCCATCCGGGGTCTCGGCCTCATCGGCGGTTCGTCCATCGCGGAGATTATCATCCCGTGCCTCAAGGACCAACAACCGCAGGTTCGGATGCAGGCCGCGCAGGCATTGGGCGATGCCAACGATTTCCGCGCCGTGGAACCGCTTCTGGAAGCCATGCGGGATACCGATCAGAACGTGCGGGGCGCCGTGGCCGTCGCTATAGGCAGAATCGTGGACACCCGCGCGCTGAAACCGCTCCTGACCGCCCTCAACGATCCCGACAAGGACGTGCGCGAACAAACGCAACTCGCCGTCCGCCGTATGTCCGACCCCCGCACGCTGGCGCTGGTGGAAGCGCTGTTGCAGGGCACGAAAAGACCTTCGTGATTGCCCTTCAGGCAACCTTCCTTCGCAGTTGTGTGTTGGATTAGGATGGTAGCGATATCGGTTCCCTAACCCCCGCGCTTCCCCCTCCCCCTGAGGGGAATGGAGCCAGGGGGTTAGGGCATTTGAGCCCGAACCCATGATTCATCGAAAAAAGACAAACCAGGTGATGGTCGGAAGTGTGGCCGTGGGCGGCGATGCGCCGGTCTCGGTCCAGTCCATGACCACCACGCTCACGACGGACATCGACGCCACCGTGGCCCAGATATGGGAACTCGTTCCCGCCGGGTGCGAGATCGTGCGCGTCGCCGTGCCGGACATGGCCGCGGCGAAGTGCCTCGGCGAGATCAAACGCCAGATCAATATCCCTCTGGTCGCCGACATCCATTTCCAGTACCAGTTGGCGCTGGAAGCCATTGAGCAGGGCGTCGACAAACTGCGCCTCAATCCCGGAAACATCCGCGAACCGGACAAGGTGGAACGCGTCTGCAAGTCGGCGAAGGAACGCGGCATCCCCATCCGCATCGGCGTGAACGCCGGCAGTATCAACATCAGGAAGTACCCGGAACCGACGCCGGAGGCCCTGGTCGACTCCGCGCGCGAGCACGTGGAAGTGCTGGAGCGCAACAATTTCCACGACATCATCATCTCACTCAAGAGCACCGAAGTGCCGACGATGATCCGCGCCTACCAGATGGCATCCGAAGCCTTCGATTACCCCCTGCACCTGGGCGTCACCGAGGCCGGCCTGCCCTGGCAGGGAACCATCCGCTCCGCCGTCGGCATCGGGGCGTTGCTGGCCCAGGGCATCGGAGACACCATCCGCGTTTCGCTGACCGGCGACTCCTGCGAGGAGGCCAAGGTCGGCCACGAGATGCTGAGGGCACTGAACCTTCGCGACAGCGGCATTACGCTGATTTCCTGTCCTTCGTGCGGTCGCGCCGACGTGGATATCGTGGCGATGGCCGCCGAAGTCGACCGCCGCCTGCGCGAACGCCCCGACCTGATGAAGATCCCGATGCGCGTTGCCGTCATGGGTTGTGAAGTCAACGGCCCCGGCGAGGCCCGTCACGCCGATGTGGGCCTGGCCGGCGGTGTGGGCGTTGGCCTGCTCATTGAAGACGGCGAAGTGGTGCGCAAGTACAAGGAATCCGAGATGGTCGACGCTCTGATGAAACGCATCGAGGAACGCGCGCGTCAATATACAGAAGGACAGGGCGGCGGCACGGAAGATACCGGACTGCTTCGCATTCCCCCGCGCCAGGGCTGACACTGTCCCGAAAGGATCCCTGATGATCACTTTGCCGGCAGTCCGCCGACGGACGTTCGTTCCCATCCTTTGCTTTGTCGCCGTTCTGTCCGCCGCCGCGGCGAAGACCTACAACGTTTCCTCCCCTTCGGACTACAACAACGCGATGAAAAGCGCCAAGAAGGGAGACACTGTCCTTCTCAAAGCCAACATCACCATGCCGTGCGACACACCGGTTACAGCCGGCGTGACGCTGGACCTCGGCGGAAAAACCATCACCCTGCCGGATAAACTGCCGGACGGGCGCGGAAGCCGCGGCATCTCGGTCGAAGGCGGCGGCATCACGATTCGCAACGGTCGCATCGATAACGGCAAGTGGGCGATTTACGCTTTCTTTCCCGCGTCGGACTATCTGTTTGAGGACCTCCGCATCACCCGCACGAAAACGTTCCTCAAAATGGGAGCGGCCGGCAAGGGCGTTACAAAGAACATCACCGTTAACCGGGTCATCGTGGAATGCGACGACAACCCTTGGACAATCCTCGATATTGGACCGGGAAGCAGTTCGAACGTTACGATAAAAAACTTCTACTCCAAGGCCCGCGTGAAGAACGATGACACCGGCAGTGACGGCATCGGCATCGAACTGGCACTCGACCCGGTGACCCTGGACAATGTGCACATCGACGGTTGCAGTGGCGACGCCATCGACATCAAGGGCTCCGCGCACATCAGCAATTCCATCGTGACAAACGCTGTCAGGCAAGCCTTCAAGATTTGGGGACTGAAGGAGTTCCCGTCCTCGATGACCAACTGCATCGCCGTGAACAACGGATTCCACAGCATGGCCAACGCCGGAGATGTGACGCTGACTGACTGCTACTTTGAAGCAGGCACCAAAGAGTGTCCTGCCATCGACTTCGGCGCCGGCAAGAAGTGCGGCGACATCGACATCCACGGAGTACCCGACATCTACGGTTGCGGCGGGGTGACCGTTACCGCCACACGGTGCCGGTTCATACGGCGCGGAGGTTCCGCCTACCTGGTTTCCGCCGAAAACTGGCCCGTCGCCGCGAAGGTCAAGTACATCGACTGCAGTTTCTGGAATCCCACACACCCCAATCTGCACGTCGGCGCCGTCACCGCGCTGAAAGCCGCCGCCCAGCAAGGCATCTGGCCCTCCGAGTTTGTCAATTGCAAATATGAGGATGTGCCCGCGCCGGATATCCGCATCCGACCACCGGCGGCAAGCGTCAGTTTCACGCCGGAGAAAACCGCTCCGGGCGAAGCGGTGACGTTTAATATCACGCTGATTGCCGGCGACTTCACAGACAGGGAAACTACGTGGGAACCTCTGTTGCCGTTTGAGGTTGACATCTCGAAGGACAGCGCGAAATTGGACGGCAAACCGGTAGAATTGAGCATCAAGGACCGACGCCTGAAACTCACGGTCGGCGGAGTGGAACCGCGTTCGACGCACACACTGGTCGTGAACGCAACCCGCCGGTGAAACCGTGCCCAAGCCGAAGAAAATGAAGAAACAACTCCCACACTGGTGGTGGATTCCCGCGGCGGTTGTGGCCGCGGGATTCATCACTTTCCTGCTTTACCCGAAAGACAGTCGAACGCCCGGCGGTGAATTCACCGGAAGCCCCGGCATGAAGGTCTGGATTGCCGGCGATGCCGAGAAGATACGCCCGAATGCTCCGCCCCAGCCCGAACGCGTCTCCGCCGAACTCCACGCCGCCCGCAACGAATACGCCTCGTTCCAACTCATCGTGTGCGCCGACCGCATGTCGCTCAAGAACGTCAACGTCCAACTCGGCGCACTGACCGGTTCCAGTGGCGTAAAATTGCAAGATATCGCTCTTTTCCGGGAGGCGACCATCGAGATATCGTCCTCCTCATTCGACAAGCCCAGGCACGAGGACGAAGGATCCTGGCCGGACGCGCTGATTCCCATCGGCCGCGACCGCTGGTTCGGCGAACAGAGAAACGGGTGCCCGTTCGACGTGAACACGGATGAGAACCAGGCCGTCTGGGTCGATATCCGCGTCCCGGACAGCGCTCGTCCGGGCGACTACAAGGGAACTGCCACAGTCACCGCTACCGGACAGCCAACCGTCTCGGTGCCCGTTTCCCTCCACGTGTGGAACTTCACACTGCCGAAAATGGCGTCCCTGCCGACATCCTTCGGCTACGACAGCGGCCTGCTGGCTCAGCACCACGCGGACACAGAAGAAGAAAAGGCGCGTTTGGTACGAATGTACGCACGGGAAGGCGTTGCCAACGGCATATCTCCGTGGGGCTTGTGGCTGAACACCGGCCTTCCGTGGTACGATTACGATCCCATGCACCCGGAACGCGGCGCGCGCATACCGGATTGGAGCCGTTACGATTCGCTCTACGGCGAAGTGATGGCCGGTACCCCGGACGGAACCGCCAACACGATTGACATTGCCCCTCAAACGGTGTCGAGAAGCGCCCTTGCGGCGCCCGAGGTCAGTGTCGGCACGATGGGCGGCGCGGGAAGCCTGGCGAAGGGCACCTACGCCTATCGCGTCACTGCCGTCAACGCGGAAGGCGAAACGCAGGGCTCCGCCCATGTAATCGTCAACAATACCGGCAATCAGGCGGTTTCGCTGTTGTGGGAAGATGTCACGAACGCGAAGTACCCGAAACTGAACGCCGCGAAGTACAACGTCTACCGCTCGCCCGGGCCCATCGATACGGAAAACCCGATGTACAAGGGGTTCATCGGCAAACTGCGCAAGGTATACCACATCGCCAAACGGGGCGTCCAACCCGCCGAGTTATGGGAAAACGAAACGTATCTCGTGGCGACAACCAACGGCACATCCTGGATGGACGTCGGCTTGAAGGCCGACATCAAACGCCCCTGCCCCTGGATGAACACCACAGGCAAGCGGGAAGCCATCGCCGTTTACCGCGAATACGCGCGAAGGTTCCGCGCCAAAGGCTGGATGGACCGCGCTTTCCTGTACGCTTACGACGAGCCGTTCGGCAAGAAGAAACTCTACGCCGGACGCGAACAGGCCGAGTTCTTCCGGGAAGCGGTGCCGGACGGTTGGGCTCTGGTGACCAACACCTGGTCGCCCGAACTGGACGGAGCCTGCAACCTTTGGTGCGTTCCAGTCAACTGGTTCGATGACGGGGAACACGCCACCGCTGATGAGATTAAGAAACGTCAGGACAAGGGCGAACGGGTCTGGTGGTACCACGCGATGATGTCGCGTGGAGAACCTCTGCACAAGGGCGGGCGCTGGCCTTCCTATTTCATCGACGACTCCGCCATGGCGGCCCGCATCACCGGTTTCTTCACTTGGCGCTACAACTTCCAGGGCTTCCTTTACTACCTGACCACGATGGCCTACACCAAAGGAAACAATCCGTGGCGGAATCAGTTCTATTTCGACGCCAATGGAGACGGCACTCTGTTCTATCCCGGCACGCCGGACCGCGTGGGAGGCTCGCGCGATATACCGATCCCATCCCTTCGCCTCCGCTTCCACCGGCAGTCGATGCAGGATTACGAGTACCTGAAACGCGTCGCCGACCTGGGTGACAAAGCCCTCGCCGACCGTATCGCCGCCGAACTGGTGAAATCACCGGACCAGTTCGCCCAGGACAACGATCACGCCAGGATCGACGCCGCCCGCATCACGCTTGCCAGGCGAATTGAAGAACTCGGCCGGTGACAATTCGGAGCACGATTCTGAATCCCGAATCCCGAATCCTGAATCCTTTTCCCGAATGCGGTGTATCATGTTTCGGACACGCAAGAAAGGAACAACGCATGGCGGGAACCAACCCATACATCGAGAAAGCCCATTTCACACCGGCGGTCAAGCCGTTCCGGGTCACGATCATCCACGACGGAGAGGAACAGGTCGTCGAGGTTCGTCCGGAAGATATCCCTTACGGGCGCACCGGTCTGCCGGGAAGCATACTGGACATCTGCGAAGGGCACCACATCGAACTGGAGCACACCTGCGGCGGCGTGTGCGCTTGCAGTACGTGCCACGTTATCGTCAGGGAAGGCGGCGACTCCTGCAACGAGGCCGGTGACGACGAACTGGACCAGTTGGAGGAAGCGCCCGGAATCACCATCCAGAGCCGCCTCGGATGCCAGTGCGTTCCCAACGGCGAACGGGATATCATCATCGAAATCCCCGCGTGGAACCGCAATGCGGTGAAGGAGACGCCGCACTGATGCCGATGTCCGGATTCCCCGTCACTCTTCGCGTCCGGGACCTGCGAAACGCCGGCCCCCACGCCTACGCCCTAAACCTGGAAAGGGACGCCGCGGAACTGGAGTGGCAACCGGGGCAGTGGGCATCGCTCAGGCTTCCCGTCGGTCCGCACCCGCCCCTTGTGCGCGCGTATTCCTTCGCTCAACCTGCCTGGGTGGAAGGCCCTGTCCCGCTCGTTTTCGACGATGTGCCGGAAGGTGTCGGCACGCAGTACCTCAAATCGCTACTGCCCGGCGATTCTGTGGAAGTGGGCGCTGTTGCGGGCAAGTTCGTGTTACCCGACCCTCTGCCCGCAGGCATCGTGTTCCTCGCGCGCTTTACCGGTGTCGTGCCCGTGCACTGTATCCTGAAGGAACTGGAACGCCTTGGGAATCCACCGTCGGTTACGCTCATTTCCGGCGCGCCGACGTCGGGAGACCTGGTTTTTCACGAGGCTTTGACGGAATTGGCTGAACGGGCTTCGTGGTTCACGTATCATCCCGTTTCGCTCGATGGCGGTCGCGATGAACTCTCGGTTCTGGACAAAATCCCGCATTTCGGCCACGACGTCGTTCCGATGGTCAGCGGCGTGCGCGCCTTTACCCAGCCCGTCAGAGCCTGCCTGATGGAGCGTTACGGCTACGAACGCCGCGCGGTTCGCGTGGAAAACTACGACTGAAGGACTATTCCGGCGCCAACCGCCCCCACAGCACCTTCAGTGCGCGAACCGTTTCCTGAGCCGTGCGCCGGCTTCGATCCGCATTCTCCAGGTGGGGCCGGGCGTGATCTCGCAGTATTCGGATATCGTTGGTCGTGTTCTCAAGCGCGGGAACGTCATCCGGCAGTTCGCGTCCCGCCATCAGAGCGCACACAAGAGTCCATATCCGTGGCACAGACCGGATGTTGTATCCGCCGCCGCCCAGCGCCAGCCAGGGCAAACCCGTCCCGTCCACATACCTGGTTACCTCCTCGTATGCCGTGGTGGTCAACCGCAGGTGCGTCAGAGGGTCCGAATAATGCGCATCAGCGCCCATTTGTGTCACTATGGCGTTCGGACGGAACCGTTCGATCGCCCGAGGCACGATCTCGCGAAACACAACCAGGAAATCATCGTCTCCGGATTCCGCCCGCAACGGCGCGTTGATGCAGTAACCCTTGCCTGCCCCTTCCCCCAGCTCTTCCGGGAATCCTCCGCCCGGATAGAGGCTGACACCGCTTTCGTGGATGGAGATGGTGACAACGCGGTCGCTGGTCCAGAACGCCTCCTGCACCCCGTCTCCGTGATGGGCGTCGATGTCCAGGTACAGCACCCGGTCGAAGGTCTTCAGCAGTCGCTGTATCCCCATCACGCAGTCATTCAGGATGCAGAATCCGGCCGCCCGGTCACGATGCGCGTGGTGCAGACCGCCCGACAGGTTGACAGCCCGACCACCCGTTTCCGCAACAAAATCGGCTCCTCCAAGCGTGGCACCCGCATAAATCAACGACGCGGTCCACATGCCCGGGAACAACGGCGTATCTCCCGTGCCCAATCCGAAACCGGCGGCTTCGGGTCGCCAGTGACCGTCGTCAAACCGGACCAGGGCATCCACGTACTCCCGCGAATGCGCCTCCAGCACGGCATCCAGCGGAGCGGGTACCACCTCCCTCTCCTCCAGCCAACCGTCCGGTTCAAAAGCCCCGCAGGAGGTCAGAAGATCATAAGTGGTTCGAATTCTAATCGGTTTCAGGGGGTGCGACGGCCCCAGATCGTAGTCCAGAAAGCCCGGCGAGTAAAAGAAAGCCGGTTTGGTTCGCGCTGGAATTATGCTCATTTTTGCAGGATTTTCCGCGATTGTTGCGTAAATGGCCCGTTATGTGCTAACTAATTAGGTGTGAGGCGCGTGTGCGCCAAGGTGTTGCCGCGTCATCGTATGCGGTCACCAGCCTGATTCATTATCGCCATCGTGGCAGAAGGAGGCTCCGGTGCAAGGCTATTGTGTTAAGTGCAAGGCGAAGAAGGACATCAAAGGCGCCAAGCAGATCGAAACCAAGAACAAGCGGACTGCCGTTCAGGGAACTTGCCCTGACTGCGGCACCAAGATCACCGTTATCGGTGGCAAACTGTAGGTTTTGGATTCTTGTCGGGAGCCGATTTTTCGTCGGCTCCCGACTTTTTTTGTGTCGGTTTTTCCTAAAATCCTAGACCGAGGACCCGCACTCCCACGGAAACCGATTCTTTCCGGGTGCTGTAGCGTATCTCCGGTTCCACGCATCGAATACGCCTCGAAAGCGCAATTTCCGTGTCGTACATGCGCTCTCTGGACGTATCATACCGCACGGCCACCTCGATGCGGTTGTTTCCGTATCCCGTCCGGAATCCCCCGAACAACTCGTTGCGCAACCACACTTCGTCGAACATAAACGGTGTGTCACCCGTCGAGACCGTCTTTCGAAAACCGAACTCGCGGTAGAAGTCGCCGTTGCCCCGCTTCCAGGCCGCAATCGTGGTCAGAGATGCCCGGCTGTCGCCCGTGGAATACGAGGCGGCTATCCCCTCCAGCGATACACGCCAGGACGTCCGGCCGTTCCTTGCCACCAGCGGGATCTTCACGTCAGCCTCGGCTCGCGTCGCCGTGAGACGGGTTTCGTGCTCGCGGATCCGACCGACGCTGAACGTCAGCAGGTTCTTCTCCCCGTATCGCACTCCCACTTCCGGCACACGCGAAACCAGCGTCGGTTCGCGGTCGCGCACGCTTTGTTCCTGCTTCCAGTCGGCGTCCACATACGGACGCACCGCCCCTCCCGCCTCCCAGGATACGCCTCCGCGCCAGCCCGCGCGCGAGGTTGCTTCCAGTTCCGCGCTCCACCCGGGACCGATCGGAATGGGTTGGGTGAAGGTGAATCCTGAAGCTTCGGAGTAGCCCGGCATCGGGATGGGAAGCCGGTTCGTACCTCCTCTTGGTCGCGCCTTCCGTCCGTATTCGATATGGGGAAAACTCAGTATCCGGCGGCCAAACAACTCCAGAGTCACGTTGCTCAGCGCCAATCCCAGCGGATGTTTTACCTGTACGCGCCCGGCCAGGAAACGGTAATCGGGGCGTTCGGTACCGCAGGTGCTCACCTCCACGTTGTACATCGTCTGGAGGTTCGGCGAGTACTCCAACCGCTCCCCGCGGAAATTCACACCTTCCACACGGGTGATCACTTGATGCACGGTTCCGGATCGGGCCACCCAGTCATAACTCAGGCTTTGCCCCCGGATGGTCTGTCCGCCGTATTCCGCCGAAACGCCGCCCTGCGCTACCACGCGCCCGGCATTGAAGTCGGCGGAAACCGAATCGGCCCTCATCACCGCCGTCTCCGTCCGCCCGTCCGGTGTCACAGCCGTCACGGTGACCACCACATTGCCCGACGCCTGCACGATGCCGCTCTGCTGGCTCCCGCTTGTGTGGTCCGCCTGGATATCCACGGATGAAACGGCGACCGGGATGTCCCTGGGCGGCTTCCCATCGGCTTCATGAGGGGCGCAGAACAACAGCATCACGGCGCACACCAAGCTACCCAGGGCGCCGCCCCGGGCAATGTTGGAACGCGCCTTCGGCGCTTGACGAAATACAAACACCTTCATCGGTTGATCACACGATGCCCTGAAGGGGCAAACCAACGTTAGCCCGGGGGCACCGCCCCGGGCTCACCCCCCCAATTTCCGCTTTACCGCCTCGTTCGCCATGCCGGGATTGGCTTTGCCCCTGCTCAGTTTCATCACCTGGCCCACGAAGAAGCCGAGCAGTTTCTCCTCACCGGCGCGGTAGCGGGCGGCTTCCGACGGGTTGGCCGCGATGACTTCGTCCACGATGGCGTCGATGGCGCCCGTGTCGGTAACCTGCGTCAGACCCTTCTCCTCCACCACATGGCGCGCGGTCTTGCCCTCGTTGAACATCGACTCAAACACCATCTTGGCGATGGTTCCGCTGATGACGCCGTCCTCGATGAGTTTGATCAGTTCGGCCAGGCCGGCCGAGGGGATGCGGGTCTGCGTGATGGTGAGGTTCCCGGCGTTCAGCACGCGCGCCAACTCGCCGGTCACCCAGTTCGCGGCCGCCTTGGGATTCCCGCAGGCAGTGGCGACCTCCTCGAAGTAGTCCGCTGTTTCGCGGTCGGCGGTCAGCACATCGGCGTCGTAGGCGCTGAGTCCGTACTGCGACTGGAAGCGTTCCGACTTGGCGCGCGGCAGTTCCGGAAGGGCCGAGCGCTGTTCCTCGACGAACGCCGAATCAAACTCCAGAGGAATGAGGTCGGGGTCCGGGAAGTAGCGGTAATCAGCCTCCGATTCCTTGTAGCGCATCGGTATGGTGGTTCCGGTGGCCTCGTCCCACCGTAGCGTACACTGGACCACCGGTTCGCCCCGCTCAATCATGGCCACCTGGCGTGCCAGTTCCGCGTCGATGCCGCGATATACCACGCGGAACGAGTTCAGGTTCTTCAATTCCGTGCGCGTGCTGAGGATATCCGTCCCGACCGGCCGGACCGAGATGTTCGGCTCCGCGCGGAAACTGCCTTCCTCCATCTTGCCGTCGGAAACGCCCAGGTAAACCAGGATATTCCGCAGGGCGACCAGGTACTCGCGCGCTTCATCGGCGGAGTGGATGTCCGGCTCGCTGACCACCTCCATCAAGGGAACGCCGCACCGGTTGTAGTCCACGTGACTGCTGACGTCGCCCGGATTGTGGAACAACTTGCCGGTGTCCTCCTCCAAATGGACGCGGCGGATGCGCACGCGCTTCGGCTCGCCGTTCACAGTGAAGTCCACGTAGCCGTGCTGGCCGATGGGATCATCGTATTGCGAGATCTGGTACGCCTTCGGCAGGTCAGGGTAGAAGTAGTTCTTGCGGTGGAAGATGGTGGGTGATGTGATGGAGCAGTTTAAAGCCAGCGAAGTGCGCACCACCAGTTCGATGGCGCGGCGGTTGGGTACGGGAAGGCTTCCCGGCAGGCCCAGGCAAACCGGGCACGTCTGCGTGTTGGCGTCGCCGCCGAACGCGTTGGCGCACCCGCAAAACATCTTGGACTTCGTGCGCAGTTCGGCGTGAACCTCCATGCCGACCACGGCTTCGTACCTGGTATCGCTCATTCCGACACCTCCCTCGCGATGGGCGCGAGACGTCTGCCCCATTCGGTCGCTTGCTCAAACGCGTGGCCGGCCTTCAAAAGAACGTCCTCCTCGAAGTGCCGCCCGATCAACTGCATCCCGACGGGCATTCCCTCGGCCGAACCGCACGGCACGGAGAGACCGGGCAGTCCGGCGAGGTTCACCGGAATGGTGCACACGTCCTCCAGGTACATCTGGAACTGGTCGTCCACCTTCTCGCCGATGCGGAACGCCGTCGCCGGAGCGGTGGGCGTCAGCAGGACGTCGCACTGCTCGAACACGCGGTCGAAGTCGCGCCGGATAAGCGTGCGGACTTGCTGGGCCTTGCGGTACCACGCGTCGTAGTAGCCGGACGACAGGGCATACGTGCCAATCATGATACGGCGCTTCACTTCGGGGCCGAATCCCTCGCGCCGCGTGCGCATGAACATCTGAATCATATCCAGGTCGTCGCCGGTGCGGTGGCCGTAGCGCACGCCGTCGTAGCGCGCCAGGTTACTGCTCGCCTCGCAGGGCGCGATGATGTAGTAGGCCGGCATCGCGTACTTCACATACGGCAAAGAGACGTCCACCACCTGCGCGCCGAGTTCCTCGTACTTCGCGAACGCCGCGTCGATGGCATTGCGAACCTCCGGCTGAATGCCTTCCACGAAGAACTCCGCCGGGCGGCCGATCCTGAGGCCGCGCACGTCGCCGGTCAGCGCGGAAAGGTAATCCGGCGCCGGGATATCCGCGCTGGTCGAATCGCGCGGGTCGTGGCGGGCGATGACGTTCATCATCAGGGCCGCGTCGCGCACATCGCGGGTGATGGGGCCGATCTGGTCCAGCGACGAGGCGAACGCCACCAGTCCGAAGCGCGAAATCCGGCCGTAGGTCGGTTTCATACCCACGACGCCGCAGTAGGAGGCCGGTTGTCGGATGCTTCCGCCCGTGTCGGAACCGGTGGCCATCAGCGCTTCACCCGCCGCCACGGCCGCCGCCGAGCCTCCGCTGGAGCCGCCCGGCACGCGTTCGGTGTCCCAGGGGTTGTGGGTCACCTGATACGCCGAGTTCTCGGTGGAGGAGCCCATCGCGAACTCGTCCATATTGGCGGTCCCGACAAACACGGCGCCCGCGTCTTCTAACAAGCCGGGGACGGTGGCGGTATAGGGTGGTTTCCAGCCCTTCAGGATTTTCGACGCGCAGTTCGTCTCGACCCCGCGCACCGCCATGTTGGCTTTCACGGCCACGGGAACGCCGGCCAGAGGCGGAAGGGCCTCGCCGGCGGAACGGCGCGCGTCGATGGCGTCGGCCGTTTCCAGGGCGCGGTCGGCGGTCACCGTCAACAGGGCGGAAATCCTCGGTTCGAGCGCTTCGATCCGGCGCAGGGCGGCCTCGGCGACCTCGCGCGCGGAGACTTCGCCCTTCGCGACGGCGGAGGCGGTTTCGAAAGCAGTGGTTGTATTCCAGTCAATCATAAGGGTTCAAACGTCCACAATCTGCGGCACGACGAAGAAATGGCCCTCAACGCTGGGCCCTCCGGCGACCACGTCATCGGGATTCAGGCTCGCGCGCGGCTCATCGGCGCGGGTCACGTTCTTGCCGCCGACACTGTGCGAGGTGGGCGGCACGTCCGCGGTATCCAGGGCCTGCAGTTCGGCCAGATGGCCGAGGATGCCGTCGAGTTGGCCGGCATAGATAGCGACCTCGTCTTCGGTCATCTCCAGGCGCGCCAGCAGGGCGATTTTCCGAACGTCATCGGGGGTGAGGATGGGCATTGTCGCCTCCTGTAAAGCGAAGCGCCGGGAACAGGCCCGGCGACGCTTTGAATGTAGCAAACGGGGTGTGGGAGGTCAAGGTTCACAGGTACACGGCTCGGTCGGTCCAGTCCCGCTCCGACTGGCTGTCCCACAGCGATGTCAGGGCGCGCACCAGACCGCCGATGTTCGACGGCGGGCAACAGGAACGACTCACGAAAACCACTCCGGCATGGTGCATCCCCTGTTCCGCCCAGTCTTGCAACAAGGGCCACAGTGTCCGCTTGTCGTATGTGACCAGCGTTCTGCGTTCCTCGAAGGCCGTTCTCAGCAGGAGGCTGTCGTCAACGCCCAGGAAAGCGCCGCCGTGCCACGCCTGCAGGCTTGTGACCGGTATCTCGGTGCGCGATGCGTTCAGTCTGTCGGCAACCACGGGAGAGATATGCTCATCCAGCAGGAAAGCCAGCACGTGATTCACGCGTCCACCGGGAAGCGTTCCAGCGAAGGGAGAACGCGGGAGAGCGTTTCGAAATCGCAGGCGTCGTTGTCGGTGATGGCGTACTCGATTTCATCGGGAAATGCAGACGCGTAGTTTAAGGCCGCCTGGACTTTGAAGGCAGGCCAGCGCAGGTGCTCCGCGGTCCGCTCGACATCGAGGTCATAGTCGCGCGCGACCATCACGACCTCCCACACGGCGAGGCCGCTGGCCTTGATGCAAGCCTGCCGCCCGAGCGGCGAATCGCGGAATTCTATCAAGGCGAACTCGGCCTCGCGCAGACCTTCTTCGACCAGAAGCGCTCCGACTTCGCTCGCAGTGCGCCCCATACGCCGCGCAATCCGGCGCAACCGCTCCATCTGTTGATCTTTGAGCCGAAGACTCATCACTTGCGACATGGTACACTCCTTCGTGTGTGCTCGATAAAAGGATGATATCATCGGAGCGCCATCATCCGCAACTGTCGCAAACAATGTAAGCGATGTCAGTCGTCCCGGTAGTCCGGTCTCAGTTTGATATGATCCAGGCGCCCGGCAAGCGGTTCTTTCAGCGTCCCGTATTTGGCGCCGCCGTGCTTGATGGCCAGTGCTCTCTCGCGCGCGGCATCAGCTGTCCTACCGGCCCGTTCATACGCGATGGACAGATTGTGGTGGAAGGCCGGTTCTTCCGGAGACCTCGTGACGGCCTCCTCAAGCCATATTGACGGATCCCCGTATCTTCCGCCGCTCATTGCACCGACAGCGAGCACATTCAGGTCGTCGGGTTCGAGCCTGTTGCGCGAGGGTTGATCGAGCGCGACGGGCACCTCATACGCCTTTCCAGCCCGAATCAGAGCCGATGCCCAGAAGTGGCTCTGCCTCTCATATCCATAAGAGGCCAATTTAAACTTTTCGACCGCTGTCTGGTAGTCACCATTCTTATACGCCCTCATACCGCTCCTAAGCGCGTAATAATCCTTGTAGCTCCAAGATACCCATGTCACTGCAGTAACGAGATAAGCCAATACGAGACTGGCCAGAAAGAGAGCGCTGAGCACACACCCACCGCTAAACACATTTACCAGCGGAGTTCGACCACGCTTCTCGGAAGTCACTGTCGCTTTCCCTCCTCTGGCTTTTCGCCCATGGTGCCCGCGCTCAGCGTGTAGTCCGCCGGTTTCAGCGGTCGAAAGTCCATTTCACACGCCACAGGCTCCTTGAGGGAACGAAATCGCGGCCCCCCTTTCCGCACAGCGAACACCCTCTCCCGTCGTGCGCCGGCCGAATCGCCGACCCGCTCGAGCGCGATGGACCAGTTGTGGTGATACACCGGCATTTGGGGCTGAAGAAGGCTGGCTTTCCGGAACCATCCGACTGCCGATTCGTTCGAGCCCAGAGCCAGCGCGGCCACGCCCAGCACATTAAGGTCTTCCGGCTTCGCGTTTCTTCCCTTTGGTGTGTTCACGGCTTCCGAGACTTCGCTCGGTCTGCCGCAACGAATCAATGCCGCGCCCCATTTTGATTGGACGGTCGGCCAGTAGATATAATTCGGGTTTGTATCTCCCTGCGCCACACGCCGATAGAGTTTCTCCGCGGTCCGGTAATCGTCGCGCTCATATGCTTGGGCGCCGCGCTCCAAGGGGGACGGAAACAAGCGGTCCAGGGATAAGAGAATACCGAACAGGAACAGAGGAATCCATGGTATCAGCACCACCACGATGGGAAGCGACCACGGGTGCCTTTGGTAGCAGGAGGCCCATTTTTCACGGAGTTTGCTCATAGCAATTCACACTCTCCCTGGTTCCCTTGTCTTCACCTGTATTCTACCACGAACTCCCGCACCCGCTCCGCGCACTGCCGCTTGAAGTCGTCGGAGCGGGCGCTGGTGAGGAATTCGAGGTAGCTGGAAAGGTCGATGAGTTGGGCGCGCTTTTTCCAGTCAGCGGGAAGGCTCATCCCGCCGGACCGCAGGCCGGTTTCGATATATGAATGCCGTTCCGGTGCGGTGTGCCTCAACAGGTTGCCGATGTCCATATACGGCGTGCCGGAGTGGCTGAACTCCCAGTCCACGACGCCGCTCACCACGCCGTTGTGAACGAGGATATTGGTCGGGTTGAAGTCGCCGTGGACGAGAGAATGTTGCGCGCCCACTTCGGCAAACGTCCCGGCCTCGCGCGCCATGATTCGCGGGATGGCCTCAGCCGTTTCCTCACCGAGCCACGCGCGCACCTCGGGCCGTTTCAGCATCGAGGTGGTGAAGTCGTCGCCCTCGCCGAAGTCGAACGGCGCGATGGAACCGTCGGCCTGTATCCAACCGGACAATTGGAACGTGACCTCCGACAGCCGGGCCAAGGCCTCCGCCGCGGCGCACAGGCATTCAGGGACCTCCGACAGCAAGCGCCCCTCGATGAAAGTGTAAATCGACCAGCCTTCGCCGCGCGCCACTTCCTCCGGAACCGGAACCACCGTCCGCGCCAGGTCCATCACGGCCGATTCCCGCTCCGCGTCGCCGCGACTGCGCAACCGCAGAACGAACCGTTTGCCATCGGAAAGCGTGAGGGCATAGTTCGTGTTGCACTTGCCGGGTAAAAGGTTGACCGACACCGGTTCCCTCCCGCACAGGAAGCCGGCGATGAGTTTCGGGTCAAACAGTTTATGCGGATATCGGCGGTCGTCAGGCATGGCCAATTACCGTTCCGAATAACACTCGAGGCACACTGAGCGGAGTTCCGGCACGAAGTGACGGAATGCAGTCGAAGTGGCCGACCTCCAAGAACATCAACGGCGTGCTTCGACTACGCTCGTTCCTCGCTCCGCTCAGCATGCCTCGAGTCGTGTGATTCCGTCCCTAACCCCCGCCCTTCGCCCATACGACCGCCCGTATGCCCAAAGGGCGGGGGGTTAGGGCACTCACCTCTCCAGAATGTCCGCCTGGGCGATCTTCACAGCGCCCGAAGTGTACGTAGTCGCCGGCCAGTCCGGCGTGGCGGTGAAGTTGTCCGGCCCGCTTGAAGTCGCCAGGAACGTCTCCTCGCCTTTGGTGCCGGTGATGCTGGGATTCCACGCGAACGCCTGGTTTTCCAGCACGGTCTCATTCGTGGACGGTCGCAGGAACCAGTCGCGGCCCGCGTAGCCCGTGGAACCGCCCTGGTGGTGCAGGTTGCACTCCTCGGCGTAACCGTTGCGGGCGTAGGACTCGGTCATCACCTTCCACAACACGTCGGTGGTCGCGCCGGGAATGGTGGCCGCCATCAGGTCGGCCTGCACCTGGTTGCACGCATCGTGCTTGCGTTTGAGGTCGGCGGAAACCGGGCCGAAATGCACGATGCGCGTCACGTTGATGATGAGCCCGTGGCGCAGGGCGCACGTGACCAGCATGCATGTTTTATCAATCTTCTTCGTGGTCGGTATCGGGTGGCGGTACTTCAGCAGGCGGTCGTCGGAGGCGACCAGGATAAGGTTCGGGAAGATGCCGCGCTCCAGCAGGCGTTTTCCCAGGTCGGCGGCCGCCTCGAACTCGGTCATGCCCGGCCGGATCGCCTTGCAGGATTCGCCCATACACGCCGATGTTTCCGCTCCGAGCGCGCGGTAGCGGTCGACCTCCTCGGGCAGAAGGCTCCAGCGCAGGCGCGCCAGGTCGGCGGCGGCGTTCCGGCAACTTCCGTGCTCGCCGAACCGGGGCAACGGGGCATCGGTAACGCTCTTTCCGTCGCCGGCCACCTGTGCCAGCAACCGGATGGTTCCTGCCTCGCCTTCGTGCCACGGGTAGGTCAGCGGCGTCCAGCCTTGTCCGGCTAACTCCTCGTCCATCAGGCGCGGCGTCTCGATGTTGTCGGCGATAAGGTACTTTGCGTCGGGCGTTACGGCCAGCGTTCCGACCCCGGTCTCCGAGCCCATCACAATCATATTCGTATTGCCGCCGGTTATCCACGCCACTCCGGCCCGTTGGGTGAAGAAGGCCGCCTTCAGCCCGTTCGCCTCCAGATACGCGCGCAGTTTCTGTACTTTGATGCTGATTTCCGATGCCATTGATGGTGTCTCCTTGGTTGTTTCACACGTCCCGCGCGAGGCGGTAATCGTTCATATCCACGCGGATGAACTCCGCCAGCAGTGGGCTGGCCCGGTTCAAAGCCTTCCAAACGTCCTGCGCGATTCTGCGGTACGAGGCGTGTCCCTGGCGGGACGACCGGAGCGTGATGAAGTGGTCCATTTCGCGCAGGTTCCACGTGAACAGCACACGCATGCGGTAGGCCAGCGGAAGCACGTAAGGCGCGGCGTCGGGGGCTGTCCTCTCCAGTTCGCGGAACGCCTCGGCGGCCGTGTCCATACACCGGCGGTAGTCGTCCAGCAGGCCGAGTTCAGCGATTTCGGGCGGAGTGGAGTAGCCCAGGTCGGGCGTCAGCCTCTGCCGCGTCTGCGTTGCCATCCGGTGCCGGTGGATATCGCGGAACGCGCCGTAGTCGATGGTGATTTCAAACGTGTACGTCAGGTGTTCCAAATGCCGGAGGACCTGGTCGTGGTCGCCCCGCATGCCTTCGGGCTTGCGTGCCAGCGCGGAGCGAAGGACCGCCTCTACACGCTCGCGCGGCCATTCCGCCACGGCCTCTCGCAACACCGTCCAATCCAGCGTGCCCCGATCGTACAGCAGGGCCGTTGCCAGGTCAATCTCCGGCTCGAATGGCGCGCGTATCAGGCGCACGTCCGGCCCTTCGGCCGGTGTTACTTGCGGTAACACGTCCGCATATTCGTTGATGATGCCCGGCGCCTCGGCCAGGTAGTCGCTCCGGTCCGCATACTTGATGAGCGTCGGCACGATCGTCCGCGCCTCGTCCTTGATTTGCGCGCCCAGCGTCCGGCACTCCGCCAGCGGGTGCGACAGCATCTTCGTGATGAGGTGTTCCAGCGTGCGCGCGTTGGCGGTGATGCCCAGATTCGTGTGCGTGGCGGTCGGCAGAAGATACCGCAGGATATCGCACGCCGACGACCGGCACACGGCTTTCCACGCGCGTTCCGTCTGGCTTTCCTTGCGCGGCGTTCGGCGTTCGACCTCGGCGGTCACTTGCGGCATCAAGCGCGCGTAGGTTCCCAGCAACAGGCGCAGAACGGAAGACGGCGGCACATCGAGCGACGGCGGGAATTCGGCGGGCGTGTGGTAGCGGCTCTCGTCGAACACCACGTAGCGCGTGGACTTCTCGGTGAAACTGGCCAGGCGCGCGTCTTCGATGACCTTGCTGGCGAGGATGCTGACATCCTCCAGCGCCAGGTGTACCACGGCGTGCTCCGCCACCGAGCCGTGACCGTAGCCGACCACCCACTTCTCGTGGAACTGCCGCGCCTTCTCCCGCGCGTTCAACAGGGTGTCTTCGTCCTCGCAACCGCCTCCAGCAAACGCTTCGATATCCCCATCTTCCAGCAGGCGGCGAAGGTTCTCGCGCAGGGGTTCGGCGCTCCGGCTGTAATACGCGAACAGCACGGCGACAACTTCCTCCGGCAGGTTCCTCAGCGCAAACACCGGCCGGTCCAGATTGGTGACGAAGGGCGAGATATTGGTCATATGTACATGATAGGATTCAGGATTCAGGCGGAAGGACGACACATAGACCGCCGTCCTGCGGTCGCCGGCAAGTGGATTACGCCGTATAATGTCCTCGGGAATCGGAAATCTGCGGTTCACAGTCGTTCATTTGTCACAATTCTTTGCACTCGGAGCCGCTTTGTTGTTTCCACTCCCGGAGTCAATCCCATGCGCAGGAAAATACGTCGGAGCAGGACTCTTAGTATCTCCTTGATTACGGTTCTCAGCGCTACCCTCCTTTTCACAGGCACAACCGCGTTGTGCGAACCCGTTACCACCCGGATCAGCGTATCGTCGGACGAAGAGCAGGGTACGCAGTACGCGGACAGTCCGTCGGTCAGTTATGACGGCCGATTCGTCGCATTCCAGTCGGCCTCGTCCAATCTGACACCCGAAGATACCAACGAAGCGGTAGATATCTTTGTGCGGGATACGTTGCTGGGTACCACCACCCGCGTTTCGGTTTCGTCGACCGGCGCGCAGGCGAACGGGCAATCTCTCTATCCTGCTCTCAGCGCGGACGGTCGGTATGTGGCGTTCACATCGACGGCCACCAATCTCGTGCCGAACGATGTCAACGGATTCGGCGATGTGTTCGTACACGACCGGCAGACCGGAACCACAACGCTGGTATCCCTATCGACTTCAAGCGAACAAGCCAACGACAACAGCGACTACCTGGACAACCTCTCTATCAGCGGTGATGGCAGATTCGTGGTGTTCCGATCGTACGCGAACAACCTGGTTTCCGGCGACGCCAACGGTTCGCCGGATATCTTCCTGCGCGATACGAAACTGGGAATCACAAGCCTCATTTCCATTTCGTCCACGGGCGCACAGTCCGACCTGGACTGCTGGCATCCCTCCGTCAGCGCCAACGGAAGATTCGTGTCCTTCAGTTCCGCGGGGAAGCACCTTGCAGGCAACGACAACAACGATTACCTGGACGTATTCCGCCGCGATACACAAACAGGCGAAACCGTTCTCGTGTCGGTGGGAACGTCGGGCCTGTCCGGCACCGGCGATTCCATTCGTTCCGACATCAGCGCGGACGGACGCTATGTGGTGTTCGAGTCACAGGCGGCCGACATACTGCCACCGGACGAAAACGGGGCGTGGGACATCTATCTGCGCGATATGCAGGCCGGTGTCACCCAGCGTCTATCCGTGACACCAACAGGCGGCCTGGCAAACGACCATTCCGGCGGCTCACGGGTTTCAATCAGCCAGGACGGCCGGTATGTGGCATTCGCCTCCACGGCGACGAACCTGACGGCGCTGGATACCGACGGGCTTCTGGACGTTTTCGTCAGGGATGTGGGCACGGGCATGACCAGCCTGGTATCGGTATCGACCTCCGGGGAGAAAGGGAACCTGAATTCCCATCAGGCGTGCCTCAGCGGTGACGGGCGCTACATCGCCTTCTCATCCTGGGCGACGAATCTCGTGCCTGACGATACCAACGACTTTGATGTCTTCCTCAGGGGACCGATGCTGGATGCGGCGGCGCCGCTGAGTGTGGGCGATGTGGCCCGGTGTCTGCGAATCGCGCTGGGCGCGGGCATTCCCGACACGGCCGAATACGCACGTTATAATGCGGAGACCGAAAATCCGCGAATCACAATCGCCGACGCTTTGCGCCTGGCGCGCCGGATATCGGGCGCCGACCCCATTTCCGGTACTCAAGGTTCAGGATTCAAGGAGAGGTGAAGGATACCGGGTGTCAGGACTTGCGGGTCCGGGTCTGAATCCTGAATCCCGAATCCTAACATAAGGTATGCCTTCCTCCGACGAAAAATGGGCCGAACTCATCGTTGACGTGGACACCGCGCGGATTCCGCAACCGCTGACCTACCGCGTTCCCGCGCCCGTCGACGACCTGGAAATCGGCTCGTGCTGGCTCGTGCCGCTGGGCGGTCGCGAAACGCTGGGATATGTCGTTCGCATCCTCGACAGCCCTCCGCCGGACGTGAAGAACATCCGCGATGTGTTGGCGCGCGTGCAGATGGAAGCCCTGTTTGATGAGGGACTGGCGGACCTGGCGCGCTGGGTGGCCGGTTACTACCTCTGCAATCTGCGCGACGCCGCGCGGCCCCTCACTCCCAGCTTCATCATCTCGGGCGTCCGGTCCGTCGTCTGCCTGGCGCCTGCGTTGCGCGATATCCTCGCGATGTCCCGCCTGCTCAACGCCGGTCGGCCGGTTCAGCTGTTTTTCGACCAGACAGCCGAACTCCCCGCCGGCAAGGCGCTGGACGCCCTGACCGTGAGGGTCTCGCCAAAACAAAAGGAAATCCTCGAGATCCTGGCTCAGCACCCGGAAGGGCTGACTGTGGAGGAACTGCGCTCGCAGGTGACGCTGGCCAACCTGAACGATGCCCTGAAACGCCTGAGGGAACGCGAACTCGTGGTCGTTACCAAATCGGTCACTCCGCCGCACACCACGGCTCGCAAACGCAAGGCGTACCGGTTGGTGCGCCTGCCCTCGGAAGAGGAAGTCGTATCCCTTCGCATCACGCCAAAGCAGGCGGCCGTGCTGGAAGAATTCGCCCGACAGCGAAAGCGCGACCTCGGGCAAAGCAAACCACTGCTGGTCACCGAACTCGCGTGGCGGCTGAACGTCGGAACCGGGCCGCTGGAGAGCCTAGCCCAGAAAGGCCTGCTGGAAGCGACACTTATCGAAGTGCGGCGCGACCCGTGGCCCTCATCGGGTCGCTCCTCCGCGCCTTTATCGCTGACGCCGGAACAGCAGAAGTCGTTGAATGCGATCTCGGCCAGCGTCACGGCCTCCGACCACGCTCGGTTCCTGCTCCACGGCGTCACCGCCAGCGGCAAAACCGAGGTTTACCTTCAGGCCATCCAAGCCACGCTGGACGCGGGACGCCAGGCGATTGTGCTCGTGCCCGAAATTTCGCTCACCTCGCAAGTGATGGACATATTCCAGAGCCGGTTCGGCGGACGCGTGGCCGTGCTTCATTCCGCCCTGTCCGACGGTGAGCGCTTCGACGAACTGCGGCGCATCCGGCGCGGTGAGGCCACCGTGGTCGTCGGCGCGCGCTCCGGTATCTTCGCGCCCACACCGGAACCGGGACTCATCATCCTCGACGAGGAGCACGAAGGCACCTACAAGCAGGACCAGACGCCGCGATACCACGCCCGAAGCGTGGCCGCCAAACGCGCTCAAATCAGCGGGGCCACGCTGGTGCTCGGTAGCGCAACCCCCTCGGTCGAGAGTTACTGGCTCGCGAAACAGGGCAAAATGCAACTCCTGACGATGCCGTCGCGAATCGACGACCGGCCTCTACCTCCGGTGGAAATCGTGGACCAACGCGAGGAGTTTTCCCGCGGGCGCGGCCTGTTCTCCGCCCAACTCGAGGACGCCGTCCGCCACTGCCTCGGCCGTCGCGAGCAGGTGATTCTGTTCCTCAACAGGCGCGGCTACTCGTCGTCGCTGATGTGCCGCGAGTGCGGATACACCGCCCGGTGCCCGAACTGCAGTGTGTCGCTGACGTATCACGCGCCTGCCGGCCGAAGAGTGCCGTTCCTGCAGTGCCACCACTGCGACCACCACACCAACGCGCCGTCCGAATGCCCCAAGTGCCGCGGCACGAAGATCCGCTACACGGGAATCGGCACCGAAAAGATTGAAATCGAAACGCAGGCGCTGTTCCCCGACGCGCGACTTCTGCGCCTCGACCGCGACACGACCAGCCGCAAGGACTCCCACCGGCGTATCCTGACCCGATTCCGCGAGGAAGACGCCGATATCCTGATCGGCACGCAGATGGTCGCCAAAGGGCTTGACTTCCCGCGCGTCACGCTGGTCGGGGTCGTCGCCGCCGATACGGGGCTGAACATGCCGGACTTCCGCGCCGCCGAGCGCTCATTCCAGTTGCTGACGCAGGTTTCGGGCCGCGCCGGTCGCGCCGACCTGCCCGGCAAGGTGATTGTGCAGACCTACAATCCCGACCACTACAGCCTGATCGCCGCGCAGACGCACGATTTTGTGGGATTCTACGATGAAGAAATCCAGTTCCGCCAGGCCCTGCGATACCCGCCATTCTCATACCTGGCCAACATCATCGCCACCGCCAATTCCCAGGAGGAAGCGACCGGCGCGACCGTCGCCGCCGCGGAAGTATTCAAGGAAATCTGCCCCGGATACGGTGTGGATATCCTCGGCCCCGTCGCCGCGCCGATATCCTTCCTGCGCAACAAATTCCGCCGCCACCTTCTGCTCAAATCACCAACCGCAGGCGCGCTGTTGCACGTCCTCTCCGACACCCTTCCCCGCCTGCCCGACGCGGCAAGAAAGATACTGACCATCGACGTCGACCCGCAAAGCCTGCTGTAAGTGGTAGGGGCGGCGCCCCCGTGCCCGCCCATCCGGATTCCGGACAGGGCGACCACAGAGGGTCGCCCCTACCCGAACCGAGGTCAAACGATGCGTTTTCCTGAACCGATAAAGGCCTTCATCGACACCACCACGTGGACGTTCGCCAAAACCATGCCCCTTTGGCCGCACGAGTATATCGTTCGCGACCGGGTGGACCGCGCCCTGTTCGAAGCCGTGGTGCGCCACATCCGCCAATACGGTTTCGAAGGGCGATTCTACCAGCGTCCCATCACCTACTTCGCCGAGGACGGACTGCTTTACTGGACGATGGGCGCGCCGATTGAGGAAACGATCATCATCAACCGGTGCCGGGAGGAGGATTCGTACGAGAGTCGGCTGAAGAACGGAACGTTGCCGTGAGGTGAACCGGGTAACCTGCAGGATACCGACTCGCGAGAATGGGCGATTCGTGAATCGCCCCTACCAAACGAGAGACGCTGTCATCCCGAGCGCCCCTTCTGGCCCGTATGGGTAGTCAAGGAATCTGTGTTTGTCCGGAAACCCGCCCATACGGGCGTTCGTATGAACGCGGATTTCTCCACTGCGCCCTGGCGGGCTCCGGTCGAAATGACGTTCTTCGCTTTGTGCCTTCGTGTCTTTGTGGTAAAATGCCTGACACCCGAAACCTGCCCCCTACGAAACCACCGACCCGTATATCTCCAGCAACTTCTCGCCTGCGGTTTCGGCGCTGAAGAGGTGCGCGGTTTCGCGGCCCAGGTCGGCCAGGCGCGCGCGTTCGGCGGGGTCGCCGGCGAGGCTCAGCACCCGGTCGGCCATGGTATCAGCGTCCGCCGGAATAAGGTAATCCAGATAACCTTGCGGCACCACGGAAAGTGCGCCGGGGCTTTCCACCGAAATGAACGGCAGGCCGGCCGCCATGGCTTCGCACAAGGCCAGTCCCTGCGTTTCCGTGTGCGAGGGACAGGTCATCACGTCAGCGGCGGCGTAGTAGTCGCGCATCTTCTCGTGCGGGATATAGCCCGGGAAGCGCACACAATCGGCATATCCTCCCTCGGCCACAACCTTCCGCGTCAGTTCCATGTCCGGCCCCCCGCCCGCGAACACCAGTACGGCGTCCGGTCGTTTTGCGCGCACGGTGCGGAAGGCGTCCAGCAACAGCGGTATGTTCTTCTCCGGCGCCATCCGGCCCGCGTACAGCAAAGCAAGCGCGTCCGCCGGGATTTCCAGCTTCTCGCGGGTTCCGGCGCGGTCGCCGCCCTGGAAGTCGCCGATGTGGATTCCCGTGGCCAGGATCGATATCGGCCTGTGCACGCCCCACGATCTCAGCACATCGCGGGCCGATTCCGTGGGCGCGATGACGACGCTGGCCGTGTTGTATTGCTTGCGCGTCCAGTTGAGGATGAACCGCAGGGATATCGGCCGGGGGATGAACGGCGTGTAATGCGTATACTCCGTGTACAGCGTATGGAACGTACTGATGTGCGGGATGCGCTTGCGGTTGGCCCAGCGCCGGCCTTCCGCGCCCATCGCAAACGGGGACTGGGTATGAATCAGGTCCAGCGGAAGGTCCTCAATATACCGGTCAAGCACCCCGCGTTCCCGCAGTTTGAACACCTCGGCCCGGAAAAACCAGCGCAGGATATATTGCAATCCCGGCGCGCGGCCGATCGCCATCACGTAATCGGGCTCGTACTGCAACCACAGCCAGTTGAAGCGGACCGACGGATACCGGTGCACGAACGGATCGTTGTCTTCATACCCGGGCATGAAAGGCGTGAAAATGTGGACCGTGTGGCCGCGGCGGCGCAGGCTTTCCGCGAACGTCGTCACCGACACGGTCACCCCGTTGACATAGGGTGTGTAACTCTCCGTGAAGATGCCGATGTTCAAGGCGCTATTCGTCAGGGCATCCGTGCAGTTCGAGGAATTCGAGCACGTTGGACAGGCGGAAACGCCGATGGTTGCCGACCGTTCGCTCCTGTGTCAGCAGTCCGCGGTTGGTATACCGCCGCACGGTGGTGGGGCAGACATTCAGGATGCGCGCGGTCTCTTCCAGCGTCAGTTGCGGATCGAGGATGCGCCGGATCAGGTCGTCGCGTGATTCCGAAAACTTGCTCTTATAGGAGTTCTGTGCGATCTCCTCGCGCACCGGCCGCACCAGCAACTGGATGTGGCGGGGAAGGAGGTGGAACATCGCCGCGGCTTCCACCACGGTCGGAGGTGGCAAGGCCGGGGAAGGCGCGTCAATCTCTTTTCGGATGGCGCGCTGTTTCTCGAGGATCGCCTCTACCGAGTCGGAAGGAGTGCGAGCGTGGCCAGACGACGGTTTGAGGGCGGGTGCGTCGGGGTCTAGGCACTCCTCGGCTTGCTCCTGAACGGCCCGGGTTCGTTCGTCAATGTAGCGCCGCCATTCTTTCAAGCTTCCCCGGAACCGGGCCATGATGAGTGTCTCCCTCGGTGTGGTTCGTTAAGTACAGTTTAGATAAAGAAACCTCACAGAATCAGCATCGCATCGCCAAAACTGAAGAATCTGTAACGTTCCCGAACGGCGGTACGGTACGCTTCCAGCACGAACTCCCGGCCCGCGAACGCCGAAACCATCATCAACAGCGTGGATCGGGGCAGGTGGAAATTGGTGACCATCGCATCCACCACCTGAAACAGCGAGCCTTCGCGCAGGAACAGCCGCGTTTCCCGCGCCCCGGGCTGAACCTTCCCGTCCACTGCCGCGCTTTCCAAAGCCCGCACGCTGGTCGTTCCCACGGCGATGACGCGCTGTGCGCTGTTGATGCGCTCGGCGACCTCCGACGTGATCTCGAACCACTCGCTGTGCATCACGTGCTTTGTCGGGTCATCGACCTTGATGGGACGGAACGTGTCCAGCCCGATGTGCAACGTGATCTCCAGCAGGTCGACGCTCAGGGCGCGAACCTGTTCAAGCAGTTGGGGAGTGAAGTGCAATCCTGCCGTGGGCGCGGCCGCAGAGCCCAGCGTGCGGGCGTATACCGTCTGGTAGCGCTCCGGGTCGGAGACCTTCGTCGTGATGTACGGAGGCAACGGCACTTCGCCCGCGCGCTCCAGCAGTTCGTCCAGCGAGCCCGCACCGGCAAAGCGGATCACGCGTCCGCCCGCCTCGGTACGCTCCATCACATCGGCCGTCAGCGAATCGTTGATTACCAAACGCGTGCCCGGCGGAACGCGCTTACCCGGCGAAACCAGCGTCTCCCACAGGTCGCCGCCAAGCGGTTTCAGAAGCAGTATCTCCACCTTCCCGCCCGAAACCTTGTGCGCCCAGATCCTCGCCGCCCGCACACGCGATGTGTTTACCACCAAGGCATCACCGGGTTGTAAGTACTCCAGGATGTCGCGGAAGGTCCGGTGGCAGATGGAATGGTCCTGGCGGTCGAGGACCAGCAGTCGCGACGAATCGCGCGGCTCAACGGGTGTCTGCGCAATCAGTTCATGCGGGAGATGATAATCGTAGTCGGAAAGAAGCACGCTTCAATTAAGGATTAAGGATGAAGAATAAAAGATTATCCGGGCAATTCACCACAAAGGTACAAAGAAGAGGATTCAGGATTCAGGAGAATAAAAGTCATAGACGTATCATTCTGAGCGTCAGCGCCCATACGGGCGTCCGTAGGGGCGCAGTCGAAGTGTGCCTTGCGTTGGTTCGGGCACAGCATGCTGTGCCCCTACCCGACACCAAACTGAATCCTGAATCCCGAATCCTGAATCCTCCTCCGTGCCTGTATGGTTATTAGTCCATAACTTCAGGTATCGCGTTCTCCCACGCGTCGCGGCAGGCATCCACGGCAACATCAACCGGGATGTCGTCCTTGCCGAAGGCAATCCGAAGCCGGTTGCCTTTCACCCATCCCTGGAAGGCGCACGGGCATCCCTTCTCCGCGGCGATTCGTTGCAGTTCGGCGCTGTCGAATTCGCTGGGGCACGAGACGATGACGCGGCCGGGGTTCTCCGCGAACAGGGCGGAGTCGACGCGCTCATCGGTTCCGCAAAGCACCTCGGCGCCCAGTCCGTTCGAGATACAGCATTCCGCCAGGGTCACGGCGTAACCACCGTCGGAGATATCGTGTGCGGAGGCGATGTGGCCTTCGGCGATGGCTGTCAGCAAGGTCGCGCGCAGGGCGGCTTCCGCGTCCAGATTAACCTTCGGCAGGATGCCTGCCTCCATATCATGAACCGTCGCCAGGTACTCCGAACCGGCCATTTCGCCCGCGGTTCCCCGGCACGGCGCACCGAGCAAAAGGATGACGTCGTTCTCGCGCCGGAACGCCATTTCCACGTGCTTGCTCACGTCGTCCAGGATACCGACCATGCCGATCGCCGGCGTCGGCAGAATCGCCCCGTCCGGTGTCTCGTTGTAGAACGACACGTTGCCGGACACGATCGGGATGTTCCACGCGTCGCAAGTCTCCGCCATGCCGCGCACGCACTCGCGGAACTGCCAGAATGCCTCCGGTTTCTGCGGGTTGCCGAAGTTCAGGCAGTCCGTCACGCCCGCCGGTCTAGCGCCGACACAGGCCAGGTTCCGCGCGGCCTCGGCCACGGCGTTGCGTGCGCCCTCAAAAGGATTCAGCCAGCAGAACCGGGCATTGCAGTCGGTGGTCGCCGCGATCCCTTTTACCGAGCCTCGCACCCGCAAAACGGCCGCGTCTGCCGCGCCGGGCAGAACGACCGAGTTGGTTTGAACCTGGTGGTCGTACTGCCGGTACACCCACCGCTTGCTGGCGATGGTGGGATGGCTCAGAAGGGTCAGAAGAACAGCGTTCAAATCGGCCGGTTGCGGAACCGCAGACAGGTTTGCTCCGCGCATTTCCTCCACGTAGGACGGTTCGCGGGCGTCCAGGGTGTAGGTCGGACAACGGTCGGCCAGCCAGTCGGCCGGGACACAGGCGACCGTCACTCCGTCCTCGTCCACCGTCACCATTCCGTCGCCGGTCACCTCGCCGATGATGGCCGCATTGAGGCCCCACTTGCGGAACACGCCGGCCACCTCGTTCTCGTGTCCCTTTTCCACGATGGCCAGCATGCGCTCCTGCGACTCGCTGAGCATCACCTCGTAGGCGCTCATGCCCTTCTCGCGGCGCGGGACCTTCGCCACATCGATGTGCATGCCCGTTCCCGCCTTGGCCGATGTTTCGCAGGTACTGCACGTGAGGCCCGCGGCGCCGAAGTCCTGAATCCCGGTGATGTGCCCGGTTGCCAGCGCTTCCAGCGTGGCCTCGATGAGCAGTTTCTCGGTAAAGGGGTCTCCGCACTGCACGTTGGAACGGCGCGATTCGGATTCCTCGCTGAGTTCAACCGACGCAAACGTGGCGCCGTGGATGCCGTCGCGACCGGTGCGCGCGCCGACCAACAGAACCGGATTGCCGACGCCTTTCGCCGTTGCCTTTGCGATTTCGTCCTCGCGCACCAGGCCGATGGCCATCGCATTGACGAGGCAGTTACCGGTGTAGGCCGGGTGGAACACCACCTCGCCGCCCACGGTCGGCACGCCCACGCAGTTGCCGTAGAAAGCGATGCCCTCCACCACGCCGCGGAACAGGTACTTGTTGCGCGGGTCGTCCAGGGGGCCGAAGCGCAGGCTGTCCAGGCTGGCAATCGGGCGCGCGCCCATCGTGAAGATGTCGCGCAGGATACCGCCGATGCCGGTGGCCGCGCCCTGCACGGGTTCGACCGCCGAGGGGTGGTTGTGGCTTTCCATTTTGAACACCACGCCCAGTCCGTCGCCCAGGGGAACGACGCCGGCGTTCTCCATCGTGCCCTCGTCCGCCATCTGGCGGTAGTTCTTAATGAGGCGCAGAACGGGCCGTGAATACTTGTATCCGCAGTGCTCGCTCCACATCACGGAGAACATGCCGACCTCGGTGTAGGTGGGCTGTCGTCCGAGCACTTCACAGCAAAGGTCGTACTCGCTGTCGTTCAGGCCCATCTCCAGGGCCATCTCGCGGGTTCCGACAGGGTTGGTTGGGGTTGTGGTGGGGTTTGGCATGCGTTGAATCTGGCCTCGCTTTTATGAAACCGGGGTTGTTTTCAGCAACGAACGCAAGGCGGTGTTTACGGCCTCGTCCGTTGGAAAGGCTTTGGCAACGTCCGGATCCAGCCGAGCAAGGTTGGTCCCGTCCTGAAGCCGTGCCAGGTATTTACCGCGCACCGGCTGTCCGAGCGCGGTCAGATTGTATTCAGGCAACAGATCATCGTCTGGAGCCTTGTGTTCATGATTCTTCATATTGCTGTTTTTCTGCTCGGGTACATAAATGGGCACTGATGATACGGAGGCCATCTGGACGATCCGAATGGGCCACAATCAGCAGTCTGTTGGAAGTTGAATGCCCAACGGTCAGGCCTCTTCTGTTTCCGAATGCTCATCACCGACAAATGTCAGGGCAAGCGGGTCGCCGAAAACCGGCGCGGCTTCGTGAAACGAAACGCCGTGCCTGCGTATGTTTTGGTTGGCCTTGTCGGTATCCCACTCAAAATGTAACATACCGTACTCACACAGGATGGTAGCACCCCGGAAAGGTATCAGGTGTCTCGTACGGGGAAGCGGATGCCGGGTGTCAGTACCCTAACCCTCCGGCCCCCTTCGACTGGCTCCGGGCAGGCACGTCTCCACAGCGAAGGACGGGGGTAGAGGACTCATACCTGAAACTTGAAACCCGCGGTCAATCTCTCAGCAGTCCCGCCAGAACGTCGGCGTATTTTTCGGCGATGACGTGGCGTTTGACCTTCAGCGTGGGCGTCAGTTCGCCGGAGTCGATGCTGAACTCGTTCGGCAGGATGGCGAAGCGGCGGATGCGCTCGAAGTCGGCGAATTGTTTTGAATGTTTGTCGATTTCGGCTTTGATGATCTTGCGCACTTCGGGATCGGCGGCGAGTTCCGCGCGGTCCTGCGGCGCTCCGTGTTCAGCCTGCAATCGTTCGAACGCCGGCACGATGAGGGCAACAACGCCCTGGCCGCGGTCGCCCATCAGCGCCACGTCGGTGATATAAGGGCTCTCCTTCAGCACGCCTTCAATCAACTGCGGGGCGATGTTTTTGCCGTTGGAAAGAACGATGATATCCTTCTTGCGGTCGGTGATGACGACGAACTTCTCGTCGATGAAACTGGCGAGGTCGCCGGTTTTGAACCAACCGTCCGGCGTGAACGCTTCCGCCGTGGCTTCGGGGCGATTCCAGTATCCGCGCGCCACGCCTCCGCCCCGGCATTCCAGTTCGCCGTCTTCGGCCAACCGCACCTCGAATCCCTGGGCGGGCAGTCCGATGCTTCCGGGGCGGATTGCGCCGGGACGGCTGACCGTCAACAGCGACGTCGTTTCGGTGAGGCCGTAACCTTCCAGGATGGGCATGCCGAGCGCGTGGAAGAAGCGCAGTGTATCCGCCGAAAGGGCCGCTCCGCCGGAGACCATATACTTGAGCCTCCCGCCGAACCGGTCGCGGACGGATTTGAGCACGAACGCATCAGCAACCGCGCGCTTTTTGGCGAGCATGGGACTGGGAATCCGGCCGTGCATCAGTTCCACGGAGTATTCCTCGCCGATATTCATCGCCCAGTGGAAGAGCCTGCGGACTTGAGCGGATTCCTTCTCGATGCCGCTTTCGACGCGGCTTCGCATCATCTCGTAGAGGCGCGGCACGCCGAACAGGTAGGTCGGGCGCACTTCCATGAAATTCTGCGGCAGGCGGGCCAGCCCTTCCACGTACGCGATGCAGGCGCCCAGCGAAAGCGGCATGTAGTAGCCGACGGTGCGCTCGTAGATGTGGGCAAGCGGCAGGAAGGATAGGAACACATCCTCTTCATTCCACGGCAGGATATCGCGCCCGGCATTGACCACTGAAACGAAGTTGCTGTGCGTCAGTTCCACGCCCTTCGGCTCGCCGGTGGTGCCGGAGGTGTAAATGATGCTGGCCAGGTCCTGCGGCTGAACGGAAGACCAGCGCTCGCGCCAGGTTTCATCGTCCAGCGGATAGGCGTGGCCGCGGGTCATCAGATCCGAGATTGGGACGGTGTTGGCGTCCGGCTCACCCTCGAAGGCGACGATGTAGCGGCAGGTGGATGCCAATGTGCGCGCCTTGGCGAGTTTGGCGGATTGTTGCGCGTCTCCCGCGAAGGCGAGGACGGCGCCGGAATCGGCCAGCGCGTAGGCCACCTGGTTGGCCGGCAGGGAGGGATAGATTGGAACGGTGACGGCGCCGATGGAGAGGGCCGCCAGGTCCGCCTTGACCCAGTGAACGCTGTTGATGCCGATGATGGCGATGCGGTCGCCGCGTTGGATACCCAAATCGATCAGCCCCTCAGCGAGGAGGCGAACGTCGGATATCAATTTCGCGTAGGAAATCGGTTCGTAAACGCTGTGCACCTTATGGCTTAGCGCGGGCCGGTCGGGGAACCGTTGGGCGGCATCCTGAACAAGCGCGTTCACGGTGTCGCCTTTGGCGGGATTACGGTTACCGGGTACCGCTCGATCGAAGAGATAATCGCTCATGTAGTGGTTCCTGGCGGTATCCTACGTTTTGGTGAGATCGGCGACAAGGTTCGAGTACTTCCTGACGAGGATGTGACGGCGGACCTTGAGGGTGGGAGTCAACTCGCCGCCCTCGATGCTGAACGGGTGCGGGAGAAGAGCAAACCGCCGGATTTTCTCGAACTCGGCCAGGCCGGAGGAATGCCGTTCAATTTCGGACTTGATGACTTTCCGCACGCCCTTGTCCTGCGCGGCGGTCTCGGGGTCGGTCGGTGTCTTGTGGTCGGCGTGCAGTCGTTCGTAATCCGGCACAATCATGGCGGCCACAGCCTGTGCTCCGTCACCCACGAGGATGATGTCGCGTACGTAATGGCTGGCGCCGATCATGGCCTCGATTTTCTGCGGGGCGACCTTCTTGCCGTTGTTCAGGACCAGGATGTCCTTTTTGCGGTCGGTGATCATCAGGAAGCCTTCCGAAGTGATGGAGCCGACATCGCCGGTGCGCATCCAACCGTCTTCGGTAAATATCTCGGCGTTGGCCTGCGGATTGTTGTGGTATCCCCGCATCACGCCGGGGCCCTTGCACAGCACTTCCCCGTCGTCGTCAATCCTGAGTTCCGATCCGGGGCTGACCATTCCGACGCTGTTCGGGCGCATTCGTCCCGGCCGGTTGCAGGCTAACAGCGAACACGTTTCCGACAGGCCGTATCCCTCAATCAGCATCAGGCCGAGCCCGCGGAAAAACATCAGGGTGTCGCCGTCCAGCGCCGCTCCGGCGGAAAACATATAGCGAATGCGTCCGCCGAAGCGTTCACGTACCTGCGCGAATACCTTGTGATCCGCGGCGGCGGCGATTCGGGCGGCAAGGCCTTCGGGCTGAAGTCCGTGATTGATGCTTTCCGCCGCCTTGCGTCCTGCGGCAAGCGCCGCCATGAACATGCGGTATTTCAACGGCCCCATCTTGCGCACGCCTTCGACGATCTTCTCGCGGGTCATTTCGTAGATGCGCGGCATGCCCATGAAGATCGTGGGCCTGATCTCGGAGAAATTCTGGGCGAGGCGGGCAAAACTCTCCATAAAGACATTGCAGGCGCCGACGGCGAGCGGAATGTAATAACTGGTACAGCGGGTGTAGATATGAGCCAGCGGTAGGGCTGTCAGGTAGATGTCCGTCTCGTTCCAGTCCAGCAGTCGCATGGCGGCGTAGTTGATGTACACAAAGTTGCGGTGGGTCAACTCGACGCCCTTGGGTTCTCCTGTGGTGCCGGAGGTGTAGATAATGCTGGCCAGGTCCTCGTGTTCCACTGCCTGCCACAGGGCTTCGTATTCGCCGTCGGTCAGGGGTTTCGCCCGACCTTCGTCCAAAACGTGATTCAGCGGAACCGCGTCGGTGGAGGCGGATTCGGCGAAAGTAATCACGCGGTCAAGCGATGGCACCCCGCTCCGAATGGCGGCGACCTTCTCCTCCTGGCTTGCATCGCTGGCGAAGACAACCTTGGCTTGCGCGTTGTGAAGGATATAGCCCACCTGGCCGGCCGGAAGTGTGGGATAAATCGGCACGGAGATGGCTCCGAGCATCAGAGTCGCCAGGTCCGCGTACACCCAGTTGACCGAATTCTCCGCGAGGATCGCCACGGTATCGCCCCGTCTGACACCCATCGCGTGCAGGGAAGTTGCCAGGGCCCGGACGATGCCTCCCAGTTCGCGGTAGGTGATGTAGGTGTATTCACCGTTTGTCTTGTGTCCCAGTGCGTTGCGGTCCGCAAAAAGGCGAACGCTCTTGTCCAGCATCCGTGTCAATGTTTCGGATGCCTCGGCCTTGTAAGGCGCAATCTGCCACGAAGCGGGATTCAGGGACTCGTAGTCTGCGGGCATATCTTTCTCCAGATTGCCGAGGATTCGGGATTCAGGATTCAGGTCCGAACCGGCCAGGTCCGTGCTAAATCCTAGATCCTGAATCCTATATCCTTTGGTGTTTATCCCTTCCAGATGGGATTCCAGGTTACGGAACCGTCCAGCCAGAGGATGTTGGACGGGAAATCGCCGTCCTGATCGGGAACCCAGGGCCTTGTTGCCTTGCCGTGGTTGGTGGCGTAGAGATTCTTGGCCGAGTTGTAGAGCCAGTCGACGTCGCGCCCCACCCAACCGGCCTGTTCGTACTGGGTTGTTTTGTATGAACGGGCGTCTTCCAGTTTGCGGCGCTTTCCGCCCTTCCACGGATCAAGGCCCAGGAACCAGTAACTGATGCGCGCATTCGGAACGGCCATGGTGCCTTCCGCCTGCTCGGTGGTCACCTTGAAGCGGTAATCAACCGGCGCGTTGTTGGATCCATCCATCCCGCATTTCCAGAGATCGACGCTCTTGATGTAGGGATGGTATGCGCGGACAGTGCGGATGGCCGGGGTGGCAGGCCGGATTTCCTCGGGGAATATCCAACCGTCGTAATCGTTGCCGTACATCTGCAGGGCAGTGCCCAGTTGCTTCAGATTGTTGGTGCACGTTGTCTGCTTTGCTCTGGCGCGGGCTTTGGCGAACACGGGGAACAGGATGGCCGCGAGGATGGCAATGATGGCTATCACGACCAGCAGTTCGATGAGGGTAAATGCTTTTCTTCGCACGGATGGCTCCTTGAAACTATGAATACAAAGAGGAACGACATGGGCTTACCACTTCATCATGATACATCTTTCGGAGGACGGAAGTTAGGAGCCGAGAACCTGTCACACGGGGGGCCGGCGTTCCCATACTGAAGTCAGAGCCGGACGTTTTGACCCGGCGGCCAGGGAGGCTTTCTATGGTGCGGGAAATAACACGCTTGACCATGTTGCTGGGAGGTTTGGTGATGATGAACGGCGCTGTCGATGCGGCGGAAAACGCGCAGATTCGATTGCTGGGCCAGCCGTGCCACGCACGGAACGTGGCCGCCGGCCGCGCGGTAGTCGATCCCGTCAGCGGCCGAGAGTGGTTCGTGCTGACGAACGAGAACGACGCGTACGGCGTGGAACTGATTTTCATCGACTTCGAGAACGACACCGGCGAAGTTTACAGCGCGAAAGCCAGCGCCGGCGCCTGGTCGTTGAACGAGGTGCCCGGCGGGCGTCTGGTGGTCGGCACCTACTACGACGGCACATGGCACGTGTTCGACTTGCGGAAGAAGGCGTTCGTCAAGTCCGTGAAGTTCCCGGGCGAGGACTACATCTGGAACTGCGCCATCGGCAAGGACGGCCGGCTTTACGGCGGTTCCTACCCCCGCGGCAAACTGGGCGCGCTGAACCTGGACACGTACGAAGTGGAAGACTGCGGAACGCCGACACCGCACAACATGTACCTCCGCAACACGGCATCGCTTCCAGACGGGCGCATCTTCTGCAACTTCGGTATGAAGGAGGACGTGAACTACGTTTACGATCCCGCCACGAAGAAGTTCGAGAAGGGGCCGGAATCGTTCAGCCGGTTCAAGACAGCGGTTCAATGGAACGGGTATCTGCTGTCCGGAAACCAGGCGTTCGACGGCAAAACACTGGCGCAAGTGACGCCGTTGCCGTTCCCCGCGCCGGAGGGCGAGCCGGCGTGGACGGTGGATACGCGACTGACCACTCCCGACACGCTGTACCTGAACCAGGGCAACATGCTGTTCCGGTACCAGGCCGGTGATGTGGACCTGACGCTGGTTACGGAACTATCCACGCGCGGCGGATCGATTATGGCGGTCAGCAAAAAGGGCTGGCTGTTGGGTATCCGCGGGCAGGACTACTTCGTTATCAAGCCGGGCGACACGAAGGTCAACCTGAAACCGATTCCGGGCAAGTCGGCGCCGCGTCCCACGCTGTTCCTGCGTCTCGACGGCGACAACCTGTGGGGTGGGCCGGGATTCGGCCAGACGCTGTTCCGCATGAACAAGAACACCGGCGAATACGTGAATTACGGCCGCGTGAGCAACCACGGCGGCGAGGTGTACGACGTGGTGTTCATCGGGAAGTCGCTGTTTGGCGTGTCTTACGCGGGCGGCGAGGTGATCCGGTTCGACTGGCAGGACAAATGGGACCAGTTCAGCGGCAAGAATCCCCGTACCATCGCCCGGATGAACGGAAAGTACATCCGCCCCATCGCCGGGGTGAACATCGGCAAGGACGGAATGCTCTACTCCGGCTGGTCCGGCCTGTACGGGAAGTACGACGGAGCGGTCTCAATTACGGATCCGAAGACCGGCAAGAACACGCTGATTGAGAATCCGCTGGCCGAGCAGGCTGTGAGCGGGGCGGTGAACGACGGGAAGTACCTGTACGTCACGTCCTCGCGGGAAGCATCCGGTTTGGGGCCGAAGCCGGACGAGGAGTGCTGGTTCGGGATTCTGGATCCGAAGACGCACAAACTGATCCGCAAGTGGCCGGTGCCGACCGCCATCGTCACCGCATCGCTGACAAAAGACGCCAAAACCGGGCTCGTTGTGTTCCAGGGCGACGACGGACCGAAGCAGTTCGTGTGCGTATTCGATCCGAAGACACCGGAAACCGCGCCGGTCGTCCAGGCGGACTGGCCTGCCCCGACCATCCGCACGCTGTTCGCCCCGGGCGACGGCAAGGTGCATTACGCTTCCGGCAAGAAGGTGTATGCCTGCGATCTGAAGACGAAAACGGCGGAGACGGTTGCCGAGATGCCCGCGGATGTGAACTGCGTGACGGTGGACAAGGACGGCACGCTGTACGTTTCGTGCGGAGTGGACGTGTACCAGGTCAAACGCGCCAGGAAGTGAGGGACTGATGATTTCGATTGGGGTGTGCGCTTTCGCGCAACCGGCGGCGAATGCGCCGACGACAACGGCGTACGCGAACTATATCGATGAAATCATCGAGCGCGACGGACTGTGCGTCCGCCGGGTGGAACCCGTGGAACTGGTGGACGTCCTTGCGGACCTGAAGGTTCTGCTGACGATCGGCGAGGGGACACTGCCGGAGTCGATGACCGACTGGGTAGCGGGCGGCGGGCGCTGGATCAGCATCGCCGGCGTGTGCGGTTTGCCGGAGGTTCTCGGTGTGGAAGCCCTGCCGCCTGCCTATGCGCTGTGGGGGGCCGGGGCATGCACGCTGGGCGAAGGATATCTGCAACCGGAACCGGAAAACCACGTGTTAACCGAGCACATCGAAATACCGCTTCATTTCTTCAACGGGATCGCCGCGCGGGCGACCACGGGAAAAGTAATCGCCCGATGCCTTTCAAGACACGGAAAGGTAACCGACCGTGCCGGCATCGTTGAGAACCGCCACGGTAATGGATCGGCGTTGTTCATCGCGGTTGATGTCACCGGCACGATTGTGCGCATCCAGCAAGGCACGCCGGTGACCCGCGACGGGGCGCCTTCGCCGGACGGCACCGGGCCGTCAAGCGACAACGTGTTGAAAAGCGATGACGGTCAGGTTCTGGACTGGGAGTTCGACCGTTCCGTAGTGCCCGGCGCGCCGGGGTTGATGGCTTTCCTTCATCCCGTGGCAGACATGTGGCGCGAAGTGATTGACAGGGCTCTGCTTTACTGCGCGCGGGAGGCCAACGCGCCTCTTCCGTTGGTCTGGCGGTGGCCGCGCAACCTTCCGGCCGTGGCGGCGATGTCGCACGACAGCGACCTGAACGAACCGGAAAACGCGGCGCTGATGTTGCAGACGCTCAAGGAACTCGGTATTCGTACTACGTGGTGTTTGATGCATCCCGGTCTTCCCGCGGAGACGGTTCGCGCCATCGAAAGCGACGGCCATGAGTTGGCGTTCCACTACGACGCGATGTCGGACGGGTGTCCGTGGAGCGAGGAGGAGTTCGTGCGCCAGTACGAGGGACTGCGCGCGGAGTACGGTTGCTCGCCGGTAACGAACAAAAACCACTATCTGCGCTGGGAAGGCGACACCGAGTTCTACGACTGGCTGATACGCCGGGGATTCCAGATGGACCAGTGCAAGGGCGCGTCGAAGACGGGCGAGGCCGGTTTCAACTTCGGCACAACGGGACCGTTCTTCCCGGTGGATAAAGCCGGCGAACGCCTCGATGTGCTGGAAGCGCCAACCATCACCCAGGACCTGTGCATCTTCGCGCCGCCGGAGATCGCCGAACCGCTGAGAAACGCCGTGCTGAAATCGCACGGCCTACTGCATCACCTGTTCCATCCGGCGCACATCGCGAAGCCCGGAGTGGCCGACGCCTTGAAGGCCTGTGTGAACGATGCGCGGACCGCCGGCATGGAGTGGTGGACCTTCGCGCGTTTGAATGAGTGGGAACGCGCCCGGCGGATGGTTCGGTGGACCGACTGTGACTCGCTGGTTTCCGAAACGGAAATCGATGACGTGGCCGTGTTGATTCCGGACGACAAGGGCGACACACAGCGTTGGGGATTCACTTTCCGTTCGTCGGTGATCTCGCTGAAACCGGGAGAGACAGCGCATTTGAAACAGGAACAACGACAATGAGCAAAACCCTGGCCATCGAGGGCGGATCGCCCGCTAAAACCGGGCCGTACACGCGGTTGCCCCGTTACGGCGAGGAAGAACTGAAGGAATTGCGGGAGGCGTTGGAACAGGGTACGCTGTTCTACGCGCAGGGCAAAAAGGTTTACGCGCTGGAGGAGGCATTCGCGGAGTGGGTCGGCGCCAAACACGCCGTGGCCTGCAGTAGCGGAACGGCTTCGATCCACACGGCGCTGATGGCCGCAGGGATTTCACCGGGCGACGAGGTCATCGTGTCGCCGATCACCGACCTGGGCTCGGTGGTTCCGATCCTGTTCCAGGGCGCGGTTCCCGTGTTCGCCGACCTCGATCCACGCAACTACACGATGGACCCTTCGTCGGTGGAAGAGAACATCGGCCCGAAAACGAAGGCGGTTCTGGCAGTGCATCTGTGGGGCAACACGTGCGACCTGGATGCCCTGAAGGACATATGCGACCGGCGCGGATTGATCCTCATCGAGGACTGCGCCCAGGCGTGGGGCGCAACGTACAAGAGAAGGAAGGCCGGGACGGTCGGGCGCATCGGATGCTACAGCCTGAATGAGTTCAAGCACATCGCGTGCGGCGACGGAGGATTGGTGTGCACCGATGACGACGTCCTGGCACGGAGGCTTAGGCTGGCCACGGACAAGGGCTACAACCGGGAAGCGGGCGCGGCGATTCGGAATCCCACGTTCCTCGCCGCCAACTACCGCATGTCGGAACTGCAAGGCGCGGTGGCGAAAGCGCAACTGCCGAAGGTGGACGACATCGTTGCGCGCCGGCGCCGGTGGGTTGGTGAACTGATGGCGCGCACGGCGGACTTTCCGAACATCCTGCCACCCATACCGACGCACGGATGCGATCCGTCCTGGTGGTTCTATATGTTCCGCGCCGCGCCGGGTTGCGACGCCGACAAAATCGCGGAAGCGTTGCAGGCGGAGGGTATACCGGTGTGGGCGCACTACATCGGTCAGTGCGTGTACGAGTACCGGTTGTTTACGGATCATCTGGCCTTCGAACACGGCGGCCACGCGTATCAGGCGAGAGTGTACGGCAAAGGCATCGCCCCGGTTGCCGAGGATATCCTGCGCGACGCAATTATCCTGCCGTTGCACGAGGACTTCACGGACAGAGACCTCGACGAGACGGTGGAGGCGTTCATAAAGGTGGGAAACTGGGAAGGCGCTAAGCGCGTTTAGTCCGCGAATTCGTCCTTGTCGGGCAGTAGCGCGAGGACCGCGAGGCCGACGCAACTGAGGACCCCGAGAAGTCCGACGGCGGCGGGGTATTTCTTGCCTTGAGCATAGGCGATGCTTCCCCACGTCTGAAAAGCGAGCCCAATCACGAACGGCACGGCGAAAAGGTAGATTGACAGCGACGGGATGTTGGCGAAGGCGGGAATCAGCAGGCCGACGACCTGCAGAGTCAGCCCCGTGTTGATTCCCCTCGATGCCTGTGGTTTGTATTCGGGAAGCATAGGTCTCCTAGCGCCGGTGGTCCCACACGTCGTAATTCACGAGGTGCGCCGGCAGGCGTCCGGCTGATACATCCAGGATTGCCTCGGCGGCCATCCGGGCCATGGCGTTGCGCGTGGTTTCGTCGGCGGACCCGATATGCGGCAGGGCGACGACATTGGGCAGTTCCAGCAGGGGATCCTGTTGAGAGACCGGTTCCACCTCGAACACGTCCAGCCCGGCGGCATAGAGGCGGCCCTCGCGGAGGGCTTCGGTCAGGGCAGGTTGGTCCACAATCGGCCCGCGAGCCGTGTTGACGAGCACGGCGGAGGGCTTCATCCGCGCCAACCGGTTTGCCCCGATCATCCCGCGCGTTTCGGGTGTGAGTGGCGTGTGTATGGTCACAAAGTCGCTTTCCGCCAGCAGTGTGTCAAGATCCACGTATTTTGCCCCGGTGAGGCGCTCGATGTCGGGATACTGCTTGCCTGAGTGGTACAGGATGGGCATTTCGAAGCCCATCGCGCGGCGGGCGACGGCCTGGCCGATGCGCCCCATCCCGATGATTCCGAGCGTGCTTTGCGCCACCGGTTTCCCCACCATCAACCGTGGTCCCCAGGAATGCCATTCGCCCTTGCGGGTGCAGGCGTCGGCTTCGACGATGCGGCGCGCGGCGGCGAGGATCAGCGCCCACGTGAGATCGGCTGTTGCGTTGGTGAGGACGCCGGGCGTGTTGCAGACGCAGATACCGCGCTCCGTGGCGGCCGCAACGTCGATGTTGTCCACACCGACGGCATAGGCGCTGACGACTTTCAGTTTCGGCGCGGCGTCGAGAACCTCAGCGTCAATGCGGTCGGTCAGCAGGCACAGCAGGGCGTCCGCCTCGGCCACGCGGCTCAGCAGTTCCTCGCGCGGCGGCGGAACGTCGTCCTGCCACGTTTCAACGGAACCTGCTTCCAAAAGAAGGTCAAGGCCCACGGAAGGGATTTCTCGTGTAACGTATGTGTGGAAAGGCTTCATGTTCAGGTGCCAGGTGTCAGGTGTCGGGTGTCAGATCCTAGGATTCGGGATTCAGGATTTGGGATTCAGGACGTGGACCGGGGAGGATTCAAAGCCTTCATCGAAGTGGCATCGGACGGCATCTCTTACAAGAGCCGGCAATTCCTCCAGCGTGTCGGCTTCGGTGAAGATGGATTCACCAAGAGCGCGTGCCGTATAACCACCCTCCGGTGCCTCTTCCACCAGAAAAACAACCTCGTTCATGTGTCCACCTCAATGTGCTCGATCAAAGTGTACCACGGTAAGCCTGATACCTGATACCTGAACCCTGACACCTGATCCCTATACTGTATCTTAGCCGACAGCCATGGAACTCATCGACACACACGCTCATATACAGTCCGACGCATTCGACGGCGACCGCGCGGAAACGCTGGAACGCGCCCGCGAAGCCGGGGTGACCCGCGTTGTCGCCATCGGGGCTGATCTCGCGTCCAGCAGGGCCGCCTTGGCGCTTGCCGATGCGGAACCGGGCATCATCGCCACCGTGGGCGTGCACCCGCACGATGCCAGGAACTTCACGCAGGATTCGTGGGACGAACTGGTGGAGATGGTGGGTGATGACCGGGCAAGGGCGATCGGTGAAATCGGATTGGACTACCATTACGACTTCTCGCCTCGCGAGGCTCAGCAATTCGCGTTTCAGAGCCAGCTCAGCCTCGCCGCCACGTTTGGACTGCCGGTCGTTGTCCACGAGCGAGAAGCGTTTGATGACATGGTGGCCACGCTGAAAGTCGCCTTCCGCGAGGGGCCGCCTTCCGAGGACGGCGGTGTCGGGCACATAGGCCACGTGGTCATGCACTGTTTCCTTGGAGATACAGAACAGGCGCGCGTTTGGCTGGACCTGGGCTGTCACATCGGAATCGGCGGCGCGGTGACGTTCAAGAAGATGGAAGCCTTGCGCGAGGCGGCGGCTTTCATTCCGCTGGACCGGTTGTTGCTGGAAACGGACTGCCCGTATATGGCGCCGCACCCGCACCGGGGTCAGCGCAACGAACCGGCGCATACCGCCCTGGCGGCTCAGGCCGTGGCGGAAGTGAAGGGCTTGAAAGTCGACGATGTGGCGCGCGCGACGACGGACAACGCTTTCCGCGTGTTCGGAGCCTGGTGATGGCGGGGAGCGGGACCATACTGCGCGGCCGCATCATCCACGCGCCGGTGTTCGGGTCGCTTCGGGAATGGCGGGACGGAGCCGTGGTGTGGGATGCAAACGGTTTGATCACCGACACCGGTTCCGCCCGCGACCTTCTGGCCCGCAACCTGGATGCCCGCATCATTGACGTCCGGCCCTGGGTGGTGATTCCCGGGCTGGTTGACACGCACACGCACCTCCCGCAGTACCCGGCGGCGGGGATCGGATCCGGCGAGCTTCTGCCGTGGCTGGAGCGCTTCATCTTCCCGCTGGAGCACGATTTCCGCGTGGAACAGGCCGAACGCCTGGCGCCGCTGTTCTTCCGCGAACTGGCCCTCAACGGGATCACATCGTGCGCGGTGTATTCGGCTTTGTGGGAGGACAGTTGCCACGTATGTTTCCGGCACGCCGAAGCCAGCGGATTGCGCGTGACGATGGGCAAGATGATGATGGACTACGCCACGTACTCCGAAACGGCGCCGGTACGCATCGTGGAGCAGTCGCTGGAGGAGACGGACCGTTTGTGCCGGCAGTGGCACGGGCGCGACAACGGGCGCTTGCGGTATGCGGTGAGCCCGCGGTTCGCGGTGGCCTGCACGGAGCAGTTGATGCGCGGCGCGGCGGAAATCGCGGAAAGGCACGGCGCAAGCATTCAGACGCACCTTGCCGAGAACGGCGAGGAAGGCGATGTGGTGGCGCACAGATTCCCGGACGCGCTGGATTACACGGATGTATACGACCGGTGCGGTTTGCTGGGACCGCGTACCATATTAGGGCACGCCATTCATCTGTCGGACCGGGAGATCGACCGGATTGCCGAGTCGGGATCTTCCGTGGCGCACTGCCCGACGTCGAATTTCTTCCTGAGAAGCGGCTTGATGGACCTGTGGCGCCTTCGCGATGCCGGTATCACGGTGGGGCTTGGTTCGGACGTTGCGGCGGGTCCGGAACTGAATCCGTGGCGCGTTCAAAGGGCGGCCATCGAAACGCGGAACGCCTTGGCCGCGACGAAACCGACCACGCCGGCGCTTGAACCGAGGCATGCGTTCCACCTGGCGACGGTCGGCGGAGCGCAGGCTTTGGGGCGCGGCGATGAAACCGGCGACTTTGAGGTCGGCAAACAGGCCGATGCCGTGGTGTTGAATATCTCGGCGGTCGCGCCGCCCG
>Ga0302252_1000154_pt1 | contig 83387 bp, 68 predicted proteins | sample AAG_RA_Leu_MG_FD_193511 | JGI IMG/M metagenome (GOLD analysis project Ga0302252, IMG submission 193511) | Enriched activated sludge microbial communities from anaerobic digester in WTTP, New Holstein, Wisconsin, United States - AAG_RA_Leu | ecosystem: Engineered > Bioreactor > Anaerobic >... | reverse complement strand
TAACCACTCAGGCATTGGCGCAAAATGTCACCGCAGGCTGCGTCACTGGTATGCTGGGGGATCTCGCTCTCAATACTCCGGGCACGACAAAGACAATGGAAGTGATGGGAAGCTGTCCGGCCATCAACAAAGGCGCCTTCGTCTATTACAATGACGACGACGGGTTCTACCTGCAGGGCAGTGACGGGAAATACTACACGCTGGAAGCTTTTGCAGCCCCGGTTAAAGCCGTTCCTTTGACAGACAGGATTACAACTGACCAGCGCGGTGTGACCCGGCCGCAGTGAGCCTGCCATAGAGGCGGGAAGACGCTCAAGAGACACTCATATTGACAACTGCAACGCTCTCGGCCCAACCGCAGAGAATCTGCGCCTCATCCATCGCACTGTCATAGAGTGTGATGAGTATTCCAGCATTATTGCTTTTATTGTTTGGCGCCATGCTCCAGAAGGAGCTTCTCGATCTCCTTGTTGCTGCTTTCCTTTGCCACTGCCAGAGCCGTTCTGCCTTTCTTATCCCTTGCATTCACGTCTGCGCCTCTGGAAATGAGAAGTTTGACCATCTCGCTTTTCCCTGTCAATGCTGCTGTGATAATCAGAGGATTGCCCTTGCTGTCCCTGGCATTGCAGAGCGTCGGGCTCTTGTCCAGCAACCTTCCGGCCTTTGCCGTGCTGCCTGCCGATATGGCAAGTATTATATCAAGGCTGGCGCCCGAGGCCAGAAACTCATTGAGCAGCCTGTTCAGGTAATCTTCCTTCCCCTTTGCCTGTTCGCTGCTCAGTTTGCTGTCGCTGTATGGCGATGTGAGAGCCTTTCTGAAATCCTTCTCCGCGCCGGCAAGGTCGCCGAGAAAGTGTTTCATCGACCCTGAAATGAGCAGTAGCTCCTTCAGCTTCCCTTTGTTATTCTTGTCCGCTATCATTTTGTCTGCCAGATTCAGTGCATTCTTCCTTGCTTCCTCGGCTTCCCTGCTCATATCCGCCTCGTCGAAGTGATACCCTTTCATCCTGTAGAATGTGCACCACCAATCATCATCCTTTCCAAGCTCCCTGTAGACTATCTCTGCAATTGCTATCCTCTCCGTCATGGGAATATGGCAATACTGCGCATTTGAATGTGACCATTTACTCTTCTTCGACAAATCCGGAGGAGACAGCTTCGTCCCATTAAGGCTTTTCTTCACTGCACTGATCTTATCTGCCGGAATCCTGCCGAAATCATATTTTCTGCATGTGAAGTGGCATTTTTGACAGGCATAGAGTATGTGCTCATCAGTATCAGGCCAGAAAATAAACTGGAACTTTGAATCCCATTCGTAAATATAACCTCCGTAACTCATTATCTCACTGTAGGTATCTTCTGTCTGGCAGATGGGACATTTTTTCTTGATATCGGCCCAGGTGGTTCCCAGAACAGGCGACGACATGATGAATAATAGTGCAGCAAGCACAGGAAACAGAGCCGCTCTTTTCATTTGGATGCCTCCTCAAAATCGTGATTGGGTAATTTGAATCAAGAGCAGAGATGAGTTCTGGTGTTGCGACAACTGACTGCCAATTGCTGCCGGAAATCCGTTGATGAGCAGCGATTTCGAGACAATGAATTCTGGAAATCAACAGGGATATATCTCTGCAGATATGTAATCTGAGCCTTCAATGTTCACTGGTATATATTATATCACAACAAGAAGCAGTGTTAAATACTTATGCCTGTTTCACAACCACTTTTATAAGACATAATCATCTATTAAATAATGATTTCAACCATCAATCTCCTTGGGCGAGCAACATCATCTGCCAGGTCATTCATCAATTGCTCGAAGGAATCAAGATGGATCTTGAAGAATTTGCCCAAATGGTTGTCATTCACACGAAGATTTGACTCGAACAGGATCACAGAATGTAGAGCTCACACAGTTTATAAAGCCATACATCGTGTATCCCGGATATTTATACAAATATGGCTAGGACAAAATTTCCAGGTAGAGTTTTCATCGCTGTTGTAGTTATCCTGGTGATCTGCCTATTAATTCTTTATACAAACCGTCCTTTGCGTCAGTATCTCGCGATTCGGCTGCGGGGAGAGAAAACCGTCGGGGACGTGATAAGGGACAAGGAGAGCGCGGTAAGAGAGAGGCTCAGGCCATATCTTGAAAAGGCAGGGTGTTCATATCCTCTTCGGAGGATTACGTTTCTCGCTTTCAAGCAGGAGAAGATGCTAGAACTATGGGCTGAGGAGGCTGGAGCGCATCGCTTCATCCGGTCTTATCCGATTCTTGCCGCGAGCGGCCATGCAGGGCCGAAGCTGCGGGAGGGGGACAGGCAGGTCCCTGAAGGCGTCTATCATATCGTCGCGCTCAACCCAAACGGCGATTTTTACCTCACCATGCTGATAAATTATCCCAACTCATTCGACCTGAAAAACGCCGAGGCTGAAAACAGAGTCAATCCAGGCGGCGATATCTGTATTCATGGAAAGGCCGCTTCGATTGGCTGCCTTGCCATGGGCGACACCGCCATCGAAGAGCTCTTCATACTCGTGGCCAGGGCCGGCGCGGAGAATGTAACGGTGATAATATCGCCCAATGATTTGAGGGACAGTGAACCTGCCGAAGCTGGGCAGATGAGCATTTCCTGGGTTCCAGGCCTTTATGGCAATATAAAAAAACAGCTCAGCAATTATCCCAGCGCGAAGAGGGCGATTTCGCCATGAGGACAGAAGCTGTGCGATGAATGTCCGTGATGATATCTGATATGAGAATCTGTCCCTGTTTTCCTCACTTTTCTCCAGGCATATGCAGCGCAACTGAATATCATCATTTTCTGTCCTCGAAAACAGCAGATTATCCCCATCTGTCGATCAGGTAGGAATTTTGCATGCTATAATTAATATTGACATGATTCTCGTCTTGCAGGGAGAGTGAAATGGCAGAAAAGGTTCATTATTCCGTACAGAGATACACTGCGCTCATCCAGCAGAATCCGGATGATCCGGAGGCTCATTTCGGGATGGCGATGGCTTGTGAAGAAGCCGGAGATTACAACAGAGCCTTCAATGAATATGAGCAGTGCTGCAGGCTCGATAAGAATAACTCGCGGGCCCGTCTCCATATCGGGTTTCTATATGCGAGAGCCGATGAGCTCTCGAGAGCGCTGGACGATTGGCAGAAGGCCTGGGACATGAACCCCAGGTTGCCTGATCTGATGAAAGATCCCCTGTTATCCTCATTCTATAAAAGAAAAGTCGAAGAATCGCTGGATATTTTCTTGAAGCCTGTCCAGATGAACGCTGCTAATGCATACAGTCATTATCAGCTGGGACTTGCATACTCTTTTCTGGGCAAACAGAAGCTGTCTCTCGAGTGCTTCAGGAAGGCGGCCGAGCTGAACCCGAACCTGTGGGAGGCTCACTTCAGGGCGGGCAATGTGCATGTCTCACTGAGCCAGAACAAGGAAGCGATAATGTGCTATCAGAAAGCGCTTTCCATAAACCCTAAGTCCTCTGAGATCCAGTTCAGCCTCGGCGCTGCCTGCGAGAAGGAAGGCATGACCGCAATGGCCGTGCAGCACTATGAAAGGGCTGTCGAGCAGGATCCGAACAATGCCAGGGTCCATCTCGCCATGGGGAAGATATATTTCACGCAGGGGAATCACAAGTCGGCAATCAAGTCGTTCCAGAGATCGATAGACCTGGATGGAAGGATAGCCGAAACCCACCTGTGGCTCGCAAAAACCTGCCAGGCGCTTAATCGTGCTGATTTTGCCGTTCTCGAGTTTGAGAAGGCCCTTCAGAATGACCCAAACTATGTTGAAGCCCATTATCAGCTCGGTTTTCTGCTATTGCAGATCGGCCAGCTTGAAAAGGCTGTCGAGCGTCTGGAGAAGGCCCTCAAAATAGATCCCAGAGATCCTTACGTTCATTTCTATCTGGCCACCGCCTATTCCCGATCGGGCAAATCCAGACAGGCAATAGAACATTTCACTCGCGCCTGTGAGCTGAACCCTTCCGATGCCTTTGCCTTTTTCAATCTTGGCCTGGAATATACCCGATCAGGCGATTACGGCAAAGCAGCGGAGGAATTCAACAAAGCGGTTCAGCTTTCTCCAAATGATTCCACGTATTACTTCCATCTCGGCACCGCTTACCGTCACACAGGCAACCTTGCGGGAGCGGCGGACAATCTCAGGAGATCACTCGAGCTGAAGCCTGGCGAGAGCTCAATCCACCTGGAGATTGCAGAGATATATCTCAAGCTGAAAAGTTATGACGATGCGGAGGCTGAATACAGGGCGGTGCTGAAATTTGAGCCGGATTCCATGGAGGCGCGATTCAGGCTGGGTATGATATATGTCGAGACTGAAGAGTATGAGCGCGCTTCCGCCGAATTCCAGAGAGTTCTTCAGAAAAAGGCCGATCACGCTCCCTCGCTTCACGGTATGGGGCTTTACTATCTCAATTTCAGGAACGACAAAGACTGCGCGCTCGGATATTTCGACAGCTCGATAAAGGCCGATCCGCGCTACGTTCCTGCGCTCTGTGACAAGGGCGATATTCTGCTCTCGAAGGCAAGGTTTGAAGAGGCGATCTCCTGCTACGATAAAGCCCATCAAAGCTGCTCGGATGAGAAGGATGTCAAGGTCAAGCTCACTACCAGGTTTGCCACGGCCCTGCTGAGGGCCGGCAAAGTAAGAACAGCGACGAATATGTTCAACCAGCTGCTCACCATGGACCCCGAGAATGCGGAGATGCATTATCTGTTCGGGAAGGCATATGAGGAGGTCGATGAATGCAGTCAGGCCATAGAACGATACAGGAGAGCAGCAGCGCTTGACAATCACAACACGCTTTATCACATGGCAATGGCGCGGCTCTACAATAAGCTCGGCAATACCGATCTGGCCAAGCAGGAGTATTACAGCGTTATCAGCATAGAGCCGACCCACAGCGAGGCCCAGCAGGAGCTGGCCACGCTTCTGACCGGGAAGTGATGATGTCTTGAAAGATTTCTGCTCCGCTGAATAATCACGTCACAGAGTTCATTCCGGGTTTGCCCGGCCATAACGGCTGTATGGTGAAACAGCGCTGCGATGATGGCAGGCGGAATCCCTGCCAGTCTGAGCCCTCCCTGATTCCATGTCTTCCAATCGGCAGTCCTCACTTTCGAAAATAGTAAGCTGTCCGCATTTTTTGAGGTCGTTGTAACTGTTTTTTAACGCTTTTTTAAGATGGCCCGGATATAATGAGGATGAGGAAATGAAAAGGAGAATGAAGCGATGAATACTCTCGGTGTAATAAAAGGGACCTCTGCAAACGACATCAGCCTTTCCTGCAGCGTCGGCGGATCCGACAGGGCGGCATCTGCAGGCAGAGCGAGCGGCGGGCGCGATGCGAAGGAATCCCTCACGGGCCTGGCGGATGACAGATACACCGGAACGATCAGCGGCCATTCAGCGGAAAAATCTCTGCGCGACCAGATGAGAAAGCTCTCGAGCCTCATCGGGAATGGCGGAGAAGAGAAGATGACTGCCGGCAGGATACTTAAGGATGCGGCGATAGTCTGCTTCGCAGGCGCAGGGGCGTGCTTTTTCGGCACTGTCGCGATTCCGGCCCTGGCGCTCGGAGGAGTCGCCCTGATGGGCGCAGGCATAGCCTCATCACTCGGGTTTGAGTTCAACGACCTGCTGAAATGATTTCTGAACAGACTGCGGCCGCCGAAGACGGCGCGTCGCGCAAGTGAGGGAATGCATTACTTGCAGATAAATAATCAGAGCTTTCGAGGACGATCCCTCAGGCAGCAAGAATAATCTCATGTGAAAAATGGACAGCAGATATGCTTCATCGTCTACGCATTGTGGTCGGTCCTCGTATTTGCCATCGTTTTTGCCATAAGGGGGATCGATTCGGCCGGCGTTACCGGTATCCTCGTGATTCTCTTTCTGGGCGTCCAGTTTCTTTTAATGTCCCGGGTCAAGACTCTGATGGCAGGGCTCAGCGGAAGGGCCCGGTTCCTGCTCTGCAGTCTTCTGTGCGCGTCAGTCGTGGAAGGCTTCCACATGATACACGAGCCTGTTTTCGGACTGCTCAGAATCACGCCTGCGATGAGTGTCAAATCGATGGTTGTGAGCTACGGCATCGATCTGGCATTCACTCTGCCTGTTTATCTGGCAGTCTTTTCGGTGCTCTGGTTCTTCATCAACTTATACAGGTATACCTTGTGGCAGTATTTCATCGTATTCGGCATAGCACAGGCATTGGGCGACGGAGGCGTGTTCTTCTTCTCCTCGAAGCCGTTTCTGCTTCTTTTTATACCATATACGCTCGTCAACTATCATGCCATGAACGTGCTTCCTTTTCTGCTCGTGCAGGACTGTATTGAGCCCGTAAAGACCGGCTGGCGGAAATACGTGATGGCTCCCTGCGCTGTCGTAGCTGTGTACCTGGCAGGGGGAGCGCTGATCAAGGCGGTGGGCTCGCTTTTTTCATTGTCGTGAGAACCGGGCCGGCAGGAAATTCGCCCTCCAATTTCTGAAAACATCTTTCACTGTTGACTCCTCCATGGTATAATATAGAAAAAACCGGAGGCAAGCTCTATGTCCAGCACCGGAACAAGACTCACGGAGGCGCAGAGCACTGATCAGGCAGAGCCGCCTTCGCGGGCATTGAAGGAAGCGCGGCGCACGAAAAGGCGCGAATGGAGTTGATGACAGTGGATATCAGGCGTGCGGATAGTCAGAATATCGCTTCCGGCGGCAGCGCGAGAAAGCCATCGCATACAGCGTCAGGCAAAAGTGACGCCGGTTCTCCAGCCCCTTCGAACGACTGCTTTACGCAAGGTGAGCCTCTGATGAAGAGCCTCACTTCAGACGCCGCCCTGGTTTTCGGCGGAAAAGCCTCAGAGATGGCGTCGATGCAGAAGCTCCAGCGTCAGCTCAACTGCGAGCCTGTGCTGACCGAGCGCTCTGCCGGCTGGAAAGCTTCCCTGCTGGAGCCGCGAGGTGTAAATGAATATGAGAAACTCTTCACCGCCGACGGAAAAACGGTTATCTTCCTTCCCACGAAGAATAACTGCGGAAATTTCAGCGGCATTTCGACGCCTCTCACGCTGAACAGGGAAAAAGGCGTCGAAGGGATGGCCGATGCCGCTCTGTACAATCAGGCTTATTCGCCAAGGATTGTCCAGACGCCGGACGGCACTCGCACATTCTATGCAGACGGACTTTCCTCCCGCATCCGGGCATATGACGGAGAGATGAAGCCTGCCGGCGATGTGGAGCTCTCATCGATCAATGCTGATTTTTCCCAGATAAACGACTTTTGCTGCGGCACGCAGGCTCATTATACCAGGGCCCTTTCGCCTCATACCGGTAAGGATGAGAAAGAGTATGTCGTCGCCCTCGATCCCGTCACATTGCAGCCCAGATGGTCCAGAGAGATAGAATGCCACTGCATGAAGGGCATATACGAGGCTCCGGACGGAGATGTCTACGTGCTCTCCCGCAAGAAGAAGAAAGACTGCCTGCAGGTTTTTTCTAAAGACGGCAAGGATAAGGGAACTGTCGTCCTCGGCGGGATTCCAAATACAGTGGCGTTCTGCAGGGACGGCAGCGTGATAGTAAGCGGCGACGGGCTTGGGCTCAGGGCGCTTAAGCCTGCCAGGCTCCTGCCTGGCGGGCACTCGGTGAAATGGCAGAATGAAGGTAAAGGATATGATACCCTCGTGCTGTCACAGGACGGGAAGTCTTTCTTCGCGGCGGACAGCGGCTGGTCCGGGAACCGGCTTGCCAGGATTGACGCCGACACAGGGCAGCCTCTGTGGGAGCAGAAAGACAGCTCGTCTCACCTGCTGTCCTTCCGCGTGATAGGCGATGAGATATATACGCTGGCAGACTGCAGGGAAGACAGATCGGCAGTGCTGACCAGATTTGATTCGCAGGGCAAGGTGCTGTGGAGGGATAGAATTCCTGCCGAAGGCATAGAGCGCTGGCACGGCGGCTCAATAACGCAGAAAGGCGATTTCGTCTTCGAATCGAAGGAGGACGGCTCCCTTTACTTCATCCATCCGAGGAGCGACGGAGAGACGAAGGAGACGGTTCAGCTCGGGCTGATGAACACCGACGAGGTGATGCAGAAGTTCAGAGACAGGCTTGCCGCCGACAGGGAGAGCCCTGAGCCGGTTGGAGGCGCCGTTGAAGATGCCGACCAGTTCGTAATCATAGACGGCATGAAGCTCGAGAAGAAGAAGTCTGTCTGAGAGCAATGGCAATGAATTAAGGATAACTCAACCTCTCTTGGTGTAATAAAGGAGAGGTGGGGATGGAGGAGACAGGGAGAGAAAAACAATGGAGATGTAAGCCGCGCCTATGCAGACAGAGCTGGCTGCATTCATCCCGAGAGACCTCAGAAGTTGTCATCGAGCCTCATCAGCTGGAAGATGCTGATGGGATCGAACTCCTCAAAGCCGTAGAGCAGCGGCACGTCAAAGGCGAGCGAAAGCCTGTCCTCCAGGATCAGATCGTCGAAGCCGAGCTCATCTCCCTCCACGAGTGGAGCCCATCTGCCGTGGAAGGGCGGATCCGCTTCTTTCAATCTCATCAGATCGTCGTTCATGCTCAATCGATCTCCCTGCTGCGCGTGTATGACCGCGAGAGCGAGAAGCGTCCCTGAATGTCCCGGATTCAGCGAGAGCGCGCTTCGAAATGATTTGAGCGCCTCGCTCAGCTCTTCAGCATTCAGAGCGGCCACGCCTCTGTCATACCAGAGCCAGGCCTGCGAATCGTCTATGCCGGAGGCTCTTCTGAAGCTCTCCAGGCAGGTCCTGTGCTCGCCGGCCCCCTGCTCGATGAGGCCCTTCTGCACCCATCCGTAGAGGCTCCGGGGCGAAGTCTGCAGTGCCTTTTCAAAGCTCAGGTAGGCATCGCCGGGATTCCCCAGCGCCTTTTCCACTGCTCCTCTCGAAAGCCAGGAAGGCGAATGCGATTCGTCAATCCGCAGCGCCCTCTCGATGTACTGCAGGGCCTGCCTGTAGAGAGCCCGCTGGTAGAGATGGATGCCCAGATTGCACCAGACTCTTGGCGTCCTGTGAGCCAGGTCCGCCGCCGTCCTGAAGTGGGCGTGCGCCCTGTCCATATCCTGCATGGCGTGCCTTGTGATGGCGAGGCAGGTCAGCAGATCTGCCTCAAAAGGCGCTATGAGCCTCGAGTTTCTGAAAAATGCGATGGCCTCGTCAAAGTCGCCCTGCCGGTAAAGGCACAGCGCTCTGCAGAAGAAGTAGTCAAATGAGAATGAATGCTTCTCTCTCATCGACATCAGCACGCCCTGCGCCTTTTCATATTCGCCTGCGTAGAGATAGAGATAGGCGAGGCTCCTGCTGAACAGCGGGTGATCAGGCCTGGCGGCATATCCGCTTTTCATGCATGCGACTGCCTCGTCCTTCTTCCCTTCGTCCAGGTGCAGCCTCGTTTTCAGCAGGCAGAGAGGGTATGAATAGACATCCAGATGATAGATGGCTGTGTAAAAGTGGGAGAACTGCCCATGCTCCCTCGAGTCCAGCAGGATTCCGGCCTTTGCCGCGTTCAGAGCGGTCGAGTCCTTTTTCTCCGATATGGCTTTTTCCGATGCCTGCAGGGCCTCCTGGAAGTTCCCGCTCCGCGAGTGGAGCCTGGAGAGGCGGTAAAGGCCTGTCAGCGAGCCTCCTTTCATTCCGGAGAGCTCTTGATACCTTTCACGCGCCTTTTCTGTCTCCCCTCTTTTCTCGGAACAGAGCGCGCTGCCCAGAACAGACAGCGGATCAGAAGGAGCCAGCGCCAGGCCTTTTGCAAAGAAGGCGGCCGCTTTTTCCATCCTTTCGAGGAAAAGTGAGACGAAGCCCCTGATATTCCAGTAACGGCTTTCCTTCCGTGAGAGGCTGATTCTGCCTCCACAGGCGTTCTCCATCGCCGATGCGACGGCTCTCAGGCGCACCCAGCTGCACAGAGAAGCGAGATAAAACATATAGGAAAGCCACGAATCAGCGCTGCACGGATCTGCGCCAATCCACTGGATGTACAGAGCCTCCATGTCGCGTTGATCGAGAGATGGGGGCGCGGTTAAAACTCTGTATCTGCTGTAGCCTGGAGATACAGGGACTGCTGCGCGGAACTTCTGGAGCATGACCTCGGCCTTTTCCTTCTTACCAATGGCGACATTGGCAAGGGCGGCGAAAAACCACGCGGCGTGGAGGCCGGGATCGTTTGTCAGGCATTCAGAGAAATATGAAAGCGCCTCAATATGGCCGCCTTTCTTCATGGCTCTCAGGCCCTCGATCAGGCTGCCTTCAGGCGACAGCTTCCTGGCCATCGACTTTTTGAAAAGGCTTCCTATCGATATTCCGCCCTTTTTGCCTGTATCGCCGCCGGAAAGTCCCAGCAACTCCTCAGCCTGCTGCAGGTTGCATCCCAGCTTAACAGCCTGCGAAGCGCTGATCCCGGCTTCATTGTCGAGTCCAATGGCTCTCTCGAGCTGCGCCTTGATGAGCATGAGCGCTGCGCTCTGCCTTCTGGAAACGCTTTGAACGATCAGAGCGTATGCATTATCAGTGTCGCATGTATGGCAGAGGATTGAGTTGAGTGAAGCGGCCTCATCCTTGCCTGCGTCGGGCCTTATATCCTCAATGCTCTTCATGAGCGCTTCCTGCTCGCCCATCCAGAACTGCAATGCGTCCCGGAGCGTCGAGATCTCGTCGTCAGTATCGCCCTCTGATATGAGAAAATCCACAGCCTGCCGCGCTCTGGGAAAATATGAGCATTTTGTCAGGAGCCTGGCAGCAAGGACTGTGGCTCTCCGTCGGCAGTCATCGTCTCCCCAGGCTTCGGCGTATAGCCTCAAGGCTTTCTCTTCGAAGCCTGTCTCCCCGAGAAGAGCCGCCTTCGCAAGAAGCAGCACCGGCTCGCGCTTTTTTTTCAATGCCCCGTCAAGCACTGAGCGGGCCTCCCTGAAATGGCCGGCTTCCCTGTTGCAGTCTCCCAGCGCTGCCTGTATCTCCAGCGAGTCAGGAGAAAGAGAGAGGGCCTTTTTGAACGTCTCGATGGCGTCATCGAAATAGCCGAGCCTCTGCAGGACGATTCCTCTCAGGTGCCAGGCCGCCCTGTTGCGCGGCTCGCACTCGATGGCCCTCTGCAGGCATTCAGATGCCTCGTCGAGAAGATCGAGGGCAAGCAGAGCCTTCCCTCTGTCGAGCAGCACACCTCCCATCCTGGGCTTCAGCTCAATGGCCCTGTCATAGCTCTTCAGAGCATGGGAGTGATTCTTCATCGCCGCATGCACCCTGCCTGTGCTCCAGTAAATCTCGGCCCGGTCCGGCTCGAGCTGCATGGCCCGCTCATATGACGCGAGGGCCCTGTCGAAATGCCCGAGCTTTGTCAGCGCTTCTCCTGCCTGATACCAGGCGTCCCACAGCCCGGCATCGACAGCGAGCGCTTCGTTGAGATCCGCCAGGGCCTCTTCGTGCCTCGACAGCTCAGTCAGAGATGCCGCCCTGCATATCAGCGCCCCTGTGGACCGGCTGTTCAGCCTCAGAGCCTGCTCGTAGTTCAGGATTGCGCTGCTGTGGCGCGAGAGAGAGGCGAGGGACATTCCCTTGTGGATCCAGTCTTCCTCTGAAAGCACGTCCTCTCTATACTGCAGCTCATAATCAACGCCGTAGAAATCCAGATAGATATCTGCAAGAGCCTTCCTGATCTCGCTGAAGCTGCCGAAGCGGCTGATTGCCTCCTTTTCGAGGCAGGTCAGGATTACTTTCTCGAGCTCGGCGGGTATTTCGGAGCGCACCTGGTCCGGGAGCTCAGGCACGAGAGTCAGGTGGTTGCAGATCACCTCTCCTGGGTCTTCGCTGAAGAACGGGTTGCCGCCTGTCAGCATCATGAAGAGGACCACGCCGAACGCATAGATGTCGGTGCTCACCCCTGCGCCTTTTGTATCTGAGAACAGCTCGGGAGCCATGAAGGGGAGGGTTCCCGCCATCGACGACGAGGAGGTCGAGCTAAGTGAAGTCTCTCCCGATGGCAGAGCCGCTGCAGACTGAGACTGCTGCGCCCCTTCCCTGTCGTGGAATATCTTTCCGAGGCCGAAGTCGGTTATCTTCAGGATGCCTTCTCTTGTTACGAGGCAGTTGGCAGGCTTGATGTCCCGATGGATGAGGCCCAGCTTTTCATAGGCGTAGCTCATGCCGTCGCAGAACTGGATGGATAGCCGAAGAATCTCTCCAAGCGTGAGAGGTCCCTTTTCGAGCATCTTTTCCAGATCGCTGCCCTGGACATATTCGAGTAGTATGTAAGGCATCCCGTCGATGAGAAGAACGCGCCTGGCCTGCACTATATGCGGATGCCGCTCGAGGTTTATCCATATCTCGGCTTCCTTGACGAACTGCCCGATCACGCTGTCGTTCCAAAGGAACTGCTCCTGAAAGGTCTTGAGGGCGTAGAAGCCGATGGTCTCAGAGTCGAATACGATGTATACAATGCCCATGCCGCCTTTGAAGAGCTCATGGACAGTGTATGTCGATTCGATGATGTCTCCCGGAGACCACTCCTTTCGCTCCGTTGCCGGCCTCGACGCCTTCCGGAGCTCTTCATCTATGGTTTCTGCGGCATCGGCTCCAGGCGAGGCAGATCTGCCTGATGCGCCCGACATCTCGCTGCAGTGCCGGCCTGCATCTCCGAAGGAATCGAATAACGGGAGACAGGCAGTCCCTTTCTTAAGGCATTCGCGGACCGGCCTGTCGACAGAGGCATTGCAGGCCCGGCTCGAGATCTGGCCGAGAATCCATACGAACTTCTTCTCGAGAGCCTCCGATTTCTTTCCTGTGAAGCCCGGCATCCCGCCGCTCTCATCGAAATAGAAGCCTGAAGGCGGAACACGTGTTCCGTCGATGTAGAAGAGATCGCTCATATCTTTCGTGGAAAAGATGACTGCGGGAGACTCTTCACGCTCTCCGGTGCAGATTCTCGCCCCCCAGAGATGTGAGATGTCATCCCACGAAAGCGAGTATTCGCCATAGTCGTGCACGATCTTGACGTGCCGGTTAACGCTGCGGAGGCCGGCCACGCGGGTCAGTTTGAACTCCATCTCAGCCTCTTCAATCTGATGTAATTATCGGGAGCGGGACAAAACAGTGTTCGGTCTCCACATCGAACCTCTTGATATACCTGTATACCACCATCGCCCGGTCCAGTACATATCCAGGAGGCTCGGCAGATCTGCCTGGCACGGCGTTCCTGAACACTTGAAGTGCTTCATCGCCGACGAGCTGGTGTCTGAATACCTTCAGCAGGGTTCCATGAGAGAACAGATAGGTGAATCCGCACCCTCCCTTCTCCGTGATGACGAGACCTTCTTCACTGAAGCGGGAGATGAACTGCTGGCGCTCGCAGAATCCCTTCACGAAGCTCAGCAGTTCCCGGTAATATGCAGCAGACTCGAATTCGAGCGCGTCTGACGCGGCATTCATCCTGTCTTTCAATACGCTCTTCGGCCAGCTCGGATCGCCTTGCAGGAAGGTTCTCACTCTGTCCACCAGAATTCTGTAGCTCTGCGTCGGTAAATGTCCGAAGCAGGCGCCGCTGCAAAGGCCGGTGCCGTGCCTCGCGCACCTGTCGTCAGGCTCGTGGCTCCTGCAGAAGCGGATCCCGAAGAGGTCGCATATCATCTCTCTCAGATCCCTGTTGAAGAAACGATCTCCGAATGGTCCGAACAGCTCACCTTCAGGGCAGTCGTCCGGCGACTCTACGGCCAGCAGAGCCGGGAAGGGGTCGCCGGTAAAGGCCAGATAGTGATATCCGCTGAACTCCTTCTGTTTTGTATTAAGCTCAGGCATATACTTCTTTATCAGGCGATCTTCGAGAAGCAGCGCGAGCAGCTCTGTTGCTGTGCGGTGAATTCTGACCTCCTGAAATGAAGGCTTTCTGTGAAATCGCTTTTCGAACTGGGATGCTGAAAAATAGCTCTGCACGCGGCTTTTCAGATTCATGGACTTGCCTACGTAGACCACTCTTCCTGCGCCGTCCAGGAACAGATACACGCCGGGTGCCTCAGGGAGCTTCTCTGTCAGCCTTCCTGTCTTCTTTCGTTCCGGCCTCTCTCTCGGGCGTGATACCGCAATCTCGATATTCATGGACGGCGGGGCGATGCTTCTGAGGAGCGGAGAGGTTACCAGTCTTACAGAAGCCTCGTCAGGCAAAGCGATGCGGACTATTGCGTCGCGGTCCAGAGGTTCGAGCATCGCTCCAATCTCGGCGAGGAGAGTTTCCTGATTCCAGGTGCGCTCAGGGACTGTAAGGCTTATCATCGGCCGTGTCTCGAGTTCCACGAATTCAGTCGACGCAATTGACCATCTATCCGCTGATTTCTCGAACGATATGAGATAGAAGCCCTTGGCCTCGTCCTTTTCCGCGAAAGATGTCCTTTCAGTGGAGCCCGGATATATGACTGGAATGGCTTCGCTGCCGGCTCCAGTCTTTCCGTTGAAACGCAGTATCTGGGCCCTGTGGATGTGGCCTGACAGGATCGCGTCAAAACCGGCTGGTATATCGCGCCTGCTGATGACGTTATCGCCGGTCCTGAAAGTATAGTCGGAAGGCCCCACTCTGGTGCCTTCGACTACCTCGTGCATGCAGAGAAGGCGGATATCGGCGCCTGATGCCTCTTCTTCAAGCTTTGCCGCAATCAGCGGGAACTCAAAGCGTATCTTTCCCCTGAACGACGGAAACCCGGAGATGCTGATCGCCGCTCCCTTAACATTCTCATGAAAGGTCGAGGCGCTGTGGAATATGTGAATCTCCGGATGGCTAACGAAGAGCGAGGGGGGAAGCCTGGAGCGCTCGTGGTTGCCTGGAACGATGTAGAGCGGTATCCTGGAAAGGGCAAATTCGTGCAGTCTCTGATAGGCCCTGGAGACTATCGCGTCAGGGACCAGGCTCCTGAAGAAGAGATCGCCGCCGTGGATGACGAGGTCTACCGCGTGGCTCTCGGCGTAGCTGAGTACTCTATCGTAGCTCTCAAAGAAATCAGGCCCCCGCCGCCTTTTTTCCACGAACGTTCTCGTCGGGTAATCAAAGCCCAGATGCGTATCAGCAAAAAGGAGGATCTTTATCGTCACTGCCTGCTTCCTGTTCAATGCAGGGCCTGCCGGCTTGCCGCGCCGGGATTAATCTGTCAGGATGCCTTCCATCCTTTATTCACCGGGAGGAATGACTATTACCTGCCTTGTGGAAATTATACAGTAAAGCCCGGCTGAATACCAGCGGAAGGCTCAGGGTAATCGGGTAATCGGGGAGCACTCCCAAAAAGGTGCAGAGATTCCAGCCGCTCTTAATCAAAAAGAATAAGAAAAGAAAACTACACAGTAAGTGTAAAAAAGGAGAGGCTGGGATGGAGGAGAGAGGGAGATGAAAATGATGAAGAGGTCCGACTTTCAGTAATGTAACAGGATATCCAATATCCCTCCCCATATCACCATTCTCTCCATATCCCCTATTTACACTCCCAGGAATAACGCCATTTATAATGAACTCCCTGAGGGGGTGAACGGTTACCATATTCATAATGAAAGGAAGTGGCTCATGAGGTATCTTTCACTTGTATCACTGGCTCTGGCGATCATAACTCTGCTTGCGGGAAAGCCTGTAATGGCGGGCTCTTCAGCCGACAACGCGCAGAAAAACAGGGAGATCATAGCAAAATATTATGATTATTACGCCAGAGGCGATATTGACGGCATCAGATCGGTGATGGCGGAAGATGTGGAGTGGCACATACCGGGACACCACCCGCTCTCTGGAACAAAGAAGGGGATTGACGAGGTCGTTGCGTTCTTCAGGCAGCTCCAGAAGGCCGGTTTCAAAGCCGAGGTCCTCATCCTGGCGGCGAACGATGACTATGTGATTGACTGCCACAGGGGATGGGGGAGTAACGGCGACAGTAAGGTCGACATGAACTGGGTATTGCTGTACAGGATAGAGAACGGCAAGATAAAAAAGGTTCAGAACTTCGCAGGGGATCAGCACGCCGCAGATGCATTCTTCTGGAACGTGTATCAGCTGAAGCCCATCCCCGACAGATTGAAATAGCTTACTTCCGATGCCGGCTCAGGCGTCTCCCGGTGATATCCGTGCCAGCCGGTCGGAGGCGGATGCTTCCGCTATTTCGACAGCTTCCCGAAGAGGTCGTCCACGACGGAGCCCAGATGGCCCCACTTCTTGTCGAGCCTGATGCCGTCGATGAAGACGTGCGATTCTTCATCCTTGATTGAGCTGTCTTTGCTCAGGTCTCCTGCGACTGAGGCGGCCATCGTGCTGATATCAGATTTCATTTTATTGACGGCTTTCTGAGCGTCTGCCTGCTCAGTCTGCACTCTCTCCAGGCTGGAAGAGACTGCCGCCGTCTCTCTCGTGAACCACTCTGTCCGGCCTTTAAAATACCCGCTGGCTATATAGTTGACTGCACCGAAGGCGCATCCGGCTGCGAAGGGAACCATGCTGGCCATTAAGGCGCCTGTCAAGAAAACCGCGCCTCCTGCCAGGGCCAGCGTCCTTGTAACGGTGTAGGCCTTTTTGTTGTGCGTCCTTCCTGCAACACATTTTTCCATCTGCTGTTCCAGGTCAGCCTTCTCGCTCGTGAGCGTGTCAAGCCGGTCCTGGACTGTGTGAAGGTCCTGTCCGCAGGCCTCTGCTCTTGCGGAGCCTGCCGTATTGCCCATCGTTCTGGGCATCGATGAGTTCAGCGGATTGAGATTCATCAGGTACCTCTTGTGAGAAGCGGCTTGAAAGAGTTTCTTGGAATCCTCTCTCTTTCAGATGATAACATAATCAGGTGAATTAATCAAGCTGCCTGGGATAACCTGTGTTACTGTCCTCAGCGCTTGTCTGCGGCTATTTCGTGCCCAGCAGTTCCCGGAGGCGTTCGATATGGCTTTTCATAGCCGTCTGGCCATCGTTGTTTTCTGTATGTCTGTCCTTTCCCTCGAGGAACTCCTCCAGAAGCTTCATGTCATTGGCGCTTATGCGGCGGACCTTCCAGTCCCCGTCCTTTCCGCCGTAATGGACTACCAGAATCAGCTCCGGGTTGTTTATTGAAGGGCGGCATTTGCTGCAGAACTCTGATTCATCAAGGCTGACTGCAAGGCCCAGCCCCTTGATGAGATCGGCGCGCCTTCTGCATTCCACTATGTCTTTCTTTACAAACTCAGGATCGAGCGTTTTCTTAGCCGAGCTGTCCGCATAGAGGGTTCTGGTCCCGCAGCGGGGACAGACGTACTCGGCCCTTCTGGGAGGCATGGCTACCTTGTAGCACATGGCGCCCATCTTGAGATTGGACGGGTCCGGAGCGGCAGCGAGCTTATTGAGCTTAGCTGATATCTCCGCCTTCGTGACCTTGGAAGCCGGAGCAGGTGCAGGAGAAGCAGCTGTCATCGATATCATCTGAGGAGACGCCTTCGATATCCGGATGCCTGCCTGCCTTATTCCGGAAGATGAGAATACCAGTGTCAGCACCAGTGCAATCATGATCAGGCCTGTGATGATATAGATCATAATATTCACCTCAGTTTCGATAGTTGGAGCATTTCATCGTCGATGCAGTATGGCCTGCACTATGGAACTATCTTGTCGATGAATTCTGACAGCGATTTAATGCCAGGCATAAATTCCACGGCCCCCTTCGTGCTGTCATAGCGCGGATAACCTGCGGGCACCTGGATTCCCGGAGGCCCGCCCTGATTGAAGCTCAGGATAAAGGACTTACCGTCTTTCGAAGGGAGGTAATCAAAGAACTTGTCTTTTACAGCGTTGTTGTCAGGCGATTTCAGATAATCCGGATAAATTGCGCTGAGGCTTTTGGGATAACTTCCCTTGTCAGACTTGTACATGTCCAGAGCCGTGGCGAAAGTTTTCATCTGCACAGCGATGTTCGTGTAAGCTATTGAGACCTGTCCCTTTGTCAGGTTCTGCTGTCCCTCCGCGGACGGCGAAAGTGCAATCAGGGAGAACAGGACAATCATCGCTGAAAGCATTGTAGAGCGGATATTCACGGAGCACCTCCAGTATTATTACTGTAATGACGATATAGATAAGATTGTTGATTGACGGAATCATTCCCTTTATTCTGATGTCAATGAAGGGAAATGTCGTGCAGGAGGCCTCTGCGGCGCCTGTGAATCTATCCTTGAGTCTGATTCTGATATGCGGTGTGATATGACATTCTACTTCTGCTGTCTTGTATTTGAGAATCGGGATGAATGCAGGAAGGAGATTGCGGAATAGTTACGGTAATATGTAGCATACTGCTTTTTACAAGGAGATAAGATGAGCGCACATATTGGAGCAAAACGCGGAGACATTGCGGAATCTGTTTTGTTGCCCGGCGATCCTCTGAGGGCAAAGTTTATTGCCGAGAACTTTCTTGAAAGCGCCGTGCGCTATAACGAGGTGCGCGGCATGTATGGATTTACAGGCACGTTCAAGGGAAAGCGGATTTCCGTGCAGGGGACCGGGATGGGTATTCCGTCGCTTTCAATCTATGTCGAGGAGCTGATCAGGGAGCACGGCTGCAGGACGCTTATCAGGATCGGCTCTTGCGGCTCGATCCAGGAGGACATCAAAATCAGGGATATCGTTCTTGCGATGGGAGCCTGCACAGATTCGAGCACCAATGTCCTCGACTTCGACGGTATGAGCTTTGCTCCGATCGCTGATTTTGATCTTCTCAAAAAGGCATATGACTATGCAGCTTCCAGCGGAATCGGCGTAAAAGTCGGCAACATCATGGCCACAGACAGGTTCTACAACCCCAGGAAGGGCTTCTATGAAATCTGGAAGCAGCACGGCGTGCTGGCATATGAGATGGAAAGCTCGGCGCTCTATACGATAGCTGCCCGCAACAACGTGAAGGCCCTGGCCATATTGACGGTGAGCGACAGCATCCTGACAGGCGAAGCGCTGACAGCAGAAGAGCGCGAGAAAATCTTCCACGAGATGTTCGACATCGCCCTCCACGTAGGAACCACATAAATGGGGACAGCTTACTAATATTTACAATTTTGTAACATTTGATCTTTAGGTGGCTGGCTGTCCCTGCTTTTCAGGAGAAAAGTAGTTAACTGTCCCCACTTTTCAGGGGATGGAGAGGGTTTTATGGAGCTGCAGCGAGAGGCGCCAGCGCGGGTGGCTCAGGCAGTAGTCGATGGCTCTGCGGATATTGAGGTCCCGCTCGGGGCCGTCAATCGGCTGGATGAAGAAATGCCTGAAGTCCAGGTGCTCGAACGAGGCGGGGTCGACTGAATCCTGCGGATACGGGATTTTCAGCTCGCTTCCGTTCAGCACTGCAAGCTTACCGGCTGTCTTTGGGCTCACGCAGATCCAGTCTATGCCTTCCGGAAGCGGCAATGTGCCGTTTGTCTCGATTGATATGTCGAAGCCTTCTCTGTGCACCGCATCCAACAGCTCGGCTGTGAGCTGCAATGCAGGCTCCCCGCCGGTGAAGACCACCATAGGGAGAGCACCTGATACACCCTCAGGGATTGTCTCCTTCAGCGCCTCCACGAGGCTCTCTGATGAATCGTAGTCCCCGCCTCCCGGCCTGTCCGTGCTCTGCCAGTCTGTATCGCAGAAGGGGCATTCGAGGTTGCAGCCTGCAAATCTGCAGAAGACGGCGGCCCTTCCTGACTGCCCGCCCTCACCCTGAAGCGAATAGAATATCTCGCAAACCCTGTATCCCATGCGGTTATATCGGCCTTCCGTCAGCTTGCGCGGACAGCATGGCTGTTATCTTCTCATATTCGCCGAGATCAGGGAGGGTCAGATCGGCTCCGTGGGGGAGGAGCATCGATATCGGGCAGGCACCTGTGGCTACCGCGACAGTTTTCACATTGTTGCGCTTCCCGCAGCTGATGTCCCTTGGAGTGTCGCCTATGACCACAACGTTATCTGCTGTGATCTGACATCCGCATCTATCCTCTGCTCTCTTCACCGCGAGGGGAACAAGAGCGTGTCTCTCTGCAGATTCGCTGCCAAAGCTCCCGATGCTGAAATAGCCGTCTATTCCTGCCATTTTGAGCTTGTGCCACGCCACGCTGCTGTGATTTCCGGTAAGGAGCCCGAGGATGAGCTGCTTCTGCCTGGACAGCGATGTGACGGCCTTCAGGGCTCCAGGAAAAACATAGGGAGTGAGATCTTCCTCGATGGTTCGGTACTTTTCCACCATCGTATCGAAGACGAGCGGCAGCAGTCTCGCAGATTCTTCAGGGCCGCAGCCGGCTCTCGAGAGCATCTCGAGTATGATTCCGGTATCGGTCTTGCCTGCCGGATCCACATCGTCCACAGATACTGATCTTCCGGTATGATGCGCGACGGCCTGCTCAATGGCTTCGCCATGCCTGGAATGGCCTCCCATAATCAGCGTTCCGTCGATATCGAAGAGAAGGAGGGATTCGTTCATTGTTCTCTGCCTTTCATGTCTGTTGTTATCTGGTGATGCTGTCGGTATCGTCTTTCTGTGCCGCTCTGAGCAGCTCTGTCCTGACCTTCGTGAGAACCTCGCCGAGCCAGTTCGTGCCTTTCCACTGCGCCTTGTCGAGAGCTCTCGGATCGTCTTCGTCGAGGCCGATCCCCCATATGGTGTCGAGCGGGCTGGCTTCTACGATGAGCCCGTTCGTTTCGAGCAGGAACCGCTTCAGATCCGGATTCTGGCTGAACTTCGCCATATTTGCCGTGTAGACGTAATTCCTGGCCTCCCTGTTCCAGATATCGGCGTTGAAATCCCTGACTGTCCTGCCAAGGGCTTTCTGCTCTCTCGGCGAGCCGGATGCCATTATTTTTTCGTGGCTTTTCATGTCCCCGAAAAGCAGGGCCTTCTTTGCCATCATATACTGCTCGGCGCTGCTGTAGCTCACGCCGTCCACCGTGAAGGCGCACCTGTGCCATTGCGACAGGGGGCCTTTCCAGAAGAAGAAGTATCTGTCAGTCTGTTTCAAATCGCCTCATCCTTTCAACTGTCATCTGCATACCCTTTTTACTCGTGATTTTTCAGCCCTGTTGAATAGTAGAGAAGCCTCAGCGTCTCTTCAGATACATAGTTGACGTAATCGTCGTAATGGGTGAACCCTGCCGCAAAGCCCTCGAGGGGGATGGGGTGGCTGCAGAAATCCACGCCTGTCCCTTTGAAACACCATTTCAGGCAGAGCATGGACCGGCGCGAGTGGAGCGGATCGGTGACTACGAGGGCGCTGCTGAACTTCTCGCCGTCGTAGAAGGACCTGAGCTTCCTGGCGTCGTCGAGGGTGCTGTATGATTCCTTCAGCAGGACATATTCGCTCTCTGCTATCTTTTCTGTTCTCAGGATGGCTTTCGTGACAGTGCAGTCGATGGGCTCCACGCCGTACCGCTCCATTGCCTCTATGACCCAGCTGTCCTGCTTTCCCATGGTCAGGACAAGCTTTTTACCGTATCCCTCTCTGTAAAGCGAGATTGCATAAGGGATCCTCCTCTCAGCCTTGCCTCCCAGCACGAAGATGATATCGCATTTCCTGGCCGGCTCGGAGACTGTAAGCCACCGGGCAAGCCAGTCGATAATAAAGGGCTTGAGAAGAAACAAGCCTGATATAAGGACCAGCAGAATGACCCCGGCTGACAGCAGTGTCTTTTTTCTGAGATGCAGTGTTATGAAATCTTTTTGATCCATGCTGTTCATCAATGATACCGGAAAGAGAGGGTTTATTGCGTTACCACGCCTTTTTTCAGGATCTCAACGACTTCTGTGAAGCCTCTCTGCTGTGCTTTTATTATCGGAGTCTGCCCCTGAGTGTCCTTCGCCGATGCGTTGGCGCCCTGGTTGATGAGGAACTCAACCACGTTCTTCCTTCCTTCTGCGGCAGCAAGATGAAGCGGCGTATCGCCTGCGTTGTCCTGTATGTTAATATCCGCGCCTTTCGCGCTGCGCGTGTTTCTTGCCTGTGATGCGCCCTGTTTCTTCGTACTGGTATTGCCTGATTGCTGCTGGTAACCGCCCTGCCCCTGCCGGTTACCGCCAGGCCCCTGCTGATAACCTCCAGGTCCCTGCTGATAACCACCCTGTCCCTGCTGATAACCTCCAGGCCCCTGCTGGTAGCCTCCAGGCCCCTGCTGGTAGCCTCCAGGCCCCTGCTGGTAGCCGCCCTGCCCCTGCTGATATCCGCCCTGTCCCTGTTGATAACCGCCCTGCCCCTGCTGATAACCGCCCTGTCTCTGCTGGTAGCCTCCAGGCCCCTGCTGCATTCCTCCCTGCCCCTGTTGATAACCTCCAGGTCCCTGCTGCATACCTCCCTGCCCCTGCTGATAGCCTCCAGGTCCCTGCTGCATGCCTCCCTGCCCCTGCTGATAACCTCCCGGTCCCTGCTGCATGCCTCCCGGTCCCTGCTGCATGCCTCCCGGCCCCTGGTGCATGCCTCCCGGTCCCTGCCGGTTTGGTCCGCCATCCACGAGGATAGCCACAACATCGAGATATCCCTCCTGGCACGCGCAGTGGAGAGGAGTCTGGCCGCTGTTGTCCTTCGCATTCAGCGTCGCTCCCTTCTCAATCAGCAGCAGAACGGCTTCCCTGCGTCCTTCGAGCGCGGCGCAGTGGAGCGGCGTCCTGCCTTCATTGTCTTTTGCGTTTACATCGGCGCCTTTCTGCAAAAGAAGTGAGATTGCATCTTTTCTATCCTTTTCACTCGCGTAATGAAGGGCGGTTTTTCCGCCTTCGCCTTTCTCATTGATGAGCGCAGGGGTGGCCTTGATCAGCTCGCCGAGCTTGACCGTGTCGCCCCTGGAAGCGGCTCTGAAGATGTCTCCCGACGCAGCCGGCGCTGTATCGCCGGAAGCAGCCGCAGCAGGCAGACAGGAGAGAAGAACTAACAGCAGAAGACTCGCTGAGCAGATGGCAAAGGCGTTTCTTTTCATCATGGACCTCCCTGTGCATTGAAATCAGATCTTGATCTTGTACAGACGATAAGGCGTCGTCCTCATATCCTTACCCCCGTTGAACCAGGGCATCAGGTGAATCTGCGAGCATGTGACGTAAAGCCATCCATCCTTCGATATGGCGTAGCTGTCCGGCCAGAGGAGGCGATCGTCTCTCAGCATGACCTCTGTGGTCCCGTCAGTCTTGTATTTCACTATCTCCCTGTAGGGAATGTCTCCAAGATAGAGATTCCCCTTTGAGTCGCAGATCAGCCCGTCAGACGTGCAGACATCGCCGAGGTTCTGAATCTTGTCCGGAAGCTTCTCGGGCTTGAGCTTCCTGTCAAAGAACCACTTCGTCTCTATGCGGAAGAGCCTTATATCGGTGAGAGGCTTGTAATAGAGATATTTCCCGTCAGGAGACAGCACGATGCCGTCAGAGTGTATTCTGACCGGCCCCTGCGCGTTCGCCAGTTCTTTGCCGTCCATGCGGAATACATATGTGGAGTGCGCAGTCACCGAGCTGTGCTTTTCCAGCAGCCTTTTCGCCGTGCCGCTCCGCAGGTCCAGCAGTATTATCGCCCCGACTGCCGAATCTGTCAGATACGCATGCTGTGATTTTGTGTCTACGGCGACATCGTTTATATAGCTCGACTTGTCGGCGGTCTTTTCGTTGAAATAGTAGACGTGCTCCACTCTGTCGCCTTTAAGGCTTATCTTGACGAGCTTCACAGCGCCGGGAATCGCGCCTTCCATCGCAGGGCTGGCAGGATCGACGACCCACAGATTGTCCTGATTGTCGACATAGACCGCCTGAGCGCAGACGAACTTCTCCTTGCCGTCCTCTCCTTTTTTCCAGCTGTTCCACTTCTCGTCAGGGAAAGGTTTCGTCTTCCCGTCCGGGAGCACTTCGACGACCGAGTATTTATGGTCTTCGAGCCAGTTCGGATATGCGAGGAAGATCCTGTTATTCTGCGATACCGCCACTCCTGTGAACTGGCAGGCATTGTCTTCGAAGACCGTCACGAGACGGTCTTTTTCCTCAGGCCAGGCGGCGCACGCCGAGATGACTGAGAACAGAACGACGAGACAGATTGTTGAAAACAGACTGAATCTCATATTGTTACCTCCAGGAAGGCTGACATCCTGTCAGAATTATTCTCGAACCGGCACTGCTTCACCTCCGGCTGAGATCACAGCCGAAGGCTTCATCCAGTCACCTGTTCCTTACAAATCGATCCCCCCACTCGAACATCTCCGCTATCACGTGCAGCACCGATTCACGCGATCTGTAATCGTGGCCCTCATAAGGCAGTATCACGAGCCTGGCGGTTCCGCCGTTTCCCTTGATGGCATCGTAGAGCCGCTCAGACTGGATCGGGAACGTTCCCGGGTTTTCGTCCGACTCGCCGTGGATCAGCAGGAGCGGGTCTTTTATCTTGTCTGCGTATGTGAATGGAGAGAGCTTTATATAGACCTCAGGAGCTTCCCAGAATGAGCGCCTCTCGTTCTGGAACCCGAATGGCGTCAGTGTCCTGTTGTAGGCGCCGCTCCTGGCGATGCCTGCAGCGAACAGCCGCGAATGGGCCAGCAGGTTCGCCGTCATGAACGCGCCGTAGCTGTGCCCGCCGACGATGACCTTCTTTCTGTCTATCACTCCCCTTCCGTCGAGGTAATCGATAGCAGCCCCGGCAGACGATACGATCTGTTCGACGAACGTGTTGTTCTTCGTCTCGGGATTCCCTACGACCGGCATCGCGGCGTTGTGAAGCACGGCGTAGCCCTGAGTCAGGAAGAAGAGCGGCGTGGAGCCCTGGAAGAAGTTGAACCGGTATGGCGAGCCCCGGACCTGTCCGGCGACTGATGTGTCCGTATATTCGAGAGGATACGCCCATATCAGCACAGGAAGCTTTTCGCCATCCTTATGACCTGAAGGAAGATAGAGGGTGCCTGAGAGCTCCACTCCGTCAGCCCTCCTGTATTTCACGAGCTCCTTGGCGAAGCTGCGGAGCTGAGGCGTCGGGTCACTGTTTCTGGTTAGCTGGCGCCTGATCCCGCTCTTCAGATCGACGAGGAAATAGTTCGGAGGGCTGTGAATGGACTCGCTTCTGATGATCAGCGTATCCCTGCTCCGGCCGCAGAAGCGCTCGAATGTCTCGTACCTGTCTCCTTCAGATTTGAATATAATCGATTTTGCACCGCTCGATATATTGTATTTCACGAGAAACGGATGTTCTCCATCAGGCGATGCTCCCTTACCTGACAGGTAAATGGAATCGCCGTCCCTGGCCACAGAGTAGAATGAGCCGCCGCATACTTCCAGCACCGGGTCACCTGGATGCCTGTAGTCGTCCTTTGTGTTCCTCTCGAAGAGGAGCTTCTTCCCTGAATCTCCTTTTGACAGATTTACAAACGAGACTGAAGTCCACTCTCTCGAGCGGTCGTAATCGTGGAGCAGCGCCTCGTCTTTCTCAGGAAGGAACTGTATCCCCCTGAAGCGGTGCTGCATCTTCACCAGTTGCTGGGCATCGCCTGTGAACGGCTCGTTGAGGGCCATTATTCTGTCACGGAACTCAGCTTTCTTCATCGGGTCGCCGCCGTCCATCGCCTCCAGCCAGTAAAGCCTGGCGCCGTAAAGCGGCTGCCAGTTAATCGAGCGCGGGCCTTTCGGCACGCCATCTGTCGGCACCTCTTCCATCACTGCGAGCTTTGAAATCGAGCGTATCACCCTGCCCTGCCTGTTCCACACCTCGACAGACTGCGCAAACTGGTCGTACGGCACTTTGTGCGAATATGGCTTGAGCAGGCGGATCACCGCCATATACTGCCCGTCTGGCGAGAGGCGCCCGTCCAGATAGAGATCGGGGCCGCCGATTCTGGTCACCTGTCCTGTCGTGATGTCGAGGATGGCGAACACGGACCGTCCGTAATATTCGAAGCACTTATCGTCGTATGCGCTCTTCAGCAGGTCCTGAAATGTCCTCACCTTTGCTACGCGGCCCGATGTCTCGTCTACGCCCGGAGATATATATGCGGTCCTGTCTTTTGGCGGAGCGCCGTCTGTATCTCGGAGACGCAGGAGGAGACGGGTGTTGTCAGGCAGCCATCTGAAGGGTGTGCCCAGCACGTTTGAAAGGCGGATCGACGGGAATGTCTTCTGCTTTCCTGTTGTTACGTCGTATACCTGCAATGAGAGCCCTCCATCGCTCTCTGCCGTATATGCGAAGCGCCTGCTGTCATAGGACCATACTGGTGGATCTATCAGGCGGTCTTTCGGAGTATCGATCTTTGTCACAGAGCCGGATTTTGTATTTATCAGCTCGAGGCCGTAATAATGGATCAGGCGCTGCAATGCCATGTGACCCGTATCTATCCTGATGCCGGCCAGCGCTGCACAGGGCCTTGCGAGATACTTTACAGGCGGATAGAGCCTGAGTTTCACAGGCACTATAAAGGCGCCGTCTGGCGAGACGACTGCAGGCGGAGGCACAGGCGCATCTATGATTTCGACGATCTCTCCAGGCGGAGTCTTGTAGGCCCCATAGGAAAGGGACGTGCATGTCAATACAATGATTATCGTCAGGAAAGTGCAGAATGGTTTCACGATATCACTCCTCTCTGAATGAATCATTCGCCTGACAGGCCCGGTGATCCTCGAATTTTCAAATGGGCCGGCCTGAAGCGGGGGTGTGCAGTCCGCATTGCGGCGGGCATGTCAGGCATATGTGGTGAAGATATTACATATTGTTAACAATTGGGCGATAGATTTTTTGTTGAGGAATTAGTATAATTAAAAGGGGATCCTCATGGATCGCCAGGGAGAGCTTTTAATGAAGATATTTCTTGTACGGCACGGTGAAACAACATACAACAAGGAAGTCCGTTTCCAGGGACAGCAGGATACCCCTCTGACTCCCGGCGGCCAGACTCAGGGCTGGATGGTGGCCGACCGCTTCGACAGAGAAGAAAAGTCAGGGGAGCACTTCGACGCCATATATTCGAGCCCTCTCTCGCGCTGCATGGAGACAGCCGATAAGATTGGCACCAAGCTCCATATGAAGCCTGTTGCAGAGCCGGGCCTGGAAGAGATGGGCATGGGCGAGTGGGAGAACAAGACTCCCGCCGAGGTCAAGGAGCAGTACAAAACTCCCGACGGCAGGCCGCTCTACACGGCATGGAAGGAAGATCCTCTGGCCAATCAGGTTCCGGGAGGCGAGACAGTCCAGGATGTAGAGAAGCGGGTTGTATCCACGCTGGACAGGATAGTCAAGGAAAACCGCCAGGATGCCAATGTGGTGCTGGTTACCCACGGAGGGCCGATCTCTGTGATACTGTGCAAGGTTCTGGGCCAGAGCCTGAAGGAATCTACGAAGAAGAGCCTCGAAAACACGTCTGTGACAGTTCTTGACGTGCAGAAAGACCTCAGCGACGCGAAGATACTGTCTCTCAACGACACTTACCACCTCGAGTCATACATCCCCGATCTTTCGAAGATGAAAGTGTTCTGAAGATACTGTCCTGACCCTTCCACTCTCTGAGTGTTGGTTAATAAATCCTTTGCTTTGATTTTCCTGCCTTATTCATGTCATTAACAGCATGCAGAAAGGGATATGTGGAGACAGCAGACATGGGGAACTGAGATGTTTTTCCCCTTGGCATCTTCATGCTTATTACTGAGACATCATGACGGGCTTCATGTATTTAAGAGAAAGAAACTAATGGCCGAGGATATTTTCCCCAGGACCTGAAATCTGCAGCCGGCTTGAGAAACTATTGGAGCGATTGCGATGATAATGTCCGGGAGAACTAATTCTCTGCACTGTTTTTACCTGACTGTAGAATAACAAATAGGTCTATCAGGCTGAATATTGACTCCCACAGAACGATGCCGGAAATATCGGAAGACACTATAATTGTATTCAAGAGAAAGATTTGCGCTGTCATTGTGTCTCGAGCCTCTCGTCAGAATCGCGGAAATTTTCAGTGTGTTGCTCCATACAAGGCAAGCGTTCAGGGTGGGGAAGAAGCGTTACAGGGGAACAAAATCCTGAAAGGACCTGAAATCGTGATGCCAGAGTGTCGAAAAGCGGCATGCATGAGAGGAATCTCCCTGATCGAGGTACTGATAGCCATGACGGTGCTTGCCGTTGCCACGCTGGGTATCTTCGGCGCTCTGATGACGAGCATGGATCTCAACGGCAAGGATCGCGAGATAACGCAGGCCACCAATTTTGCCCAGCGAGCCCTTGAAGACATCCGTCATGACTGCACTGTGACCGGAAACTACGATGCGCTGCAGAGCGCAGGGTATGCGCAGATCCAGGAAAACCCCAGACTGATCTACGACTCGCAGGTGCAGAGCATACATACAGGCCTGAAGAAACTCACTGTAAATGTTTATTATATAAACGAGAAATCAGGGCTGGCAGAGCCGGACCTCTCGCGTCCGAACGGCGGAAAGATAGCGGGACTGTCCTGCTATCTGATCAGACCCTGAAAAACATCACGATGGGAGGCGCAGAGGTGAGACATACAGCCTCAGTGAGAGAACGGAAGAGCGGGGCAGGCCACACCATTATCGAGATAATCGTGGCCATGGCAATCTTTTTATCAGTTCTGACAGTCGTCTATGCCGGTTTCTTCATGGTGAGAAGAAATTTTCATCACCAGAGCGCAAATGTCGAGATAAGGCAGCGCGCCAGGGTCTCCATAGACAACATATCCCAGTATCTGCGCATGGGCGCATATGTCTATGAGAACAGGACCGTCACCATTCAGGGAGTCACCTATACCGTTCCGGCTGCCGGGGCTACTGGCTACTCGCTGGTCTTCGCCATTCCGGAAAATGGAAGCGCAGGGACAATAACGTACACTGTGGTGGGCTATTATCTCAAGACACGGCCTGTGCCTGATCCGGCCAATCCGAATGCCAGGCAGCTGATGATGTATCAGAAGACAAACGTCACACCGCCCATAGCAGACACACCGAGCTCGATAGACCTCGCAGGCCTGACAGGTGGCTCTTTCAGGATGATCGGCGATTACTACGTAAGGCCCGAGGGCCTCAGCTTCACTCTGAGCAACCCCACCAACACGATAAGCATTCACCTGGAAGTCGAGAAGAGAGATCTGTCCAACATGCCTCTCGTGGAGGAAGAGCTTTATACGCAGGTTACCCTTCGCAATCTTTGACAGAGGGAGGTCCGGCTGTGAAAAAAGAGACATTGAGCAGGAAGAGAGGATTCATACTCGGCATTGTAGTCGTGATGCTGCCGATTCTCGTGCTGCTGATGGCGACCATCGTGCAGTCAGTCACATACGAAACCCGCTTTACAATGCATTCCCTGAACCACAAGAGAGCCTTCTACCTGGCCGAGACAGGCATGAACGCCGCTTACTACGAATTTTCCGGGCAGCGCTTTATCAAGACCACGCACGATTCGAACGGGACGACTGTTACAGGTGATTCAGGGAGGCTTCAGATCACGATACCGAACGTCTCACAGAATACGGGCGACGGCTGGTACGAGTGGAGCTGGAGTCCGGGATGCGCTTATGAGAGCTTCAATGGAGGCACTGCAACGGAGAAGTTCCGCTACAGGATTTACTATCCGACCAGCACGACGTGGATCATTGAGGCGGACGGCATATACGGGGGGCTTCAGAAGAGGATCCAGTGCATCGGAACGACTGAGCTGGCTTTCAGCTATGCCCTCTTCGACGATCAGAATCTCGGCGAGTTCACGAGAGGCGCGGATCAGACCATTGCAGGAAAGGTCCATGCGAACGGCGACATGTTCTTCCGTCCGACAGGAACGACTCTGCAGATAAGCGCGACGCAGGTGACTGCGGCTGGAAAGATGATCCGATACCAGGATGCCTGGGGGCGCGCTGACACGAGTGGAACCGTGAAGATAACCAACAAGGCAGGCAGCTATGTGACGATGAACGGCGCCAGCCAGGGTTACTCTGGCAAAGGCAGTGCTTTTGACTCCTGTAATTCCGGCTGGACCAGCTCGTCGAGCGGCGCGCTGTCGAAGTGGGGCGGCGTTGTCAAGGACGTCACGCTCGGCGCAGGGCACATCAACGCCCCTTCCGTGCAGAGCTTCGATCCGGGCGGATACTACGATCAGAACGCCGGCGCCCACATCACGCCGACGACGACGGGAACAGGCATCACCTCAAAGACTTTCACCAACAAGGGTGAGAATCACAGCGAGACCGTCAAGGAGATCGATCTCTCGACGTATTCAATGCCGTCAAACGGTCTCATATACTGCACGACTCCTGTCCGCTTCGTAAACGGCGGAAAGCTGAGCGCACCCCTCACTGTCGTCTCCAACTCAAACATCTACACCAAAGGCGATTTCAACAAGGTGTACGGCACGCAGACCGCATACAGCAACGGGACGGTTACGAAGCAGCCTGCGGCGCTGATGACAAAAGGCCGGATCTACCACCTTTCAGGCGGCTGGAGCGATTCCAGCTCAGGCAACAGCACGCCGCCGACTGCAAGCGACAGTTCCAGCTATACAGGCGATCCGAACAATGTGGTCGAGATAAACGCCTGTCTCGTAGACGGATCCCCGACTGTCTCAGAGATCAACTACCGCGAGAGCTGGCTGGGCGTCACCAATACCCTCTACAACCCTGTTGACAAGCCTGGAGGAAATTACTGCTGGGCCAACTCGGACGATTTCCTCGAGACGTTCAGCAGCTCCATCACGGTGAAAAAGCGCGGCTCGATAGTCCATCTCGAGAACGCTACGATGTGCAATTTTACAAACGGCGATTACGGGCCCGGCAAGACGGCGTGGAAGTGGAAGACTTCCTATTCTCCGCCGACGAGAGACTATGGATATGATTCAGACCTCTCGAACCCTGCAAAGCAGCCGCCCTTCGCAATAAATGTGGGAAGGAAGCTGTACTGGAAAGAGATATATTAGGGCCAGACTTTGACTGAGCGGGATTCAACGAGGCCTGTCGGGATCTCTTTTCTCGTATCGAGCGTTCTGGCATTGACTATCATCAGGTAGTTGGGAGTCGATGTCAGCACGTACAGCGACTTGCCGTCCGGGCTAATGTCGATGCTCTTAGGGATCCCCTTCAGCTCTCTCTTTTTTACTAATGCCATCGTCGAGAGGTCTATTACATATACCGCATTCTTTTCCTCGCAGGCCGCCCAGGCATAGTTGCCAGAGTCTCCTCCGCGCGAAGCCGTGACGTGCTTGGGCCCTTTTTCAACCTGAACGACTTTCGCCAGGTTAAGATACTTCGTGTCGAAGATGCTCACTGAAGGCTCTGTCGAGGCTACGACAAGATATCTGCCTGTCAGGTCGATGGCGCACTCAGACGGCTTCGCTCCTGCCGGAAACGTGGAGACAAACTGCTTTTTCTTCGTGTCGATAACGGAGATCTCACCCTTTTCAGAGCCTGTCGCATATATGAAGGCGCCGTCAGGCGAGAGCGCCGCGGATAACTGGGGCTCTGCAGCAGGTATCTCAGCAGATTCATGGGTCTCGGTGTTCCATTCTGTCACGAAATTTTTCTGCCTGGTCGTGATGTATGCCTGTGAGCCGTCTCGTGCCAGCATTATGCAGTCAGGCTGTATCTTCAATGGAAATGTCTCAGAGACTGCTCCTCTGACAGTGTCTATGACGGAGAGATTGTTCTCCGCCCTCGTGAGATACAGTTTCCGCCCGTCAGGAGACAGGGCCATCGCTCTGCCGACTCCGGGAACGGCTATGATCCTGATACCGGATCCGGTCCTGAGATCGAGCTGGCTTATAGATCTTCCCCCTTCGGCGAGAATGTATGCCGTGAGGCTTTCAGCAGCGCCCCTTCTTTCCAGCAGAGGGCCTGCGAAGAATACGAATGCCAGAAACACTGCGAGCGCGCTGATGACGGCTATGCCGGCCGTTCTCAGAATCCTCTGCAATACACGGGATTCCTTCAGGAAAGCCGCCTCGCCGGCCGGTTTCTTCTCAGAGACCGCCGCAGCCTCTGGAGGATTCAGCACGTTGTCGAGCTTCTTCTCCATTATGTCCAGGTTGAGGAACCTGTATTCAGGGCCTCTGCTGAGCCCTGTCAGCACCGCGTCCTGAAAGGCGTCCGAGATCGATTTCTCGACAGTTCTGGGCTTCGGGTTCTCCCGCTTCCTGCTGTCCCATTTCTTCTTCGTGCTCATGAAGTACATTATCGCTGCCACAGTGTAGACAGAGGACTTTTCCGAAAAGGCCGCTCCCTCGGCCACCTCAGGCGCGCAGAAGGCGAAGGGCTCTGTAGACGACAGGTAGTGATCGAGATAGAGATGCAGCCCGAATCCTGTGAGGAGCATCTCGCCCTTCTCATTTACGCATATATGCAGCGGATCAATGTGGATGAACGGAATGGGCAGAGGCCGCTCGTAGAAGAACTTCAGCACGCTTATCAGCGATTTTGTCTTTTCTATAGTTTCCTGCACTGAGAGAGGCGAGACATTCATCTTTATCAGGCTGTCGAGGCTTATCCCCTCACAGTGAGAGAGAACTATATAGGCGCTGCCGTTATTGTAGAATCCGTCCAGCACCGCCGGCAGCATGGGATGACTCGTCTGTTTGAGCAGATCGATGGCGTAGATGAATCCCTCTTCTGTCAGCGTGTCCTTCCTGGGAGGGATCCTGGCCACGAGTATCTCTGTAATCTGCAGCATTGTCCCTGGAGCATTGATGTCTGCAGCGAGATAGAAGTTAAACAGCCTTCCGTGGTGTATCAGTTTCCGGATTTCGTAGATGTCTTTCAGATGGGTTCCAGGCTTTAGAGTCTGTTCCATGGCTGGTTCCTCTGCTGCTTTGATCCCGCATGTTCAGCAGGTTAATTGACGGTTATGAACTGATTTGACAGAAAAGGCTCAAATCCTGCGATGATCTTTCATGGAAACTGTCAATTCTTCAAGTTTTTCACCCCGAGTTCAGTATTCATTCTTTGAAAAATTCAAAATCAATGCATGGGCATCGGACCTGGCTATGGTGAGGCAGATTTCTGCTACTTTGAGAACTTGAAGGCCCTGTTCAGGAAGAGATCCATGCAGGCGTCCACCACCAACGGATCGAAGTGGATGCCCCTGTTCTTCCTGATCTCCTCGATGGCCTTCTCTATCCCGAGTCCGGCCCTGTAAGGGCGGTGGGAGCTCATCGCCTCCACCACATCGGAGACAGAGAGGATTCTAGCCTCGAGACTTATCTGGTCGCCTTTCAGCCCGTGAGGATAGCCCGTCCCGTCCAGTTTCTCGTGGTGGTGCAGAACCGTATCGGCCACAGGCCATGGGAACTCTACAGATTTTATGATGTCGTAGCCTACTTCTGTATGAGTCTTTATTATTGTGAACTCGAGGTTTGTCAGCTTTCCAGGCTTGTTCAGTATCTCTGACGGGACATAGATCTTGCCAATGTCATGGATGATAGCCGCCATATGGATCCCTTCTATCCGATCGACAGGGAGATCCATCGCTCCCGCGATGGCGCATGCCAGCTCTGCAACCCTGAGCTGATGGCCTGCCGTATAAGGATCGCGCTTCTCCAGGGCCGAGCCGAGCGCCCCTATGGTCTGCTGGAACGTCCGCATGGATTTCTCATAGCTCTCCCTGGCAGCATCCTGGGCCTGCTTTCTCTCCCGGATCTCCTCCCTCAGCTCTGCAGTCCGCTCCTGGACCTTTATCTCCAGCTCTTCGTTGAGCTTGCTGAGCTCATCCCTCGCCGCCTCTATCTCCCTGTTCTTCTGCATCACAGTCTCGTATGTGGAGAGGAAGAAGTTCAGGATCTGAGTCCGATCGGCAGTGAGCCTGTACGAACGGCCGGAGAAAATAACAGTTTCGCCTTCACTGTCTGAATGGACTTTGCCGCCCCTGCCGGTGTCTGTGAACTGCCCTATCCTGGCTCTCAGGATATCAGGGTCGAAAGGTTTGATGGCGTAACTGTCCGCTCCTGATTCCAGGCCTTTCAGGACATCCTGGGGATCTGTGAGCGTAGTGAGCAGTATGACGGGGATTTCCTTCAGATCTTCTCTTGATTTGATGGCGCCGCACAGCTCGAATCCAGTCATGTTAGGCATCATTACGTCGCTTATCACCATGTCCGGCCTGGATTTTCCGAGCTGCTCGAGCGCCTCTCTGCCGTCTGATGCATGTGTTACCTGAAAGCCCTCTGACTCGAGGAAATGCTGCAGACTGAAAGCCTGCGTGCGGCTGTCTTCGGCTATGAGGATGGACAGTCCGGCATCTGTATCTGCTTTTTCCTGTTCCATATTATCTCCTTTCAGGCTCCTTCTTCGCAGTAACGCACTGCACCTCTCCCGGATCTCCCTCCACATTCCCGGAGCTCAGGGATGTGATGAAAACACAGTAAACAGCCGCTCCCTTCAGAGGGCCGAAGCTCTTCGTTGTGACATCCTTCTGCACCTTGACAGGCAGCCTCATCTGGGATGCAAGCGGGACGCCCGGTTTGAAGGGGAGGCAGTAGACGTTATATGCGGCTGTGTCTTCGTCCTTTGCGGCATCCCATGAAAGGTTGAGCCTGTTGCCCTCGAGAACTGCCTTCAGGTTGGAAGGAGGCTTCGGCAGCGTGCGCCTTGCCGGCACTGCAGCCACGTTTGGCGAGGCGTATCCGGCTCTGCCCTCCCTGCTGTCTGCGCGGACAGTGAAGTAGTACTTCACCCCGTTTTTCAGTCCTCTCACGGCCGCGCGCGTCCCGTTCACAGTCATGGAGGCGTCTGCCGAGGAAGGCGATGAGCCGTAATATATCCTGTATCCCCGCGGCTTCACCGCATCTTCTCCCGGCGACCACGTAAGCGTCACCGACCCGTCATCCGGCTCTGCGGCGAGATCCTGCACAGCCGGCGGGATCTTCGCATTCCTCGTGTCTATCTGCGTGGTGACGGCAGGCGCTGAGACTTTCCCGTCTCTCCCGATGAGGCGGGCTGATACCGTATAGCATCTTCCCTTCTGCAGGCCTGAGTAATTGACCGTGTATCTTTCACTGCCCCCTTCGGTCACGGCCTTCAATGAGCCATAGCAGACAGCTATCCTTTGCAGAAAAAACGGCGTATTCTCCGGATCTATGTCTGATCCAAGCCTGATATCGAAGATATAATCCTTCCCGGCAACAAGATTCTGAGGACCTTTGCGCAAGTCGAGCGTCACGGATAGCTCGCCCCTGTCATCTACCGCAGCAGATACTTTTGTGAGCTCCGGCAGGCCTGAAGATGGCCGGTCAGGCAGGCCGGTCGAGGGAGGCGGCTTGATGCTCTGCAAATCAGGCGTAGAGATATAATATGAGCAGCCGTATCTCTCACTTATCCCCTCCAGATCGAGGAGGTACTGCAGGTAGTCGGGCTGGGAGCGGTTCAGATAGTCGAGCAGGAAGATGTGGAATCCGTCTTTCCTTGAAGCTTCCGGAACGAGATATCTGTTGAATATCTCCACATTGGATTCGAGATATGGCGACTCTATGCCGATCTGTCTCGTCCAGTCCCATTCGGTGAGAAAGCTCTCGAACATCAGGCCGTCTATGGCCGGCCTCACAATGTCCGCGTATTTCTCGAGCAGGAAAAGCCCCCTGTTCGCAATTACGATCTCTTTCGGAAAGCGCTTCCTGATGGCGCCGAGCAGCATCGCCATGTCCTTCTGCATCCATCCGTAGTTCCCCCACGGCGACGCCGTATCGAGCGTATCCAGGAAGAATCCGTCTACTCCGTATCCTGATGAGAGCCTCTCCATCCTGTCGAAGATCGCCTTCTGCCATTCCAGGTCTCCGGCGTTGACATAGTAACTTCCCCAGACGCCGTTTTCGTCAGGAATCCCGTCCTGGCCCTTTCTGAGGCGCGGGAATCCCGAGGACGATCTCTCGAGGAAGCCTCCCAGGGATGGTATGCTGAAAGGGAAGTCGCTCAGCTTCATCGGCTTGAGAAAAGGGCTTCCCGGCTCGAAGGCGAGGCACATCTCGTCGAGATACCGCGTTGGATAGTTTTTACCCTCGCTGACCAGGCCTTTCACGGCATCGAAGTGGACAGGGCCTTCTGATGATGACGCTGAATCGCCAGGCCCTGCCGGCACATCTTCATCCTCGCCGATCGACACATAGGCAATGACCCTGATGTCATCTCCGCCGCCTTCTTTTCCGTCTCTGCCCTTTTTCAGCCTGCTGACCAGCTCAGGCGTTATGTTGGACAGATCCCTGCCAGGGTGCAGTATTATCAGATCGAATGCCATCGCCTTCTCTATCTCCGGATCCCCCCATGACCCATAGTAGACCAGATAGCTGCGGGGCGGCCAGTTCGCCCGTGCGTCGGAAGATCCTGCCATGGCATCCGCTCCTTTCAATGCAAGCGTGAAAAGTATCGAGAGGAAAACAAGAAACAGCCTGGACAGCGCGATCCCTCCTCACACAGTCTGCTGATGCAGGTCGGAAGCTCCTCTGCGGTGGTGTGCTCCTGTCAATCGGGCCTCCGGCAGGATATGACATACTTAACCTGCGGCGCGTCAAAATCCTTCAAAGGGAGTGCCATTGCCGCTGTAGAATTCAGGGAACATAATCTCACACGCTCAAAGGAGGCATCATGAAGAAGAAGTTTGAGAGAATGAACGCCCTCTATCCGACTCCGACGGTTCTCGTCGGCGCTCATGTAGAGGGAAAGCCCAACTTCATAGCAATCGCCCATATCGGGATCATCACATTGACGCAGATATCCATCAGCTCGAACAAGCCCCACTATACCAACGCAGGCATCAAGGAATCGGGAGTGTTCAGCGTCAACATCCCCTCCGAGGATCTCGTTGTGGAAACAGACTACTGCGGCATTGTGAGTGGAAAGAAGACAGATAAGTCGGAGCTGTTCAAGATCTTTTACGGCGAGCTGGAAAAGGCTCCAATGATAGAGGGCTGCCAGATCTGCATGGAATGCAGGGTCACTCAGATTCTGGATGTTCAGAACTACGACGTCTTCATCGGAGAAGTCGTGAACACATACGTAGACGAATCGGTGCTGTCAGGCGACAAGGTGGACGTTTCGAAGCTGAAGCCCCTCATGTTCGATATGGCAAGCAAAAAATACTGGTCCCTCGGCGGAGAGATAGCGCAGTGCTGGAGCGTCGGAAAGAAGCTTATCAGATAGGGAGGCAGTTACTTCACTCTGCTGATATCGCCTGTGTCTGAACCGTCACGGCTCTTGCTGTAATCTATGTTTTCTCCTCTGGAATCCTCCAGAACAGCTCCATTGAGAGAAAGTCCGTGAAGGGCTGAACCGTCAAACAGGCACTTTTTCAGGGAGCTGCCGTCGACAGAAGCTCCTCTCAGATCGCTGCTGACGAAGAGAGAGCCGTCGAGGGTAGTGAGGCTCATGTCGGCTTTGCGAAGGTCGGCGCGGCTGAAATCGCATCTGATTGCCTTGACGCCCTTCATCCTGGCATTCCTGAGATCGGCTCCTGTCAGGCTTGCCTTGCCGAGCGATGCATCTGAAAGATCGGCATCGACCAGATGCGCTCCGTTCAGCTCGGCTCCTGAGAGGTCGGCTCCTGCGAGGCAGGCACCGGAGAGATCAGCTTCGTTCAGGATGGACTCGGCAAGCACGGCTCCTGTCAGATCGAGGTTCTTAAGTGAGCCTCCTGAGAAGTCGAGCTGAGCGCCTGAGGGATCCATCTCCAGCCATTTTCTGTGGGATTCCAGCAGGCGGCGTATATCGAAGAGAGTATTCATTACCTGAGAGCCTCATTTCTCATCAGGACAACTATATTCTCCCGCTCTTTGTCAGTCATCTGTGTGTTTATGAGATCGAGAAGCCGCCTCGTATCGTCGACATTACAGCTCGCGAGGTTCAGCATTACGATCTCGCCGCTGCTCTGATCGTGGCGGATCTTGACCAGCTGGTGCTCTGCGTCGAATGTCCATCTGGCTCCTGGCGGAGGTGACTTGGGACTCTTCACGTCCCACTTCACCGATTTCCCGTCGACGAACTCCGCTGCGCCGGTTTCTTCGCGCATGATGGGCGGAGCCGTTATGCCTGCCAGATCCGCATAGATTCCAACAGCCGCTTCCTCAACGCTTCCCGGAGTCATCTTGCCTCCTTTTGCGGGATCAGCGGCAAGCTCAGCCATCAATGGCTCAGTCTTATTCCAGTCTGGAGCTTTGATCGAGCCCTGACTGCCTGCAGGAGTGACGCCGCTGCTTCCTTTGAGCGTGCACCACGAGCAGTCTTTCATTATGTCTTCCAGCTGCTGTCTGGCTGCGGTGGCCATTGAAGGGGAGAAGTGGTAGTTGCCTGACACCGCCCGGGCTTTTCCGGTATGCTGTGATTCCACGCCTGTGGCAATTGGTGTGCCTGCGATCAGAAATTCCTGGCCTGTTATGTTGTCGGTATAATATGCTCCGTGCTGAGCCTGTGTCTCCTGCGGTTTTACCTTTGCCTGAACGGAAGAGCCTTCCTGAGGCGCTTCTTTCGCCGGGGCTCTGTGAGATCTGCCAGTTTCTTTCCTGTCCGGGATCTGCGCTCTCTCAGATAGAACGACCTCTTCGCCGGCGGGGGCCTGTGTCTCAATGTGAGCTTCAACCCTGTTCTGGAGTGTCTGTCCTGAAGGAATCTGCAGCGTTCCCGGCGTTATCCCGAGATAGCCGCCTCCGTTGTTGATAATCATAAGCACGGTCCCCTTTCGAGCACACTATACCTTGATTTTATCATAGTGTAATTGACCGGAAAAATCTATGAACATTTTGTTAAATTTCTGACACAGCTCTGTTGAAGCCGCAGCGAAATACATCCGCCGCTGCGGCGATCTCCCGGATAAGCTGCTGTGACAGGGATCTTTCTGCAGGCTGCTTTTGATTGCCTTTCAGATGGAGTCGGACGCTTTTTCGAAGCTGGCGATGAACCAGAAGGTCGAGCCCTTTCCCTCTTCGCTCGTCATATCGATGATGCCTCCCATCATCTCGACGAGTCTCTTCGAGATGGCCAGGCCAAGGCCTGTGCCGCCGTATTTCCTTGTGGATGAAGCGTCTATCTGCGAGAATGATTTGAACAGGAGGCTCTTTCTCGATTCGGCTATCCCGATTCCTGTGTCGCTGATTGAGAAGCGGAGGAAGCAGCTCACAGGATCCTCGTCCTCCCTGGAAACGGTGATCTTCACATGGCCTTCCGGTGTGAACTTTATCGCGTTTTCACCGAGGTTCATCAGAACCTGGCGGAGCCTGACCGGATCGCCTTTCAGCGATTTCGGGCAGTTGTCGCCTATTTCGCAGCTGAAGTCGATCTGTTTGAGCTGCGCCTTCAGAGCCAGCGTATCTCTGATCCCGCTCATGAAGCTGTTGAAGTCGAAATCCGAGATCTCGAGCTGCATTCTGCCGGACTCTATCCTGGAAAAATCGAGCAGGTCGCTTATTATGGCCAGCAGGGACTCGGCGTTTGATTTGATCAGATGGCCGTACTCCTTCTGTTCTGAGGTAAGGCTTGTGTCCAGCATCAGGTCGATCATGCCGATGATCCCGTTCAACGGCGTCCTTATCTCATGGCTCATGTTTGCGAGAAACTCGCTCTTTGCCTGGTTGGCTTTGACTGCCGATTCCTTCGCCTCTTTGAGGGCCTCAACAGATTTCTTCTGCTCCGTGACATCTGAGATGAGGGCCAGAACCCCCATCAGCTCTCCGTTCTTTTTACGGAGGGCAACTGCCGTTATAAGGCCGACTCTCGTGGAGCCGAATTTTGTTATGAAATCCACTTCATACGGAGGTGTATCGATTCCCTCCAGCCTTGCCGTGAGGTTGCGCGTAACAGTCTCTTTGGCGGCGGGAGTCAGGAATGGGATGTCGAGAAGATGTTTTCCTATTACTTCCTGCGGTATGAATCCCACAGTGTCCACGCCTCTTCTGTTGAGATCCCTGACTATCCCGTCTGTATCAATGAAGATCACTGTCTCCGGCGAGGTCTCGAAGATTGTGCGGTATTTCTCCTCGCTGAGCCTGAGCTTTTCCTGCATCGCCGCGCGGTAGATACCGAGCTCAACCGCCGTTTTGAGCTCCCTGTCGGTAAAGGGCTTGATGATATAGCCGAGGGGCTCTGTTATCTTTGCCCTTGCGACTACATGATCCTCCGAATATCCTGTCACGTATATGATGGCGCAGCTGCTCTGCCTGCGTATCTCATTCGCGATATCGATTCCGTCACAGTCACTCCCGAGCTTTATATCCATCAGGATCACTTCCGGCTGCTTTTCAGCGATGTGTGACAGGACTCCGTCCGCCGATGATACAAGCCCCACAACTTCATAGCCGAACATCTCCAGCTTTATTTTGAGCATGGTTGAAAAATCGGAGTCATCATCAACTATGAGCAGTCTTGCCTTTGCCATCTTCTGCCTTCCCCTTTATTTCCAGAATATATTGTCCCTGTTCCATCTAAATCCTTCAAAGCTCCGGTCTTTTGATCACATCAGCCGGGTAATCTTCTTTTCTCTTGCATAGTGACAGGAGAACGGCAGGGAGAGGTGAACTTTATACTGTCATATATTTGCAAAGGCCTTCAGAAAGGTGGTGCGCCTTTCAGTGGATAGAGCGGGAGATGCCAGGCTTTATGAGAAGCTTGTGGCTGAAGGCGACAGAAAAGCCATTCAGGGAAAGATGGAAGAAGCGCTCGCGCAGTACAGGAAAGCGCTTGAAATCAATCCCGGCCAGGACAAGGTGCGCAGGAACGTAATAAATATCCTGATCAGGATCGGCGATATAGGCGGAGCCATAGAGGAGTATGTGACCTGGATCTGCGCATGCCAGGAAGAAGAGCGCCATGATGACGCTCTGCAGCTCTGCCAGGAAGTACTGAACCTCGATACGGCAGCTGCCAAAAAGTCGTTCATGCTCAGCTCCAAAAACCTTCTCGCCGATGAGATAAAGAACCGCGTCAATGAGGCGAAGGGAGAGATTTACTTTCAGATCGGCAACATATTGCAGCAGAGAGGTCTTGCCGACGAAGCCCTTCAATACCTCAAGGTGGCAGTAGATTTCATGCCTTATGACATCCGGGTCCACAGCGCGCTGGGCCAGGCCTACATGAGGAAGAACATGGACAGAGAGGCTGTCGGCGAGTTCCAGGAGTGCGTGAGACTGGAGCCCGGGCAGGCCGGGTACGCCTACGAGATGCTCGGGGAGCTCTACCTGCGCAGCGGAAGGGCGCCTTCGACAGTCGTAGTATGGTTCAGAAACGCCGGCGAGCTCTACGAGAGGAATTCACAGCTGCCTTTCGCCATAAGGGCTTACAAAAGAATCCAGGATCTCGATGCTTCAAACGAGGAGTCCCTCGAGAGGCTTGCCGAGTTGTCAGCGGAAGCCGGCGAGCGCGAAGAGGCTCTCGAGTATTCGTATCAGCTCGCCTTGAGGTACGAAGAGAAGGGGCATTTTGATAAAGCGCTTCCCCACTATGAAAAGATAGTTGCCGAGGCCCCGGAGTTCACCGAGGTCACCGCAAAGGTGATCGGGCATTACAGGCAGTTCCTCGAATCAGACAGCAGGAATGTCTCCATGCGGTACAAACTGATCGGCCTGCTGTTGAATTCGGGAAGGATAGAAGAGGCAGTCAGGGAGCTGATTGCACAGGCTTCATACTACCTGGACAAGGGCGCCAATGAGGAAGCGGCAATAATCTGTGAGAACATTCTCGAGTATGATCCCCAGAACAACGAGGCGATGGGTATCAAATCAGTGGCCGAGAGAAGGATGGGAGCGCAGTAAAGCCCCTATCGCTCCAGCTCTTTCTCGAGCTTTGCCAGGTCGGTCTCGAAGGGATCCCTGAAATCCACTTTTTTCCACGGCCATCTGATGTAGAACTTGTCCCACCCGATCTTTATAGACTGCAGTATTGCCTGCGAGCTCTCCGCTTCGTCGTATGTCACTTTTTTCTGCCCGTATTTCTTTATCAGCTCTCCTCTCACATATGCGCGCGTGTCTCCAGGCGGAGTGGTGGCGGCCCATGCGACTTCGGACGAGGTGAAGAGCTCGTCGACGAGCCCTGAGTTGAGCAGCTGGTAGTAGTAGCCCTCTTCATCGAGCTGGTGGAACTTGAAGTCTATCTTGATCAGCTCCTGATAAATGGTCCAGCGGCGGATGAAATCGTGCACGGTGAGCTCCCTGAATACGAGAAAGTCCAGGAAGGCCTGGTAATCAACCTCTCCCAGGATGTTCCTGAGCACGTCCGGAGAGTCCATCTCTTTCGGGCTGTATGCTCCGCAGCGCTTCGAGATATACGACACCCATTCGGAAACCTCCGCCAGCTCGTCGACTGTGCACCGGCCTCGCAGCACTTCCTCCACAAGGTCCTTTTTCGTGACCCAGTCCACCTTTTTGTAGAGCAGGTGAGGGTTTGTCTCCAGGCATGACAGCACATATTCCCACCGCTCGAGGATGTCCCTGACCTGCGGGTCCCGGGCGGCGCGCTCTCTGAAGAACTCCTGCGCCCTGGCGAGGTAATGCCTCTGGATAGCAATCGCCGTCGATTCGCCGCCATCTGCAAGCGTCAGCCTCGATTTCAGTGAAGTATCCTTCGAGATCTCTTTCAGGGACGCTATCGGGTCTGCGAGGTGGACATCCTCGAAAGTGTGCCCCTCTTCGATCATCTCCAGCACGAGTCCAGTGATCCCCATCTTGAGATATACTCCGATGGACGACATGTTCGTGTCTGAGAAGAGCATGTGGAGGCGCTTCCTGCTGTGAAGCGCGCTCAGTGGGTTGTAGAACAGATCGCGCATGTCGATGAGCGGCCTGTTGCCATCGTCGAAGTATATCGTGCATATTCTCTTTATAGCGTCTGCGCGCTGGGAGATCTCGAAGAACGGGTGCGGCTCAGGCGTAGGGCCTGGTGCAGCTTCCATCTCAGGGAGAGCCACCTTCCCGGAGCCGGTGAAGATTGTGCGCGTCACCAGGAAGGGCACAAGCTCCGATTTAAACTTCGTCAGCACGAATGGCGAAACCAGCCTGGTGTAGATCCTGATCCACGGCGTGAAGAGAAATTTGGATATGTCTGAAGTGATCTTGACGAGCTGGTGGAGGACAATATCCTCGCAGAGCTTCGAGAAGAGGAACAGCGATATTTTTTCCGCCCACGGCTCTCCTGCTGGAAAGGATTTGAATATGTGGACCAGGATCGTTCCGCCGAGATACATCAATATGACCAGAAGTCCAAGTATGATTACAGGTATATACGAGATTATGTTTAAAATGAGTGAGAGGAGCCAGAAAATTCCTGCAATGACGGTGAGAACAGGTAACGCCGCAGTATTGACTCTGTCCTCGACGAGATAGTTCTCATGCGAGCTCAGGCATTTGCCTGAAGTATCGATGTTCGTTTTGCCTATGAAGATCCTTCCAGTGAAGCCCTCGGCAAAGTCGCTCATATTCTGGTTGAGCTTCTTTACGAGGTCCATCAGGATGTGTGTCTGAGCCGTGTGATAGAGAGCGGCCTCCCTTGGCGAGGTGCTCTCAGGAGTCGCCATCTCGACGAGGCCTTCGAGGTAGTTCTCTGCAGGCGCTTCGTAGTTGAGAAGCCCGCCGTTTTCGAGGAAGATCCCCTTTTTCCTGTAGCATGCCGGCAGGGCTCTGTATGAAGCGCCCACAAGCCATTCGATATAATCATATATCCTCATCCGCCGCGGGATTTCCTTCCCTCCGTTGTCTGAGGATATTATCATCGCATATTCAGTTTCGTATCCGAAGATCCGTCTTTCCATATGGTGAGGTCCTGGAGTCTATACAGTGCTATTCGCTCCAGCGGCATGTTTTTCATTTTTTCCGGCACACCTGCTTAATGCTGTGACGGCCGCTATTGCATTACCTCTTCCTACTCGCCCTCGGCAGGGATCCTGTACTCCCTTATGTATCTGTCGGGGTTCTTTCTCGCATCCATTACTATGGAAGCTATCACGGGGTTGACGCTTTCCTTCTCTTCGACTCTCCTCCTGATTACCTTTATCTCACATTCTGCATCTTTGAGATCTATCATGGCTGTTCTCCTTTCCAGGATTTCAGTATTTTTCTTCACTTACTATATACATGATACTATAAAGACGAAAATACTTCTGTACTGTTTGGCACAAAGACCGGTAAAATCAATGCCGCTGAATATGAGAAAAAAACGCGAATGGCACAGACGGGACGAATGACGCGGATGAAGAGGAAGCTGTCTGCAGTATTGATTGGAGCGCTGTTGATACTTGATTGGATCGGACAGGCAGGGGTATAGTAATATCAGAGGCCCGGTGACAGGCCGCCCTGGTTCCCGGTGTTCTTGCCATGATTGGAGCGATCGCTGCGCTGACAGGCTCTTAATCGGTTTTCCGGCATTTCCGGGGCCGGGTTCCGGTGTGTTCATGAGAAGAGAGGACAGTGAATAATGCAGACAGTGAGGCAATGCCTCGAAATCTGCATGATTTGTTTCAAAATTGTAAACTTTTCATCGCCTGTGGATGGATTTGCCGTTCCGCAGGCTTCAAACGTTGATATCAAGCCATTCTGCATCTTGCGGCGTGAAAACTACCTGTTACCTTTTTCCAGTTGAAAATGGTATAATGACGATGGTAAAATAATAATGCGCCGGCGCTCCGGTGCATCAGGTACACAACAGGCTCAGAGGTGGATGCGATGATGAACAACATTGAGGGTTTTTACAGAAACAAGTATGGAATTCCAGGAGAGCTGGCCCCGCATTTTGTCGATCTCTCCCAGGGCGAGAAGACTCAGCAGGCCGAGACTCCGAAGGAATCGGTCGATATCAGCGCTGCTCAGAAGGGTGAGGAGAAGAAGGCAAAGAAGAGCCGCTCCAGGAAGAGTGCAGGAGATGCCGGAAAGGCTCAGACTGCCGCTGAAAAGCCAGCCACCACTGAATCGAAAGAGAGTACGGCACCTGCCAGGCCATCGGAAAAGAAAAACCTCGACGAGCCGGTGTACGATTTCCCGATGGGCGTAGGAAGCACGATAACGCTTCCAGGCGGATACATGGCAGGCCTTCCTTCAGGAAACCTGGCTGGAACGGGCCTCACCTTCGCCGATCTGAACTTCGAGCCTCTCAGCTCTGATGTATCGCTTCTCGATCAGACCAAGATGTTCCAGGCAGGCGTGAACGATCAGTACCTGATCCGGGACGGATTCGACGAGAGCAGAGACATAGTCGGCGTGACAGCAACTGAAGGAAAGGCGACTGAACCCTACAGATTCACAGTCGAGCTGAAGAACCTGCAGCCGAATGCGGAAAATGGAAACCTGGACATGTATCTGCTTATCAGCGTAGGGCAGAAAGGGAAGGTAGAGCTTCCGGATGGAATTCCGGGCAAGACTTCCAAGCCCTGGAATGTCGCGATTGGAGCCTACGACGATAAACACTTCTCAGTATATGACGAGAAGGGCCAGATAGATCCCAAGATATTGAAAGAGCTCAAATTCAACCCTGCGAACAACAGCGTCGAGTTCGGCGTGGATAAGTCGGTTCTGAGGGACAAAGGCTGGAAGGATGGCGAGCCAGTGTCATTGCAGCCGTTTACAGCGAAGGATTTTGTCAAGCAGGTCACCGACACTCTTGATTCACCGGCCCAGAAACCATGGGCCAACAACGGTAATCTCACTGCCTTCATAGATACGGCTACAGGCGTCGAGGCGCCTCCGGCCCCGGCCCCTCCTCCGGCTCCTGCGCCGGCCGAGGCGCAGCCGATTGACAAGTGGAAGAACGACATAATCTACTTCGTGCTGACAGACCGTTTCAGCGACGGCGACAAGACGAACAACATGGACGTGGTGCCCACCGATATGAAGAAATATCACGGCGGAGACATGCAGGGCATCATCGACAAGCTCGACTATATAAAGGACATCGGCGCCTCGAGCATCTGGCTCACGCCTCCGATGAAGAACCAGACTCATTTCTTCGACACGGACAGCTACCACGGCTACTGGCCGATAGACTTCTACGATACAGATCCCCACGTGGGAGATATGAAGAAGTTCGAGGAGCTCGTCACCAAGGCCCATGACAAGGGTCTGAAGATCATCCTCGACATCCCGCTCAACCATACGGCCTGGGAGCATCCGTTCTACAAGGATCCCGGGAAGAAGGACTGGTTCCATCACATCGGCGACGTGAAGGACTGGGAAGATCCCTACTGGGCGGAGAACGGCTCGATCTTCGGCCTTCCCGACCTCGCGCAGGAGAATCCGCAGGTCGAGAAATACCTCATTGACGTCGCGAAGTTCTGGGTCGACAAGGGCATCGACGGCTTCCGCCTCGACGCGGTAAAGAACGTACCGCTCAATTTCTGGGCCAAGTTCGACAGAGCCATTCACGACTATGCCGGGAAAGACTTCATGCTCGTCGGCGAGTATTTCGACGGCAACCCCGCCAAGGTTGCAAAGTATCAGAAAGAGGACATGAGCTCGCTCTTCGACTATCCTCTCTACTGGACACTGAAGGATACGTTCGCAAAGGACGGCAGCATGCGCGATCTGGCAGGAAAGCTGGCCGATTGCGACAAAAACTATCCGAACCCCGGCGTGATGTCAGTGTTCCTTGACAACCACGATACACCGAGGTTCCTGACAGAGGCCAGGGGCGACAAGAACAAGCTGAAGCTGGCTCTTGCGTTCGCGATGACGATCAACCGCATGCCTACCATATACTACGGCACAGAAACCGCCATGGAAGGCAACTGCGACATAATGGGCGCCGTTGACAACAGGAAAGACATGCAGTGGGACAACGACCCCAAGATGCTCGAGTACTTCAAGAACCTGACTTCGATCCGCAACAACCACGAGGCGCTGAGAGAAGGCAGGATGATGGAGATGTGGCAGGACGACAAGATATTCGCCTACGCGAGGCAGACTCCGAATGAAGAGGCGATAGTGGTTCTGAACAACGGCTACGATCAGCAGGATCGCGACATCCCTCTCAGAGGCGAGAGCCAGTTCAAGAACGGCACAGTGCTGAAAGACCTCCTGACCGGAGAGAAGGTCACCGTGCAGAACGGTAAGGTCCATATCTCCACAGGAGGCAAGGGAGCTCATATCCTGGTAAAGGCATAGAGGATCGGCAGGAAGATGTTTATCCGGGGGCGCATTACTCTGATGTGCCCCTTATTAATTTGTCTCTACATGTGAAAGGGAGGTTGACATGCTTCGATACATTCTTGTGGCTCTTCTGATAGGAGGGATTTTCGCAATGACATGCTCTGATGCGATGGCAGACCGTGAAAAGCCGGGCGGGTGCCCATGCTGCAGCGAGAAGTGCTCCGGAGCGGATATTCCCAGAGTTCCTGAATGGGCGAAGCGCGTCGTGTGGTACCAGATATTTCCCGAGCGCTTTAAAAACAGCGATCCTGCCAATGATCCTAAGCTGGAGGATATCAAAGGCGCATACCCTCACGACCTGACGCCGCCTTGGCAGATCCATCCCTGGACATCGGACTGGTATGAGCTTCAGCCCTATGAGCAGAAAAACGGCAAGAACATCTGGTTCAACATCCAGCGCCGGCGCTACGGCGGCGATATGCAGGGGATCCTCGACAGGCTGGACTACCTGCAGGATCTGGGCGTGACTGCCATCTATCTGAATCCGGTCTTTGTCTCCCCGTCGCTTCACAAGTATGACGCGCAGCTATATCAGCACATCGATCCTTCATTCGGGCCTGACCCCGAGGGCGACAGAAAGATAATTGCCGAAGAGACCACGAGCGATGCGTCCACATGGAAGTGGACCGCCGCAGACCGCCAGATGCTGAAACTTATAGACGAGGTGCACAGGCGGGGCATGCGGATAATCTTCGACGGCGTGTTCAACCATATAGGCATCAACAACCCGTTCTTCCAGGATCTGGTTAAAAACCAGAAGAGCTCGAAATACAGGGACTGGTTCATAGTCAAGCAGTGGGACGATCCGGCAAAAGGTCAGAAGTTCGACTTCAAAGGCTGGTTCGGCATCAGGGAACTGCCTGAATGGGGCAGGGATTCGAAAGGCGCGCTCAACGCCGGGCCGAAGCAGTACATATTCGATATCACGAAGCGGTGGATGAAGCCCGTGGTGGACGGAAAGCCGCAGCGCGGAATAGACGGATGGCGCCTGGATGTTGCGTTCTGCGTGGGCCACCCGTTCTGGAAGGACTGGAGCGCCTGGGTGCGCTCCCTGAACCCTGAAGCTTACCTCACCGCCGAGATCATAGACACGGTAGAGGCGAACAAGCCCTATCTCGAAGGCGACGAATTCACCGCCGTGATGAACTACAACTTCGCTTTCGCGGTCGGCGAGTATTTCTGTGAGAAACGCATCAATACCTCGAAGTTTGACGCTCTTCTGAAAAAGCTCCGCGAAGCGTACCATCCCGAGGTGGCCTATGTGATGCAGAACCTCGTGGACAGCCACGACACAGCGAGGATAGCGTCGCACATCGTGAACGGGAAAAGCATATCATACAGGAACTGGCAGCAGTACTGCGACATGTCGAAGCCTGAAAAGAATCCGTCGTTCAACACCAGGAAGCCGACTGATGACGAGAGGAAGATCCAGAAGCTGATCGCGATAATGCAGATGACATATCTCGGCGCCCCGATGGTTTATTACGGAGATGAGGCCGGAATGTGGGGCGCTGACGATCCCTGCTGCAGAAAGCCGATGGTCTGGTCTGACATGAAATACAGCGACGAGGTTTATCTTCCTGACGGCAGAAAGCGCGAAAAGCCTGACACTGTAGAGTTCTGCAGCGATCTCTTCAACCATTACAAGAAGCTGATTTCGATAAGAAATGGCAGTGAAGCTCTTCAGGTCGGCGATTTCAAGACTCTCCTGACCGATGATGCAGCCGAAGTCTATGCTTTCTCGAGAAGCAGCGGCAAAGAGAATGTAATAGTAGTTTTGAACAAGAGCAATGTGCCCCGGAAGTGCACTGTAACGGCTCCGCAGAAAGGCGGCTACACGGATCTGCTCAACGGCTCGGCGCAGTTCAGCACAGACGACAAAGGCTCGCTCTCAGTGGAAGTCCCGCCTCTCTGGGCCAGAATCCTCAAAAAGTAGGGACAGCTTACTGATATTTACAATTTGTTAACAATTCAGCGATGAGTGGAAGGCTTTTATCTCAGGCTTCAATGCTTGAGTCTGAGAGTGCTTTTCCGCGCTGCATGTCTGTAATGAGCAGTCAAATGTCCCTGCTTTTATGGGCTGAGAGCCACTGGCGGAGATCTCTGAATGCCTCTTCCTTTTTGAAGGGGCCTCCGCCTTCGTTGAATATCTCGTGATAGGCGTGCCGGTATGTAATCAGCTTCTTGTCGGTGCACCTGAGCCGGTCGTGGAATCTGAGGGTGCGCCGGGCATCGACTATAGAGTCTTCGAGCGCCGCCAGGAAGAGGATAGGGTAGGGGAGCTCCTCCCTGAAGCGCCTGGTCAGGCCGAGCGCCTTCAGGATAGATATGAAGAGCGCAGGCGTCATCCTGCCGTGGCAGAGCGGGTCTTCGATCATCATCTGCAGCACTCCCTTATCGTGGGTCAGCAGCGTTATGTCGATCACAGAAGGGATCCTTACACCTCTGAAGAGCTTTGACAGGGCCATAGCCGCCGCGGCCTTCGCCATTCGAACGCTCGGGATGAGCCCGAGAAGCGGCGATGAAAGCGTAACTGATTTCAGAGGAAGGTCCGGATATTTAATCAGCATGGCAAGCGCGATGAGGCCTCCCATGCTGTGGGCCAGAAGATGAAGCTCTGATCTCCCGAACCTGTCAGAAAGCTCTTTTTCAGCTGTTCTCAGCGCTTTCACGCCGTCCTCGACCAGCGCGTCGAAGGATGGCGCATAGCCCCTGGTGCCTTCCGAGCGCCCGTGGCCCCGGTGATCAAAGGAGAAGAGCGCGTCGAAGCAGTCTCCGCAGTGCTCCGGGAAATGGGCATAGCGCCCGCTGTGATCTCCGAACCCGTGGAAGATGATGAGCGCTGAAGGGGAGCGCCAGTCCTCCCTGTGCCAGCATACTTCAAAGAGCGTAAGCGCGTCGTCTGTGCTTCTGAAGCTGCCTTCCCGCCTGATCCATCCTTTCGGGGCCTTTTCGCTCGCTGCTGCATCTGGTGCCGTGTTGTGTCTGCTGTTGCTCATTGCATCATCTCGTCTCTGCTTATATTGCAGGCCTGCTCAGTCGCCTTTAACCGTGAAGGAGCGCTGCAGCACTATTCCTCCGCTTACAGACGGAAAGAAGAATAAAACCTCGGTTTTCTCGCCGGCCTTGATATTGCCCGCCGGGCGGTCGTCTTTGGTATAAACCTCGCCGTCCTGAGTCTTGAGGGTGCAGGTGGCAATGACATTGCGGGCTTCAGTCGGGCGGCCGTTGGTTATCACGGCGGTTATGCGGATGCCGAGGTCGGTGGAGCCGCTGTCCGCCGTGGTGTGTGTCCCTGCAGATGGTGAATTCACCATCGTGGTGCCTTCAGGGGAGCCAAAGTAATCTTGCTGGACGCCTTTTTCCTTTATGGTCAGGAGGTCTTTCTTTTCCTTGTCGCCTGAAGCAGATGCAGTCTGCGGCGTGACAGCCGTGTCTGCGACAGCCGTTTGGGCCGGTGCATCTGTTTTCTTCTCGTCGCGCATGAGCGCTGTCTTTTTGTAAACATCGAGTATGCCTGTTCCTTCATTTTCAGCTGTTTCATATCCCAGCGCCTGCGCGGTGGCTCTCAGCGGAAGGTAGGAGATGCCATTCTGCCTCATGAGCCTGAGGGTAGTGGCTTTCCCGTCTATCATTATGACACCTGTGCTTTCGTCCCATGACAGATTCTCTCTTATGAGATCTCTGAACTCCTTTGCAGGGACATAGATCTCTCTGCCTGACCTCACCATCCCGCCCTGCACAGGCCTGTTGCGCACGTAAATCTCGAGATTGTCCGAAGCCTGCGCGGCAAGAGAGGCGATAAAAACAAGTGTTATAAGAAACGAAGCGGATTTCATCAGCGCACCCGGATGGTTTTTCATGATTTCACCTTCGCTCTGCCAGTGTTCACCATATTCTATTATAGGACGGGAAGATGTTCCGGTCAACCGTTGGGGATTGTCATGATGAACGATGCGCCTTTTCCGGGGCCTTCGCTTTCGGCACGGATAGTGCCGCCGTGAGCCTCTACGAGCTTCTTGACGATTGCCAGGCCCAGGCCGAAATGCTCTTTGCGGTTTGTTGTGAATGTGCTGTCGAATATTTTTGTGACTATCTCCGGAGCGATTCCCTTCCCGTTGTCGCTCACCGTTATTACAGCAGTTCCGTCATCTGTTGCGCATCCGACCTTGATGACAGGCTTCGTATCAGGGTTTGAATGAGAGAGCGCGTTATTGAAGAGGTTTGAGAAGATCTGCTCAAAGGCTCCGGGATCGCAGTGAACGGAAGGGAACGGCGAGTCAACGTAAAGCTCTGCGCCGCTGTGTGAAGCGGCTGTCATCGAGAAGGCCTTCCTCGCCGCTTCTTCGAGCGACACTATATGCTTTTTCGATATTATTTTCCCCGCCTGGGCGAGATATAGCAGGCGCTCTACGAACTGCTGGAGATGGGCGGTATTGTTCATCAGAAGCTCCTGTGTCTTCTTCCTGTCTTGCTGATCCATATTGTCTCTTTCCATCAGCTTCTGCATGACCAGCAGATTGTTGCGGAGGTCGTGGCTGACCGTATGGCTGAAGCTCTCGAGCTCCGTGTTCTGCTTTTCGAGCTCTATCTGCAGGCGGGTCCTCTCATCGATCTCGGCCTGGAGCTTCCTGTTGGCCTCTTCCAGCTCTGCAGTGCGCTCCGCTACTTTGTGCTCGACACTTTCATAGGCTGTGCGGAGAGCCTCATGTGCCCCGGTAAGATCCTGATGGGCATTCCTGAGCGCTTCTTCAGCCTCAACCCGGGCGGTGATGTCCTCGTGCATTGCGACATAGTTTATGATTTCACTTTGGTTGTTTTTTACTGAGAATCCAGTGCTGCTTATGCATACAGGCTTCATAGTGCCGCCGACAATTGGGAAGGGTATTGTGTACCATATGTGAGGATGTTTGATGACGCCACCCTTTCTCCATAGAATTAGAGAATCTTTCACTTCTTTAGAGATATTTGCGTTTGGATCGTCGAATACTCTGTAATCATTACGGTTTCTGGACCATTCATCTCTTATGGCCTTCTTTACATCCTCTGAAATTGCAAGATCTTCGTCGAAATCAACTCCGTTAGGGCGTGGAGTGCCGCCATAAAGCTTTCTGTGTGCCTTATTTGCTCTCAAAGGCTTGCCTTCACTGTCGAAAATCTGTATTGAATACGGATTATTATCGATAATACCTTCCAGCATGGCCTGTTTTTCTTCAAGCTCCACATCTACGGCCTGCTTCTCGAGCGCCTTCCGGATCGAGTTCACGAGCTTTTCTTTCTGCGCGAAGTCGGAGGCTCTCTTGACGAAGTAGTCTGTGGCGCCTTCCCTGAAGGCCTGCCTGGCAATCTCCTCGTTTCCCTGTCCTGTATAGAAGATGACTGGCATTGAGGGGTGCTTCTCCCTGATGGCGGCCAGCAGTTCGAGGCCGTTCCTGCCTGGAAGCTCAAAATCGAGCACGAGGGCGTCAGGCATCTCGCGGCTCACTATCTCCGGGACGTCATCGCCTCCGTTGAGGGAGACGATCTCGAACTGGTCTCCGTAGGTATTCCGGAACATCTCCAGGAACCCTGCGTCGTCGTCTATGTGAAGGACTTTGATTGGCTTTGGATCGGTCATAGTATATCCTCGTGTACAGAGTGGGCAGGCTCCCGTGCCTGCCCCAACGTGCGGCAACATCCTGTTAACAATTATTACATGTTCTTTAACAACGGTGACATTCTCCTGCAATATAGCATTGCTATACTGGAAGTGGCAGGTGAGAAAATCTTGTCTCGCCAGAGAAGCGATGATATAATTAAGGAGGCGGCGCCATGGCAAAAGGAAGACGTTCCAGAGGGGATGACGGGTGGAAGATAGTTCTTGGCCATTATCTCGACGAGTTCCTGGAATTCTTCTTTCCGCATATAAGCGCTGAGGTTGAGCGGGGACATTATGATTTCTGCGACAAAGAGCTCCAGAGCCTTTCGAGGCGGGCACGTACCGGGAAGAGGATTGCAGACAGCCTTGTAAAGGTATATCTGCGGGATGGCGGAGAGAAGTGGCTTCTCATCCATATCGAAGTTCAGGGGAAGGCTGAGAAGAGATTTGAAGAGCGTCTCTTCATTTACAGCTACAGAATCTTTGACCGTTACAAGAGAGATGTGGTAACACTTGCCGTGCTGGCTGACGATAAGAAGGATTACAGGCCTTCGAGCTTCGAGATGGGCCGGTGGGGCTGCCGTCACTGCTTTGAGTTTCCGTCTGTGAAGCTGTATGATTACAGGGAAAGGATAGATGAGCTGGAGAAGAGCAGCAATCCTTTTGCCGTGGTTGTGCTGGCTCACCTTCGGCATGGCGAAACGAAGCGTAAAAAGAGAGAGCGGCTTTTCTGGAAGCTTTCACTGGCGAAGGATCTTGAAAGCAAAGGCTTCGGGCAAAATATGAGAGGAGATCTCCATCTTTTCATCGACTGGCTTCTTGCCCTGCCTGAAGAGCTGGAGAAAGAGTATATTGAAGAGATGAAGAAGTTCGAGGAGGGGAAGGAAATGGCATATGTAAGCTCTGCAGAGAGGCTTGGCATGAAGAAAGGATTTGAAAAGGGCCTTGAGGAAGGCATTGAGAAGGGGATCGAGAAGGGCATTGAGAAGGGCAAGCTGAAAGGCATCGAAGAGGGCAAGCTCGAAACAGCGGCAAATATGTTTCGCGAAGGCTTCAGCCGAGATACTGTGAAGAAGCTCACAGGCTTGAATGATGAGCAGCTTTCCAGGATCGAAGCTTAGATATACAGGTTCATATCAGGTAATCGAGGCGAGGCAGCCTGAAAAGCTGCTTCTCAACCTCAGAAGCATCATGGCAAAAGTGTTTCTCTTTGAGACAGTGTCTATTGAGAATCTGAAAGAGGTTTTCGAGTCTTTTCACTGCCTTTACAATGCAGTTGACCGAGATGATTTCAAGGATACTCTGAAGCACTGGTATCAGAACAAGATGGATGAGATGGATATGGAATCCGTCGATCTTGACGAATGGGAGGCCGATAGGATGTTTGAGGTAAATGTTCGGAAGTACAAAGCCAAACTGAGGGCCGAGGGCAAGGAGGAAGGCAGGCAGGAAGGCAGACAGGAAGGCAGGCAGGAAGGCAGACAGGAAGGCAGACAGGAAGGCTTTCAGGAAGCCAATCTCATCCATGCCAGGGAGATGAAGGCTCTGAACGTTGATCGTGAGATAATAAAAAAGGTTACCGGTATTGATATAGATACCATTGAGTAGGTGCAGCCCCCTGTGGCTGCACCTACTGGGGCCTGCGCTACAGGGGGCTGAGAGAAGAGTAAAGAATCCGGTCAGGCTGAAGGAGATCGCTTTTTGATAGTTGACAGAGATTCAATCATCCAGCTCTCAGATTCGTCGGTGATAGTCATGAATCAGACTGCAGAAGGTGCTGATGAGAGCAGGGAGTTTCGGTACGTCGATTTTACGCTGATACGCGAAGCTGTCAGAAAGCTTGTGAGAGCTCTCGTAGAGTACTGGCGTGACGAGCTTTTCCCCGATATGTGCGGCAGCTGCGGAAAATGCTGCATGGGCCGCTTCGTGCGCGTATCCGCCAAGGAGCGCCAGCTGATAGAGCAGTATCTGCTGATGGAAGGCAGGGACGGCCAGAGGGAGTTCCTCGCCGAAACGGCCACCTGGAACGAACAGGACGGGCTCCTCATAAAAGAGGATGGCCGGTGCGTCTTTCTCAGGGACAGAATAACAGGAAGCCGCTATTGCGAAATATACCCTGTCCGCCCTCATCAATGTCTCTCCATCTCGCCTGTGATGGAGATCTGTGAAAAGGACACGGGAAAGCTCATATATCACCTCGATACAGTTCACATTCAGGGCGAAACCGTGCTGTTCATGCGAAAGTCGAAGGCAACGCTCGAGCGCGTGCTCGACAGCTCTCCGATAAAGGGCGCCGTTGAAGAGCTCAGGATGCTCTGCGCATCGGTGGAAGACCCGGGGCCCTCTCCATCAGAAGAACAGGCCAGGAAAGAGGCGGACAGGAAGCTCCGCCTCCTAAGATATGACTATATAAGGCACGGCGAGACGCCGCTGTTCCTCGAGAGGGTAAAGGAGATCACAGATTATCTGAACGGCCTGAACAGGGAGATGCCTGTCGGAGATACCGGCACAGGGCAGGCAGACAGCAGTGACGGCGAAATCTTCCATCACGGCGATAATGCCACCCAGGCCCGGGAGGCATTACCTTCAACAGAGGCATCATATGAGCAGCTGGAGTCGAATAATGATGAAGTCGGGACATCAGGCCGCCGCATTGAGAATGAGGAACCTGTCATCACGATGAGCCTGGGCTCAGAATCTGCCTTTCTTAAGGTCGAGAGCGGAGACGCCTGCAGCGAGTTCCACATCGTCTATCGCGACAATGAAGGCCTGCTGCCTGCAGTGCGCCGGTTCATTCAGGTTTTTGTCCAGTCGGGAGACAAAGCCATGCTCGACGCGCTCTGGCATCCGGACCCGTACTGCTTCATGTGCGGCGAATGCTGCCGCATCTATAAGGTTGAGATATCGCCTTACGATGTAGAGCTCATTGCAGAGCATCTCAACCTGCCGAAGAGCCAGATGTGGAGAACCCATGTCCATCCGTCCATATTTTCCTGGAACGAGGCGGACGGCATACTGGCGAAAAAGGACGGTTCCCGGCTGGACGTGCAGAAGAGCTTTGCGCCTTGCATCTTCCTCTGCGAAGAAAAGCCTGGCATCCAATACTGCTCCATATACCGCTTCAGGCCTGAAATCTGCAGGAGCTACAGCGCAGACAGCGACAAATGCAGAATCCTGTGCCAGCTGAAAAAGTGGGAGAGCCTGATCGAAAACATCGTCACTCTCGAAATATCGGGATTCAGCGCCGCTCTGACGACGAGGCAGACCCATATGCAGGGGAAGCCTCCCCATCCGGTATCGCTGCTTGAGAGCGATGAGCTGAAGGAATGCTATGTGAAGCTCAGGGACATCCTCCTGGATATTGCGCGCAATGAGGATGTCGTTGGAGGGCCATCACCGCCTTTACCGTGAATGCAGCCGACTTTTCCAGCATCTTCGAGGTCGTACTATTCATCAGCCGCTCTGCGCCTGCGCCAGCCGGAAGCCGATAAACTGAAATCTGTTGGAGGGATTTGTATCGTATCGGCTCCACGACAGGCAGAGAGATGGATTTATCATCCAGCCTCTTCCCCTGACAACCCGGCCCTGTTCCGAGCCTTCATTGCACCACTCCCATATCCTTCCGGTCAAGTCGTAAAGCCCAGATACCATACTGGCTGCACCATATCTCGAAAGAGCCCTCGATGCGCTCCCGGGAGCATTCCTGTAGCAGAGCAGCCTGTCGTCCGTGCAGTCTCCCCAGTGATACGAAAAGTCCTGGCATATCGCGCCGCCCTGCCTGTACACCTGGTCCCACTCAGACGATGTGGGAAGCCTGTATCCTCCGTGAGGCGCCGGCATGCCGATTCGCTGCAATCTGCGCAATCCTCTGTCGTGGAACCCTCCATAGAACGAGTTGAGCCCTTTCCTCTCGCTGAGCCAGTTCGAATAGGCCGCGGCGCCGTACCAGCTCACATATATTACAGGGTATTCTTCGAACCCGGGCTTTACAGCAAAACGAGGCCTGACATCGACTCCCCTGTCGATGATGCCGTTGAATGCATCGGTATCGCTCTTCCACCATCTTGTCCTGCCTTCTTTCCTGTTGCCGCATTCATTGAGGAAAAGGCAGAACTCTCTGTTCGTCACCGTGTACTGCGCCATGTGAAATGACCTGGCAGCCCCTGCATCTGCTTTCCCTGACGAGTCTGATGCATGTGACGGAAACGCTACCATCCCTACTGTTATGGATGCCTCGGCATCGATTCCGTATCCGGCTTTCACGACGGCAGTCTGGATGTATTTCATGGTCATATCTGCGGTGAATTTTCCGTTCCTGTCTATCGTGCCTGCCCTGGAAGCGGTCCACCACGTCGCTTTCGATGTCACGTCCTCTTCGTTGCCGTCGTTGTATAGAGCTTTCAGAGTAAACTGCTGAATGCCGGGCACCGCGCCGTTGAGGCCGTTCCCCGGCTGAGCGCTGCAGATTGGTATGACGGCGTGCCTCGGCGCAATGGCAAGCGCCCTTACAGGAGTCCTCACCTCTATAGCTGTGCCGGCGGTTCTGCCTTTCTGCGGAGGCAGAGCAGGCTGCACGTGATGCTGAAGCCCCGGGCTCCGTGTTTTCTGCTGGGATTGCTGGTTTCGTAGATTCTGCTGCAGTCGCGGGTCTTGAGCGCTTTTCTGCTGGCCTGAGATGCCGGCGCCTCGCTGGATGCCTGATGCGCCAGCACATTTTCTTCCGGACATCTGACTGGAATGTTCTTGCAGGGCCAGTCTCAGCTCCAGGGCTGAGCTGAAGCGGTCTGCGGCGTTAAGCTGAAGCGCTTTGATCAGTATGGATTCCATCCTGCAGGAGACATCAGGGCGCAGAAGCCTGACAGGCTCGAATCTGAAGGGCAGGGGAGCTTTCCCTGATATCAGATGGTGCATTGAAGCGGCAAGGGAATATATGTCAGAGCGCACCTCGGGAGAGCCCTGGCATTGCTCAATCGGCGCATATCCCTCTGTGCCCCACGAGGTTCTGTGACTGAAGGCAGACTGTACCTTCTTTGCCAGGCCGAAATCGATCAGGAAGAGAAGGCCGTCGCTTCTGCGGATCATCATATTGGACGGCTTCAGATCGCGATGGAGGATTACAGGAGTCTGGCTGTGGAGATACTCGAGAATCCGGCACGCGCTGACCGCCCAGTTCCTCACCTTATCTTCAGGCAGCCCCTGATGCCCTCCCTGGGAGAGAAGCGCTTCAAGGTCTTCGCCGTCAATTTGTTCCATGACCATGTAGCACTGATCGGATTCCTCAAAGTAATCGAAGACCTTTGGAAGCTGGGGATGGCTGAGTCTGGACAGAATGAGGGCCTCAGAGCGGAACTTTTCCCTGAACTCGTCCAGCTCCCGAGGCTCCGGGCCGGGCGGCGCCATCTCCTTCAGAACGCAGGTGCGTTCGAGGCGGTGATCGCTGACGATATAGAGAGAGCTCATCCCTCCTGGCCTGAGAACCTCTGTAATCTCATACCGCCCGCTGTCGAGAAAGGTTCCGACCTTGAGTGTCTTCAGAAGCGGCAAGCCACAGGAATTACAGAACTTTGCCGCATCCAGGTTCGAATTGCCGCAGGCATTACAATACATAAGCGCCATACCCTGCTATCTCCGGCATCGCTCCGGACGCCGGACGATTATCTCCGCTTTCCTTCATAACAGGGCCTCCTGGAAGGGAGAGCCCGGGGAAGGGGCAGTCAATATGGAGAATGACCTGTCAATCGAGAAATGGAGTCTGTAAAACAGAACTCCCTCGCCTTGTATTATCGTCAGAAATGCCTGAAAATTAAGGGTTCAGGGCTTATGACGGCCAGAGTGATCTGAAGCTGTGCAGAGATTTTCATCTCAGATTCTGCCAGGCAGGAGGATTTATGCTGCGAAAAGCTTAAAGAAACCGGCAGGCATCGCCTGGGAACTTACAGCTTATTACAGCAATAAACAAGGAGACAGGAAGACATGGCGCAGAAGAAGGATGAGTCAGTCATCGGCAGCATCGCGACGATCAGGTACGGGAGCAGGAAGCCATGCACGATCGAAGTCGTCAGATCCGAACAGGGAGAGGTCGTCCTGAAGACGCTGGACAGCAGCGGCGTCACAACCCTCGCCGCTCTGCTCACAAAGGCTCAGATCGATGAGCTTGCACGACTGCTTCAGGCTGCTCTGCAATAGAGTCCATCAGTTCTCTGACTATTCGAGACAGTGTTTTGGCGGCCGAAGGCTCAGCTGTTTGACGGAAAAGCAATAAAATGTTTACAGCCATTTAGCAATTTCAGCTTTAATTCAGCATCTTTTCAGCAATATTTCTTATCCCGGCGTGATGAAGCATATGGTGGGAAGTAAGCCATAAGGTGGTGCATCAATGATAGATCCATTGAGAGACAGTCTTCAACTCCAGCAGCAAGCCTTTCAGGCCCAGATGCCTTCCGTTCAGCAGTTCTTCCCCTCAGCGCCGGCAGCGCCCGCCTTCACAGACAGCGCTGCTTTTGGCAGAGAGACGTCCTTCGGACTGCCCGGCGAAGGAAACCCCGGAGCAGGCAACACCTTCGCTCAGAATGGAACAGACGGCGCATACGCATATGCAGGCCAGAACGGAGCGGTTGCAGGGCTGATGGGAAACAACGGCCAGATGCCGTTCATGCAGCAGTATCAGCAGATGATGTCTCAGATGATGCAGCTCATGAACCAGATGATGCAGATGATGATGCAGAGAATAACCGGCGGACAGAACAATGCCATTGACGGAGGAAACAACGCTGTGAACGGCGGTAACAACGCTGTGGACGGCGGTGTGAACAACAATCAGAACAACGGCGGTAACGCCGGCAACTTCCCTGCCGGAGATCGTCCGAACGGAGCGGCTGAGATAACGAAGATGTTCGGCTCTCCCGGCGCGAACCAGGTCTCGGTTCAGATGCCTGCAGGCACCAACGGCAAGATGATAAACGTGACTTGCAACGCCAAGATCGCGGACAGGATGAAGGCCGCTTTCGAGGAGGTAAAGGCTGCAGGACTGTCCGGCTGCATCAAGAGCTTTGACGGATGCTTCAACAACAGAAACAAAAGGGGAGGCTCCACCAAGAGCGTGCACGCCTGGGGAGTGGCCTTTGATGTAAATGCCAGCGAAAACCCGATGGGGAGCACCAAAATGACTGAAGATCAGCGAAAGCTGGCTGCCATCTTCGAGAAATATGGATTTAAACAGCTTCCCAATGACCCGATGCACTTCCAGTACTGCACCGGCTACTGACGCTGAAAGTGGGAACAGCTTATCATTTTTCTATGGGAAGTGGGGGCAGCAGACTGATTCCTGGGACGGCGAAACAGGGGCGGCCGCCTGCCCATCAGAACGTGAAAACCTCTTTGCCGGCCCGCAATTCGCTATATGGACGAGAGCTCGATGAAGGACAGGAGCTCGATGATGTCCTCTGATGCCCAGTAGAAAAGCAGAGTCAGTCCGGTCATAATCCTGTTTATATGTAAAGAGGCGTTTTTGAACTTTATGACCTGCTTCCTGGCAAGGCTCTTCAGGTGCTCGATGCAGCTCAGCGTCGAACCGCTTCCGTTGGCCGCCGCAGACAGACAGGCCACTTTCCCTGCAGTCCTCTGGCCGTCACAGAGCTCCAGGACCTCGTTCTCTCCTGAGGAGAGAGGCTCATCGACAGGAAGTCCCTTTTCTGAGAACTCGACGGTGCATGATTCCCTGCCTTCAGGAGAGCGCCCTTTCCAGATGCAGTTCACTTCATCGTTTATGACAGGGATCAGCTCGGAAATATCTCTCTCCTTTGAGGACGCCTTCAATGAATCCATATACTGCGCCACCTTGTCGCCGAACGGCCAGTTGGGGATCTTGTACTGCAGCATCGTCTGCGAAGGTGAGCTGCCTTTCTCGGCTGGAGAAGCTGTAATGAGGCCCTCGGCGATCTGCGTTATGCCGTTGTCATAAAGGCATCTGACCCATTCGACAAGCTCGTTGGTAAAATCCTGATAGTCCTCTCTGTATTTCAGATGGCCTATCGCGTACATCTCTGAGGCTATGTGGTTTCCTGCCAGCACGAGGATGTCGAACGGCCTGTCTCCCATTTTTCCGGCCAGCTTTTCGAGGTAGTCGTTCTTCTTCTTCAGCAGCACCTCTGTGAAGATCTGGCATATGCCCCTCTCGGTCAGGAACCGGCCCGCATTCATCAGGATCTGATCGAGAATCACCTCTCCTGAATATCCGCCGTCTCGGAAAAAAAGCCTCTTTCCCCTGCCGGGGTGGGGGACGAACGGCGGGTTCGCCAGGATGAGATCGAATCGTTCGCCCTCCACGGGAGCGAAGAGATCTCCCTTCAGGAACCTGACGTTCTCTACATCGTTGAATACTCTGTTGAACTCTGCGAAGTTGATGGCCCGCGCGTTGATATCGACGCCGACGACCTCTTCAGAGTGCCTTGCGGCGAGGATGGCATGCACGCCCGATCCCGTGCAAAGGTCCAGAGTCCGCCTCACCGGTTCCCTTATGGTGCCTCTTGCAAGCGTGTAGCTGTCCCTGCTCAGGTACATGACCGCCCTCGGGGATTTCTGATCAGTAAACCTGTGGTCTGTCGCTATGAATGAATCCATACAGGGATATATATCCACCTGGGACCGCACCCTGCCGTCATCTTCCTTCAGGATTCCCATTGATATGAGGGATTTCAGCTCTCTGTCGGTAAAGAGGAGATCGATAATCTCCTCCCTCTTCATCGACTGCGACAGCAGAAAAAGCTTGACAATGCAGTTGAAAGGCGTATGATCCGTCAGCTTGAAATGAAGAAATATCGGCAGAGCGTAGAGCGTCATCATCGTGAAGTATGGAATGTCGAGCGCTCTGTAAATCGCAGGCTCGCTGTACCCGCTGTCAGTAAGTATCTCTCTGAGCCTTCTCAGCGCCGTCCTGTCCAGTGAATCGACGTCAAAATGTCCGTTGAGCGTTTTGTGGACTTCATCAGCTCTCATCTCGATTTCCCTTTCCTCGCCGTTTGTTTTGTTCCAGGACATGAAGGGCCCTGAGCGTGTAGAAATGTTTACTGTCAAGCACCAGGCCGCATGAAGCGGTTCTCATGGCTGTCAGCTTTCCAGTGTTTCCTGTTCCCCCGGCCTGTCCAATGAGAGTCTATCGGCATTGATATGAATGGATATGTAACCGTAGACCATCATGAAACTCAATGAACAGAATATTTTCGTGATCATTATATCACAGATCAGATGGCGGTTCAACAGAAGTGAAGGTGTCAGAATCTGGCTGTGGAGTCATATTCTGATCTTTCCGGCGCAGGTCTTTATGGAGGCTTCTTTTGCCTTTACACAGTTTCTGCCGGTATCGGATAGTTCGCCTGCGCCCTCATGGTAAAAAAATGTGAAATCCGTTTGCTCGAGTATGGCACCGGCAAGTGTGCCGCTGCCTGCTGAAACGCCAGACGTACTGTGCTTCCGGTCATCTGCCGTCATGACAGTGTCCGGTCTTGCCTTTACCGCCTGCAGGTATCTGGCGTCTCTTTCGCCAAAGATCGATACTCCAATGAGAAGTATCAGCAGAATGGGCAGCAGCAGTTTGAATATTGCCAATTCTTCCTGATATACAGGCTTTTTCAGATAATTTTGATGCTTTGAGCCGTTCTTCCGTCTGTTCGTCATCGGAATGTCCCCTCCCATCCGTTTCGGAACTGTTATACCGGCTTTTTCTGCCGCATGACATGACCCTCCTGCAGAAAATGGCTTGTTTCCAAAGATAGATACTGGTATCTTCAGATAGCAGACCAGTTGTCAGGCAGTCCATCTGCAAATCAGCGGTTTCGACATTACGTTTATCGGATGCTCTCCCATTTTCTTTAAACATGGACTTTACTATCGTGCTTTTTGTCGTGATATACAATAAAATAAGGTAGTGAAAGGGGAGAGTATTGTATGGCAGGCCAGCAGGATGGAGGAGATCTCACAATTCAGGGAATCGGCGGGCGGAAAAGCCTTGCCAACATATACGAGATGTATCAGGCGCAGTACAACTCAATTGCGGGGATAGGCCCGCAGGAGATGGCGCCTCAGCAGATGCAGGCGCAGACACCGGGTGCGCCGTACAACGTCATGCAGGCGAAGCAGGGCCTCGATCAGCGCGAGGAAAAGTGGATGGATATCCTGCAGGGACAGCAGGGCCAGACCGGCGCGGCGCAGGGCCAGAACACCGATCAGGCCATGGTCAACCAGCAGCTCGCGCAGAACGTGCAGGACGCGCAGCAGGGAGCCGAGCTGGATTCGAAGCAGGACAGCATCACAGACGATGAGCTGAAGAAATACTTCGGCGATCAGGCTGAAGAGGTCAGGGAGCTTCTGAACAAGAGGAGCGATGTCAAGCTCAGCGAACTGCTCCCGCTCAGGAACGACAAGGCCGGATTCTCGCAATTGCTCAAGACGCTCACGAAGAACACCGATCTGCAGGTCTCCGATCTCGTTACGAGATCTCAGGACGGCAAAGTCACGATAGACAAATCTGTCAACGATGACGAGACCAAGGAATTGATGGAGAACAGAAACGACATCAAGCCCAAGGAGCTTACCGCGCTCAAGGAGCAGCTCACCAAAGCGCTCGGAAATCCGCAGATGGCCAAGAAAGCCTTCACGATGGCGATGAAGCTGCTGAAGACCAGAACGGACATGAAGCCTGAAGAGGCTGGCAAGATGTTCACAGGCATCTCCGAGCAGCTCGACTCTATAGCCCCGAAGGGAGACAAGAGCGCTTCAGGAGCCGGGGCGAAGCTCGAGATGTTCGAGACTGCAGTCGATCTTCTCTGCACCAGAAGGGATCTGAACGGCGATCACGTGGTCAAGCTGGCAGGCGCGGTCACCCAGACAATGGGCGACAAGCAGGACGCCAACTCGGCGACGAGGATCAGCCAGTCCTTCAAGGACGCGGCAGAGCTGATGACGACCCGCACCGATATCAATGTCGACCATGTGACGGGCTTCCTCGGCAATATGCAGAACATGACAAAGGGGAAGGATCCCGCAGCGCTTGACGCGAGAGCGTCGATATTCAAGACCGCCTGCAATACGCTGAAGCAGCGGCCTGACATGAACTTCGACTCGATGACGGAGCTTCTGAAGAGGCAGACGCAGGGCAACAAGCAGAAGCAGGGGAACGCTCTCGTCAACGATTTCAACAACGCGGCTACAGGCCTCACGAAGGGGCAGACGATGGATCAGGTGTCGCAGCCTGTGACGCATCAGCCTGAGCCGAAGAAGACAGGCAAGGAAGAAGACAAGAAGGCGCAGGAAGACAAGGATGACAAGAAGACGCCAGGAGCGCAGGATGACAGGGAAGGCCCTGCAGCAGGGAAAGAAGAGCCTGGAAAGCCTGAAGACGGCATACCGGGAAAAGAAGAGCCAGGCAGGGATGAAGGCCCGGTCCAGGCTCCTGGAAGAGAAGAAGGCGGGCTGAGCGAGATGCCTCAGGCTACGCCCCATTTCTAGAGCTGAAAACATCCAGCCTGCAAATACTCAGGAATGTGAAGCCTGCCGGCGAATATCCGGCAGGCTTTTTACGTGGGAAAATGCTTTCGAGAATCGGGTTCTTTATCTACAGCGTTCATTACAGCATGATCGGCCTCTCTTGTGCACAGCCGTGAATTCTGCTATACTCTGACCTATGAAGCGACCAGTGGTTATCGGCGGTGCATCAATCGACCTGAAAGCGAGGCCCCTTGGAAATCTCGTGCACGGGACATCGAACATCGGCATGGTCGAGAGGACGACAGGCGGCGTGGCGCTCAACATCTCGCTGAACCTTGCCAGGCTTAAGCTGTCGCACATACTCGTTACGATGGTGGGCGATGACGCCGATGGGGCGTATATCCGGGAGGTCTGCAAAGCATCCCGCATTGATACTTCTCTCGTCAGAATCGAGCAGGGCGAGCGGACTGCCATATACCAGGCCGTCATGGACAACAGCGGGGAGCTTTATATAGGGATTTCCGCCATGTCCATCTTTGACAGGCTCACTCCGGCGTTCCTGTCTGATTTCGAGCCTGTCCTGGCTGATGCCTCGTTCATAGTCACAGATACCAATATACCCTCTGAAACGTTGCTGTATCTGTCTTCACTGTGTCAGAAGGACATGATACCGCTGTGGGTTGAGCCTACGGCGCTGGACAAGTGCGGGAAGCTGCTCCCTGCGTTGTCAGGCATCACCTATCTCTCTCCGAACGCCGAAGAACTCCAGGAGCTTGCAGGGACACCGCTCGGAACGCCTGATGATCTGGTCGAGGCCGCCAGGGATCTCGTGGAAGAAGGTGTGGAGCACGTTTTCGTGACAATGGGCTCAGACGGCGTCGTATGGGTGACGAGAGATGGTTACCATCATCTGCCGTCGAGGTCCGTCACTGTAAGAGATGTCAACGGCGCAGGCGATTCGTTCGTGGCGGCGGTGATCTGGGCCATACTGAAAGGGGCTCCGATGGAGAAGGCTCTGACTTACGGCAATGCCGCAGCGCTCCTGACTATAGGGGCTCACGAATCTGTCTGCCCTGATCTTACGCCTGAGCTGCTTGAGTACAAACAGAAGGAGTATTACGGATAATGAAGGCTTTGCCTGTATCGCGTCTTTCAATACATCCGGAGGTGGAGCAGGCGCTGTCACGGAACAGGCCGGTCGTGGCGCTCGAGTCTACGATAATTGCCCACGGAATGTCGTTCCCGCACAATATAGAGACTGCAAGAGCCGTTGAGAAGATCGTGCGAGACGAAGGCGCCGTTCCAGCGACTATAGCGATAATCGGAGGCGTGATCTCGATAGGGCTCGACGACAGGACTCTCGAGATGCTGGGAACGTCGAAGGAAGTCAAAAAAGCGAGCCGCAGGGACATCCCGGTAATCATGGCCAGAGGTCAGAACGGCGCTACGACTGTCGCAGCTACCATGTTCTGCGCTTCCCTTGCAGGAATCAGTGTCTTCGTGACAGGCGGAATCGGGGGAGTTCACCGCGGCGCGTCATCCACATTCGACGTGTCGGCAGATCTCGTCGAACTGGCAGAGACATCTGTCGCCGTGGTATGCGCAGGCGCCAAATCGATCCTCGACCTCCCGCTGACTCTTGAAAAACTGGAGACATACGGCGTAGCCGTACTCGGATACGGGACCGACGAGTTCCCTTCATTCTATTCGCGAAAAAGCGGACTCCCTGTCGACTGCAGGGTCGAGAGCCCCGACGAGGTGGCGGCCATAATGGACATGAAATGGTCGCTGGGGCTTCAGGGCGGGCTGGTTGTAGCAAATCCGATTCCTGAGGGCGACGAAATACCGTCAGCCGAGATAGAGAGCTTCATAGGCAGGGCTCTCGAGGACGCCGAAGCGGCGGGAGTGAAGGGCAAGGCGCTGACTCCGTATCTGCTCGACAGGCTTTATCATATCACTGATGGAAGAAGCCTGGAGGCAAATATCGCTCTGGTAAGGAACAACGCCAGGATCGGTGCGAGAATCGCTGCTGCATACAGCAGGCTTAAAGAGCCGGCTGGCCAGCAGAGAAGGGTGTGAGAAAACGATGGAGCATTTTCTGAAGACAAAAAAGACAATAATAGCGGCTATCCACGTGGAGGCGCTTCCAGGCACACCTCGATACAGAGGCGATATGAGGAGCATAATCGGCAAAGTCCGGGATGAGGCTGCAATCTATCAAAAGGCCGGCATTGATACTGTCATAATCGAGAATATGCACGATGTCCCTTATCTCAGGAAGCGGGTGGGTCCGGAAGTCGTTGCTGCGATGGCGGTTTTGGGCAACGAGGTGAAGAGCGCAACAGGCCTCAGGTGCGGCGTGCAGATACTGGCAGGAGCCAACTGCGAGGCTCTCGCCGTGGCGAAAGCCTCAGGGCTGGATTTCATAAGAGCCGAGGGGTTTGTCTTCGCTCATGTTGCCGATGAGGGGATAATCGAGAGCTGCGCAGGCGAGCTGCTCCGGTACAGGAAGATGATCGGAGCCGACGACGTCATGGTCTTCACCGACATCAAGAAAAAGCACAGCTCCCATGCGATAACTGACGACGTGGACATAGCCGAGACGGCCAAAGCAGCCGAGTTCTTCCTGTCAGACGGCGTCGTGGTGACAGGTGTTGCCACAGGGACATCTGCCGACCTCGAGGAAGTGAAGCTCGTCAAAAGGACCGTAAAGATTCCTGTCCTCATAGGCTCAGGCCTCGACGATAAGAACCTGGAGTCATACTATCAGTGGGCTGACGGCTTCATTGTAGGATCTTACTTCAAGGAGGGTGGATTCTGGAGCAACCCCCTCGACGAGAGGCGCATCAACGCTTTCGTGGAAAAGCTCAGATCGCTCGAGTCTCGGAGATAGAGTAAAAAGGCTCCAGGGTGTCAACCCTGAAGCCTTTTGAGCCTGTGTGGAACCCTGGTCCTGAATTTCAGTCGTTTTCCCACTTTACGTCTGTGATCCCGTTTCCCTTCGCGTAGCGATCTGCCTCGTCCCTGTCCTCAAAGATTTTTACGATCTCGTATTCACGCCATTCCTTCTTCCCTTTGATCTCAACCTCGATGACAGGTCGCGCCATCACGCCTTTTGGCGAGATGTTCAGAAGACAGTATTTCCTGGCGCTCATGGCCCTGCACTTTTCGCACATCGACGGCCCTTTCATGCAGTGCTGGAGCGGTATCTTCCTTATTATGAGCTGCTCTTTTTCTTCGAGAGCGAAGGCCTGCCCGGCGAGCACGATGAATACAAGCAGAAATGCGTAAAGTCTTAACATCATGGCGCCTCCTGCCTTTCTCACATCTTGTATTTTTTCCAGAGCTCATACGAGTTGATCTGCTGCATGTTCTCGTTGTGTCTGGGGTTCGAGCCCTCGAAGTTGACATAGTTGTATCCGGGGCCAGAGTAATGGTCTCCTGTCTGCGTGTCTGTCGTGCCCCACGAGTCTGAGTGGTATACCTTCCCGCCTTCCAGGTTGGAGACCCAGTCTGATTCTCCCCTGATCGTCTGCGATCTGTTCCAGTCGATGTAGTCGTATATCCTCTGCCTCTCCTCCCAGGCCGCCTGGTTATCATGTATTGCGTCATAGAGGCCCTGAATCGCCGCCGCCGTCTTCTTTTTGAGCCTCTCCAGGTTCTGAAGTCCTGACAGGATATAGGCGCGCGAGTAATTGTCGTCGATTGAGAATGACTGCCCAATCTGGGACAGCACATCGGTGTATCTGTAGAACTCCTTTTCCGGAGCCCAGAAGCCGGTCATAATAGAATACCAGGGGCCGGCAAAGCTCGGATATGAGTTTATCAGCTTGAAGGCTCCTAGAACTTTGCAGCCTGACCGGGTCACATAGCTGGCGTGCAGGTCTTCAGCCATGCACTGGCCTCCTACGAAGAGCGGGAACTGGTAGTTGCTTGCGTTGTCGGTTTTCTTATCCAGTATCTGCACGTTGGTGCCGGTCTTGAAGTGGTTGAATATGACAGGCAGAAACCTGTCTGGCGGCATGAACTGTGACTGTATCACATCGCCTGTGCCGAGATGCAGGTTTGCGCAGATTGTCGTGAAGATGAAGCCCCAGTTTCCGTCTTTCGAGCCGGTGAGCACCTGGCCCTTCGATGCCAGGTAGTTCCATCCGACTGGCACTATCATCTTGCAGGAGCCGTCAGCCGCCTGCCTCCACGCGCACTGCACCTGGATGGGCTGATAGGACGGCGCCGCCTGGCCTCCCTGTTTGTAGTTGTTTCTCGCCTGCACGTAGGCGCTCTGGTTCAGCATCGTTATATTTGACGCTATGGTGAGCAGGAGCCCCTTTGACGAGGCCAGTTTCTGGGCCGGCGCGTTGTAGGCCAGGAAAAGGGTGTTGGTGCCGGAGACGAGGAAATAGCATCTCCCTTTCAGCTGTACTCCCAGATCCTTGTAGGATATCGTGGCGCAGGACTTCATCTTGTCCTTCGTGGACATGATGTCGGTGAACGTGACATCCGGGAAGGCTTTCTTGAGAAGCCCGAACGTAGTCGACATGAAATGAAGTGATGTCGGATACCTCGGGCCGTTCGGGCCGAAGCTGAACGTGACTCTCGATGTCTTCGAAGGATCGAGAACGTCGAGGTTTACCAGTCCCGTCCTGGAGCCGTCGATGACGTTCCAGCCGGCAGGCTTGTACAGCGCAAAGCTGCCGTTTGATGACACGTACCTCGTGAGGTTGTAAGGATTGCTCCGCTGCGCAGCCCATACTGCGCCTGAGATTATAAGGGAAAAGAGCAAAAGAAAAGAAAGAATTTTTTTCATAGCCACCCCTCCATGCAAGATACCTACTCTTTCTTGCATCTTACCGCTCTATCCTTCCAAAGGTGCGCCACCTGTGATATAATCGATTCAAAGGGTGGGACATTGTGTGCCCGGCTCCAGGGAGCCGGCAGCGGTATGCGAAACGGATATCCCGGCCCTGCGGTGCGGCAAGAATCTGAGACTGGCGGTGTGATATGATGAACATAGGAGATACCTGCGCTTCAATGCCTCTCATTCAAGGTGCCAAGACCGGGCAGCCGGAAACGGCAGCCTCTTCAGGCTCCGATAAGGGAGCGCCTTCTCTGCCGGTACCTGCAGAGCAGTATAAGGGCTCAATCAACGAGCACCACCTGGTAAAAGGCGCCGACCTCCCGACATACCGCAAGGTCTTCGGCGCGCTCGGAGCGGCCAACTTCGCATTTGCGAGCCATTTTGCGATGGCCGGAGGCTTTGCCACGGCCGGAGCCATTATAGGAGGAGCGGTTGGCGCGCTTCTCGGGCCTGCAGGCGCCATCATCGGAAAAGTGGCAGGTGGAGCTGCCGGCGCCTATGCCGGAGCTAAGCTGCAGGGGAAGACGCTCATCGGCAGAAAACTGGCAGGCCGTCTCGGAGGCCTGGTTGGAGATGCTTTCGGATGCGTCGCCAAAGCGCTCAGGATACCGCTCAGAAGCGATCATATCGAAGAGACGAAGAACTACTCTTACGAGACAATGAAGACCCATCTCGGCGATACGAACTATACGAGCCATTCCAGGATCAGCGGGAAACAGGCCGACGAGTTCATAAGCAGACTGAAGCCCGGAGACATTGTGCTGACAAACGATGAGGCCTGCACAATCTTCTCGCTTCTGATAGTCGCCGCCGACGGAAAAGCCGATTTCAACCACGCCATCCTCTACGAAGGCGACGGAAAGACCCTCGAGTCGAGGACAGTGACTCACGGAGTCGCCGAGGGGAACCTGAAGGAAGTGCTGCAGCACAAGCACCACGCAGTAGCTGTCAGGCCCCGATACGAGGATGGGCAGCAGGAAGCGACCGTGGAGGCCGGAAAGGGCATGATAGGCACAAAGTACGACTACCTCTTCGGCATGGGCGACAACTCGATGTACTGCTCGGAGTTCGTCTACAAGGCCGTCAAGAAAGGCGCGCCGCAGGTCAACTTCAGGAAGAGGCCTCTGATTACGAAGGAAGTCGTGCTCCCGGGCGATCTGCTCAGAACGAAGCAGGCCGATGTGGTCGCGGAAGCCGGAAGGGACAACACCCTCTTCAACTCGTTCATGGCCAAGTTCGTATAAAAACCCTGAAAATATCAAAAAGCGCATCGTTCTCAGGCAGTGCGTCTTTTTTCTTTTATCATGTGTCCAGTCGAAATACAGCTTTTTCGAACCTCTTCCCAATCGGGATGCCGAGATGAAGCGGTTCCGTCATTCCATATTCTGCCCGGGCCTAATGGGTGAGAGCAGCTCTTATCGCCACATTTGCACAGAGTGACAGCATAAAAAGGAAGAAAGGCTTCCTCGCAAGAAGATTATCTATGGCTTCTCTTTGACAGGACGAAGAGATCACAAAAAGAGGATCTCATATTGGCATACGGTGATGAAAGGCCGCTCAGGCCGGCTTCTGTGCCATCTGCGCTCATCAAGGACATTTCGATGCACTTTACGCAATCACGGGAGGCAGGCGTGGGAAGTATCCTGAGTATTCTGAATGGGCCTGGAATTCATAAGGCTGCAGGCGCAGGCGATCTGAAACAGGTCCGGCTCCTTCTGTCAAAGAATCCGGCTCTCAAAAACGAGCGCGACGAAGCTGACTGGACGCCTCTCCACTGGGCTGCCCTCAACGGCAACAGGGAGATTATCGAATATCTGACAGCCCAGAGGGCGTCCATCAATGAGAAGAACGATGAGAAGCAGACGCCGCTGCATGTCGCCGCCGATTCAGGCGAGAGCGGCGCAGTGGAAGCGCTTCTCTCAAATGGAGCGGACGTAAATGCGCGTGACGTGGAAGGCTGTCAGGCGCTTCATCTCGCAGCTCAGGGAGATGAGGCCGAGATTGTGGAGATGCTGCTCGACAGAGGAGCCAGGTTAGACGACAGGGATGATGAAGGGATGACCGCTCTGCATTATGCGGCATTTTCCATGTCTGAAAAGGTTGCCGTCATACTGATAAACAGAGGTGCTGACATCAATGCCAGGGACAATGAAGGCTGGACACCTCTCAAACATGCGACAGAAGCCGAAGCCGAAGAAATAATCGCTCTTCTTAAGGACAGAGGAGCAAAAGAATAAATATGAAGGGGGTTTTGTTATGACAGAACAGTACAGACCGATGTGGAAAGAGCTGGGGCTGAACCTCGAAAATCACGATGGCCTTCTGGCCGTGCTCTCCGATGCCTACAAGAACATCTATATGGGGCAGAAGAACAGGCCTGAGGGGATGAAGTACTTCGATTTCGTCATCTCAGAGGTGCACGGGCTCAGGATAAAAGAAATCCACGATCAGAAACAGAAAGGCAGCAAGGTCGTCGGAACATTCTGCGTCTACGTTCCGGAAGAGCTGATTCTGGCCCTTGACGGTGTCTCCATAGGTCTCTGCGCCGGCGCCGAGATCGGCTCGGTCGAGGCCGAGAGATACATACCGAGGAATACTTGCGCCCTAATAAAGGCGTTCATGGGCTTCAAGCTCGCAGGGCTCTGCCCGTATGTCGAGCTGACCGATCTTATTGTCGGGGAGACGACATGTGACGGGAAGAAAAAGGCCTACGAGATATTTGACGAGATCACAAGAAAGGTTTATGTGATGGAGCTCCCAAACAAGAAGGGAGATGAAGGCCGGCGCCTTTGGAAGAGCGAGGTCGAGCGCTTCGCAGAGAAGCTGGAGAATGTGGTTGGCAGGAAGCTGACCGTTGAAAACATAAAGCGCGGAGCCGGCATCGTCAATGCGAAAAGGAAAGCGCTGCAGCGCCTCTCGAGCCTCAGAGCCGCCTCGCCTGCCCCTATTTCCGGGCTGGATGCACTGCTGATAAACCAGGTATCGTTCTACGATGATCCGGTCCGCTTCACAGGAAAGGTCAACGAGCTGTGCAGTGAGCTCGAGGAGCGGGTAAAGAACGGCATCGGAGTCGCATCTTCCGCGGCGCCGAGAGTGCTCGTCTCAGGCTCTCCGATGGCCATCCCGAACTGGAAGCTGCACTCCATAATCGAAGGCAGCGGCGCCGTTGTTGTAGGCGAGGAGTCGTGCGTCGGAGAGAGGAACTTCAGGGATCTCCTCCCGGAGGATTTCACGACGCTCGGCGAGGCATATCAGAGACTGGCCGAGCGGTATATCTCAATCCACTGCGCGTGCTTCACTCCCAACGACGAGCGTACAGACGACGTGCTGGAGATGTCAAAGAGGCTCAATGCAGATGGAGTCGTTCATTACGCGATACAGTTCTGCACTCCCTACATGGTGGAGGCGTATAAGGTCAGAAACGCTGTTGAAAAGGAGAAGATTCCCTTCCTTCGCATCGAGACAGACTACAGCATGGAAGATATCTCGCAGCTGAAGACCAGGATAGAGGCTTTCCTGGAGATGATGGGGAAGGGCGCAACGGTATGAGAACCGCTGGAATAGACATTGGATCCCGGTATATCAAGTACGTGATGCTGGAAGACGGTAAAATAGCTCTTTTCAGAAAGACCGAGACTGGCGTGGAGCCTCTCTCGGTCTGCAGGAGCTATATCGATGAGACGTCTCCTGAAAGGCTGATAGCCACTGGTTATGGACGCCACCTGATGGAGGTGCACGGAGACTATCAGGCCGTCACGGAGATCAAGGCAGTCGCGAAGGGGGCGTATCACCTTTTCCCGGAATGCCGCACTATTATCGATATCGGGGGACAGGACACGAAAGTCGTCAGCCTGAACGGAAAGGGCAGCGTTGCTGCGTTCGAGATGAACGACAGATGCGCGGCCGGCACCGGAAAGTTTCTGGAGGTGATGTCCCACGCCCTCGGATATGAGGTGCAGCATTTTGGCGCAGCCTGCCGGGATGGCGCAACGCCGCTCAAGATAAACAGCATGTGCACGGTCTTTGCTGAGTCGGAGGTCATAGGCCTCATCTCGAAAGGCGCCGAAAGATCATCTATAGCGACTGCTCTTCACATGTCCGTGATAGATAAGATCGTTCCGCTGATGGAGCGGGTTGGTGTAGCCGACAGCATAGTTTTTGCAGGAGGCTGCGCGAGGAACGAATGTCTCGTAAGGCTTCTCGAGCAGCGCATGAAGCGAGGCCTTCTCGTGCATGAAAACCCTGACATGCTCGCCGCTCTGGGCGCGGCGCTTCTGGCTGCAGAGGCTTGAGCCTTTCCGGAAAGCCGGGCATCTGATTGATGAAGGGGTGAAGAATTTTGATCTTCAGTCCTGCCTGCTCTTCGGCAGCAGGCAGATATCCATGCTCTATTGTACTGGTGAGGGATAAAAGTGAAAGGCAGCTCTCATAAAAACGGACGCAGAATAGACTATCTCAGGATCTCAGTCACGGACAGGTGCAACCTCAGGTGCATCTACTGCATGCCTCCTCAGGGAGTGCAATGGAAGTCACACGACAGGATTCTGACCTATGAGGAGATAGCGCGCTTTGCCAGAGCAGCCGTGAAAGCCGGCATCTCAAAGGTGCGTATCACCGGCGGGGAGCCGCTTGTCCGAAAGGACATCATATCGCTGATCCGATACCTCTCCGAGATACCCGGTCTTCACGATATCTCGATGACGACCAACGGCATACTTTTCCCATCCCATGCGGATGAGCTGAAAAAAGCAGGCCTCAGGCGCATCAACATAAGCATCGACAGCCTGGACGAATCCAGGTATGGCCAGATGACTCGGGGAGGAAAGCTCGCTGAAGCGCTGAGAGCGGTGGAATGCGCTCTATCGCTGGGATTCTCGCCGGTCAAGGTTAATGCGGTGATCATCAGCGGGATAAACGACGAAGTCGGGCATTTTCTCGATTTTGTCAAGTTATATCCCGTCCACGTCCGGTTCATCGAATACATGTCGGCAGGCCCTGTTGCGGGGATGAGCTATCTTTCCAACGACGAAGTGGCTGAGAGGCTGAAGGCAAAGGCCAGTCTCGCTCAGACGATCTCCCCTGAAGGCGCCGGGCCTGCGCGTTATTACACCTTTAAAGAGGCGAGAGGGACAATCGGCTTCATATCGCCTGTGAGCAGACATTTCTGTGATTCCTGCAGCAGACTGCGCCTCTCTGCCGACGGGAAGCTTCTCACGTGCCTTTATTCCAGCGAGGAGATCGATGTGAGCGGCTTGCTCGGCAACGACGACGATGAGAGGCTTTCAGCAGCCCTGCAGGAGGCCAGGGACAGGAAGATGACCTTGCAGGGAGGCGTGCAGGATTCACTGCCGAGGAGGATGTTCAGAGTTGGAGGATAAATTGAGCCTGAGCCATATAGACAGTGATGGAAAAGCGAAGATGGTGGACATCTCCGCGAAGGAGATGACTGAACGCCGCGCATCTGCTTCGGCTGTAATCAGCATGAAGGCAGCCACGCTCTCCCTGATACTGAACAATGCGATTTCCAAGGGCGATGTCCTTTCCACTGCACGCATAGCTGGAATAATGGCGGCAAAGAGCACGCCATCCCTCATACCTCTCTGCCATCCGCTTCGAATAGGCTGCGTATCGACAGAGTTCGATGTCAAAGAGGCGGAGAGCTGTATCGTGATAACCTGCACTGTCTCTGGCATCGAGCAGACCGGATATGAGATGGAAGCGCTCACCGGCGCGGCAGTCGCCGCACTTACAGTATACGACATGTGCAAGGCTGCAGACAGGGAGATGGTGATCGGCGACGTGGCTCTGCTCAGCAAGAGCGGCGGCAAAAGCGGCGTTTATCACAGAAAGGAAGAACAGAAATGAATGATACCAGGGCGCTCGTCGTATCAATCAACACGAGTGAAAAGAAGTCAGTTAAAAAGGAAGCCCGTGAATCTGCGGTGCTTCTGCAGGATATGGGCATAGAGGGAGATATTCATGCAGGACCGGGCCACCGGCAGGTCAGCCTGCTCGCTGAAGAAAGCATAGAAAAGATGAAGGCGCTGGGAGCTGACGTGGGCCCGGGCGATTTCGCCGAGAACATCACGACGAGAGGGCTCGATCTTCTCTCCCTGCCCTGCGGGACGAAGATAATGCTGGGCAGGGATGTTCTTCTCGAGATAACGCAGCATGGCAAGGAGTGCCATACGCCTTGCGCCATCTATTACCAGGCAGGCGACTGCGTGATGCCGAGGGAGGGAATATTCGCAAAAGTCCTGCGAGGCGGCGCCCTCCGCCCAGGCGACCCTATCAGTGTTGAAGGTATTTCGTGATGATGTGGCCAATCTGTAACTTGTCCCAGGCGGAACGCTGATACGATACAGTTGATCTCAGGAGCAGGCAATGGATCTTTTATATCCCCAGACATCTTTGGCGAAACGCACCTCAATAGAGGCGGTGATAGAGGAGTTCCTCAAGAGAAGCAGCTGGAAGGACGTGGTGACGAAGATCCAGTACATCCCTCCGAGGGAGGCCCGAAGCGCCGAATGGCCTTCATTTCTGTCGCAGCGCCTCGTCGAGATTATGAAGAGGAGAGGCATAGAAAAGCCCTATCTTCACCAGGGCCTCGCCTGGGAGCATATCAATGCAGGCAGAAACGTGGTCGTCGTGACGCCGACTGCGTCTGGGAAGACGCTCTGCTACAACCTTCCTGTGATGACATCGATTCTGCAGAACAAGGACGCCAGGGCGCTGTATCTCTTCCCGACAAAGGCCCTTTCGCAGGACCAGGTGGCAGAGATGCAGGAGGTCATAGATTACCTCGGCGGCGACCCTCCGGTCTGCACCTTCACTTATGACGGAGACACTCCCGCCGACGCCAGGAAGGCCATCCGCACGAGAGGGCACATAGTGGTGACGAACCCTGATATGCTCCATACAGGGATACTGCCGCACCACGCCAAGTGGGCCAACTTCTTCGCGAACCTGAAATACGTCGTGATAGATGAATTGCACATATACAGGGGCGTTTTTGGAAGCCACGTCTGCAACGTGATAAGGCGCCTCAAGCGCCTCGCCGCGTTCCACGGCTCGAAGCCGACGTTCATCCTGTGCTCCGCCACGATCGCCAACCCTAAAGATCTGGCTGAAAAGCTCATAGAGGAGGATGTGGAGCTGATAGATGATAACGGCGCCCCGTCCGGAGAGAAGTTTTTCGTATTCTACAACCCGCCTGTGATAAATCAGCAGCTTGGCATCAGGAGAAGCTATCTCACAACTTCGCGCTCGATCGCCCTCAAGTTCCTCGGCAGCAATGCCCAGACGATAGTGTTCGCCTCGTCTCGCCTCAACGTGGAGGTTCTGACCCGGTACCTGAAGGAGCGGATAGAGAAGAGGCCCGATCAGAAGGGCCTGATAAGAGGCTACAGAGGAGGCTATCTCCCGACGACGCGCCGGGAAATCGAAAAAGGGCTGAGGGAAGGCGAAATCCTCGGAGTCGTCAGCACCAACGCTCTCGAACTGGGCATCGACATCGGGACGCTGCAGGCCTGCGTGATGGCAGGATATCCCGGCACGGTGGCATCGACGTGGCAGCAGGCCGGAAGGGCAGGGAGGAAGAGCGAGAAATCGGTGGCGGTGCTCGTTGCGAGAAGCGACCCTCTCGATCAGTTCATAATCAACAACCCTGACTACTTTTTCGAGAAGCCTGCCGAGCACGGCCTTATAAACCCTGACAACCTGCTCGTGCTCGTCAGCCATATCAAGTGCGCGGCCTTCGAGCTTCCGATGAAGGAGAGCGAGCAGTTCGGCGCTGAGAATCTTGGAGAGATCCTGCAGTACCTCGAGGGCAAGGGTGTTCTGCACTGTGCAGGGAGCGCCTACCACTGGACGTCCGAAAGCTATCCTGCCGACGAGATAAGCCTTCGCACCGTGTCAAACGAGAACTTCGTCGTGATGGACATGGACTCGCAGAACAAGGTCATAGCCGAGGTGGATTACACGTCGGCGCCGTCGACTCTTTACGAGGACGCCATATATCTCTGCGAGGCCAGGACATACCACGTCAAGAAGCTCGACTACGCACAGCGCCGTGCCTATGTGCGCACTATAGAAGCCGAGTACTACACCGACGCCATAACAAACACAAAGGTGCGAGTGCTCGAGAGCTTTGCGAGCAGGGAGTACGACGCATATGTGAAGGAGCACGGAGAGGTTCACGTGGCGTGGAAAGTGAGCGGCTTCAAGAAGATCAAGTTCAGCACGAGAGAAAATGTGGGCTACGGGCCTGTAACGCTGCCTGACCAGGAGATGCACACCACGTCGTTCTGGTTTACAGTGAAGAGTCCGGTACTGCAGCAGATGAATCTGTCGAGGGCCCAGGCCATAGACGGGCTTCTCGGAATAGCCTTCCTGCTCCACCACACATCGCCTTTCCTGCTGATGTGCGACGTCCGCGACCTCTCGCGAAGCGTGGGCGACAGGGGAGCCGAGTGGTTCGCGTCCACAGACGAGCGCAGCAAGGGCAGATACTCGTCAGGGATCGTCTGCGGCCAGGACGGCGCCGAGATCTCGGTCGACGCGCTTTCCCGCTTCGATCCCACCGTTTTCCTGTACGACTGCTTCCCAGGCGGAATAGGCTTCTCGCCGATGCTGTTCGAGCATTTCTCGACGCTCATGGAGCGCTCGCTTGCAGTGATAGAGAACTGTCCCTGCACGTCCGGATGCCCTTCCTGCGTGGGCCCGCCTGAGGAGATGGGGCGCGACAGCAAGAACACCGCTCTTGCCATAGTGAGGAGGATGATATCTCGTGAACCTGAGAGATCGTCTTGAGCGGGCCCTCGGGCCTTCATCTCCGCCTCCTCAGGAAAAGCCTTCTCCAGGCTCGAGCCTGCAGGATCGCCTCGAACGCCTGGTCGGCGACAGGGCCATTCCTGAAGAGAAGCGGAAAAGGAAGCCGAAGCTTTCGATAGAGGAGGCTGTCGGCGGAGAGGTAATCGAGAGCGCGGACGGCGCTTCGCTGCTTGTCTCGAATTGCTTCTCGAAGGATCACCTGCAGGGCAGCGTGACAATCTCTGATATCCACGGTCTTCACTGCTCGACGATGGCGGTGATGGGGGGCGATGCCAGACTGGCAGAGCTTTCGATTGAAGAGCTTCTATTCCTCGATACAGAGACGACAGGCCTTTCAGGCGGTGCCGGCACCTGCGCGTTTCTCGTCGGAGCCGGATTTTTCGAAGACGGCTGTTTCAAGATCCACCAGTTCTTCATGCGCGATTTCAACGAAGAAAAGGCCATGCTGGGCCACTTCAGAAAGCTCCTGCAAAAGGCCCGCGGGCTGGTAACTTTCAACGGAAAGGCCTTCGACGCTCCTCTGCTGGAAGGGCGGTATGTCCTTCAGCGGAAAAAGACACAGCTTTCGGCCCTTCCGCATCTCGATCTGCTCTTCCCGTCCCGCAAGCTCTGGAAGGGGCTCTACGAGGACTGCCGCCTTGCCACACTGGAAGGGAAGGTGCTGGGCTGCCCGCGCCACGACGATATAGACGGCTCGCTGATCCCGCAGGGCTATTTCGACTACCTGCACCGCGGCGACACATCGATGATAAGCAGGATTTTCATCCACAACAGGCACGACATAGTAACGCTCGCCGCGCTTGCCGTCAGGATCGGGAAGATGCTCGAGAACCCGATGGATGAAAGAGGTCAGGGTCTTCTCAGGCTCGGCAGGATACACGCCGAAAGAGGCGATATCTCAGTCGGAAAGAGCTGCCTGGCAAAGGCGCTGGAAACGGGGCTCGGAGCATCAGATAAGGCGCTTGCCGCGAAGGAGCTCTCGCTTCAGTACCGGCGGGAAGGCCGGCACGGCGAATCTGCAGCGATACTCGAAAAGCTAACGGAGAAGGGCGACTGCAGCGATCCGTCCCTCTATATAGAGCTTGCAAAGCATTACGAACACCGCGAGAAGAACTATCAGAAAGCGCTCCATCTCGTCAACGCAGTCCTCAGAAGCATCCCGCCAGGCGAGACGTCACTCCGCGAAGCGCTGCTCCACAGGAAGGCAAGACTGGAGAGGAAGATATAGATGCAGGCCCATGGGTCTGCATCGCAGTAAGGGCAGCCCCCTGTGGCTGCCCCAGATCGCAGTAAGGGCAGCCCCCTGTGGCTGCCCTATCCATGCCTGCCCTGTACGGTGCTGCAGGGGCATACTGCAGGCACGGGGGCATACTACAGGCACGGGGGCCTGCACCTACCGGAAGAGATCCCCGGAGGGCCACTCCGTCACCTGTGCCGCAGCCTGATGGAGGGCCAGATCGATCTCCGCGTATCCGTCCAGGTTTGCCAGTGAGCATCCGTTGAAGAGGGCGACCCACGTGAGCCCGTCGCTGCGCCTCACGAGAATGGTATATGTTCCTGGAAGGCATCCGAGGTGCCAGTAATTCGCCCTGCTGCCGACAGGACGCACCAGCCAGCCGCATCCGTAATAATAATCGGAAGGCTTTCCATCTTCCACCCAGGCCGGCGCAGGAGGGCGGGCATACATTGCCTTCCGTGAATCAGGCATCAAAAGCTTCGAGGATTTCGAATCGTCGAGCGCCGCAGCAAAGCGGGCGAGATCGACTGCGGAAGCGAGCCACCCTCCGTGTGAGTCCATCGCTTCTATGCAGAACGAGCCGTAAGGCTGCAGAGCTGTCGGGTAGCCTGGGAACACAGTGCTGTATTGATCTTCCGAGTCTGTATAGTAACGCACCTCTCCGTCGGCCTGATCCTTGAGCAGCGACCTGCCCAGCTTCATTCTGGTTATGCCCATCGGAGCGAGCACGTGCTCTTTGACATACTGCTCGTAGCTCTGGCCTGAGATCTTCTCAATTACTCTTCCGAGCACGCAGTAGCCGAAGTTTGAATAGCTGTATTTCGAGCCTGGATCGAACTGCAGGGGTTGCCCCATTACATAGCGGATTATCGAATCCTGGCGGGCAGGAGGTGTTACGTGCAGCGCGCCTGCTATCTCGGTGGACTGGAACATCGGGTCTATTCCTGTCTCATCCTTATCCCATCCGGCCGTGTGCTGCAACAACTGCCTTACTGTGATCGTCTTCAGCCTGGGATCGGCATCTCCACAGGCAGGTGAAAAGGGGAGGAGTGAAAAGGCCGGAGTATCGAGGCTGAAACGACCGCCGCTGTTCTGGAGCAGCGTGAAGACTGCGACAGCCGTTACGGGCTTCGAGATGCTGGCGATCCTGAACAGGGAAGTGGGCTGAACCGGCTGCTTTTTCTCCACGTCGGCCCATCCATATCCGCTCATGTATACGAGACGCCCATCCTTTACGACTGCGACTGAGCCTCCCGGTATTCCGTGCTTCGACATGTAATTCTGCATCGTCGTGTCGAAGCTTCTGAATGCCGGATTGGAAGCGCTCACCTGCGAGCTTGAGAATGCAAAGAAAAAAAGCAGCGTTAAGGCAATGAGATGTCTGAGCATTGAGGAAGCCCTTCCTTTCAAGACTGGATTTCGCTTCTGAGAGTGGTCGTGGCCTGCAGGATAAGAGTATCGGCCTCCCGAGCCTGCTCGAGAAGCTTTGCGAGAAGTCTGGCCGGCGATTCGCCGGCCGAATATTCAAAGTATGATTTGAACTCGCCGACTGCGTTCTGAAATCCCTGCAGCCCCTGCAGAAGCAGTGACCTCTGCGTGTCGTCGTCAGGGGCCAGTTCCTCTATTGCGTAGAACTTCTGAATGCGCGAGTCGAGGTAGAGTCTCAGCTCTTCCAGGAAGTAGTAGGTTTCATCGTTGTTCAGCCTCCCTTCCCGGAAGGCTTCGAGTATGTCGATGAACTGGCTGAACGCCGTGGTATGACCTAGGTCGATCATCTCGTCCATCCCGGTCATATCGACAGATTCGTCGCGCTCCTCTCCGGGCTCGGGATGGGCCTTTTCTTCAGGGCCCTCTTTGTCTCCGGCGTCTTCCGACTGGCTCTCCTGCTCTTCCTCCTCCTCGGGAGGGGCATAGAACGAGAACTGCTGGCTCGATTCTTCTTCCCTGAGCTTCTTCAGTCTGTCATCGACCATCTATCTCTCCCTGGAATTAATCTTCTGTGGATGCAGTGACATATGGCAGCCTTCGTTTCACGGTCTTTTCCGTATTGGCATGCGGCAGCCGTTTCATTACTGCCTCTTCTTCTCTATGGCGAGACATTGAGTGTGGATGGCCTCGTCTGCTTCCATCGCCATTGACAGGCTGTACTCGAGTACCCCGCCGTCCAGCTCCTTTTCATAGTCACCGGCCATTGACACCATCTCTTTGAACTGCGTCATCGCTTTAATCATGGCGGCAACATTGAGGGTTATCGCCGGATCTGTGATGGATGCTGTCAGAAGGCCTGCAGCCCTGTCTGCGATTATCTCCAGCTCTTCGATGTAATCCTTGAAGAAATCAATTGAGATGGCCTTCCTCGAGACGGAGGCGCAGACATCCTGAAGCTGAAGGTTCGCGAGCGTGTGGGCCATCACCGAGTAATCGCCGTCTTCTTCGGCGCTCTCGAACCACATGTATCTTTTGAAGGCATTATAGCCGGAAGCTTTCTCAGTCTCGATCTCCCTGAACAGCCTGTCCAGATGGCTGAGCCGCTCTTTTGCCAGCGAGCCGTCACAGCTGGAGCATTTGTATGTCGTAACCGGGTTCTGCGAATTGCACGACGAGCACGTAATCTTTACGTCATTTTTCATCTCTGATTATTCTGCCTCCGAGGTTGTAGCCCATCAGCTCGCCTTCGACAACGGCCCTCACAGCCTCGTCGCTCCAGGCGGGATAGGTGACTGTGCCATCTACGTGATATCCGTCAGATGTCGTTATCCCGCCGTTTCCTGCGAAGGTCATCACCGGTCCGTCGAAGAGCTGCCGCACCAGCTTCTCCCTGCTCCTGTCGTGGAAATGGAAGCTCCCCTTCCCGTCCTGCACGTTGATGACGGCAACAGGCCTGCGGTCGTTTATCACATAGCCGTCCTTGCCGGGGCGGAGTTCGAATATCTCGATACGCATCGGCTCACACTCCATCCTTTACAACTGCGCCGAATGCCAGCCTCGGAAGCTCAATGGTCACTATCTGCGTGATGGCTTCGTCTGACCAGGGCACGAGCATTCTGCTCTCGTCTTCACAAGCTGCAATGGGCTTTTCGAAGAGATTCCTGAACTTCTCTTCCAGAAAGGGAACATAGACTTCCATATACCCGGTACCGTTTTTTACCAGCACCTGTGCCACGAGAGCGGTCTGATCCGGGACCAGGTCTCCGTGGCCCATTGCCAGCGGGAAGATCCGGATGGTGCAGGGTGATTTGAAGGTGATCTCCATCGGAATTCCTCACTTTCTAAAGATTTAAAATTAGCGAATAAAATTAAAAATCCTGTCTCTGTCACACTCGAGGACGGAGACAGGATTCGATGGCATTGAATCAGGCAGACGGGCCGAGAAGCCTTCTTATGAAACTCTCCGCAGGCCCGAATTCAGGAGCGTTCACGCCATACATTCTCAGGATCTCCATCTTCTTCTCGGCGCCTGGCTCCATCATCCATTTCCATCTCGACATGGATGAGTAGCGGTCCATATCTGTGAGGACCACGCGGTGCACTTCAGCAAAATCCTCGAGGGCGTTACCCTTGGCGTAGTCACTGACGAAGAAGCCTTTGCCCCACGGGCCTTTGTTCGACAGCTTCCCTCCGTCGTCCGCTATGTGGCCCATCTCGTGATAGAGCACATGGGCAGTGCCGCGCTCTGTGGCCAGCTCGCCCCGCTCGAGAAGTATCTTTCCGTTCCCTGCGAGACCTCCGATTCCCGATGTGCGCTGTCCCGTTATGTTCATGACCTCTCCGAGGTTGTCGGAGAGGTAGATATCTTTCGCATTGGCGCGGACCTGGGGAGGCAGCTTGTCCAGCATCTTGTAGACCATGTCGATCTCCTGCTGTGTCGCGCCGCCGTAGACATTAATCGACTGAGAGCCGTAGTGCAGTGAGGTGACACCTTTCGCCTGCGATTCGGCCTGGAGAGCAGTTGATCCGCCTTCCCGGATGCGCCATCTGTTCTGTCCCTCTATGTTTTCAACCCATTTCTTGCCGTTCTCGGTGAAAGTTCGGGACTGATACTGGCGTGTCTTGACTCCGCTGCTGTCCTTCCAGGCCCACTCTGTCCAGTTTCCTCTCGCATCGGTTGCCGGTACTTCCCTGGTCATATAGTGGCCGTATGCATTTTTTACCTCAGCCCAGTCCCGTCCTCCATCAGTCGCAGGGACCGTCCTGTTTGACCATGTATCGCCGTGCACTCCGACGTTCTCTGTCCACGCCGGTCCTCCATCGGTGGCTTGGACGGTGCGTTTCTTCGAGATGA